>OLSJ01000138.1_pt1 | contig 67921 bp, 59 predicted proteins | sample 1672151 | NCBI WGS metagenome assembly OLSJ01 (sample SAMEA3136653, study PRJEB25190) | human gut metagenome | biome: human gut; feature: human-associated habitat; material: faeces | place: Austria | collected 2013 | reverse complement strand
CCCCGTGCTCAAGCAATGGCTCGCTCGGCGGAACAGTCCACTGGACTGTTCCGTTCGCTGCGCAACCTGCGCGCGGGCCACCCCGGCGGCTCCGAGCCCTACATTGCCAAAACTTAATGCACGCTGCAGGAGAGGCAGGGGTCGTAGGCGCGGACGAGCTTCTCCACTTCCAGGGTGATGAGGTCGGCGTCGTAGCCGCCGGCGACCATCTTGCCGGCGAGCTGGCGCATGTCCGCTTCCAGGTTCGCGATGTTCTGGGCCGTGGGCGTCATGATGGAGGCGCGCTCGATGCGGCCCTCCCCGTTGATGTCCAGGATGTGGAACAGTGCCCCGCGCGGGGCCTCGGTGAATCCCACGCCGCGACCGGCGCGCACCTCGAAGGGAACCGGCGCGCTTGAGCCCTCGAACTCGTCGGCGGCCAAACGACGGCAGAGCGCGGCGCAGCGGTCGAGCACGTCCACCAGCTCCACCGCCTGGGCGATGTTGTTGGCGAAGGGGTTGTACTCCGGGGGCCGCAGTCCCGCCTTGGCGGCGGCGTAGCGGGCGTCCTTGGAAAGCGCGTCCCAGCTGGCATTCACGCGGGCGAGCGCCGCCGTCATGTAGGGGCGCCCCGTGCGACGGGCCCGAGCGAGGAAGGCGGCGGAATGCCCCACCGGGTACTCCTCGATCTCCTCTTCCACGTCCTGGGCGTTGAAGTCGTAGCCGGCGCGGACGAAGCGCAGGGTGTCTGAGGTGCACACCGGGTAGGTTCCCGGCGCGACCATGGCGAGCAGGTCGCCTTCGGTCTGCACGTCCACCGTGTCGAAGTCGCGGAACAAGTCCACACTGGCCAGGGCGAATTCCCTCGTGTCGTCCATGGCCTCGGCCAGACGGAGGTATTCGTCGGCGGAGATCTCGTGGGTGAAGCCGCCCACGACCGCCGTGATGGGGTGAATGGACCGGCCTCCAACCAGCGTGCACAGCTCGTTGCCCAGCGCCTTCAGCCCCAATGCGCGCTCGAACAGCTCCGGGTTGCCCTCGGCCAACGGGAACACCGACTTGTGGCCCAGGAAGTCCGGGGCGGCGAACACGAACAGGTGCGTGCCGTGGTTCTGCAGGTAGGAGCCGTAGAGCAGAAGCTCGCGCAAAGCCTCGGTGCGGTCGGTCACTTCCACACCGAAGACCTGTTCGATGGCGCGCAGGTCGGTGACGACGTGGCTCGATGAGCAGATGCCGCAGACGCGGGAGGCGATGTAGGGCACTTCCTCGAAGGAGCGCCCCCGCACCATGGACTCGAACAGGCGCGCCGGCTCCACCACGGCCATCTCGCAGGTGACGACCCGACCGTCCTCGATGGTGAGGCGGATGTCGCCGTGGCCCTCGACGCGGGCGATGTGGTCGACGGAAATCTCGGTGGCGGCCATGAGGCTACTCCTCCCCTTGCGCGGCGCTTATCGCCACGGCGTTGAACATCTCCAGGGCGTCGTCGAAGCGCGCGACCTCAAGGCCGCGCTTTCCCACGACGTAGCGGGCGGCCTCCACGTTGGAATCGGGAGAGAGCCCCGCGCAGCCGTTGCAGGGACGGCCCAGCGCCGGGCACTTCGCCCCGCAGCCGGCCCGGGTCACGAGCCCCAGGCACATGATGCCCTGCTTGTAGAAGCACCCCTTCTCGTTGCGGGAGCACTCGCCGCACAGAGCCGAGGTGGCCGGCAGCCGGTTGCTCCCGTAGAGGGCGGCGTCCAGCACCCGCACGAACTCCATAGGGTCGATGGGGCAGCAGCGCACCTCGAAATCGACGTCGATCACGTCCGACACGGGCCGCGGCGCCACCAGGTCGCCGCAGGCATCGGGCGCCACATCGCCGTAGACGGCTTCCACATGACCCGCCAGATCGCCCGAGGCCATGCCGGGGATGCCGCCGGTGACGGCGCACGATCCGATGGCGATCACGCTCCCCGCGCGCTCGCGGGCGCGGCGTACCATCTCGGCCGCCTCTTCGGTGGTGACAGCGCCCTCAATGACGGCCACGTCGAACTCATCGGGCATCGGATGCGAGCTTGTCAGCTGCCAGTATCCCAAATCGATCTGGCCGAGCACGTCCATAAGGTGGCGCTCGATGTTCGTGATGTTGATCTGGCAGCCGAAGCAGCTGGCCAAACCGATTACGACCACGCGGGGAGCACGGCGCTCGGCGGTCGGTGACAGGTTCTCGCTCATTTACATCGACCCCTGAATGTTCTTGGCTTCCCAATAGTTGAAGACGGGCCCGTCGATACAGCAGTACTGATGGCCCACCTGGCAGTGCCCGCACTTGCCCACGCCGCACTTCATGTGGCGCTCGAAGCTCATGTAGATGCGATCGTAGGGGATATCCTTCTTGCGCATCTCCTGGACGACGAACCGATACATCACCGGCGGCCCGCACAGCGCCCCGAAGGTGTTGACCGGATCGATCTCAAGGTGCTCGAAGGGCTTGGTGACGAGCCCCACTTCCCCGTCCCACCCCTCATCGGCGTTGTCCACCGTGAGATGCAGCTCGAAATCCTTGCGGTGCTTCCACATCTCGAACTGGTTGCGGAACATGACCTCGGAGGGGTTCTTCGAGCCGTAGATGATGGTGACCTTCCCGAACTCGCTGCGCTCGTCGTGGATGTTGTTGATGAGCGAGCGCAAAGGCGCGATGCCGAGGCCACCGGCCACCAAAAGCACGTCGTGGCCGCGCATCTTATCGATGGGGAAACCGCGGCCGAAGGGCCCGCGGATGCCGACGATCTCGCCGCACTGCATCTGATGCAGCCGCTCGGTAAAGCGTCCCGTGCGGCGGACGCACAGCTCGATGAAGCCGCTTTTCGTGGGCGACGAGGAGATGGAGATGGGCGCCTCCCCCACCCCGAAGATGGACAGCTCCACGAACTGTCCCGGCTCCTGGCGGAAAGCTTCGCGGATGCGCTCATCCACGAAGCGGAACTCGAAGAGCTTCTCGGTGGGCGTGAGCTCGGTGATGGAGGTGATGCGCGCCGGCCACGGGCGGTAGGGATTCGCGTGCATGAGCTCGGCGCCGGTGGCCTCGCGCCCGGCGTCGTGGAAGGGATGCACGGCCACGATGTTGTCGTTCGCCATGGCGCCTTACGCCCCCTTTCGGTCGAAGAACTTCAGCACCTCGATGGGGCTGATGTCCACTTTGCAGGCGGAAACGCAGCGGCCGCAGCCCACGCAGAGGTTGCGGTCGTGCTTGGCCAGAAAGCCGTTGAGCTTGTGGTACATGCGGTGCCGCACGCGCGATGCCGGCGTGGGGCGGAAGTTGTGGCCGCCGGCCACCATGGCGAACTGCGGCGAGGTGCAGGCGTCCCACACCCGCTCGCGGCGCCCCGTGGCCGCGCCGGGGTCCAGCGTGTCGCGGATATCGAAGCAGTAGCAGGTGGGGCACACGTTCGCGCAAGCGTTGCAGGAAAGACAGCGGCCGCCCAGCTCCTCCCAGAACTCGTCCTCGTGAAAGGCGTCCATGAGCATGGGGATCTCCTGGATGTCGGGGATGTCCCGGTTGAAGGCCTCCTGGCGGGCGCGGGTGGCGGCGCGAAACGCGATGCGGTCCTCGTCGGTGGCCTCGCGGACATCGCAGGCCGCCTCTAAGATGTTCGCCGCCACGACGCTGCCGATGGAGACGAGGTAGCGGCCGCCGATGTTCGTCAGGAACAGATCGTAGGCGGCCCGCGCCTCCTCGGCGTCCATGAGGTTGCAGAAGCAGTTCGCCGACGGCATGCAGGCGACGCCGACAATGAGCGTGGCGGCGGCATGGGCCGCGTAGTAGGGATCCGGATAGCGTGGGTCGTTGAAGACGCTGCTCAAGTTCGCGAGGCCGTTGATGTCGCAGGCGTGCACGCCGAAGAGCACCCGGGGGCGCACCTCATCGGCGTAGTCGGTCACCTCGTTTCGCTCGGCATCGAACTCGAAGAGGGTCTCTTTGGCCGGCAGGAGGTACTTCTTGGGAGAGGCGATGGTCGTGGGATAGTCCAGCGCGATGTCGTCGAAGGAATCAACGGCCGAGAACACGTACTTGTTCCCCCGCTTGACCGGCGCCACCACCTCGTAGCGCTCCATGAAGGCGGCGACGAGCGCCGGCATCTCCGTCTCGTCAATGACGCGATACAGCATAGGCGATTTTGTTCCTTACGTCCTGCGCGCAACGGTTCGCGCAACGGTTCCGTCTCCCCTCCATAGTAACGGCTCTTCCGCCGCCCCGCTCCCTCGCTCAGGCCGATGGCCCAGAAAAACCAGACGGAAACGCAAAAAGCCCCTCTCAGGGCTTTCCGATAGAGCCATTGCCAACTCACATTGTTGGCAAGGTCAGCGAGAAGCCCCAAGGTGCCGATAGTTGGCGCGTCTCACGGCCGAGCGTACTAAGGTACGTGAGGGCAAGCGAGAAAGCGCCAAATATCGGTGCATTGGGGCTTCGCAGTGTCGGCTTAATCTTTTTTAATTAAAAAAGATTTTGATCTCGCGCTCGGCGGACTCCGGGCTGTCGGAACCGTGGATCACGTTCTCGTCCATGATGAGGCCGAAATCGCCGCGGATGGTGCCCGGGGCCGCCTCGGCCGGGTTGGTGGCGCCCATGAGCGAGCGGCACTTGGCCACGGCGCCCTCGCCGGAGACGACCATCTTCACCACGGGGCCGGAGGTGATGTACGCGATCAGCCCGTCGTAGAAGGGCTTGCCCTCGTGCTCGGCGTAGTTGGCCTTCGCCTGCTCGGGGGTGACCATGCCCAGCTCCATGCGCTCGATGGTGAGGCCGGCGCGCTCGAAGCGGTTGATGATCTCGCCGATGTGCCCGTTGCGCACGCCGTCGGGCTTGATCATGGAGTAGGTCTGCTGGATAGCCATGGAAATCCTTTCGTTTGAGGGTCTTGCTTGCAGACGGCCCGCAAGGCGCGGGCCGGGATTGCTGAAATCGGAAAACGGCCCGATGCGCTTTAGGCCTGGCTTGGGAAGTACAGCTCCACGTTGCTGACCTTCCACGTGATGCCGTCGCGCACCATGGAGACGCGGTACTGCACCTCGCCGCCCTCCTCGGTCTTGGCCGTGGCGTACACCGTGGACTCGGTCATGGAGCGGCTCACGCCGTCGATAGTCACGTTGGAATCGGACACCACCGGATCGAGCATGGCCGGGATGGCGTCTTTGTCCACATCGGCGGAGAACACCTTGTCAGCGGCAGCGGACGGGTCGCTGAACAGCTCCCGGGTCACGGTCTGCACCGTGGGGTAGCCGTAGCCCTGAGTATAGGCGAACACGCCGGCCGCAGCGGCCAGCACGATGACGATGACGAAGAACAGCAGGATCTTCAAGCCGACGTTGCGGCGCTTGCGGTCCTGCTTGGCCAGACCGCGCGACCACTGCTCGAGCTCGGCGTCGGTGGCCGTGAAGAACCGGTCGTTGTCGACGTTCTCGTAGGCGCCCACGTAGCCGGGGAAGCTCGCCGGGTCGGCCTCGTAGGTGCCCTCGTCGTAGTAGAAGGCCTCGGAGACGTCGCCGCCCTCGTAGGCGCCCTCGTCGTAGACGCTCGTGCCGTCGGCGGCCACGTCGAGCCCCGACATATCGGCCAGCTGCAGCACCTGGGTGGCCTGGTTCTGCTCGGACGTTCCCTGGGCCACGGCACCCACGGCGCGCTGGTAGTCGACGCTGGCCGAATCGGACAGGTAGTACGTCTTGTCGGCGATGGCCTCCTCGAAGGCATGCACCGCCTTCTCCATCTGGCCGCAGGCCACGTAGGCCTGCCCCAGGCTCGCCTGCAACTTGTTGCGCGTGGCCGGCTGCATGTCGAACTGCAGCGCGCTCTCGTAGGAAGCCACGGCGTCGGCCGGGCGGTTCAGGGCCATGAAGCACACGCCCAGGTTCAAAAGCGCCTTGGTGGGGTCGGGGTTCGACTCGTCCAGAGCGGCCTCGCGGAAGGCCACGCCGGCCTCGGCGGACTTGCCGAGCTTCATGAGCGCGTTGCCCATGCCCATGTAGGACTTGTAGGGAGTGGGGTTGGTCGTGTCGGCCACCGACTTCTCGAAGCAGTTGATGGCGTTCGTGTAGTCGCGCAGCGACGCGTAGGCCATGCCGAGGTTGCACTCCACCGTCGCCAGCGCCCGATAGGCCGTATCGGCCGTGGCCTGGCTGTAGGCCTGAATGGCCTCGCGCGGGTTCTTCAGCTTCACCAGACAGTTGCCGATCTGGTGGTAGAGAAGGCCCATTTCCCCGGGAGTGAGCGGGAAGTTCGTGTCCTGCAAGCATTCCGTGAAAGCCATCAGCGCGCCGCGGTAGTCACGCAGGCGGTAGCGCTCATTTGCTCGATCGAATAACTCGTTGTTCATAGACTTCCTTCACTCGACATTCGGGGCGCCGCTAAGACGGCGCGGCAGTGGGGTGAGACGGCTCGGACGGCGGGCGCCGACCCCTCTCGCGGGGCGGTACTTACTCGGCGGCGTTCTCGATGACGACGGACTCGATGACATCGCCGGCGCGCAGCTGTCCGATGACGTCCTTACCCTCGATGGTCTGGCCGAACACGGTATAGCCGGAGTCCAGGTTGTGCTGAGGGCCCAGGCACAGGTAGAACTGCGAGCCGGCGGAGTTGGGATCCATGGAGCGGGCCATGGCGAGCGCGCCGTCCTCATGGGAGTTGTTCGGGTTGGTGGTGAACTCCTCCTTGATGGAGTAGCCCGGGTTGCCGGTGCCGAAGGGGGCCATGCCCGGAGCGCGGCCGGCGGCCACCTGCTCGGGGGTCGCCTCGCGGGTGTTGGGGCAGCCGCCCTGGATGACGAAGCCGGGCACGTAGCGGTGGAACTTCAGGCCGTCGTAGAAGCCCTTCTGGGCCAGCTCCACGAAGTTGCCGACGTGGATGGGGGCGTCGTTGCCCGCCAACTGCACGCGGATGGGGCCCTTGGAGGTGTTGATGACGGCGATCTCCTCGCCGGTGGGCTGATATTCCGGGGTGTAGAGAGCCATGGGGCTCCTCCTTTGTTCTCGGCGACGCGGACGGCCGGCGCTTGGGGGCGCTGCGGGCGCGAATGCGTCTCATTGCATACGGGGAATGATTCTAGCAGGTTAGGAGCCGGACCGCTCGAAAATGCTAACCACTTCCACATGGTAGGTCTGCGGAAAGAGGTCGACGGGGGTGACGCGGATAAGACGGTAGCCCTCCCGCTCGAAACGGGCCGCGTCGCGGGCCCAGGTGGACGCGTCGCAGCTGACGTAGGCCACGCGCCGCGGCGAGGCGGCGGCGATGGAGGCCACGACCCCGTCGGCGAGTCCGGCGCGCGGCGGATCCACCACGAGCGCGTCCAACTCCCCCAGCTCGGGAAGCTCCCGGGCGGCATCCCCGCCGATAATGTCGATGTCGGCGCCGGCGCGCTCGGCGTTGCGGCGCAGATCGCGCACGGAGCTGCCCGCCGACTCCACGGCCACCACCTCGGCCCCGGCCCGGGCGAGCGGCAGCGTGAAGGTGCCGGCGCCGGCGTAGAGGTCGGCCACGTAGTCGCCGGCCTCCACTTCCAAACCCGCGAGCACCAGCTCGACGAGCTTCTCGGCCTGAGCCGTGTTCACCTGGGCGAAGGAGGGCGCGCTCAGAAGGAGGCGACTTTCCGCCACTTCCTCCTCCCAGCAGCCCTTGCCCGAGATGGCCTCCACCTTCTTCACCTTGCGCGCGCGCCCGGGATCGGCCATGACGCGGACGACGGAGGTGTTCTTCAGCGCGCTGGCGAGGGTTTTGGCCGCCGCGGCCCGCGGGAAGGGACCCGGGGTCGTCCACAGGGCGATCTCCACATCACGGGTGCGCAGGCTGCCGCGCACCCCCACGCGGAACAGGCCCAGGTCGCTGCCGCCGGAGAGGTAGCGTAGCGCGCCCCTAAGCGCCTTGGGGGCACCTTCGATGTTCCGGTGGGCCAAGGGGCACGCGTCCAGCGAGACGACGTCGGCGCCCCCTTCGGGACGCATGCCCAAGATGAGGCGACCGGCACCGTCGGCGCCGCAGGACAGCTCCAGCTTGTTGCGGTAGCCCCACTGGCGTTTCGAGGGCACGCAGGAACCGACAAGGGCCTCGGCGCGGGCCGCGTCCATATGGGCCGTGCGCACTAGAGCGTCCACCACGTTCGCCCGTTTGGCGACAAGCTGAGCCTCGTAGGCGAGGGGCGCCCAGGGACATCCCCCGCAGCCCGCCGCGCACGGGGGCGCCACGCGGTCGGGCGAGGCCTCAAGGATCTCGGCCGCACGCCCGCGGGCGAAGCGGGGCTTCTCCTCGGTCAGCTCCACGCGGACGACATCGCCCGGCACGGCCCCTTCCACGAACACAGTCTTGCCGTCAGACAGGTGCCCCACGGCCGCCGACCCGAAGCTCATGCGCTCGATGGGCACCACCTCGCCGGGCGCGCCCGAGGCGCACGGGGCCGAAGCGGGAGCCGTCGCGACCTCAGGGGCCGCCGCGTCCTGAGCCTTCGCCGTGTCGACGGAGCGGTCGGACGCGGCGTTATCGTTCCTGGTGGACGTATCAATCACTGGGGGCTCCTGTTCCGTTCTCGTTCCATCTGAGGGGTATTTTGCGGATTTGCCGTCCGCGGCGGCACAATTGCCCTATAATAGCGCAGCACCCGCCTGGCGGGACCCTGAATTCGTGCCCTCGTAGCTCAGGGGATAGAGCACTTGCCTCCGGAGCAAGGTGCCGCAGGTTCGAATCCTGTCGAGGGCACCATCTCCAACGCGCAAGCCCCGCCCCCGCGGGGCTTTTTCATTGTCCTACCGCTGGCCCACAATGACCGTAAGGGCGTCGGGGACGCAGTCGATGAGGAAGTGCGTGCCGAAGAGGGGCTCCCCGTCCATCTGGACCGGCGGCTCCTCCTCGAAGTCGAGCACGAGGGAGGACGCCCGCCGGAAATGGATGTGGTCGCTTCCCGCGTGCTTGCCGCCCCGGGCGCGCAGAAGGAGCGCCAGCGCCCGCATGGGCGAAAGCTCCGGCGTGGCCCAGCAGATGTCGAGCAGCCCGTCGTCGAGGCGCGCCTTGGGTGTGATGCGGAAGTGGCCACCGTAGGTGGGCCCCACCTGCACGGCTACCAGATAGGCATCGTCCCATTCCGGATGAGGGGCGCATCCCGGCTCCGCCCCCAGGACATCCATCTTGAAGGAAAACACCTGCAAGTGGTGGAACAGCTGATCGACGGCACTTTCCAAATAGAGCATGGTGCCGGCGCGGCCGGACTTCTGGCGACGGTCCATGGTGTCAAGCGCGATAGCGGCGTCCAAACCGAAGGAGAGCGTCTCGGCGAAGTAGCGGCCGTTGACGCGTCCCACGTCGGCCCGCACCGTTTGAAAGCGCAGAATTTCGGTGACCGCCGTGGGGACGGAGTAGGCCATGCCCAACGTCTCGGCGTAATCGTTGCCGGAGCCCACGGGGATGACGGCCAGGACCGGGCGATCCTGGGGGGCGCGGGCCATAAGGCCGTTCACCACCTCGTTCACCAGGCCGTCGCCGCCGAGCGCGATGACGCAACCCACGTCGGGGCCCAGCTCGCGAGCCAGCGACTCTCCGTGGCCGGCCCAGGCCGTGGTAAGCATTCCGAAACGCCCGTCGCCCACGCGCTCGCGCAGAAGCCGCGCCGCCTCGGAGGCGGCCACGGCCCCCCGCCCGCTCTTCGACACGGGGTTCGCAATGAGGACGATTCTCCCCTCTTCTATGGAAGGAACCACGACTAGCCTCCTAACCAAGCAGCCGACGCAACGCCGACCGAGCGACCAGCCCAGTGCCGACCTGCGAATTTCCCGATGCACCTTGAATAAAGCGACCCGGAGCTTTCCGAGCGCCTAGCAGAGAGGAGCCCGAGGATTTCGCCCATTCTACCAGAGATGATGCCTTCTCCCCATCCCGCGGGAGCGCCGTTCGCAACTCGTTTTCGGACACAGTACTCGAAAACTGGGGGCAAATGCCACTTCGACCCAGAAATGGTCGATGGGCAAAAAACGCATCTGCCATTTTGAGCCTAAAGTGGCAGAAAAATGCCAGTTGAGGATAGAAATGGCGGGAAGGGAGAAACAGAGCTGGCCATTTCGGGGTCAAAGTGGCAGTTGCTACCAGTTTTTCGAAAACGGCACCCCGAAAGAATACCCCACGCGACGGCTCTTGCGCCCGCAGAAGCACCCCGTTACCGAATCGGCTCCTGCCCAAGGAACGGCTCGCCCTCGGATCGTCGCGAGGGCCAGCTACTCGAGAACGGCGCCGGTGTCGCCGTCGAGGAAGATCTTGCGCGTCACGAAGTTGTACACCATGACGATGGCCGTGGCGACGATTTTCACGATGAGGTAGCTCACGCCCAGAACCGACGAGCCGAGCCACATGAGCAGATCGTTCACTCCCAGGCCGATCACGGAGAGCACCACGAAGATGACGAACTCGCGCCGGCGCGAAAGCCCTTGCTTGTGCGTGAACACGTAGCGCATGGAGGCCAGGTAGTTGAAGACGACCGACACCGTGAAGGAGATCGTGGCGCTGATGAGGTAGTTCACGCCGGCCAGCTCTGTGAGCGCCACCATGAGGCCATAGTCGATGACGAAGGCGATAACGCCCACCACGCCGAACTTCATGAACTGCTGGACGAGCTTTCCCATCGTATTCTCCCTGAGGCCTTTCATAAAGAAACCCCGCTCGCAAGCGGGGTTCAGCGATTCTCAAGTGGTGCCCCCAACGGGAATCGAACCCGTATTTCAGCCTTGAAAGGGCCGCGTCCTAACCGTTAGACTATGGGGACCGCTTAAAACAGCTTGCATAGTATGGCAGAGTGCACCGCACTTTGCAAGGACGTCGTTCGCTTTTTCTCGGCGACGGCCCTAGCGCTCGGCATCCGCCTCCATCACCCGGTACACGCTCATCTCCCACTGGCGCCGGTGGGACTTCGCCACGGTGTCCAGGATGAGCCCGGCCGTCCAGGAGAGCGCCGCCACGATCATGAGCGCCACGGCGAGCACCGCGGAGGGGAGCTTCGCCACGTAGCCGGTGCCGAGGTACTCCGCCACCACCGGCAGCCCGAAGCACAGCCCCACCACGGCGAGCGCCAGGCCGAGCCATCCGAAGAAGGCCATGGGGCGGTAGTCGCGGAACAGGCTCGCGATGGCCGCGAGCACGAGCATGCCGTCGGAGAAGGTGGACAGCTTGCTCTCCGAGCCCTCGGGCCGGTCGCGGTAGTCGATGGGCACGTCGGCCACCCGCCAGCGGCGGTCCACGGCCCAGATGGAGATCTCGGTCTCTATCTGGAAGCCCCCGCTCATGACGGGCATGGTCTTCACGAAGGCGCGGGTGAAGGCGCGGTATCCCGTCATGACGTCCTCGAAGGCGTAGCCGTAGATCACCTTGATGAGCCGACGCACCAGGTTGTTGCCGAAGTTGTGGAAGGGCCGCTCGTTCTCCTTGCCGTAGGCGCCGTTGGAGATGCGGTCGCCCACGGTCATGTCCGCCGCATCGGCCGCGAGCGGCGCCAGAAGGTCGCCGGCGGCCTCGGCCGGGTAGGTGTCGTCGCCATCCACCATGAGGTAGTACTCGGCGTCGATGTCGCGGAACATGGAGCGCACCACGTTGCCCTTGCCCTGGCGGGACTCCCGGCGCACCACCGCCCCGGCCGCCGCGGCGATGTCCGCGGTGCCGTCGGTGGAGTTGTTGTCGTAGACGTAGATCGTCGCCTCGGGCAGCGCCGCGCGGAAGTCGGCCACCACGCGGGCGATGGTGGGCGCCTCGTTGTAGCACGGGACGAGCACGGCCACCCCCTCGCCGCGCCGGGCCGCATCCACCGCGGCAGCCGTGGCCTCGGCGTTGGAAACTGTCGCTATATCGGTCATGGGAAGACAAACCTCCTGTCCATTGTTGACCGAGTCCATTATCTTAAACGAACGCGGGGGCGCGGAAAATCCCCCGAGAAAAACTTTGACCGAATCGGCGAAAAGCCCCTGCGACCCATAAGCGGATTTTCTGGCATCTTGGCGGGCTTGCCGCCGACGCGGGGCCGATGCGGGGAAAATAGGCTATGATAGCTTCCATGAACACACCTGCATCGAAATCGACGGAGCCCTCGGCTCAGATCGTCCCCGCTCCCACCCAGCCGCTCGCCGCCCCGGTCGAGTCCCCGCTCCCCCCTCTCGCCGCGACCGCCGAGGACGACTCGGCCGCCGAGGCCATTGCGCGCGCGCTGGCCGAACCGGCCCGCACGGCCGAGGAGGCCGCCGCCCGGCCGCTCATCCTCGTAGTGCACGCCTCGGTGGGCTCGGGCCACCGCTCGGCAGCCAACGCCATCGCCGAGGCGCTGGAGGAAGCCGGCGAGGCCGCCCGCGCTGCCGGGAACGACAACTCGCTGGAAGCGCGCTCGGAAGTGCGCGTCCTCGACATCCTCGATTTCGGGCGCATCGTGTTCGACGGCGACAAGACCGCCTCCATGTTCACCGGCTGGACGCGCCCCTTCTACGACCTCACCTGGCGCTACACCCTCACTGGGCGCCTTCTGTGGGGCGGCGGCACCATTTGGGCGCGCCTCATGTACCCGAAGTTCACCGAGTATGTGCGCCGCCTGCGGCCGGCGGCCATCGTCGCCACCCACATCACCGCCGCCAACGTGGCCGTGAGCGCTCGCATGATCACGGGCCAGAGCTTCCCCATCGTCTGCGTGCCCACCGACTACGAGGCCGAGGGGCTGTGGCCCCATCTGCACACCGACCTGTTCTGCGTCGCCAACGAGTCCATGGCCGAGACGCTGCGCCCGCGGCGCGTGCCCGAGGACCGCATCCTCATCACCGGCATCCCCGCCAGCCCCGCCTTCTCGCGAACCTACGACCGCGCCGAGGCCCGCGAGGCCTTCGGACTGCCGCAGGACAAACAGGTGGTGCTGGCGCTCGCCGGGGCGAAGCTCCCCCAACCCTATGTGCACTTCCGTGCCGCCATCGGGGAGATGCTCCCCTTCATGCACGCGATGCCCTCGATGCAGCTGGTGATCGTCGCCGGGGCCGACGAGGACTACGAGCGCGAGCTGCGCCGCCAGGTGGCCGAGTACGGCCTGACCAACGTCACGGTGCTCGGCTACGTGAACGCCATGGCCGAGCTCATGGAAGCCGCCGACGTGGTCATCTGCAAGCCGGGAGGCCTCACGGTGACCGAGTGTCTGTGCGCCCATGCCCCGATGATCCTCTTGGGCCGCGCCTACGGCCAGGAGAAGGCCAACGTGCGCATGCTCACCGCCGCCGGCGCCGCCATGGCCGCCACCACGCCTCGCGAGCTCCTGGACACCCTGCGCCACATCAGCGACCACTCTGCGAGCGCCCACGCCATGCTGATGAACGCCTCCATCCTGCGGCGCCCCAACGCCGCCGAGGACATCGCCCGGGCCACCTTCGCCCTCATCCGGCGCGAGCCGCCGCGAGACGCGAAGCTGCGGGCCAAACACTTCCTGCACTTCTACTGGGGCAAGAAGCCGGCCCACGTCCGCTAGGACGCCCCAACCGCTACCGCCACGATCCGAACCACGAAAGAGAGCTTCATGACCACCTTTGCCGAACTCGGCCTTTCCGACGCCGTTCTTGCCGCCGTCGATCATCTCGGCTACACCGAGCCGACCCCCGTTCAAGCCCAGGCCATCCCGCTCGTCCTCCAGGGCCGCGATATCATCGCCGCCGCCAAGACCGGCACGGGAAAAACGGCCGCCTTCTCGCTGCCGAGCCTGGACGTCCTCGCCCGCGCCGAGCGCAAGAAGGCGCCGGCCATGCTCGTCATCACCCCCACGCGAGAGCTGGCCATGCAGATTCAGGAAGTCTGCCAAACCATCGCCCGCACCCGCGGCCTGCGCGTCGCCAATGTGGTGGGCGGCGTGAAGATCGAGCCGCAGATCGACCGCCTCGCGCGCGGCGTGGACGTGCTCATCGCCACGCCGGGGCGCCTCATCGACCTCATGAACCAGAAGGCTGTCGACCTCTCCCAGGTTCAAGTGCTCGTGCTGGACGAGGCCGACCGCATGCTCGACATGGGATTTCTCCCCTCGGTGCGCCGCATCGTGGAGGCGACGCCGAAAAGCCGCCAGACGCTTCTGTTCTCGGCCACCATCGACAAGGGCGTGCTCGACCAGGTGGACGCCATGCTGGACGATCCGGCCATTGTGCAGATCGCCGCGAAGGGCGAGACGGCCGACACCGTGGAACAGTACATCGCGCACGTGCCCCACACCCTGAAGCCCGACCTTCTGGCGGCACTTTTGAAGGAGCGGGGGCACAAGCGCGTCATCGTCTTCGCTCGCACGCGCCATCGGGCCGACGCCGCCTGCCGCAAGCTGAAGCGGGCCGGCTACCACGCCGAGGCCATCCATTCCGACCGCTCCCAGAACCAGCGCAAGCGCGCCCTGGACAACTTCGCCTCCGGCGAGACCGACATCCTCGTGGCCACCGACGTGCTGGCCCGCGGCATCGACGTCGACGAAGTGTCCTATGTGGTGAACTACGACGTGCCCACCCAGGCCGAGGACTACGTGCACCGCATCGGCCGCACGGGCCGCGCCGGAGCCGAGGGCTTCGCGATCACCTTCGTCAGCCCCGAGAACAAAGACGAGCTGACGGCTATCGAGAAGCTCATCAAGCGCGACATCCCCGAGATCGAGATCGCGGGCTTCAACTTGGAAGAGGCCGCCGAGGCCGCAGCCGAGCGCGCCACGCGGGCCAATGCCCGCCGCGACCCCGAGCTGGCAGCGGCCGCCCGCGAGCTCGCCAAGAAGGAGAAGCGCCGCGCCAAGGAGAAGGAGCGTGCCGAGCAGGCTGCCGCCGAGTCGCGCCAGCGCGGCACGCGCAAGAAGCAGGGCGGCAAGAGCGCCGGCACCACGCACAGCACGAGGAAGAGCGGGGCGGGATCTAAGGCGGCTCCGAAATCCAAAGCGCCCAAGGGCGGCAACCGCGCGAAGACGGGTTCCGCGGCGGCAAGCGGCGCGGCGCGCACGTCGAGCGACTTCCGTCCCGGCCGCGCCCATCGCGCCGCCGTCGCCGCCAAGCGCAGCGGCGGCAAGCGCCGCGGCTAAGAGCACTCCACTCCATAGTTTTTCCGTAGGGGGCGACCTTGGTCGCTCCCTGTCGCAAGCATCGCCATCGTCGAGAGGGCCGACCGAGGTCGGCCCCTACGGAGTCGTGCACAAGCCGACCATTGCCGGAACATGGCGGTGGCAGCCGAACCACAGCGGCCCGTTGCGCCCGCGAGCGGGCAAGCCGTCCAACGTTCGGGCTGCTCGCCGGGAAGATACCCTCCGTTTGCCGTACTCCACATTCAGCGGAGGATTGTTCGGGTATTGTAACCTCAGTATTTCTGGGGAAGGGAATATTGCATGAAGATCGCTGTCGCTTGCGACGGACTCGATATAGCCGCGGCTGCGGCCACCTGCTCGAGCTTTGCCTGTTACACCACGCAAAGCGGCGTCGTCACAGGCTGCAGCAACGTGCCGAACATGGGGCTCACTCCGCGCGAGCGGGCCTCCATCCTGCAGCAAATGGGCGTCGATGCCCTCATAGCCCGTCAATTCACCCCCGAGGGCCTCGCGGCCTTGGACGAAGCGGGCATCGAGGCCGTCATCTCCAACGCCGCGTCCCCCCGCGAGGCGGCGGATCTGTACCTTTACCGCACGCTCATGGGTGAGGAGGGCCTATCGGAAAAGAGCATCAAAGAGGAGCCTCTCGGCGAGCTGGACGACGCCTTCGCCCGCATCGAGCTTAAGCTCGTCGCCCAAAGCGCTTAGCCCCCGCTCGCACTCCCCCAACGAAAAAGGACCCCGAAGGGTCCTTTCTTTGTGCGCTCTTTCGAACGAAGCAAATTAAGCCACAGCTTTTTTCGCAACTTCCACCAGGGCGGCGAACGCCGTCGGGTCGTTCACGGCCATGTCGGCGAGCACCTTGCGGTCGAGCACGACGCCGGCCTTCTTCAGGCCGTTCATGAACACCGAGTAGGACAGGCCGTTGATGCGGGCCGCGGCGTTGATGCGGGTGATCCACAGACGACGGATCTCGCGCTTCTTGTTGCGGCGGTCGCGGTACATGTACTGAAGCGAATGCTGCACCTGCTCCTTCGCGGCGCGGTAGGAACGGGACTTCGCACCGTAGTAGCCCTTCGCACGATTGAGAACGGTACGACGCTTCTTGCGGGCATGGACGGAACGCTTTACACGAGGCATATCTTAATCACTCCTTGAAGACGAATGGGACTAGCGAAGGCCGAGCTGGCGCTCGACGACCTTGGTATCCGCCTTGGCGACCTCGGTCTCGTGGCGGAAGTTGCGCTTGCGCTTGGGGCTCTTCTTGGTGAGGATATGGCTCTTGAACGCCTTGGCGCGCATGAGTTTGCCGGTACCGGTCTTGCGGACGCGCTTGGCCATACCGCGATGGGTCTTCATCTTGGGCATTAGTTGTCCTTTCCTTCGTCGTTCTTGGAATCCTTTTTCTTTTTCGCGGTCGCGGGCAGAGGCGCGATGAGCATGTGCATGTTGCGCCCCTCCATCTTCGGCTGGTTCTCGATGACGGCAACGTCCTTCAGGTCGTCGGCCAATCGCTCGAGAATGGAGAGGCCCTGCTCGGGGTGGGCCATCTCGCGGCCGCGGAACATGATGGTGATCTTCACCTTGTTGCCAGCCTCCAAAAAGCGCAGCACGTGCTTCTTCTTGGTGGTGTAGTCGCCCACGTCGATCTTCGGCCGGAACTTCATCTCCTTGACCTCGATCTTGTTCTGGTTCTTACGAGCCTGCTTGGCCTTGATGGCCTGGTCGTACTTGAACTTCCCGTAGTCCATGATGCGGCACACGGGCGGCGTGGCGTTCGGAGCGATCTCCACCAGATCGAGATTCATGTCGTCGGCGATCTGCTGGGCCTGGTGCGTGGGATACACGCCCATCTGGTTCCCGTCGAAATCGATGAGACGGCACTCGCGCGTGGTGATCTCATCGTTGAGCCGGGGCTCTTGAGCAGCTATCGCGCTCACCTCCCTTTCGTGTTCTCACACATAAAAACCCGCCGGGCCAACAAGGCGCACGGCGGGCTTACACGCAAAGTTTCTATCTGCGGGTACCCATCAGCAACCTTGGAAGGCGCCGAACCAGGTGGAGAGCTTCCGCCCTCGCTTGATTGACAGCTTGCTTAGTATAGCGTTGCCGTCGCTCCCGCGCAAGGGAAATTCTAGGAGTTTACATATATGAAGATGGTGCGGACGGTGTCGGCCAAGTTGTCCGAGGCGTTGGCCATGGAGTAGTCGTAGGAGAGCACCGCCGACCAGGCATGGGGCGCACCGTCGATGTCCACCTCGCCGTTGAAGGAGCAGTACTCCTTGGTGCGGGTCGTGCCGTCGGTGTCGAAGGAGGTGTAGGACTCCGCGTCCTCGGGCAGCTCCACGGCGCCCTCGGGCACCGACACGCCGGCTTCGGCCAGGGTCTTCTCGATGATGTGCTCGGTGCGCACGGCATCGGCGAAGCTGAGGGAGCCGTAGCCGAGCGAGCTGGTGGACGTGGAATAGCCCGCCTGAATGATCTTGCCGTCGGCGTCGAGTCCCAAATACACCGTGGGCGTACCCGTACGGCTGTCGGCCGGCTCAGCGGTGAGCGCGACGCGCACCTCGCTCTTGATGGGGTTGCCCTCCTCGTTCACCGCCCGGGGCTCGGCGGCCGTGGCGCCGTGCTGCAGGATGTCGATGGCCTCCTGCTGGGTGTGGCCCAGCAAGCTCACCAGGTCGGGCACCGTCGTCACCTTGGCGGCATCGGCGGAGTCCGTCGCGTCCTCGGAGGCGATGGCGGCGACCTCCTGCTCCGAGGAGAGCGCCTGCTGCACCGCGCTGGAGGAGGCCTCCTGGTACAGCTGAACGCCGAAGTAGACCATGGCGGCCAGAATGAGCACGAGCAGGATGATGACCACGATAAGAATGCGGCGCATACGGCGCGACTTGCGCATGTACTCGGGCAGCTCCGCCTTCTTTCGGGCCTTCTCGTTCATCTCACTCGCGTGCTTGGCATGGCGCCCGCGCGAGGCGCCGTCGCCCTTCTTCGCGCCATGGGCGGCCTTGCTCGCAGGCTTGGTTGGCGCCACGTCGGCCGTCACCACGCCGAGGGGCACAGCGTCGGGCACGGGCGAGGCGTCCGCGGCATCGGCGCCGTCGGCGTCCAGCGGACGACCGGCGTAGAAGTCCTCGAAGACCGCTTCATCGGGAAACGACTCGCCGGCGGGCAAGCCCTCGTCGTCGAGTACTTCCCCATCGCCCAAGTCCACCTCTTCGAAGACGCCCTCCTCGTCGACGACGACATCCTCCCCGATGATGGAGCCGTCGCCCTCGTCCACGGGGGGCATGGCCGTGGTGAAGCCATCCGCCGACACGGGGTGGAAGGCCTCGGTGAGGCCCATGGCATTGCCGTCGTCGGCGCTAATGCCGGCGTCGCGGTTGCGCTTGCTTCTTCTCACCATGTGCTCGCTGTTCCTCTCGCTTCTCGAAGGCCCACGGGGCTAGTGGGCCAAAAGGTACCAGGCCGCAAAGGCGACAATGCCCAGCACGGCCACGACGATGATGACCTTCTGGGTCGTGGACATCTTGGTCGCTTCCAAGTCATCGAGGGTCGTCTCATGGTAGGAGGCGGCATCGGCGGTCTCTCCCGCACCCTCCTTTTCCACGGCGGCCTCTTCCACAGCCTCCGCTACCGCGTCGTCGGCCTCTTCGGCGGCCGGCTCGTCGACCGGCTCCTCAAGGGGCGCTTCCTCGACCGGCTCCTCGGCGGCCGGCTCTTCTACGACGCCGGCCTGGATGACCACATCGTCGTCATCGTCGGCCGTGACCGTGATATGCGAGAACTCCTTGGAATTCGCCATGGGAGCTTGCATCCTTTCTGTTTGGGGTTGCCCTATTATAGCCGATGGGCCGCGCGGCGCGCATCCGCTGCACCAGTTCTGCATCCGGGCACCACGCGAAGGCGCCGCGCGAGGGGCGCCGCGCAGGCACCCGGAGAACCGTTGCCAGTCGCCGACGCCCGCAGAGCCGTCGCGACGGCCGCCCCTCAGCACCCTTTAGGCCAGAAGGTCGACGACGTTGAATCCCTCGCCGCTGGCACGGATGACCTCGCCGTTGCCGAAGCAGCACACCGGTCCGGCCCCGGCGATGGCGTCCACCGAGGAGGCCAGCGCGCGCACGTCATCGATGCCGGCTGCGCGCACCTCCTCGCGCACCCGGGCCCGGTCTTCCAAGGTGGCGCCGGAGAAGTACAGGCCGTCCTGGCGACGCAAAAGCTCGCGGGCCTTGGCCGGCGCGTCCAGGGAGGCCACCGTGGAGACCACGTAGCCGTCCATCTCCGATTCCGTGGGGTTAAAGACGCCGGCGAGCCAGTCGCCGGAGGTGCGGAAGCGCTCGACGGTCTCGTCGATGCGCGGGTCGCGGTAGGAGTAGAAGCGGCTCGAGCCCGAGCGCGTCGTCTGGAAGCCGGCCCCGTAGGCGCCGCCCTTCACGCGCACCTCCGTCCACAGAAAATCGTAGGACAGGATGCGCGAGGCCAAAAGCCACGCGCCGCCGTAGGGCTCGCCAAGCAGGCGGCGGTCCCAGCCGCAGGCGGTGTAGGTGACGTCGCTCGCCACGACGAAGGCCTCGTGCCCATCCTCGGGCGCCGGAACCGTGAGCACCGGGGCGCCCGCCATGCCGCCGAAAGGCGAAGACGCCTCCCGGAAGGCAGCGAGCGCCGCCTCGTCGCCCCCGAAGGAGAGCGTGCAGCCGCCGTCGGTGAACAGGCGGCGGGACAGCTCGGCCAGCTTCGCGGAAAGCTCGCAGGCCCGCTCGTCGAAGCTCGCGAGCAGCTCCTTCAAGAAGCGGTAGAAACCGACGCCGGAGAGCGCCTCGCGCACCACCCCGGCCGGCAGGTAGTAGGAGGCGACCCGCGCCATGGCGGCGCTATGGCCGGCCGAGGCGAAGGCCTGCTCCATGGCGATGCGCCGCTGGCCCAAGATGTCGCGGATGCGCTCGGTGTCTGAGAAATCGGTCTCGCGCAGCACCTCCTCGGCCAGGCGCGCCGCCCAGGGCACCTCCTCGTCAAGGGCGGAGGAGCCCATGACGAACATCGGGCGCAGCCGCTCGCGGTTCTCGGCGTCCTCGTGCACTTCCACGGCGAACCCGAGGTTGCCCAGATGGGCCTGAACGAGGGTGTCCAGTTCGGCTGCCGTGTGGCGGGACGTATCCAACTTGCCGAGCACGCAGGCCAGCACCGTGGCGTAGGGCAGCTCGTCGAAGGCGAGGCCGTCCATGGCGAAGTAGCGGTAGGCGTAGGCGATGCCGCGGCAGGGCAGATGGTGGCGGATGAGGCGCCAGGGCCCGCACTCCCCCACCTCCCACATCGCCTCGGCGGGCGCCTCGCCGATATCGGCCCGCGAAAGCTGCGGAAGTTTCGCGAGGGCCTCCGGCGCGTCCGGCGCCTCCTGGGCCTCGCGCAGCGCGCGCACGGCCTCGCGGATAGACGCGGCCTCGCCCTCGGTGAGCGCCGCGGCCGCCTCGCGCTCGCCGGCTGCCTCGGCCTCTTCGGCGGCCTCGTCGCTTTCCATGGGCACCACCTCGGCGCAGGCGCGGTGGTCGTTATCCAGGAACAGCTCGCGCAAAAGCGCCTCGAAGTACCCCTCCTCCACCTTCTCGCGCAGGCTGGCGAAGACGTCCTCGAAGCGCAGGTAGGCCGCCGGGTCGTCGTCGGAGTACAGCCATCCGGCCATGGCGGACATGGCCAGCACCACGCCGTCGGGGTAGCCGAAGTTGCGCTCGCGCATGACGAACTCGGCGTGGGAGAGGGCCGCCCGCACCAGCTCGCGGTCGAGCCCGCCCTCGGCGAGGCGCCGGGCCTCGGCTTCCACGATGGCGCGCAGCGCATCGGCGGCGCCGGGCCGGGCGCCGCGCAGGGACACCACGGCGAAGGGCTGGGCCACGGAGTCGGCCACATACCCGATGGCGTCGTCGGCGATGCCCGCGTCGAGCAGCGCCCGCTTCAGGGGCGACTCGTTGGCCCCCATGATGGCGTCCATCAGGATGTCGGCGGCCACGATGCGCTCGCGCTCGGCGGCACGCCCGATGACGAATCCCACGGCGGCGCAGGCGTTCTCCGGTGCGGTGGCCATGGGCACGACAACCGGCTCGGGAGCCACGGGAGCCTGCAGCCCGAGCGGATTGATGTCCAGCGGCCCGCGCTCTTTCGCGGCCAGCGGCGCCAAATAGCGCTCGTCTAGAAAGCCGAGGAAGCGGTCGGCATCCAGGTTGCCGTATAGGATGATGTAGGCGTTGTCGGGACGGTAGTGGCGCCGATGGTTTTCGAGAAAGCCCTCGTAGGTGAGCGTTGGGATTGCCGCTGGCGTGCCGCCAGACTCGAAACGGTAGGTCGTGTCCGGGAACAGCGCCGCCGACAGCCCGTCGTAGAGCACGGAATCGGGCTCGGAGAGCGCGCCTTTCATCTCGTTGTACACTACGCCGTTCACCACAAGGCGCTCGCCTTCTCCCTCCCCTTCCAGCTCGCGGTGCCAGCCCTCCTGCTGGAAGATGACGGGGCGCCGGTAGATGTCGGGGTGGAAGACCGCGTCCAGGTAGACGTCCATGAGGTTGACGAGATCCTGCTCGTTGGTGGACGCCACGGGGTACATGGTCTTGTCCGGGAAGGTCATGGCGTTTAAGAACGTCTGCATGGAGGTCTTCAGCAAATTGACGAAGGGCTCCTTCACCGGGAACTTCTCCGATCCGCACAGCACCGAGTGCTCCAAAATGTGGAACACGCCGGTGTCGTCGGCGGCCGGGGTCTTGAAGGTGATGGAGAAGGCCTTGTTGGCGTCGTCGTTCTCGATGAACATGAGGCGGGCGCCGGAGGCGGCGTGATGCATGAGGTGCACCGTGCCCTCCACCTCACTTATCGGCTCGCTTTTCACGGCGGTAAAGCCGTGGGAGGCGGCCACCTGTTCCAAATCGGTCATGGTCTGTCTTCCTTTCGAAGGGTTCCTGCGAAGGGCCCCGCGACCGGCCCTGGCGGCCCGGCGCGGAGCAACGGAGTGTTCGTGAGTATTCTACCCGTCCGCGCGTCGCCGTTTCCAACCAATATGGTGTCGTTATGATTTCTCCGCGACGGGGGAATTTTCGCTATAATCAGCCCCGAACTATCTAGACGAGACGAGACAGATACGGAGTATCCCATGCTCGAACTTAAGAACCTGGTGTTCGAGGTGCCGGCCGACGACGGGGGCACCAAGCGCATCATCGACGATCTCTCCCTGACCATTCCCGACGACCGCTTCACGGTCATCACCGGACCCAACGGCGGCGGCAAGTCCACGCTCGCCAAGCTCATCATGGGCATCGAGGAGCCCACGAGCGGCCAGATCCTCTTCAACGGCGAGGACATCACGGACAAATCCATCACCGAGCGCGCCCGCCTCGGCATCGGCTACGGCTTCCAGCAGCCGGCCCGCTTCCGCGGCATGAAGGTGAAGAAGTTGCTCGACATCGCCGCCGGCAAGAAGCTGCCCATGCTCGCCTGCAACGAGTACCTCTCGAAGGTGGGCCTGTGCTCGGCGAGCTACCTCACCCGCGAGGTGGACAAGTCGCTGTCGGGCGGCGAGGTGAAGCGCATCGAGATCGCCACCATTTTGGCCCGCGACCCGAAGCTGGCCATCTACGACGAGCCCGAGGCCGGCATCGATTTGTGGAGCTTCGACAGGCTCACCGAAACGTTCCGCGACATCCACGAGGCCCGCGACGGGCGCTCCATCGTCATCATCTCGCACCAGGAGCGCATCATTTCCCTGGCCGACGAGATCGTGCTTCTGCGCGACGGCCAGGTGGCCGAGGTGGGGACGCCGGCCGAGCTCATGCCGCGGCTCGGGTTCGCGGCCCGCAGCCTGGACGATCACGGCTGCCCGCTTTCCACCCCCACCGAGCTGCACCTGACCGAGATCCCCACCACCTGCTAGAGGAGCTATCATGACCGTTGATCTTTCCCCCATCGACGAGAACCTGCTCGCCGAGATCGCCAATATGCACGGCATGCCGAAGGGCGCCTTCAACGTGCGCAAGGACGGCGAACTGGTCGAGCGCCATTCCTCGGCCTACATCGACATTTCCACCAAGACCGACAACCCCGGCATCGACATCCGCATCGCGGACGGCACCAAGGGCGAGACGGTGTACATCCCCGTCATCGTGACGAAGTCGGGCCTGAAGGACGTCGTGTACAACACCTTCTACGTGGGCGAGAACTGCGACATCACCATCATCGCCGGATGCGGCATCCACAACGATTCCCACGACGCCTCCGAGCACGACGGCATCCACAGCTTCTATCTGGGGAAGAACAGCCGCGTACGCTACGTGGAGAAGCACTACGGCGAGGGCGATGGCTCAGGCGAGCGCATCCTGAACCCCACCACCAACGTGTACATGGAGGAGGGCTCCTCCTGCGAGATGGAAATGGTACAGCTGCGCGGCGTCACCTCCACCGTGCGCGACACCAACGCCGAGCTGGGCGCGGACGCCAAGCTCGTACTCACCGAGAAGCTGCTCACCCACGGCAACCAGACCGCCATTTCCAACATGAAGGTGGAGCTGAAGGGCGAGGGCTCTTCCGTGCAGGTGATCTCCCGCTCGGTGGCCCAGGACGACTCCGTGCAGGTGTTCAACCCGCTCGTCATCGGCGAGTGCGCCTGCCGCGGGCACGTGCAGTGCGACGCCATCATCATGGGCAACGCCAAGGTGAAGGCCATCCCCGGCATCGAGGCCGCCAGCGAGGACGCCATGCTCGTCCACGAGGCCGCCATCGGCAAGATCGCCGGCGACCAGATCGTGAAGCTCATGACGCTGGGCCTCACCGAGGAAGAGGCCGAGGCCGAGATCCTGGACGACTTCTTGAGCTAGGCGCTGGCGCACCGCCGCACCCGCATCACCATCGAACGAGGGCGGTTCCCGAAGGAGCCGCCCTCTTCTTTTTGCAAACCGCAGTCCGAGGCGGGTTTTTGCCACTGCGAGCATCGTGCTACGACATTTTCGGCCCTCGGGCTGCGGGTGAAACGACAAAAAGAGCCCTCGGGCTGCGGATTCAGCGCTTCAACCCGCAGCCCGAGGGCCACTTTTGTCATTCGTCCGTACAGCTGAGGCTCATCTTCCCGAAAGCGGGACTCAGTGCATTGAAGGAAAGGACACTATTCGGCCGCGTCCTCGTCGCCGGAACTGCCGGAGTCGCCTGCATCGCCGGAGTCCTCGCTACCAGAATCGTCGCCGCTACCGGTATCGCCGGACTCATCGGAGCCGTCCGACGAGTCGCCGGAACCGGTGTCTTCGGAGCCCGTGTCTCCCGAGTCGCCGGTGTCGGCATCACCGCTGTCGGAATCGCCCGCGTCCTCGCTATCGGAACCCGTGGCGGCGTCGGCGGCGGAGGCGGTCAGATCGCTGACGACGGTGAGATCGCCCAGGGCCACGGTGGTGCCGAGCCACTTGCGCTCAATGACGTTGATGGTGCCGTCACTCACCAGGCGCGCAAGCACATCGCCGGCGGCCGTCTGCAAATCGACGTTCTCGTTCGAGACGCCCATGCAGTAGCCGGTCGGCGACATGAGCATGGCGACGATGGACACGTCAAGCCCCTGGCCATGGGCCGCGTACAGGCCGATGACAGCGTCGGCGGCCACGTACTGCACGCTTCCGGCCTCAAGCGCCTCAAAGGCCTCCTTCAGGCTGTCGGTGGGCGTGAGGCTGGACTCGCCGAACCCGTTGGAGACGGCCCAGGCGCTCTTCGAGGAAACTTGGGCGGCGAAGGTGGCACCGGAATCCTGGGTGGGAATGCCCGCGTCGGGGCTCAGCGCGAACAGGGCGATGCCCGTGGGCAGGTAGGAGGCCGAGCGCCAGAAATCGCCGTCGCTCGCGGAGTCGTCGATGCCGAGCACCACGTCCACCGTGCCGTTGGCGAGTGCCCCGGCCGGGTCGCTGCCCACATCCACCACCGACAGCTTCAGCCCCAGCTCGTCGGCGAGAGCCGCGGCGATGTCCACGTCGATTCCGATGATCTTGCCGCTGCCCATACCGGCCAGAGGCGGGTTCTCGGTGTTGACGCCCACGCGCAGGGTGCCCTCCTCGCCGATGACCGGGGGCGCCACCTCGGCGGACTTCAGCTCCGGCTGATAGGTGCCCGATCCAGTGCATCCGGCTAGGCCGAACAGGCCGACCGCGAGCAGCGCCGCAAAGGCAACCGCAACGAACGAACGCTTTCTCACATCATCCTCCGTCTAATTCAATCGGTACATTGCCTCTTTCGACTGACCTAGTCTTTGACCCCACACTCGCGCACCGGGGCGTTCGCTTGCGCTAGTAGCCCTCTCGCCCGTCACGGCGTCCGTGCCGCGAAAATGTCAGCGGGCGGTGCGACTTACCTCTAGGATACGCCATGCTCACGGCGGGCAACGCCCACGCGCTTACGTGGATCCTTTCGACCGCATCTGCCATGGACTTGGAAAGACGTCGCGTCTCTCCGCAACTACAGACCCGAAAGAAGCATCGCTAAGTGTAGCAGAAGTGGGCTTAGACGGGGCAAAGCCCCGCAGAACCTACGAAGTGCGAAAGCCGTGCGGTCGGCGCGGGGCGCGGGATGAGACGCGAACGCGGTCGGCGCGGGGAACGAAACGGGACATTCCCGCGTCATTTCCACGGTCGTGCGCGCGTAGACTGCCCCCATGAAGCCGATGAAAGGACAGATGGCGCTCTTCGATGAGCGAACGCCGGCGAAGAGCCGTCGGGAGGGCGCGGCCGCGAAACACGCCGCTCCCTCCCGCCGCCTGCGCGCGGACTGGCGCGCCGCGCGCGACTTCGCCGCGGACATGGTGGCCGAGACGCTCTACCCCACCCGCTGCGCGGTGTGCGATAAGCCCGGCGCGGTGCTGTGCGGCTCCTGTGCCGCGGCGCTCCCCTACATCGACGCGCTGACGGCCTGCCCGCGCTGCGGCGCGCCCTTCGGCGTCGTGCAGTGCTCGGAGTGCACGTCCGTGCTGATGGAGCCCTTCGGCTACAAGGAGCCGCCCTACGACGAGATGGCGAGCGCCCTCGTGCTTACCGAGGCCGTCCGCCGCATTGTAACGGTGTACAAGGATCAGAACGAGCGCGGCCTGGCACGGCCCATGGCCCAGATCATGGCCCGCTACCTGCCGCCCCGCTGGATACACCGCGCGCCGGTCGTCACCTTCGTGCCCGCCACGGCCGCCGCCCGGCGCCGGCGCGGCTTCGACCATGCCGAGCACCTGGCCCGCGAGCTGTCGTTCATCGCCGGGCTGGACTTCGCCCCTCTGCTCGTGGCCGCCCGCAGCCGCGACCAGCGGAAGCTGGGGCGGACGGGACGCATCGGCAACATGAGGCATTCGCTCACCGCGCTGGCCGGCGCCAGCATGCCCGCCGCCGTCATCGTCGTGGACGACGTGTGCACCACCGGTGCCACGTTGTTCGCCGCCACCGAGGCCCTGCGCACCGCCGGTGCCAAGATCGTCTGGTGCCTCACGTTCGCGCGAACCTAGGACGCAGCCTTTCGCCCCGAGGATACATAAGAAGCATCCTCGGGGCGGGGAGCTGGCCGACCCCGCCCGTTTCGCTACCTTAGGCAACGGGAGAAAGGCAGGCAAATGGACCTTTGCGATTGGGTTCGTTTTGCGGCTTGCTTGCTGAACCTGATGGCTCGAATCCGCGAGTACGCGGATTCGAGCCGAAAGGCAAGGCGGGCACGTCATGCAAGACGGCCCAAATAACAAACGGTTCAGGGGAGATTTCACTGGCCAGTGGCTCCCCTCGAGCCTGCCTTATATTCTAGCAAGCATCGCTAGAAAATGAAAGGGGCTATTTCGAGGAGAGGCGCACGCCCTCGGCCTCGGAGAACTCGGCGACGTCCACCGAGATGGAATGGCGGATGGGCTTCCACGCCGCCTTCTTCACGAGCGCAATGAGCGCGATGGGGATGTAGGTGAGCATGAAGAAGGGGAAGGTGAACATGTAGCGGATCTTCTTCGCCGTGGTGGTGCGGATGGAGTCCCATTCCACGAAGGTGGTAAGCACGCCGAAGACGAACATGAACACGATGTAGTTGCACAGACAGAACACGACCGAGGTCACCGAGCTCGCGATGGCCACGCCCGTGGACATGACGCCCGTGGCCGCCAGCACGATGATAATGGTGTTGAACAGAATGGAGATGATGGAGAGCAGCATGCCCGGAGCGATGGTCATGAGCATGTCGTAGCAGGCGAAGCGGTAGCCCGCGGGATTGGTCAGCGTGCCCTTCACCAGGCCGCCCGCGTAGTGGGCGAACACCTGGTAGAAGCCCTTGGCCCAGCGGAAGCGCTGGTTCCACGAATCGCGGAAGGTGATGGGCTGCTCGTCGTAGAGCACCGCCGTCGGGCAGTAGGAGATGCGCACGCCGTCGATGATGGAGGCGGCGGAAAACTCGATGTCCTCGGTGAGCAAGTGCCACTTCCAGCCGCCTGCGGCCTTCAGGATGTCGGCGGCGATGAAGAAGCCCGTGCCCGACACGGCGCAGGAGGTGTTCAGCGTGAGGCGCGCCTGGTTCAAGAACTTCGCTTCGCGCAGGAACCACACGCCGTAGCCGGCCGAGATCCAGTTGCTGCCGAAGTTCTTGGAGTTGCGGTAGGAGGTGGAGGCCTTCGCGCCGTTATCGAAGGTGGCGTTCATCTCACGGAAGTAGTTCACATCGAGCACGTTGTCGGCGTCGAAGACGAAGAACGCCTCGTAGTCGCGGTCGGCGTACTGCTCCCAGATGGCCTTCAGGCCGTAATCGAGCGCATAGCCCTTCCCCACCAGCTTGTCGTTGCTGCGGGGGAACACGATGGCGCCGGCCTCGCGGGCCACATCGGCCGTGTTATCAGTGCAGTTGTCGGCGATGACGAAGATGTCGATGAGCTCGGCGGGATAGTTCTGCACCTTGATGGAGTGGATGAGGTCGGCGATGACCGTCTCCTCGTTGCGCGCCGCCACCATGACCGCGTAGCGGTGGTTGGCGCGCGCCACCTTCTTCGGTGCCCGGCGCGTCAGCACCACGAGCACGTAGAAAAGCTGGTAGGTATAGCAAATAGTGAAGGTAAGAAACACGCAGAAATTGAAGATGTCAACGAAGGACAACGCCGACACTTGCGATGCTACGGTATCGAACACCTTGAGGCTCCTAGGACATGACATGCGCCCGCACGGTCAGTGGCGTGGGCGCGGCTGCACAAACGGTTGAAGTATAGCCCTTTCGGCAGCACATGCCAGCTTTGAATGGGCCATAGCGACCGTTTTGGCGACATTCGCAGCCAAAGTGTTCCTTTTCGCCGCATTTGCCCCACACCCCCTCCATAGATGTAAGGGAAGCGTAAGGTTTTTCCGACAACCGGGACACCGCCCCGCACCGCCTGGGAGCTGTGCTACCCTGTTCCCCATGCAATGGCACCCCGGCGGAACCGCGCCCCGGCAATCGCGCCCGCGCCGCGCCCGCCTTCAAGAAAGGAAGCAATCTGTGAGCCAAGCCTGCGACATTCTTGACATCAACCTGGCCGACGAGGGGCAGGCCCGCATCCTGTGGGCCGACCGCGACATGCCGGTGCTCGCCCGCATCCGCGAGCGCTTCGCCGAGGAGCGCCCGCTGGAGGGCGTGCGCATCGGCGCGTGCATGCACGTGACGACCGAGACGGCGAACCTCATGCGCGCTCTCGTGGCCTCGGGCGCCGAGGTGTGCCTGTGCGCCTCCAACCCGCTGTCCACCCAGGACGACACCGCCGCCTCCCTCGTGCGCGACTACGGCGTGAAGGTGTACGCCATCGCCGGCGAGGACGCCGAGACCTACGAGCGCCACATCGCCGCGGTGGTGGCCAGCGATCCCCAGATCATCATGGACGACGGCGCCGATCTGGACACCGCCCTGCACACCAAGTTCACCGACAAGCTCGCCGGCGTCATCGGCGGCACCGAGGAGACCACTACCGGCGTGGTGCGCCTCATGGCCATGGCGGCCGAGGGCGCGCTGGGCTACCCCGTCTTCAACATCAACGACGCCAACACCAAGCACTGCTTCGACAACCACTACGGCACGGGCCAGTCCACCTTAGACGGCATCGTGCGCGCCACCAACCGCCTTCTGTGCGGGCGCACCATCGTCGTGTCGGGCTACGGCTACTGCGGCAGCGGCCTGGCCCAGCGCGCCCGCGGCATGGGCATGGACGTCATCGTGTGCGAGGTGGATCCCCTGAAGGCGCTCGAGGCCCACATGGAGGGCTACCGCGTGATGAAGGCGGAGGACGCCGCCCGCTTCGCCGACGTGTGGGTGACCGTCACCGGCGACTGCAACGTCATCGACGAGCCGGCCTTCAAGAACATGAAGGACGGCGCCATCATCTGCAACTCGGGGCACTTCGACTCCGAGATCAACATGAAGTGGCTCAAGGCTAACGCCGTGAAGATCGAGGAGCTCAAGCCGCTCGTGGAGGAGTACACCCTGCCCGACGGCCGCACCATCACCGTGCTCGCTGAGGGTCGCCTCGTGAACCTGGCCTGCGCCGAGGGGCATCCCGCCAGCGTGATGGACATGAGCTTCGCCAACCAGGCCCTGGCCGCCGAGTACCTGTACAAGCACGCCGACGAGCTGGAGAACAAGGTGTACGACGTGCCGGCCGCCATCGACGACGACGTGGCGCGCGTGAAGCTGGAGACACTGGGCATCGAGATCGACACCCTCACCGAGGAGCAGATCGCCTACATGAACAGCTGGAACTTCTAGGGCCGAAAGACAGACCGCGCAAGTCAGGGGCGCTCCTGTGCGGGGCGCCCCTTCTCGTAGGCGCGCTCGCTAGCGGGGCTTGCGCGCGGGCCGCTAGCGGGGCTTGCGCGCCTCCAGGGCCACAAGGCGGTAGGTCGCATCGTCGCCGGGCACCGTGGGAACGCGATGGTCGAACACGCTCCCCCGATCGGCGGCCACCTCGTGCTCCTCGCGCAGGGCGGGGGCCATGAAGCCGGCCTCGGCCAGCCAGCCCATCAGCTGCGCCCGCGAAGGAGCCGCCTGCACCGCGTTGCCGAGACGCTGGGCCGCCTGCACGAGAAGCGCGCGGGTCGCCGAGGGCCCCTCGCTCTCGGCCACCGCGCACTCGATGAGAAGCGAGCCGCCGGGTACGAGCACCGCCCAGCATTCCCGCAAAACCCGAGGCGGATCGGAGAAGAGCGCAAACGAGCTGTTCAGGTACACGTAATCCGCCGACTCCGGCGCCACCGCCTGCCTCAGCTGCTCGGGATAGGCTACGGCGAACGCCATATTGCTGCGAGGCATCCGGCTGCGCTCCAAAGCCGCCGGCACGCCGGCGCGGGCCTCGTCGATGAGCGCCGACCGCCAGTCGATGCCCACGACGCGCCCCGTCGGGCCCACGAGTTCGCTGAGCTTATAGCAGCCCTTGCCGCGCCGGCAGCCCACGTTCACGACGCAGGCTCCGGAAAGCGCACGCCGCGGCAGCTCCATATGGCAGCGGGCCGGAAAGCCCCCTTCCCGGGGAAGCCCGTCGTAGTGTCGTCGCAGTGCGTCATCCGCCATGCCAGCCTCGCTTTCTCGATTTCGGGTATTATACTCGCACCCGTACATTTCCGAGAGAGGAGCACCATGATCGTCACCACCACGCCCACCGTCGAGGGCTACCGCATCACCGGCTACTACGGCATCGTATTCGGCGAGGTCATCACCGGTATCAACTTCCTGAAGGACTTCGGCGCGGGCATCCGCAACCTGGTGGGCGGCCGCTCGGCCGGCTACGAGGAGGAGCTCATGGTCGCCCGCAACGAGGCCGTGGCCGAGATGCAGCAGCGGGCCGCCGCGCTCGGGGCCCACGCCATCGTGGGCGTGGATATGGACTACGAGGTGCTCGGTCAGGGCAACATGCTCATGGTAACCGCCTCCGGCACCGCCGTCACCGTCGAGGCGGCGTAGAGGGTTAGCCGCGAGGAGTTCACGTACCCCGCGAGCGTCATGCCGCGCCCGCGGGCCTCGCGCACGGCCGCATCGGTAGGACCCGATAGCGACGCCACCGTGCCCACGCCGAGGCGCGCCGCCTTGCGCAGCATCTCGCTGCTGACGCGGCCGGTGGTGGCGAGCAGGAACCCCGCAGCGTCGATGCCGCGCATCAGGCAGTGCCCGGCCAGCTTGTCGAAGGTGTTGTGGCGGCCGATGTCCTCGTAGAGGGCGACCATCTCGTCCTGGCAGAACAAAGCCGAGCAATGGGTGCCGCGCGTGGCCGCGTACTCGCGGGCCCCCACGCGCATGGCCATGACCGCGCTGCGGATGCGGTCGATATCCCCCGGGGCCGGGGCCGGCAGCGTCTCGGGGAGGGAACGAGCGCCGGTCCCGGCCGCAAGGGAGGGAAGAAAACGGCCCGAGGGAGCGGCAAGCGCCATTCCCCCGAACCCGGAGGTAATCACGGGTGCGGCGGAGTGCCGCACCGGATGGGAGAGCGAGAGGCGCACAGTGCGGCGCGCCGCATCCATGTCGAAGGCGACGACTTCGCGCACATCGCCGATGATGCCCTCGCTGAACAGGAAGCCGTACACGAGCTCGGGGAGGTTCGCGTTCGAGCACATGAGCGTTGCGAGCTCGCAGCCGTTCGCGACAATGGCCAGCTCGTGCTCGCAGATGACCTCGATGGCCTCGGCGGCAATATCGCCCTCGTCGCAGCAGACCACGGAGAAGGAGTTCCGTGGGAAGGCCTCGCACTCCCCTGCCGCTCGCACCGCGCGAGCCTGCACTGTGTTTTCCACGACTCCCCCTCTCAGGAGGCGGCCCGAGCAGGGCCGCCCCTCTTCTCGGCTTCATGCGGGGCGACTCCGCAAAGAACCGCCCCTTGCCTCTGCCCGAACCTGTTAGGCGGGCAGCTGCACGCCGTACTCGTTCACCAAACGATCGGCGATCTCGGGCACGCCCTGCTCTTCGAAGGTAGAGATCTTCGGCATGCCGGTGGCCGCATCGAAGCCCATGACCTCGTACCACTGGTCGAGCATGCCCTCGTAGCGCTCCTTGGTCAGGCCGGTATCGCACTTGTAGAAGCTGTTCTCCAGATTCTCCGGCGCATACTCCTGGTACACCTCGTCGAAGAGCAGATCGTCGTTGCGGTCGCACCCCTGGCGCGTGAGGATGGCACGCTCCAGCAGGTACATGCGGTGCCCAAAGGCCGCCTCGTCCTCGTCGGTGAAATCACGGCCGGTGATGATCTTGAACAGGTCGCGCAGCCAGTGCATATCGCCGCGATGATCCTCGGTGTAGTTGGAGTAGTCGGCAATGTTGTTCTGGGCGATGTAGCACATGATGCAGGAGTCATCGAAGGACTTGAACTGGTGGTTCCACTTGCAGAACGGCGCGTTGAACTCGCCTTCCCAGTTCCAGGCCATAATGTCGCGATAGGCCTGGGGCGTGCCGAACAGCTCGGTGGAGTTCGCATCGATGAGCTCGTAGAACTCATCGGTATTGGGAGCCACCACGTCGGGGTTCAAGCCGAACAGGAGGAAGGTCTCCGAACCGGTGCAGCGAATGTCAGTGGAGCACAAATTCGAGGTGGCAAAACGAAGAAGGCCGGGAGCCAGATAGGCGCCGGGAATGTACCAGCCGCACACGCCGCCGCCGTTGTGCTTGGGGCTGTTGCGCACGCCGCGGATGGCGCGGTAGTAGTACTTCGCCTCGGGCGTGCCCACGAACTCCTCGCAGAAGTAGCGCCAGCCCTTGGCAATGGCGTCGCCCAGCTCGGTGGAGCGATAGGCCACCTGCATCATGAGGTCCTCGGTGAACTCCGGCTTGCCGAAATCGCTCCAATCGACGCCGGTGTTCTCCTTGGTGAGGATGCCGGGCATCTGGCTCAAGGGGTCGAAGCCGCAGAACCACATGTTGCAGTCCGACAGGCCCAAACGCTCGTTCAGGGTCAAGCGCTTCATATGAGCGCGGCCCACGTACTCGCCGGTCTGCTCCGATTCCTTCGAAACGGGAATGGCCTCGGTGCACTTCAGGTTGCCCAAGCCCACATTGGTTCCGTCCTTGTAGCGCACGGTGTAGCCGCAGCCGCCCCAGGGGCACGAGTAGCAGCTGGAATAGCCAAGCTCGAGCTTGCCTTCGGGATCGCGTACCTCCTTGTAGATATCGGAATCGGCCAGGGGCAGGCAGGCCAGCCACGAGCCCACGAACGGGTTGGCCGGATTCTCCTCGTTGGTCTCGTAGAGCTTACGTGCCCACAGATCCTGCACGTGCTCGACCATGGCCATAAGGCCATCGGGGTCGGCCACCTTCACCTCGCCGGTACCCTGAACCGAGATGGCCTTGAGGTTCTTCGATCCCATGACGGCACCGAAGGAGCCCATGCCCGTGGCCGACGACTCATCGGTGAGAATAGTGGAGAACATGGACATATGCTCGCCGGCAGGCCCGATGGAGGCCACGCGGGCCTTGTTGTTGCTGCGGTTCCACAGCTCGTTCTGCACGGCGAAGTTGTCCATGCCCCACAGGTCTACCGCGCTGCGAATCTCCACGATGTCGTCATTGATGTAGATGTAGACCGGCTTGGCCGCCTTGCCCTTCACAATGATGCCGTCATAGCCGGCGAACTTGAGCTCGGGGGCAAAGGCGCCGCCGAAGCTGGATCGGCAAAACGAGCCGGTATCGGGAAAGCCCGCAGGCGAGATAGTCTGCACGAAGGTGCGGCCGCCGTCGAGCATCGTGCCGGTCAGGGGACCGGTCATGAAGGTGATCACGTTCTCCGGGTCGAAGGCACCCACTTCGGGGCCGACTTCCTCCCAGTGGATGATGGACCCCAGGCCGCGGCCGCCAATCCACTTGTCCAGGTCATAAGTGGTGGTGGGAATCTTCTCGATGGTGGATTCCGTCAGATCGATCTTGAGCAGGGTACCCACGTACCCGTACATTTCATCAGCCATTGCTGCTCCTTGCTATCAGTCGGTCATGCGCGAGTAAACGCGGCTGCCTAGTATTCCTCGTCCTCGGTGGACACCCAGTAGCTGATGTTGCCCACCAGCGTGACGCCGGCGATCTTAGAGGGATCGTCGATGGAAAAGTTGAACTCCATGGGCAGGTGCTCGTGCATGGTCAGGCACCACTGGTGCTCCTCGCTGGAGCCGAGCACGTTGCCCGAGGCGTCCGTGAAGTCGCAGTGCATGCGCACGCGCAGCTCGGCGCCGTCGGAGGAGGTCACCTGGCCGTGCACCTGCACGCCGCCGTCGACCGCCACCATCGCCCAGTCCTTCTCGTCCTGAGCCTTGCCGGCATGGGGGCCGTCGTACTGCTTGGTGAACACCACACCCTCGATAGCGCCGTCGGTGGACTGGGCCACGTAGTCGTCGATCTTGGGGCGGACAATGGTGTACTCCTCCCACGACAGCATGGAGGCGCCCATGGGACAGCGCTTCACGCACATAGGGTCGCCACCGCACAGGTCGCACTTGAAGCAGGTGTTGGTCTCGGGGTTGTACTTGATGCGCGACTCCCGCGGCGCGAAGATGCAGGCGTTCAGACAGGTCTGGCAGCCCACGCACACTTCCTGGTCGATAACCCGGGCACCGGTGTTCTCGTCCACATGCAGGGCGCCGGTAGGACATGCGTTCAAGCATTTCGGATCGTCGCACTGCTGGCAGTACAGCACATCGGTCACATACCCGAGCTGGATGTCGGTCTGCACGACATTGCGAGCCTTGCGCGGGTTGATGACGCGGTCGTGGCTGAGCGCGCAGATGAGCTCGCAGGTACGACAGCCCGTGCAGATCTCGGTCATGTGGGTCACATGACCCTTGGCCGGGGCCACCCCGTCGCCGGTGGCAGCCAAATCCCCCTTGGCCGCCGGGGCGCATCCTGCCAACCCCGCCAGTAGCGCCGATCCGGCCACCAGGCCGCCACCCGTCAGGAAGCCGCGGCGCGATACGCCCCCGCGCTTTTCCTCTTCCTCGATGGCGATTTTCTTAAATGATTCGTTCAATGGAACCTCCCCCTTCTTCTGGGCTCTTCCGTTTCCCGCGGATAGGACCCGAGCGTTCGGCGACGCTTGCAGCCCGCTTCCGCTTGGACTCCATTCTACGGAGGCCGCAGATTGAGAAAGGTGCCCTCACCACCAACTTGCGCGCGGCCATCGTGGCCTGCGCAACAATTTCATCGCATTGTTTTGTGTATAGTGCACCACCGGGCCGTATATTCCCCGTTCGGGGAGTGCGCAGACTGCAAGGGGAGCCTACCATGGGATCGGCAGGCAAGGCGGCATGAGGGGGATGAGAATTATGAGGCTCAAGGATTTCCAACGCAGCGAAGAGACGGCAGTTTCGTTCTGCCCGATACGGCACTTGTGCCCGGTAGGCGCTGTCTGCGGCACTGAGAACGGCGAGAGGGCCGCATCGAAAATCATGCCGGCCGTCATCGCCTTCGACAAAGGCGACCTTCTATGGACCGACCATCGTTACGAACACCACGTCTTCGTCGTGCGCAGCGGCGTGCTTTCGAGCATGGCCCACGTAGAGCCTGACGGAGAAGTGCCCTTCACCTTGTTCGGTGCGGGTATCGGCATCGGCATCGCCGATTTGTACGTTCCCTACGACGACGCGAACACCTACCATCTGCATGCCCTGGTTCCAGGTTCCATCTGCTCACTGCCCTCCAAGCCCCTCAAGCGCTGTCTCGAGGGCCTCGAGGATGACAGAGCGCAAAAGATTCTCGCCGCTTCCCTGTACAACCAGGCATCCGGTTCCCTCATGCAGTCGGTCATAGCCTCGCGTCCCCTGCTGTGCGAGCGCATCGCCATGCTGCTCACCGGGTTGAAGACTCTTGCCGAGAGAAGCGGCACCGAGATGACGTGTGCGCGCATCACCCATGACGAGATTGCATCACTCGTCTTGTCGGACCGCGCCTCGGTGACCCGCGTTCTCCACCAAATGGAGGGCAAGGGCCTCGTGAAGCTCGGGTACCGTTCCATCGAGATCGGCAGCGAACTGTGCCGCAACCACCGGCACTGGATGGAAACCTGCAATCGCTTCAGCACCGTGGACCAGTAAGCTCAGAGTCCTATTCGGCAATCCTCGCTGTTGGTTTTGAGCAACTCGCGACAGAGAGTCTCGAGCTCGGGGATGCTCTCCGTGGCCGTGACCCAGATGATCGCAGGATCAGGATTTCGCATAGAACAGCCTCCTATCCCGTAGATAGCGCTTCTTCGCCCGCGGGTAGAACGAATCGGAACCGCACACGACGTCCACGGGCACGCCAAGCGCCTTTTCAAGGGAAGCCCCCAGACCGCCGAGAGAGAACAGCGTGAACGAGTTCCCGCACTCGACGCAGATATCGACGTCCGAATCACCGTCGGCGTCGCCGCGAGCATAGGAGCCGAACAGGTACGCCTCTTTCACATCGTAATCGGGAAGAAGGCCGCATACAGCATCGACAATGGTATGTCTATCGAGAACCGCCATGACGCCAGTTTAGCATAAACCAAGGACACCCGAGATTTAAAGCCTTAGCCGCAGGGCTCGAAACAGCAGGCGCGCTACCCACACCGTGCCGCTCTACACGAAAGCGGCGGCCCCGGAGCGAGGGACCGCCGCGAAGGGAGGGAGGGCTTGCGAGTCGGGAGGCGCGCCTACTCGTTCACGTTGAACGGCAGATACCACACCGAGGGGTTCGTGCCCTCCTCGGGCTTCAGCTGGTAGCCGCCGGCCGCCTCGGCCGTCGCGCGCAGCTCGTCCAAATCCCCGAAGGTGCGGGCCCCCGCCGGGCAGGCGGCGACGCAGGCCTGCTGCCGGCCGTCGCCGGCGTCCACGCGGTCGGCGCAGAAGGTGCATTTGTCCATCGTCCCCGCGGGCATGGCCCCGTACATCACCGCCTCGTACTCGTTCAGCTCGGCGCCGAAGTAGCCGTCCTCGCCGCCCGCCAGGTGGCGCGCGTCGTAGGGGCACACCGTCTGGCAGCTGCCGCAGCCGATGCACTTGTCCTTGTCGATGACGACGATGCCGTCCTCGCGCTTGTAGGTGGCGTCCTGCGGGCACACTTCCACGCAGGGGGCCGCCTCGCAGTGCATGCACAGCATGGGCACGGCAGTCTTGCGCACGTCGGGGTAGGCCCCCTCGAACACGCGCTCCACGCGGGAGCGGCGCACGCTGGGGCGGGTGCCGTGGGCCTCCTTGCAGGCCACCGAGCAGGCGTGGCAGCCCACGCACCGCTTCAGGTCGATGAGCATTCCGTAGGTCATGATTCTCTACCCCCTCTAAGAGATCTTCTCGATTTTGGCGCGGATAAGCTGGTCGAAAGCCGACACGATATGGTCCATGCGCGCCGGGTCCTGGCCCGGAATGAGCGTGACCAAGTTCACGCCCTTGCCCTGGGCCAGGGTCAGGTACTTCGAGCGCGCGTCCCATGTGCCCACCACCGAAGAGATGCACTCGGGGTGAATGCCGTCGGTAACCACGATACGCCCCTCCACAGAATAGCCCGGCGTACTGGTCAGCCGCACGGTATCGCCCGAGACGAGCCCCTTGGCCGCCGCGGTGGCGGTGTTCATCTCCAGGAAGTACGTGACGCCGTCCTCCTCGTTCACCTCGTCGAGCCATGCGTTCTGCACCGTCCAGGTGTCGGTGTTGGAGGCATTGGTGTAGTACACGGGGAACAGGTCGTAGTCCGGATCATCAGCGTAGAACTCAATGCCGGGGCGCCACTCGGGCAGCGGGATGTAGTCGTCGGTCTCCCAGGGGATGCCCAGCTCGGCAACCTTCGCCTCCACCTTCTCTTTGGCCTCTAGCATGAAGTCCCAGTAGAACGGGATGCGGCCGGCGGTGTCGGAATCCCAAATATACATCTCGTCCACCTTGCGCGGATAGGTGTATACGCCGCCGTTCTCCTTGAACCAGGCTAGCCCGTGCTCCTCGTCGATGTTCGACTTGAACACCGCGTCGATGAACTCCTCCGTATCCAGCTTCCGATCCGTGGGCGGCATATACTCTTCCTTCACCCGGTACAGGCCGCATACAGCGGGGATGAACACTTCGTTGGCCCCGGCGCGGTCGGCGATCTCGGCGTAGATTTCCATGAACCCGGGCGCGCCGTCCTTCGGCTCCACCACCGGCTGCCACATGGACAGCGTCCACGGCGTGTCCACCGAGCCGATCATGCGGTGGTTCATGTAGAACTGGGGCAGCGCGTCGTAGCGCTCCAGATAGCACGCCTCAGGCAGCATGATGTCGGAGAAGTAGGACATGTCGTTCAGGTAGATGTCCACGCCGGCGATGAAGTCCATCTGCTTGTACACTTCGGCCTGCTCCTCCACGTTCGCCCACCATTTAATGGGGTTGCAGGCGTACCAGAACAGGTTCTTCGGCTTGTAATCGAAGCCGTAGCGCGCCGGATCGGCCATGGACATGTGCATGAAGTGGTTGTCCTCCGACAACGGCTGCAGATCCAGAAGACCCATGGTAGTTGGCGTGTAATCGCGCTCACGGATGATCTTGTAGAACGAATTGGGCGCGCCGATCATGAGCGAATTGCACTCAATGAAGCCGTCCTCTTCCCAAATACCCAAATCGAATCCGGCCGTGGGATTGCCGTCGGCCCAGCCGTGGCATTTCGTGGCGAAGCCGATGAAGCCGCCGACGGCGTTGGTGGCACCCACGAGGTTGTTCAGGTTCAGAATGGCCCACACGTTCAACAGCGAGTGCTTGTGGCGCGAGATGCCGGAGAACACGTCCACGGCAGCACCGCGACGACGATAGGTCTTCCCGTCCAGCTCGATAGTCTCACCGATCATGGCCGCCTCGCCGAACTCCTTCGCCACCTGGCGCAGAGTGGCGGCAGGCACCGTGGTGATCTCCTCGGCCCACTCCGGCGTCATGGAGGCGATGTGGTCGCGGTAGATGGAAAACGCGGTACGGCACGCAACACCGCCCACCTCGAAGTCGCCCTCGAGCGCGGGCTTGGCGCACTCGTCGTAGGGCTTGGCGGCGTTGGCGGACTCGTCCCAGTACAGGGCCTTGTTGCTGCCCTCGGCGCGCAGAATGCGCCGAGTCGCCGGGTCCACCAGGGCAGGCGCGTTGGTGCGCTCGATCAGGAAATCGCGGTCGATGAGGTCGAGCTCATGCACGAGCACATAGGCCATGGCCATAGCGGCAGCCGCATCGGAGCCGGGGCGGATGGGAACCCACATGTCGGCCTTCTCGGCGCCGGCCGACATGTGCGGGTCGAAACTGACCAGGCGCAGGCCGTCCTCGGCGCGGCGGCGGGCAAATTTATCGGCCGTCATGTTGAAGCCGTGGCGCGTGGCCGTGCCGGCCTGGGTGCCGAACTGCACCACGTAGTTCACGTAATCGTAGTCGGGCATGGCGTTGCCGTCGCCGGTGAGCAGGAACTCCAGGATGTGAATGCCCGCGCCGCAGATGTCGGAGGAGGTTCCCTCGCTCACGCCGAAGGAGCAGGCAAGAGTCAGCGAGCGCCACACGCTGCCGATGAGGCCGGCCACCATGGAGGCGCCCATGTTCAGGCGCGGGTCCTGCGCAGCTGTCTCGCCGAACTTCTGCACGATGGTGTCGTAGGCCTCGTCCCAGGAGATCTCCTGCCAACCCGGATCCTCGTCGAAGCCCTTCTTGGGGTTGGTGCGCTTGAGCGGCTTGGTGATGCGGGCCGGATCGTACAGCTGCATGATGCCCGCCGCGCCCTTGGCGCAGATATGGCCTCCTCCGATGGGGCTGTCGGGATTGCCCGTCAGCTCCACCACCACGCCATCGACCACATGGGCCTTGATGGAGCAGTTGTTGAAGCACATGTTGCAGACGGTGGGAATCCACTCCCCCGCGTCCGGGTCGTAGGCCACCTTCTCCGGCGCGGTTGCTGCCAGCTCGGTATCAGCCTCGCCCGCCGTCGGCGCGCAGCCGGCCAGACCCGCACCGACGGCGGCGGCCGAAGCCCCGGCCACGAACGCACGGCGGCTGAAGCGCATGTCGCTTCTACTCATGTCGTCCCCTCTCTTCTCTTCACTCCGCCTTGAGGCGGAACATGGACCACCCGACGGCTTTCCCGCCATCGGATGATGGCATTGTCCTCTCAACCGTTTCGAGAAGATGTGAGTCGAACTGCAAAGGAAGCGCCGATGATTGTGCGCTCAATCACTAAGCGAGGAATTCAATGTGCTATCGAATGCGGAAGACGGAGTGTCGTAGAACGGCAGACTCGCCTCGATGAGCTCACCAAAGGCGCGAGGCAGAGCATCGCGCACCTCGATGCTGCGATAGCCCGGCGCGACCAGCTCCGCCTCAGCCAGAGCCTTGAGCTCGCGGGTGACCGTCGAGCGATCGAGCGCGGCAATAGAGGCAATGTCGCCGTGAGTGACGGGTATCGTCCCGTCGTAACCCTCCTCGCGCTTCATCAGGCCATCTAATCGAAGCAATACCGATGCAACACGATCGCGGGCGCAGCGATGGGCCAAGGTGAGCATCTGCCCGTAGTTGGCCGTCGTCTGGTTGAGCAGGGCCCGCGCGGCCAGCTCTTGGCCGCGTCGGCCCGACAAGGAGCTGACCTGGGTTTCCACAAGATTCGAGTCGAAGCTGCACAGCCGTGCCGGCGTCAGCCCGGACAGGAAATAGAAATTCGAGGCCGTGAAAGGGCCGTATATCTCCGTCAGACCGGCTAGGAATCCCTTTCCGTAAACAGCATAGGGCACTTCCTCGCCATGGTTGGCGTACACCTTCGAGAGGAGCAGCCCGCTGCGCACGACGAGCAAGCGGGGACGCAGCGTGAGATCTGTCCACACCATCTCACCGTAGCCCACATCGACGAAAGTGGGTAGCGCGTACTTGCCGCCCTTCAGGCGCGACCCGCACAAAAAGGCCATGGGGCAGCGCTCCCGTTCCGGACAAGACTGCGCCTCCCAGCGCAAGCGCTCCGCAAAATCGCTCATTCTCATGGCAACCCCTTCAGTCGCGTCAATACCGCATGAACTGCAGGCGCCTACTCGATTTCGGGCAGAGATTTGGTCTGGCCGCAGACCACTTTCACGCCGACGGGGAGCTGGTCGGCCTCAAGGCCGCAGGAGGGAGCGTCTGCGCCCTCCACCGTGGCGTAGGGCCAGTCAAGAATGCCGCCAAAGTCGTAGATTTCCCGGTAGCCCAGGGCTTCCAGCTTGCGCGCCGCCTCGACAGAGCGCACGCCGCTGCGGCAGTAGAGAAGCAGCGGGGAGTCCTTATCGGGGGCAACAGCGGCAGCGGCGGCCTCATCGATCTCATCCAGCGTCAGAAGCCTCGCATTCACGATATGGCGTTCGGCATACTCCTCGGGCGTGCGCACGTCAATTACCAGTGTCTCGTTGGAGATCATCATCTCGTGGGCCTCGTCGGCGGTTATCCTCTGAATCACCGGGTTCTCCCCTTCCGTCAGCTCAGATGCGCTGGGGCCGCTCGATGCGCATCCGGCTATCAGCATCAGGCTTGTCAGTATAGCGATACCGGCAGCGAGAAGACCAGCAGGCGGCATTCGAAGCGCCGAACGGCGGCGACGGAATAAACGCCTCGGAAACTGCTTAGCCATGAGTCTTTGAGCCGTTTTTTTCGGCCTCCACCTTGAGGGCGGATTGGAGCATGGTGGAGAGCTCGTAGGGGCTGCCGTGGCGCACGGCGGTGATCTCGGCCATGACCGACAGGGCTATCTCGGCCGGCTCGCGACCGCGCAGGTCGAGGCCGATGGGGCCGAAGATGCGGTCGATATCGGCATCGGTCGCGCCTTCCTCCCTGAGCGCGCGCCAACGGGCCCACTGGGTGGTGGACCGCCCGAGCGAGCCGATGTAGAAGGCCGGCGAATCGAGCGCGGCCAGAAGCGCCGGCACGTCGATCTTCGGGTCGTGGGTGAGCGCGCAGATGGCCGTGCTCGCCGTGAGGGGAATGTCCTTGAAGGCCTCCTGGGGCCAGGCGTGCACGAGCTCGTCCACGGCAGGGAAGCGCTCGTCAGTGGCGAAGATGCCGCGCGGGTCGATGACCACGGTGCGGTAGCCCAGCACATGGGCGATCTCGCATAGGCGCACGGCAATGTGCACGCCGCCGATGCAGACGAGCTGCGGTTTGGAGAGCATCCGGGCGAAGAACCAGTCCAAGCCGCCTTCCACGACATGGCCCGTGCTCGCCGTGAGGGGGCGGGCGACCACCGCGGCGGCCACAGGCGCGAGCGCGGCGGCATTGCCCGCATCGGCCGGCATAATGAGAACCATATCGGCGCTTCCGGGCACGTCGGCTCGGGCGAGGCCGGCAGCCTGCGCGCTATCCAGGCGAGCAAGCGCCGCCTCGGCAGAGCCGCGGCCGGCCAGAAGGAAGGAGAGCCCCACGAAGGGGGCGCCGCTCTCGAAGCTGTCCGCCGATGCCGGGGAGGGGTCGACGTCGCGGGCAGCTTGGGGAGAGGGTTCCGCATCGGACGCGGGCGATACGTCAGCCGCCTCGGGCTCAGCCGCAGCCTCTTCCACCGCCGTCACGCGCACGTAGTCGGCATCGGCGGCGATGAGGGCGTCCTCGCAGGCGAAGAGCGCCTCATCGAGCGGCGACACGAACACCTCGATGTTGCCCCCGCACGACAGGCCCACTTCCTGGGCCCGCCGCGTGGAGGCGTGGAACTTCTCCAGGGAGGAGAGATGCCCGTCCAGGCAATCGAGCGCCACCTGGGCGATGGCGCCCTCGATGCAGCCGCCCGACACAGAACCGGCGATGCGACCGTCTGCCGTGACGGCCATGCAGGCGCCGGGCACCCGGGGCGACGAGCCCCACGTCTTGGTCACCTGGGCCAGGGCCACGCCCTCGCCCGCCGCAAGCCAACGGCGCACATCGTCCCGAATCTCGCGCATCTTCTCCTCCTATCTCGAAATCGTCTCTTCCGGACCCTACAGCTCGTGGCAGGTCAGGCACTCCTCGTCGGTCAGGTTCTGACCCACGTGGCTTTGGGGCACCTGCGTGCCGGCGCCCGAGCCGTCGGCCGTGTGGCAGCTCGTGCACGCCGTGCCGTTGCCCTCGCCGTGCACCACCTCGGGAATATCGCAGGCGATGCCGTAGACGGGCACGTACTCGCCCTCGCTGTAGTCGACAACGCCCTCCAAGGGCTCCAGGTTCTGGGACACCACGGCTCCGGCGGCGCCGCCGGCGATGCGCTCCTGCTGAAGCTGCTCCTCCTCGGAGCCCTCAATGCCCGCGCCGCCCGTGACCTCGGCCTCGACGGCGGGATCGTAGGGGGTGTACTCGCCCCGCACCACCATGTCGTTGGAGGCAATGCCATCACTCGGGGCGGCCTCCTGGACCTGGGGCGCGCAGCCTGCCACCAGGCCCGTCAGGGCCACGGCGCATACCGCAATCCCGACGGCCCCCTTCCTGCATGCGTTCCTTCTCATATATCGCTCCTTCATCCACCGCGCCCGGCGGGCGCGCAACGAATAGGTCTTTATCGAAGCTTCTCGGCGATGGCCGCCAAGCCCTCGCGCCGAAGGCCGACCGCGCACCGCTCCACCGGCGGCACTTCCCCATCGGCCTCCATGGCCTGGGGGAAGCGAGCCGCCTCGTCGTAGGTGACGACCGTAAGCGGCCGGCGGGTGCGCAGGGTGCGCAGCCGCGCGATGAAGGCCCCCAAGTAGGCGGGGTTCTCCATTTCGGCCGGGGCCAGCACCTCCACGGCCAGGTCGGCGAACCGCTGCAGGCGCTGCTTGCGGTCCACCGTGGCCTGCACCTTCTCGGGTGCGTCCAGCTGGTACAGCAGAAGCACGCGATGGCCCAGCATGCCCGCGGTGTTGCCCCCGGCCGACGTGTCGCGCGCGATGGGCGCCAGCGCGTCGTAGTAGTCGATCTCGCGGGCGGCCTCGCACTTCAAGGCGAAGACGCGCCCATCGGCGCACTGGACGACCGCCTCGGGAAAGCGCCGCTCCCGGGAGGGCACCTGGGCGCCCATGGTGAGCACGTCGGTCGGTGCGATGCAAGCCGTCTGGCCGTCCTCGCATCCCACGGCCCAGAGGCGCACGGGATTAAGCGACGCCACAACGCCCAGGTAGGCCCAGGCCTCGTAGGCGCCGCGTGCGAGCGCTTCGGCCGCACCACGCACGCACTGGCGCGCCTGGCCGTCGACCTCGGACAGGGGCACGCGCCCCGAGAGGGCGTCGGTGACCACCGACTGCAGCGGTGCGGCCAAAGCCTTCGAGGGATCGGCCGCGAAGGCCTCCAGCCGCCCGGGCAGGGCCACCCTCGCCAGGTCGGCGGCGCGGGAGATGTCCCCGCACACCGCCGCCAGGGCACCGGCGAGCCGCTCCATCGCGGCCGCATCGCCGTCATCCAGCACTGCATCGGCGATCTGGCCCTGGATGGCTTCCACGCGCCCGTAGAACTCCTCGCGGGCCGGGGCAGCCACCGAGAGCATCTGCGGGGTCACGCTCACATCGTCCCGGTCCTGCGTCCACTGGCGCAGCTCGGCCAGCGCCTCGCCCCACGTCGCCGTCTTCGCCTGATCCATCGCCGTCAGCTTCCTTTCCGCGTCTAGCCCGCGATGTCCATCAGCGTGCGCTTGACGAGCGTGCGCGCGATGTCCACCTTGTAGGCGTTCTTGCCCAGGGGCTTGGCCACCGACACCGCCGCCTCGCCGGCCGCCTCAGCCGTATCGGCGCTCACGCCGCCGGCCACAGCCTCCTCGGCCTCCTTGGATCGCCAGGGCGCCGGATGCACGCCGCCGAGCACCACGCGGGTGGCGCCGTCGGAGGCTTGGGCCACCGCGCAGTTCACCACGGGGAAATCGATGGACTTGCGCAGGGCGAACTTCTGGAAGGCGCTCTTGGCGGCCTTGGGAACGCGGAACTCCTTCACCACTTCCCCGTCCTCCAACACGTTGGAGCGATGCCCGTGGGCGCCGAAGAACTCCTCGGCTGGCACCTCGCGCTTGGTGGTGACCACCGTGGCCCCGAGGGCCACGAGCGCCGGCGCCGTGTCGTGAGACGAGGAGGCGAAGCAGCCGTTGTCGTCGCCGAAAATGGAGTGGTAGCGGTTGTCGCCGATGCGGGCCGGGCAGGTCGCCCCGCCCTTGCGGCGGCAGTGGAAGCGGTCGTCGGGCACGCGGAAGTACCAGCAGCGGTGCATCTGGCAGACGTTGCCGCCGAGGGTGCCCATGTGCCGGATGGTGGGCGATGCCACGCGCCCGGCCGCCTGGGCGAGCGCGGCCGCGTGGGTCTTCACCAGGTCGCTCTCGGCCACATCGGCCAGCTTCGCCAGGGCGCCGATGCGCAGCGCATCTCCCTCCTCGGCGATGCCGTCGAGCCCATCGATGGTCTTCAGGTCGATAACCGTCTCGGGGTACTCGGGGAAGATCTCGTCCTTCAGGGTTCCCAGAAGGTCGGTGCCGCCGGCCATGACCCAGGCCGTGCCGCCCTTCGCCTCGTTGGCCGCCTCGTCGGCCGAGGAGGCCTGCATATGCTTGAAGTGCTTCATGTCGTATCCTCCTTCGCGTTAGGCCTGCTTGGCGGCCAGCACCGCCAGCACCTTGTCGGGGGTGAAGGGCTGCACGGTGATGAAGTCGCCGCCCGTGGCATTCTGGATGGCGAGCCCCACGAGCCCCGCGTTAGTGTGGGCGTGGGCCACGCCCGTGGAGCCGTAGGCGCCGCCGCCCATGCGGGTCTCCACCGGCACCGGCTCGATCTTGGGCTGGTCGAGGGCCGTGGGCACCTTGTAGTCGTACATGTTGCCGTTCAAAAGGACGCCAGTGTTCTCGTCCCAGATGAGCTCCTCGCGCAGCGCGCGGCCCTCGGCCTGGGTGAGCGCCATCTCCAGCTGACCCAAGGCCGACGCCGGGCGAATGACCTTGCCGAAGTCGTGGGCGGCCACGTAGTCGAGCACTTCCACCAGCCCCGTCTCCGGATCAACCGCCACCTCGCAGAAGTCCACGTTCATGGTGCGCACCACGTCGTTCTGGAAGGGGGTCTCGGGCTTGCCGCAGTACCCCACGGCCAGCTGACCGATGCCCACGATGGGCATCTGCTGGGAGGGATCGGCCTTCAGCGTGATCATGGAGTCCACAAGATCAACCTCGTCGGGGGTCACGCCGAACAGCGAGGCGCCCGTGGCGAGGATCTGGGTCTTCAGCTGCACCGCCGCCTCCTTGGCCGCCCAGGTGACCGAGCTGCCGCGATCGGCCGCGTCGCCCTGCTGCCAGTTGTTGTAGTTCGGCGCGTAGTAGACGATGACGTCCTCGGGCTTCATGCCCATCTCCTCGGCGATGACGAGCTGGGCCGCATCGGGCCAGTAGGTACCGATGAGGGCCTCGGAGTACGGCATGTAGATCTTGCCGTCCACACCCATGCGCAGGTTGATGTTGTAGGAGATCATGCCCCAGGTCATCGACCAGCAGGCGCGGGCGGCCACGCCGTGCAGGCGGCCGTCCTCCAGCGTCTTCTCGCCCGGCGCGTGCCACTTCCCGTCCCAGTCGAAGGCCTTCTTGCCCGCGTCCATGCAGGCGGAAAGCGAGGGATCGGTCACCTTCACGTTCTTCATGATGACGTCGGTGATGGGCATGTTCAGCGTGTTGGCGATGTGCGCGAAGGCCAAGTTCACCGGCTCCCACATGTCCTTGCCCGGGTCGGCCGTGGTGCAGGCGCCGTTGGTGACGTAGTAGGCCATGTCCGAGTAGATGTTCGGGCACACGGTGGACTTGAAGGCCTGGGCGTTGGGCGGCAGCACCAGATGGCCATGGGTCTTGTCGCCGTAGCCGCCGCGGGCGCCGGACTGGTGCACGTTTCGCTGCTGCACGGCCACGAGCGTGCCGTCGTCGTTGAAGCCGATGCGCCCGGTGATGTAGGTCTGGGGCACGGCGGCGTCGAAGGACTGGCGGCGGGTGTTCACGAAGCGCACGGGCACGCCGCCGAGGCGCTTGGAGAGCAGAGGCGCCAGCTGCGCGCCGCGCTTCTCCACGAAGTCGCAGTAGCGCGAGGCCATGTACGGCGTGAGCGCGCGGAACTTGTCGGCATAGGAACCGAAGCCCATGTAGGCCGACACGATGGGGCCATTGCTCGGGAAGTGCGCGTGGTTGGTGACGTAGCACATCTTCTCGCCGTCGGGGTTGCCCCACGGGTCGTTGGCCCAGTAGCTGAAGTACGCCGGCGGCATGGAACGGAACTGGCTCCACATGGGGCGGCCGTACTCGATCATGGCCACGTGGTCGGCGGCGGCCAGGCCCTCCTCAACGTTACCGTTCTCCCATTCCACCGGGGCGCCGAAGGTGTTGCCGGTCATGTTGGAGTCGGGGTTCATCTCGGGGCGCAGGATGGGAGCGCCGGGCTTGGCGGCCTCGCGGCAATCCAGGATGAAGGGCAGCGCCTCCCAGTCGACCTTCACGGCATCCAGAGCGCGCTTGCAGGTCTCCTCGTTCACGGCCACCACGACCACGCCCACCTCGTCGCCCTCGAACTCGGCCTCATCGCCCAGAAGCGGGCTCGCACCGAACTCGTAGTAGCTGGGACGGTACTTGGGCATGGAGGCGATCTCCTCGTCCTCATAGGTGAGCACGAGCTTCACGCCCTCGATCTGCTCGGCCTCGGAGATGTCGAGGCCGGTGATCTTCGCATGGCCGTAGGGGGAATGCAGGGCCATGGCCGTGAGCGTGCCCTCCTCCCACAGATCGGTGGGATACACCGCCGCGCCCGAGATCATGTCCCAGGACTGGCGGCCGGGATGGTCCCACGTGCCGACGTACTTGAAGTCGGTGCGGTCATCGTTGACGCCCGACAGAATGGATTCGCACTTCTCTCCCATTACTTGCCTCCCTTCATGGCGGCGGCAGCCTCGGTGATGGCCTGCACGTGGCGGGCATAGGTGCCGCAGCGGCAGATGTTGCCCGCCAGCTCCTCGCGGATCTGCTCCTCGGTGGGTTCGCCGTACTTCTCGATGATGTACTTCGCCACGGTGAACTGACCCGGTGTGCAGTAGCCGCACTGGGCCGCGTCGGCCTTGGCGTAGGCCTCAACCAAGGGGCGGAAGCGCTCGTCGGCGGCGATGCCCTCGGAGGTCTCGATCTGCTTACCCTCGCACTGGACGGCGAGCGTCGTGCAGGCGAGCGCCGGCACGCCGTCGATGAGCACGGTGCAGCTGCCGCAGCCGCCGCGATCGCACATCTCCTTGGCGCCGCCGTGCAGATCGGTGGCCATGAGCAGGGTCTCGCGCAGGGTCCACTGGGGCTCCACCTGCACCTTAATCTCGTGACCGTTGATGTTGAGCACGGCGCACTGCGGAATGCCGCAGGAGGCATCGGGATGGGCCTCCTCGAAGTGCTTGACCAGGCTGTCGTAGTCGGTGGTTTTCTGGCCGCAGACCGGGCAGGTGTACACGAAGTCGGTCACCGTCACCGCCTCGGCCACCGCCTCCTCCGGCACGCCGAGCACGCTGCCGATGCCGAGCCCCGCGACCCCGGCGGCAATGCCCGCCAGGCCACCGGCCTTGAAGAAGTCGCGACGGGACACGTTGCTCATCGTCATACTCCTCCTCCTTCTCTTCTCGTCGTCGTTATTGACGCTCTCAGCATAAGAAGGGGAAGGGGTAGGCGCATTACACCAAAGGGGTAGCCCTGAGGGGTATTTTACAGCGAGCCCTCTTCCCGCAGCAGGGCCACCGCCTGCATCTTCGAGTGCACGCCGAGCTTGGAATACACGTTGCCGAGGTGCTTCTTCACCGTCTCGCGGGACACCACAAGCACTTCGGCGGCCTCGGCCACCGAGGCGCCGTCGGCCACGATGCGCAGACACTCCAGCTCGCGCTCGGTGAGCAGGTCGGCACAGGTGCGGCGGGGGCGCGACGCCTCGTCGACGACGCGCAGGATGGCACTGTCGCAGGCGCTGCCCTCCTCCCCGGCCGCCTCGGGCGCGCGCAGCAGGTCGGCGCAGGGACGCAGCTCCGGCGCATACTCGGCAAAGGCCTGCGCAAGGCCGCTTTCCCGGGACAGGGCATAGGCCTCGCGCAGAAGGCGGCGGCTGGCGGCGTGGCGGCCGGCGCGCTCGGCCACAAGCGCGGTGAGGCAGCAGGCCCTCACCCGCAGCGCGAAGTCGTCGGGCTGGACCGCGTCGACGAGCACCGCTCCCCGCTCCCAGGCATCGTCGTCGCCCAGGCAGAAGGCGCAGGCCAGATCGAAGAGGCCCGCGCGACCCGTGCGGACCTCCGTGCCCACCCGTGCGCGGACCTGGGGACGGAAGGCGTCGCACCAGTCGCGCGCCATGGCCAAGGTGGGCATAACGCCGCAAACCGATTCCGCATCGGCGCGCCAGGCGGCGAGGAACTCGTCCCGGGCCGTTGCGGCGCCGGCAGCGTAGGCCGCCTTCGCCGCGATGCCGTTGAGCTCGGCCGTGTTCGCAGCCACCGCCTCGAACGCCGTCTGCGCCCGGTAGCGCTCCCGCTCGTAGGCGAACCCTTCCAAATCTCCCCGCTCGTAGGCCACGACAGCCAGGGCGGCGTAGGCCAGGGCGAGCATAGGCTTGCGCGGGCGCTCGCGCTCGTCATACAGGGCCAGGGCGCGCTCGGCCAGCATCTCGGCATCGGGCAAGTGCCCGATAAGGGCCGAGAAGATCGCGGCGTTGGCAAGGGCGGAGCACGTGAGGTTGGCGTTGCCGATGTCCTGCTGAAGCTCCACCGCCTCCCGAAAGCCCTCGACGGCACCCACCGGATCCTCCGTCCACCGCGACGAGGCGGCCACCTGGGTCATCATGCCCCGCAGGTAGCGCTCGTCGGCGGGCAGGAAGCGCAGGGCCTTCTCGGCAAAGCTGCCGCTCTCGTCGGTGCGGCGGTTGAACGACGCCACGAAGGCCTTCTGCACCATGCAGAAGGCGAACAGGAAGTCCTCCCCCTCCTTCAGCGACAGAAGCGCCTGGTGGATAAGCTCGTTGGAGAGCACCGCATCCCCCGCCAGCGCCGCCGGCATAGCCGCCACCGCGCACAGGAAAGGGCGCTCGCGCAGGTAATCGCGGGGCAGAAGCAGGGCCCAGCGCAGCACCGTGGCCTGCTCGTCGTTCATGTAGAGCGCCTTCCAGCGGGAGACGATGATGTCGGACAGCGCGTCCCAGTCGCGCATCCAGAAGGACAGTCCCACCGCCGCGTCGTCGAAGCCGCGGGCCAGATACCACTGCCGGGCGGCCACAGCGCAGGCGCGGGAGTCGGCATCGGGCAGGCGCTTGAGGTTCGCGCGGAGGGCGTCCAGGAGCATCTTGTGGTAGCGGTACCAGTCACCATCGTCAGCGCCGGCAATGCGCTGGACGAACAGTCCCTGGGAGATGAGGCCCTCCACGCGCTCGCGCGCCTGAAAGGGCTCGAGGCCCGTGATCGCCGCAGCCAGATCCACGGAGAACGAGTCCACCGCGCTCGTCTTCACCATGAAGTCGAGCAGGGGCGCATCCAGGGAGCCGAGCACCTCCTCGAACAGATACGCGCTCACATCGTCGCCGGCCCGGGCGAGCGCGGACGCCACCTCGGTACCCGACCCCTCGGCGCAGCACAGCTCCACCAAGCGGCATCCGGCCGCCCATCCCTGGGTGGCCGCATCCAGGCGGGCGGCATCGTCGTCGCCGAGCACCAGCCCCGCCCGGGAGAACAGAGACCGCTGCTCGTCGGGGGTCAGGCGCAGGTCGTCCTGGGACAGCTCGCCGAGGCCGCCGGCCATGCGCAGCTTCGCCAGGGGAAGGCGCACGGGCACCCGGGAGGTCATGACCACATGAAAGGTCGGGGGAAGATTGCGCAGCAGGTAGGCGAGCCCATCGGAGATAAGCGGCGCGTCCTGCACCGTGTGCACATCCTCCAGCACGAGCGCGCGATGAGCGCTATCGGCGGCCACGGCCTGGATCAGGCGGGCGAGCGCATCGTGGGCCTCCCCCGCATCGGCCCAGTTGACATCCTGGAGACTGAGGGGAATGTCGAGCGCAGGGTCGGCCTCTTCCAGCGCCAATGCGGCCATGGACCAGAAGCGCAGCGGGTCGGCGTCGTCCTCGTCGAGCGAGCACCAGGCTATGGCCTTGTCGCAGACGGAGGCCCATTGGGCCACGGCCGTGGTCTTCCCGAATCCGGCCGGCGACACCACGCAGGTCAAGGGACGCGTGAGAGCACCCTCCAGAACGCGCGCGGCACGCGGTCGCTCGAGCGCATCGGCGGCCACCTGCGGACGGCGGATCTTCGTCGGCAGTATCGTGCATCCCGTGCTCATCCCCAGATCCCCTTCTCATACGGCCGAACACTCCGGCCTCGGTTTTCCCGCTATTCTACCACCGTCAACAGCGCGCGGGAAAGCACCGTGGCCGGCAGCTCGACGCAGCCCTTGCGGGTGCGGCCCACCTCCAGGCCGCCGAGCAGCGCGCAGGCGTCCTCGCCCGTGAGCGCGCGGGCATCCGCCGCGGACATTCCCTCGGCGGCCTCCATGAGCGCATCGGCCGCGGCCAGGCACAGCGTGCAGGCGTAGCCGTCGAAGGCCGCCCGCTCGACGATCCACCCGCGCACGCCGTCGCGCCGCAGCCGCACGCGCACCTCCAGCTCGTCGCCGCAGAACGGGTTGTCGCCCCGCGCGCTTGCCTCGCGCACCTCCCCCGCCCTCTTCGATGCCGCCCCCGAGGGAGCCTGCCCCTCGAAGCCGCGATGGGATGCCCTCCGGCTGCGGCGGGCGATAGCGGGGTCGTCGACGGTCACGGTCATGACCGGCCTCCCTTCTCGTTGACACTCTTCTCGTCAATGGCCCGGCCGAGCGCCTCCACGAGCGCATCGGCTTCAGCCTCGATGGAGTAGCCGGCGAAGCTCGCCCGCACGCTCGCGCGCACGCCGAGGGCCGCGTGCACGGGCTTGGCGCAGTGATGGCCCGCACGCACCATGATCCCGGCCGCATCGAGCGCTTGGCCCACGTCGTGGGGGTGCAGGCCCTTCACGGTGAAGCTCACGAGCGAGCGGAAGGGCTCGGGCGCGCCGCCGCCGAGCACCGAGACACCGGGCAGCGCCGACAGACCGCGCCTCGCGCGCTGGGCCAGGCAACCGATGTGGGCGGCGATGCGCGCGGGGCCGGCCGCCTCAAGCTCGTCGAGGGCCGCGCTCCATGCCACCACCGCGGCGATGGGCGGCGTACCGGCCTCAAAGGCTGCTGTGCCCTCAAGCGGGCTCCACCCGTCGCGTCCCACAGAGGCCGCCATGCCGCCGCCGAGAAGCATCGGCTCCATCTCTTCGAAGACGCGCGACGAGCACAGAAGGGCCCCCACACCCGTGACGCCGCCCATCTTGTGGGCCGAGCAGGCGTAGAAGTCGGCGTCGCTCCGGTCGAAGGCAATCGGGTCGCAGGCGGCGCTCTGGGCGCCGTCGAGCACTACCGCGGCCCCGGCGCGGCGCGCGTCGTGCATGATGCGGTCGAGGGCAGGCTGGCGGAAACCCAGCACGTTCGACTGGCTGCTGAGCGCCACGAGCCGGGGGCGGCACTCGGCGATGCTGCTCCACACGCCGTAATCGAGCACGCCGTCGGCGTTAAGCGGAATCCAGGCCACTTCCGCGCCGGCACGTTCGGCCGCTGAAAGCCACGGAACGAGGTTGGAATGATGGCCGTCCTCGGCCACGGCCACTACATCGCCGCGCCGCAGATGGCCCTCGGCCCAGCCCCGGGCCGCCAGATTCAACGACTCGGTCGCCCCGTGGGTGAGCACCACCCGCGCTGCGTCGCCCACCCCGAAGAAGCGGGCCACGGACTCGCGGGCGCACTCGAAGGCGTCGGTGGCCTCCTCGGCGAGTCGGTGGGCGCCCCGGTGGATGTTCGCGCAGCTGGTGTGCAGGAAGTCGGCGTAGGCATCGGTGACGGAGCGCGACACGAGCGCGGTGGCCGCGCTGTCGAGGTAGACGAGGGGGCAATCCCCCGCCGATCCCATCCGACGCTGCAGGATGGGATAGGCGCCGCGGTCGAGCGGCGGCGTGCCGGGCGCAACCGGAGCGGTCGAGACGGGAGCGGAGGAGGGCAGGCTAGCCACGGGCCATCGCCTCCTCGAGACGGCGCAGATCGGCCGGGGTGTCCACATCCTCGAACAGATAAGGGTCATCGAAGTGCACATGGCGCGCCGCCACGTCACGGCGAGTGCGGAAGAGCGCCCGGGCCCCCTCGTCGCCTTCCAGGGCGAGCAGGTCGTCGAAGAGCGACTCGTCGAAGATGCAGGGGTTGCCGTGGCCGTGGTCGGTGGCGGACAAGTAGGCCTGGGCGCTCCCCTGGTCGTATTCCCACAGAAGCGCGTTCAGGTGCGCCGCGGTCACCCGGGGCTGGTCGGCCACCATAACGAGCAGCGCGCTCGCGCCTTCTGCCCGGGCGAAGCGCACCGCCGCGTGCACCGAGGTCGCCTGGCCCGCCTCCCACTGGCGGTTGCGCACGATGCGGCACGGTGCGCCGCTCAGGTCGGCGCCTTCCAAATGCTCCGACATCTCCCGATGGTAGGCCCCGGTCACCACCGCGGCGCAATCGGCCGCCGATCCCGTTGCCGTGGCAAGAGCCCGATCGAGCAGGGTCGCGCCGGCGAAGGGGGCGAGCAGCTTGGGCGCTCCGAAACGCCGGGAGGCTCCGGCCGCCAGCACGGCGACGCAGGTCTTCGAGAACACTTCCATGAGCACTTCCTCCTCTCTTCACGAGAGGAGTCTACCCGCGCCCCGCGCACCCCGCATTCCCCAAAAGGGGTAGGCACATCGGTATTTCGACGCGCCTGGAACCGGAAAGCCCGATCACTCCAGCGCTACGAACTGCCCGGCGAGCGTCCTATTCCGCGAGCTTTAAGGCCTGGTCGAGCTTTTGGCTGATGACCTTGGTGACGCCGTCGCCCTGCATGGAGACGCCGAACAGCACGTCAGCCATTTCCATGGTGCGGCGCTGGTGGGTGATCATGATGAGCTGGGTCTCGTCGCGCAGGCTGTCGATATAGGACGCCAAACGGCGCAGGTTCGTGTCGTCGAGCGCCGCCTCCACCTCGTCCAGGATATAGAACGGCGTGGATCGGATGCGGTAGACCGCGAACAAGAGCGCCAGCGCCGTAAGCGACTTCTCGCCGCCGGAGAGCAACATCATCTTCGCGATGCGCTTGCCCTTGGGCTGGGCGTTCACCTCCACGCCGGTGTTCTCCAGATCGTCCGGGTCCACGAGCGACAGGTTCGCGCTGCCGCCGGGGAACAGGATGGCGAAGATCTCCTGGAAGTTGCGATCCACCGCCTCGTAGGTACGGATGAAGTCCTCCTTCATGCGCGCGTCGATGACGCGGTTGATCTTCGCGAGCGAGCGCCGGGCGCGATCGAGGTCGTCCAGCTGGGCGGCCAGGTAGTCGTAGCGCACCTTCAGCGCGTCGTACTCCTCGGCGGCGTCCGGGTTGATGGTGCCGAGGTTGGCGATGCGACGGTTGATCTTGAACAGGGCGTCCTCCACCTCGGGGCGGTTCTCCAGGGGCGGCACGGAAAGCGCCGTCTCCAGGGGCACGGACAGGTCGGTCGCGATGTGGTTTACCGCGGCCTCCACCTGAAGCTCGAGCCGCCCCTTCTGCACGCGGGCCTCGCTCAACCGCTCGCTTACGCCATCGAAGAGGGCGTGGGCCTCATGGGCCCGGCCGCGGGCCTCGGTGACGGAGGAATGCAGGCCGGTGGAGGAGTCCTCGGCGGCCGTGGCCTGCTCCTCCAGCTGACGCGTCCACTTCTGGGCCGAGGCGGTCAGCTCGTCGATGAGGGCGAGCACCGGCTCGATGCGGGCGGCGGAGACCGTCTTCGCGCGCAGGGCCACGCGGGCCTCCTCGCTCGCAGCGGCAAGGGTCTCCAAGTCGCGGACGCGGGCATCGCGGACGCGCTCGGCGTAGGTGGTGCGCTCGGAGAGCGTGGCCTGCGCCAGCTTCGCCTCGGCGAGGCTGTCGGAGACGCGATGGGCCTCGCGGCGCAGAGGCGCCAGCTCCTCGCTTAAGGCCTCCTGCTTCTTCTTGCCCGCATCCAGCGCCGCGTCAAGCTCCTTCACCCGGGCCTCGAAGGACTCCACGTTGGGACGGGCCGACGCCACGGCGGCCTCGGCCTCGGCGCGCTGGCGCTCGACGGATTCCAGCTCGCGGCGGCAGGAGGCCAGCTTCTCGGCGGCGGCGCTCGCGGTGTTGCGGGCCGCCTCGGCACGGCCGCGCAGGTTGGCCAGGGCCTGGGAAAGCTCAAGGGACGTGGCTTGGGCCTGGCGCAGGGCCTCCTCGGCCAAGCGGTGGGCCTCCTCGGCCTTGGCCTGGGCCGCCGCCGCGCCGGAAAGCTGCGCCCGCAGCTCCTCCAAGTGGCGCACGCGGGCGAGCACGCCGGCGCCCTCGTCAACCACGGCACCTCCCACGCTCACCTTGCCGGAGGGCCATACAATGGCACCATCCGGAGTGGCGAAGCGCAGGGCCGCGTCGTCCCGTCCGTGGGCGGAAAGCGCCGCCTCCAGGGTCGGGCACACCACCACATCGCCCAGGAGCGCCTCTACGGCGCCCCGGGCCTCTTCCGGGAAGAGGAGCTCGTCCACAAGGGGGACTCCCTCGGCCCCGCCGAAGCGCTCGCGCCGAACACGGGCCGCGCCGCGGATGCGGGAGGGACTGGCGTCGTCGCGAATGAGGAAGGACGCCTCGCCCGCGGCACCGGCGGCGGCGAGCTGTCCGGCGATGAGCTCTACCGCGCCCGCGTCTTCCACGAGCAGCGTGGCCACGTCCCCGCCCAGAAGCGATTCCACCAAAGGCTCGAAGCCGGCCGAGGCCTGGATGACGTGGGAGAGCGGCTCGCAGAGCCCCAGCACCTCGTCGACGTGCTCCACGAGCCACGCCCGGGCCTCGCCGGCGGAAAGCGCGCTTGAGCGCTCCATCTCCTCCAAGGTGGCGATCTCCACCGAAAGCGCGCGGTGGGCGTCGCGAGCCTCGTCCATGGCGGCGCGGGCCGCGTCGCGGGACTGCACGGCGGTGCCCACGGCGGCGCGGGCCGCCGCCTCGTCCGCCACCAGCGCGGAAAGCTCGCCATCGGCCTCGGCGGCCCCGGCCGCCGCGCGCTCGGCCTCCTCTTGGGCGCGCGCGAGCTCGAGCGCCAACTCGGCGGCGCGCCCCTCCACCACCTGCACGTGGGCGAGGCCATGGGAGAGCGCCTCGGTGTTCTCGGCATGGCGGCGGCGCGCCGTCTCGCGCTCGGCCGTCATCTTCTCGGCGTCCTTGGAAAGGGCGGCAAGCTCACGCTCCAGCGAGCCGCGGCGCACTCCCAAATCGCGGTACACCGCATCCAGATCCGACACCTTCTTCTTAGCCGCGTCCAGCTCGGCGGCCGCCTCCTCGTACTGGGCCGTCGCGCGCGCGAGTTCGGATGCCGCCTCATCGGCCTTCACGGCATTGGCTTCGATGGAAAGCTCCAGCTCGCCGGCCCGGGCCGTGGCGGCGCGACGCCGCTCGCGCAGCATCATGGCCGCGGAGTCGAAGCGCTCGACGGCCGTCGCCGCCGCGCGATGGCGCCGCGACAGGTCGCCGGCGTCCAGCGTCTGCTGGCGGATGCGCTCCTGCAGTGCCTCTACAGCGGCCTCGGCCTCCTGGATGGCGCCCCTTCGCTCCTCCAGCTCGGCGGCAAGCGCCGCCTCCCGCGCCTTGGCCGCGTCCCACTCCTTCTGCAGCCCGCGCAAATCGTCCACGGCGATGGTGAGGCTCATCTCGGCCTGCTGGGCCGCGAGCTCCTGGTAGGTGCGCGCCTTCTTGGCCTTGCGCTCGAGCGGCCCCAGCTGCCGGGCCACCTCCCCCACCACGTCGCGGGCGCGCAAAAGGTGCTGGTCCATGTTCGCCAGCTTCCGCTCGCTTTTCGCCTTGCGCTGCTTGTGTTTGAGAACGCCGGCGGCCTCCTCGATGAGCGCGCGGCGATCCTCCGGCTTGCTCTGCAGGATGGAGTCGAGCGAGCCCTGGGAGATGATGGAATGGGTGCCGGTGCCCAGGCCCGAGTCGTGCAGGATGTCCAACACGTCCATGCGCCGGGCCACGGTGCCGTTGATGAGGTACTCGCTCTCGCCGTTGCGGTACATGCGCCGGGTGATGGCCACCTCGTCGAAATCCACCGGCAGCGTGCCGTCGGAATTGTCGAGCACGAGATCGACCTCGGCGAGACCGGAGGCCTTGCGCGCCGAGGAGCCGGCGAAGATGACGTCCTCCATGGCCTGGCCGCGCAGGTTCTTGGCGTTGCGCTCGCCGAGCACCCACAGAACAGCGTCCGAGATGTTCGACTTGCCCGACCCATTGGGGCCCACCACGGCGGTGATGCCCGGCTCCAGCGTGAGCGCGCTGCGGTCGGCGAAGGATTTGAAGCCCTTGAGAACGAGAGATTTCAGATACATGGGCGCCTAATCCTGCTTCTTCTTGGCGGCGGCGCGCTCGGCCCTCGCGGCGGCCTTCGCGGCGGCCGCAGCCTCGCGCTCGGCGACCCGCGCCGCCTTCGTGGCGGCCTTCTCCTCGGCGCGCGCCGCCTTCTCGGCCGCTTTCTCGGCGGCCTGCTCCTCGGTCATGCCGATGCCGAAGAACTCGGAGAGGCGCGCGAGCGTGGATTTCGCCGCCTGGCTCTCGGCCTCTTTCTTCGTGCGGCCGACGCCCTGCGCGAGCCCCTTGTCGCCGGCGTACACCTGGGCGACGAAGGTGCGGTCGTGGGGCGGCCCTTGGGTCTCCACCAACCGATAGGTGGGCGTGATGCCGCCCTCCTGCAGCTTCTCCTGCAGGGCGCTCTTGGGATTCTCCGGCTCGCGGGCGAGATCCAGCGACATCTTGGGCATGAGCGTGCGATCGACGAAGACCCACGCCGCATCGATGCCGCCGTCGAGGAACAGCGCCGCCACCACGGCCTCGTAGACGTTCTCGAGCGCCGAGTGCAGCCCGCGCCGGCCCGTGCCGGTCTCCGATGAGCCGAACACGATGACGTCGGCGAACCCGAGTTTCTCGGCCACCTCCGACAGGCTCGCGCCGGAGACGAGGGCCACCTTGATGCGCGTGAGGCCGCCCTCGTCCAGTTCGGGGAACTGATGGAAGGCGGCGTTGGCCACCAAGGCCCCCAGAATGGAATCGCCGAGGAACTCCAGGCGCTCGTAGGAGAACTTCACGGCCCAACCCTCGGTGGCGGAAGGATGAGTGATGGCCGAGAGCAGGTACTGGGTGTTCTCGAAGGTGCGGCCCACAATCTTCTGGGCGTGCTCGAGCTTGGTCTGCTGTTCTGCGGTGAGGCTCATCGGGCATCCGAGACGGCGGCCTCCCCCTTCTCCTCGGCACCAACGGTCGCGGAAGCCGACGCAGGCGCGGCGGCCACGCGCTCGGCGATGACCTCGGGCACATGGGCGCGCACCGTGGCGGCGGCCACGGCGATGCCGTTCTTCACGGCCGTCTCGTTGGAGGAGCCGTGCCCCACGATGACGGCGCCCTTGACGCCGAGCAGCGGCGTGCCGCCGTAGGTGTCCGGCGACATCTTCTCTTTAAGCGCGCCGAGCGGGCCCTTCACGAGCAGCGCCCCCACTTTGGAAAGCGCCGTGGACATGAGCGCGGCCTTCAGGTTCCGCATGAGCGTCTTGGCCGTGCCCTCGATGGTCTTCAGGCAGACATTGCCGGTGAACCCGTCGGTGACCACCACGTCGAAGTCGCCCGCCATGAGGTCGCCCCCCTCGCAGTTTCCGGCGAAGGCGGGGACAGTCTCGGACAGCAGACGGTGAGCCTCCTGGGCGAACAGGTCTCCCTTGGTGTCCTCCTCGCCGATGTTCAGAAGACCGACCTTCGGGCGCTCCACCCCCATGATGGCGTTCATGTACACCTCGCCCATCTGGGCGAACTGCACGAGGTACTCCGGCTTGCAGTCGGCGTTGGCTCCCACGTCGATGAGCAGGGTCGGACGGGCCCAAGCCGGAATGACCTGGCCCAAGGCCGGGCGCTTCACGCCTTTGATGCGCCCGACGACGAGCGTGGCCGCGGCCAGGCAGGCGCCGGTGGAACCGGCGGAGAAGAAGCCATCGGCGGCGCCCTCCTTCACGAGCCGGCAGCCCACGACGATGGAGGAGTCCTTCTTGGCGCGCACGGCGCCAGCCGGATGCTCCCCCATCTCGATGACCTCGGTGGCCACCTGCGCCGTCGCCCGATCGTGAACGGCGGCGAAGGGCTCCACCTCCTCGGCCGGCCCGACGAGCGTGAGCCTCAAGTCGGGATCGGCCTCAAGGGCCTGCAGGGCGCCGCGCAGCACCACGGCCGGGCCGCGGTCACCGCCCATGACGTCCACGGCGATTGTTACTGGTTCTGCCACGTTGCGTATCTCCTCAAAACGATGCGCCGCCCGGGGCGGCAGGGTCTTTCGTTGCACGGGCACTGCGCATCCGGCCCTATCCGCACAGCCTGCGGACACGGTCGGAGGCACGGGCCTATAGCCAAAAAGCCCCCTGGCAGACCAGGCTTATCCAGCTTGGCATGCGAGGAGGCTTTGCCGACATCGCGGAGACTACCTGGCGCCTCCGCGACCGTCACGCACAAAAGCTACTCGGTCTCGATGACCTCGCGGTCGCGATAGTAGCCGCAGTTGCCGCACACGCGGTGAGGAAGCTTCACCTCGCCGCACTGGGGGCAAATGGAGCGGGCGGGAGCCGCGATCTTGTCGTTGGTGCTGCGACGGGCGTGGGTACGGGCACGGCCCATTTTGCGCTTAGGTACTGCCATCTCGATTACTCCTTCTATAGCTGGGAACAGCGGGTGCCGTTCACAACTTCTTCTGTAAACGCACGATCTGATATGATACCCAACCGCACGCGGCCCCGCAAGGGCAATTTCCCACGAATTCGCCAGCGGTCACGGCTTCTTCACGACAAGGCGCGCCCGCGCCGCCGAAGTCGCGCGCTTCAGAATGCCAGTGGCCCCACGTCCGTACAATCCCACATCGCGGCCAAGGGAGAAGGAGACGGCCACGGCCAAAGCGAACGCGGGAGCGCCGGCCCAGCCGAAAATCTCGCAGCCCATGAGGAAGGCGGTCACCGGGCAGCGGCTCATGGCGGCGAAGAAGGCGACGAGCCCCACAGCCGCTGAGAAGGCCGGATCGCCCTGGGTCATGACCGTGCAGCTCGCGCCGAGCAGCGCGCCCACGGTGAAGGTGGGCATGATCTCGCCGCCGCGCAGCCAAAGCCCGAGGCACACGATGGTGAGCAGCGCTTTCACGGCGAAGGTCCACCCGCCGGCGCGGCCGGCGAGCGCGTCGGAGAGCAGGTTGGCGCCCGTGCCCTCGAACCCGCGCCAATCGAACAGCGTGACCAGCACCGCCATGAGCACGCCGCCCAGGGCTGCCCACAGGTAGTAGTTCTGCGAGATGCGCTTGGTGAGGCGCTGGGCGCCGTCGATGATTTGAATGTAGACGGTTCCCACCAGCGCGCAGGCGACGGCGATCACGACGCATTGGCCGACAACGGGCCATGACAGCGCAGGCAGCGGCACCTTGGGGATGACATCGCCGATGCCGATGATGCTCGCCAGGCCGAAGGCCACGAAGCACGCCAGCAGCATGAAGGGCGCATGCCGCCAAACCGAGCGGTCGTAGCGGGAGAGCTCGATGACGAAGGCCGTCGATCCCAAGGGCGCGAAGAACAGCGCCGCGAAGCACGCGGCCATGCCGCAGGAGGCGGCATAGGCGTGCACGCCGCCGCTGGCGCCTCCGCCGCTGCCTGCGCCTCCGGCCGCGCCTTTGCTTGCGCCCGCGCTCCCAACCGCGCCGTCACCGCCGTCCGCGCCACCTGCGCCGTCGGCATGGCTTTCGCCCTTCCAAACCCCCGTCATGGGCCGCAGATTCAAAGGGCGCGCGACAAGGTCGCCCAGCGAGGCCCCCATGTGCAGGGCGGCCGCCTCCTTGCCCACCGAGGCGCCTCCGAGAATAGAAAGCGCCGTGCCGAGCAGAATGCCCGGGGCGAGCGCGGGCGAGATGGGGCGATCGGCGCAGATATCGTTTATCACCGTGTGCGTCGTGGTGTCCAGCGGAAGCTTCAGGGCGCGGTACAGCAGAAGGCTCGCCACCGCGAAAATGGGCAGAAGGTACAGCAGCCAGCCATGGGCGCAAACGAGATCGTAGGCCCAGCCGACAACGAGGCACAGCACCACCGAGGCCGCCGCCCCCACGACACCGACGGCCACGGCGAACACCCCGTGGCGCAGCACCTGCGCTCTCGCTGCCCCTTTCACCGCATGCCTCCTCGCTCCCACGCATCCGAACCGTACGGGACAACTTTAGACGACCTTTCGCACTCATAGCCCGAAGGGCGGCGAAGCGTTTCCGCCGCGCCGCCCTTCGTTGAAAAGCCGTTATGGACCGGATGTTCTACTTGTCGCCAAAGTCGAAGTTCTTGAGGGCCGCGAACGGGCTCGCCTCCACGTCCGCCTCGTCGCGGGAGCAGCCGCAGGGCCCCTCGTTCAAGTTGGCGCCGCACTGGGGGCACAGCCCCTTGCAGTCGTCGTCGCACAGGGGCACGAGCGGCACCTCGAGCAGCAGGGCCGCCACGATGAGCGGCACCAGATCGATCTTGCGGTTGTCGGGCAGGAAGTCGAACTCGTCGCCTTCCATATCCTCCGGCGTCTCCGCTTCCTCCTCGCCGCCGATGAGAAAGTATCCCTCGATATCGCCCTCCAAGCCGTAGGTCACGTCCTCCAGGCAGCGGGCACACTGGGTCGCGGCGTCACCTGCGGCCGTGCCCTGGATGAGGATGGCGTCGCCGGTGTTGGTGGCCTCCACCGACCAGGAGACGGGCGCCGCGAAGGTGTAGGTGTCCGGGCCGGCGGCCAGCTCGGCCAGATCGAGCGTCCCCTCGAAATGCCGGGTCGCCGCCGTCTCCAGCAGCGCCTCGGGAATGGCGATAATCGCCGTGGCATCCGTAGCCATTTTCTCATTCCTTTCCGTAAATGCCACTTCGACCCCGAAATGGCAGGCCAGCCGTCACGAAAACGGCCCTTTTTGACTCAAATCGTGCCATTTCGACCATGAAATGGCATCGTCGGGTGCCATTTCTAGGTCGAAGTGGCATTTACTTCCAAAAAAGAAGACGCGCCACAGACGGCGCGCCTTCGTCACTTGCTTGCTTACTGGCGCCACGCAGCCTAGCGGGCTGCGTTCAGGCGATCGCGGCAGCGGCGCGTGTTGTTCAACAGCGTGTCGAGGCTCTGCTCGATGTGCCCGAACACCTCGTCGGCGTAGTCCTCGGCACCGGCGCGGGTCTGGCGCTCCAGCTCGCGGGCATCGGCCAGGATGGTGTCGGCCTGCTGCTGGGAGATGCGCACGATCTCCTGCTCGGAGGCGATGGTGATCGCCTGGCTGCGGGCGTCCTCGATCATGCGGTTGGCCTCGACCTCGGCGTCGTCCAGAAGGCTCTGGCGCTCACGCACGATCTGACGGGCCTGGGAGAACTCCGCCGGGAACAGATCGCGAATCTCGTCCATGATGTCGAAGGCGGCGGCGATATCGACCTGGCGAAGGTTGTTCTTGCCGAAGACCGGCTTCGAGTCCTCCAAGAGGATCGAGAGCTCTTCGAGCAGCCCAAGTACTCCGGTTTCGTCCATGTTGTTCCTTCCTGACTATATCGCATCGCCCCGCGGCCTCATTTGGACACGCGCGGACAGACGTCGTGCACGCTGAGTTTTACCATTCTACCATGATGGAAAAACTATGGAACACCCCTGTCATTCCGTGCACAAACGCTCCAAAAGATCGAGGGTGGTGTCGCCGAAGTGGCGGCGGGAGGCTATTTCGTAGCCGGACGTTTCGGCCAGCGTCTCCACGGCATCGTCGTCGGAGGCGTCGTGCTCATAACTGACGATGAGATCGGCGGCCAGGGCGTCTGCGGCGTCGAGGCGGCTAAGGAGGCCGAAAACCTCCGCCGGGTCGGTGGCGTAGGGCGGATCGAGGAAGACGAGATCGAAAGGACGCCCGGGCGCTGCCGCGCCACGCTTGAGAACGTCGCCGCGCACCAGGCGCGCCCGATCGCGGCCGAGGCGCAGGGCGGCGATGTTGCGCTCGATGACGGCGGCGGCGTCCCGGTCGCGCTCGCAGAGCACGGCCGTATCGGCGCCGCGGGAAAGAGCCTCCAGGGACAGGGCCCCGGAACCCGCGAAGGCGTCCAGCACCACCGCGCCGTCGAGGCCGTCGCGCAGGGAGACGAGCGCGCTCATGAGCGACTCACGGACGCGGTCGGTGGTGGGGCGGGTGCCGTCGCCTCTGGGGGCGTCCAGCTTGCGGCCCCGGAACTCTCCGGCGATGATGCGCATGATCAACCTCCTACGATAGCGGACTCGTGGGCGAAGGCGAGGCGGACCTCGCGGGCCAGGGCGACGTGGTCGGGCTCTTCCAGGTTCGGATCCACCTCCAGAAGGGCCTGGGCGTCGGCGCGGGCGGCCTCGATGACGGCACCGTCGCGCATGATGTTCACGAGCTTCAGCCCGCTGGCGCCATGCTGGCGGTTCCCGAGGATATCGCCCTCGCGGCGCAGGGACAAATCGAAGGCGGCCAGCTCGAAGCCGTCGTCGGTGCTCTCCATGGCCGCCAGGCGCGCGAGCGACTCCTCACGCTGGGAAGCGGAGACGAGAAACACCTCGGCCGCCTTCTCACCGCGGCCCACGCGCCCGCGCAGCTGGTGCAGCTGGGCGAGTCCGAAGCGGTCGGCGTCCTGGACGATCATGACCGTGGCGTTGGGAACATCCACGCCCACCTCGATGACCGTCGTGGCCACGAGCACCTGGACCTCGCCGGCACGGAACTGCTCCATGACTTCGCGCTTGGCCTCGGCGCCCATGCCGCCGTGAAGCAGCCCCACCGTCCAGTCGGCGAAGGTGGTGCGCTGCAGCATCTCGGCCTCGCGGGTAGCCGCCGTCACATCGTCGCCGGCCAAATCGGCATCGTCCTCGATGGCCACGGCCGGGTGGTACTCCTCCCCCGCCGCATCGGCCTCGCGCGCGCGCCCCGCCGCTTTTGCGTCGCGGGCCTCGGCGTCCTTGCCCACGAGCGGGCAGACGACGAAGACCTGCTCGCCACGGTCGAGCGCCTCGCGGGCCGCCTCGAAGGCGTCTCCCTGCTGCTCGCGGGAGAGCACCCGCGTCGTGCGCCGCGCGCTGTCGTGGGGGCGGTGCTTGATGTAGGACAAGGTGAGATTGCCGTAGAGCGCGAGCGCCAAGGTACGCGGGATGGGCGTGGCCGTCAGGTACAGCGCGTCGGGCGCCTCGCCTTTTTCCAGAAGCTTCGCCCGTTGATCGACGCCGAAGCGCTGCTGCTCGTCGATGGCCGCCAGGGTGAGGTTGCGCGGCACGACGTCGTCGGAGAGCAGCGCATGGGTGCCGATGAGCACGTCCACCTCCCCGGCGGCGAAGCCTTCCACGATAGCGGTCCGCTCGGCGGCAGCCGTAGAGCCCGTGAGCAGGGCGACGCGCACCCCGGCGCCTTCCAAACGCTCACCCAGGCCCTCCATGTGCTGGCGGGCGAGCACTTCCGTGGGCGCGAGGAGCATGGCCTGTCCCTCGGAATCGGCGGCAGCGGCCAGGGCGTGGCCGGCCACGACGGTCTTGCCGGTGCCCACGTCTCCCAGAAGCATATGGTTGGCCACCGTCGGCGCGGCCAAGGCGGCGAGAATCTCGTCGCGCGCCCGCTGCTGCTCGCCAGTGAGCTCGAAGGGAAGCGAGGCGGCGAAGGCACCAAGCCGCGGGCCGTCCACCACATGGGCGTGGGGCACGCATCCAGCGCTGCGGGCCGCGCCCTCCTGCATGAGGAACAGCTCCAGGTACAAAAGCTCCTCATAGACGAGCCGCCGCCGCGCCTCGTCGGCTTCTGCCATGGTGCGCGGGAAGTGGATGGCGCGCAGCGCGGCGCCGCGGCTCATGAGCCGGTAGCGCAGACGCAGCCCCAAAGGCAGCGGGTCGAAGAGCCCTTCGGCGGCCGTAAGTCCGTTGGCCACGATGCGGCGCACCCAGGCCGCCGTGAGCTTCTCAGTGGCCGGATGCACCGGCACCACCGAGCCGGTGACCTCCTCCCCCTCCCCGATCACCTCGATGAAGGGGTTGGTCATGCGCTTGTAGCCGTAGTCGAAGGTCACCTTGCCCGAAACGGCCACCGCATCCCCCGCCTTCACCTGATCCATCAGCCACGGCTGGCGAAAGCAGGTGACTATAAGGATGCCCGTGCCATCCACGAGCGCGATCTCCACGAGCTTGAGATTGTAGCGGGGCTTCTTCAGCTTGATCTCGTGCACCGTGCCGCGAATGGTGCAGACCTCCCCGATGCGAGCGGTGCCGCAGGTCTCCACCTGGGAGAGATCGATGTAGGACCGGGGGAAGTGCGTCAGCAAATCGCGCAGCGTGCGCACGCCCAGCTTCTCAAGCGCCACGGCCCGCGCAGGGCTGACCAGACGAACCCGGGACACGGGCTCGTCCAGCGAGAGCGTAGCTTTTTCCCGATCAATGGGCAAACTATCTTCCTTCTATTATGGCAGAGCCAAACGCGAGATGGACGGCGTGTTCACCAAGCGAGTTCCACAGATGGTATCGAAGGCGGCTTATGTTGGGGAGAGGATGCCCCTGGCGCCTTCGATACCAACGAGGACTGTCTGAGCGACTGAACATGCCATCCAGCTCGCGTCCCGGGAGAGCTTCAAGCAGATTATTCAACCGAGAACACAATGGGGTAAAGGGGTTGCTCGCCGCGTTGGGCGTCAACTTCCAGCTCGTCGTAGGCTTCCTCGATCTTCGCCACGAGCGCCTCCAGATCCTCGTCGGAATAGCCCTCGCCGGCCAAAATGGTGCAGGTATCGGCGTCCTCGGCGTCCATCTTGCCGAGCAGCGTCAGCACCGCGCCGTCGATGGAATCGTCCACCGCCTCGATGGAGCCGTCGGCGATGCCGATAACGTCGCCCTCGGCGATGGGGTTGCCCTCGGCGTCCTTGGAGTCGCGGGTGGCCCAGGTGACCTCGCCGGTCTTCACGGCCTGGGCGGCCTCGGTCATCTCCTCGACGTTCGTTTCCAAGGAGGCATCCACATCCACGGCGAACAGGGCCGAGAAGGCCTGGGGCACCGATTTGGTGGGCACGACGGCGCAGGGCGTCTCGGACAACTCGGCGGCGGAGTTGGCCGCCATGATGATGTTCGAGTTGTTCGGCAGGATGATGACCGCATCGGCGTTCACCGATCCTGCGGCGTCCAGCAGATCCTTCGTGGAGGGGTTCATGGTCTGGCCTCCGGAGACGATGACATCGACTCCGAGGCTCTTCAGGATCTCCGCCTGGCCAGAACCGGCGGCCACGGCCACAAAGCCCAGGGGCTTGCGCTCGGCCTGCTCCTCGGCGGCCAGCTTCTCGGTGCGCTCGGCCGACTGAATCTGCATGTTGTGGATGAACACCTCGGAGATCTGACCGTGATCGAGGAAATACTTCAGCACCTGATCGGGGTGGTCGGAGTGCACGTGCACCTTGAACTTCGGCACCTCGCCCACGCACAGCTCGCAGTCGCCCATGGTGGAGAGGAACTCAAGCGCGGCATCCTTGTCCAGGGTATCGGAATCCACGAGGAACTCGTTGCAGTAGCGGTACTGGGAGCCCTCCCAGTCGTTCACCTGCTCGATCTCCACCTTGGGGTGCGACCCCCGGGCGAAGGACATCTCGTCGACCATGGTGCCGGAGCGCCCGAGCAGCGCCGCGGTGAAGGCGTCGAAGAGGATGGCGAGCCCGAAACCGCCGGCGTCCACCACACCATGCTCCTTGAGCACGGGCAAAAGGTCGGGCGTGCGCTGCACCGAGGCGTAGGCCTCGGCCACGATGGCGTCCAGGGCCTCGGGGATGGAAAGCTCCTGCTCGACGGCCACCTTGGCGGCGGCGGCGGAATCGCGCAGCACCGTGAGGATCGTGCCTTCCACCGGCTTGCGCACGGCCTGGAAGGCCACCTCGCGAGCGCGATCGAAGGAGGCGGCGATGGATTCGACATCGAACTCGTCGAAGCTTTGGCTGCCCTCGCATAGGCCGCGCAAGATCTGGGAGGTGATGACGCCGGAGTTGCCGCGCGCCCCCATGAGGGCACCGGTGGTGATGGCCTTGCGGATATCGGCTCCCGGAGCACCGATGGGAAGGTTCGCCACGTTGCTCACCACCGACTGGATGGTGAGCGACATGTTCGTGCCGGTGTCGCCGTCGGGCACCGGGAACACGTTCAGGCGGTTCACTTCCTCCTTGCGCTCGTCGAGAACCTTGGCAGCGGCGGCCACGGCGTTCAGCACGTTATTGGAAGAGTAAGTCGTAGTAGACATGAGGGGTTAATTCTCCTTCAAGGGCGAGCTGCCCGCATCAGGCGGGCACTTGAGCCCATCTCGCGATGAGCCTTAGCGGCGCACCTTGACATCCATGACGTGAACATCCACACCGGCCAGCGGCACGCGCGCGTACTCCTTCAGCGCGAAGCTGACCTGGTCGATGAGGTTGCGGGAAACCGTGGCGATGTTGGTGCCGTATTCCACGACGATGTACAAATCGACGTGCACGCCCTCTTCCAGAGAGTTGACCACCACGCCGCGGCGCAGGCGCGAGGCGGGCAGGATCTTGGCGATGCTGTCGGCGGCGTTGGGAGCGCACATCCCCACCACGCCGTAGCATTCCATGGCGGCGTTGCCGACCAGGTCGGCAAGCACGTCGTTGGCAACGTGGAGGTTGCCGGGTATCGTAGAACTCATGGGACAAATCCTTTCCGCTGAGCTTTGCATACATAGTCGAGAAGAGTATAGCGCAACGAACACTCCGTCGCCGTTACCCCCTGATGACAGTCGGTCATATTCCACAAACGAACTCGCATCACCGGAGGCGCCGCGAAGGAGGCGGGACGACCCGTGCTCAAGCAATGGCTCGCTTGGTGGAACAGCCCACTGGGCTGTTCCAGTCGCTGCGCAACCTGCGCGCGGGCCACCCCG
>OLSJ01000135.1_pt1 | contig 68522 bp, 55 predicted proteins | sample 1672151 | NCBI WGS metagenome assembly OLSJ01 (sample SAMEA3136653, study PRJEB25190) | human gut metagenome | biome: human gut; feature: human-associated habitat; material: faeces | place: Austria | collected 2013 | reverse complement strand
GGCGCCATGGCCACGGGCTGGGCGAAGGCGGACGGCGCCTGGTACTACCTTGACGGCTCCGGCGCCATGCGGACCGGCTGGCAGAAGATCGGCGGCAAATGGTACTACCTCAAGGGCTCCGGCGCCATGGCCGAGGGCTGGGCCAGGGTCTCGGGCGCGTGGTACTACCTGCAGCCCGGCAGCGGCGCCATGGCCACGGGCTGGGCGAAGGCGGACGGCGCCTGGTACTACCTTGACGGCTCCGGCGCCATGCGGACCGGCTGGCTCAAAGATAAAGGCAAGTGGTATTATCTTACTGGATCGGGCGCTATGGCGACTGGCGAGAGAGTTATCGGCGGTGTATCCTATTCCTTCGATGACTCGGGTGCTTTGCGCTAACGAAGGTGTTGTTGAGTTATACTGAATGCCATTGGAAGTCAACGATCCCATGGGAGAAGAATTGAAGGTATTGGCCATCGTCCCCGCCTTTAACGAGGAAGAGAACATCGTATCGACTGTCGAGGATCTTTTGAGCAATGCGCCGGGGGTCGATCATGTGGTCATCAACGATGGCTCCTCCGACCGAACGGAAGCGATTTGCCTCGAGCACGGCTTCAACGTTATTACGCTGCCCGTGAATCTCGGACTAGCGGGCGGTTTTCAGACAGGCATGAAGTACGCCTTCGCTCACGGTTACGATTATGCTGTCCAATTCGATGCCGATGGCCAGCACTCGGCGGCCTATGTTTGGCCCATGGTGAATCAAGCTGAAGCAGACGGGTCGGACATAGTGATCGGCTCGCGATTCTGCGCCCAGAAGAAACCTATTTCGGCGCGTATGATCGGGTCGGCGCTCATTACGGCTATGATTCGCCTCACCACTGGTCAGAAAGTGCAGGATCCTACTTCCGGAATGCGCTTGTTCGACCGCGATATGATTCGCCGATTCGCGTTGAACTACGATTATAGCCCCGAGCCGGATACCATTGCGCTTTGCATCCGCAATGGTGCAAAGGTTTCGGAAATGCAGGTGGAGATGCGCGACCGTACGGCAGGGGAAAGCTACCTGAACTTTACAAAGTCCGTAGCCTATATGCTTCGAGTCTGTATATCCATCATGTTCGTACAGTGGTTCCGGAAGAAGGGGAACTAGATGTATTGGATTGTTCTTATCGCCGGAGCCATTTTGGCGCTCATCTATGTTGTTGTGAAGATTCGGCATAACCAATTAGCGACATCAGATGCAGTGTTTTGGTTTTTGTTGGCGCTGGTGCTTATTGTTATGGCCCTGTTCCCCCAACTCGTCTATCTCTTCTCAAATGCATTGGGCTTCGAATCACCCGCCAACTTTGTTTTTCTCTGCATGCTCGCCATTGTTATCTTCCGCCAGCTCACTGTTTCGGTGGAAAATGCGAGGCTTCGCAACAAGATCGTTCAGTTGACGCAGACGATAGCTCTTTCGCGCACTTGCGATAGCATAGAGGAAAGTATTGCTCGGCAGGAAGAGTTTTCTGATTAGGGCGAGACTGCGATCATTGGGGCTCTGATCACGCTCGGAAGCTCGCTCTGGAAAGCTTTCGCGAAATTCGGTACACTTGTCACGACTTATCGACATGATGACGACTGGGCTGTCGGGATGGTTGGAGGTTCTGCCGTGCGTGCCGAAATTGAGAACGTCGCGCGTTGCGTGGTAATGATTGTATTATCCATAGTTCTGGTGGCGGGGCTGGTGCCTCTGGTGCCGGGCTACGCTCCTGTGGCTCAAGCGGCCGAGGAGGAAGAGGCGATTTCTTCCCAGGTTGAGGGGGCCGAACTGCTTGCGGCTGGCGTTAATGTTGATGAGGAACAGGCCTCTGAGCTTTACGATACCAACATTGAGGATGCCAATTGCCATCAGCTCGTGCTCGTTGTTCGCTTCGCGGGCGATACGACAGGGGATGGGGACACTGGGCTTAACGCTGTGTCTACGGGTAGCTCGATCACGAACTGGCAGAGCGTCTACACCTCGTTGAACGGCAAGCCGCTGTCGCGCTATGCTTCCCCGTCGCTCTACAGCTATCTCAAGGAGGTATCTGCTGGGCGCTGTCGTATCCAGAGCATCGTACCGCAGATGAGCGATGATGGCAGAACGGTGACTTACCTCACGTTGCCCGGATCCCGCGATTCCTATGTGGCCCATAGCTCTGTGGTTGAAGCTGCCGTGAACGCGTTCAACGCTTGCTATCCCGAGACGGATCTCAGCGGATTGGCTGACAACGGCGAAGGGTATATAAGCAACGTGCTCGTAATTCCCGAGACGGGTGATGTCGTCCCCGAGGTGGGGACGACGCTGTGGCCGCGTCAGGACGACTACCCCGGCGAGCTGTGGGTGGGTGCCAAAGGCAAGGCCGCTCGGGTAGGCTCCTATACGATTGTCGACACCACGCACGTTCTGCATACGGGAACAATCGTCCATGAGGCTATCCACGCATTCGGTGCGAAGGACTTGTATCGGGCGGCAACCGTGCAATTGTCCAATCATGCTGTCGGCATGTGGGACATCATGGCCATGAACAGCGGATCGCGTTTGATGCGGCCGTTGTTTATCACTCTGCAGGATTGTGGATGGGCGGAAATTGAAGAGGTTGAGCCCGGGACGCACACTTTGAATGCGCCTTCTGCGTCGGGGCGCTCGGCAGTGAAGTTCAAATCGCCCTATTCTGATTCCGAGTACTTCGTTGCGGAGTTTCGTTCTGCCAATACGGATATAGGGAATCTCTCAGCTCTCGACACGGCGTACGATGGATTTACGTACACAATTGGCGGGACGGGCTTAGTCGTCTACCGCGTGAATCCCGCAGCTAAGGATGCTGGCAATAAAGGGGACAAAGACTACGTTTATCTTTTTCGACCGAACGAGACGGTGACCGGTGGTGTGCGGGGGGATGGTGAGGGCGATTTGAAGCACGCCCAGCTGTCGGCTGCGGGCACAAGATCTCTCGGCTCGCTTGATTTGGCGGACAGCCTTGGCGAGGGCGCCATCACCTTGTCCAACGGTGCAAATTCCGGTCTTATGGTGCGCGTGGTCAGCAATGATGACGCATCGCTGACGTTCGAGCTGTCCGTAGCGAAAGACGAGGGAGGGTGGAAAGTACCAGAGATTGCGGGAGTTGCTTTGCCGGCATCCGGCTATTACGACACGAAGCTTGTGTCTGAGAATGGAAAAGTGTACCAGCTTTGCTCGGCGTTCCGAAAAGCCCCTCGAGTTTTCTGCCTCGAAGGATCCACCCGCTCCGATTTGGGCGCACCGAGCGATTGTTCTGAAAGCTTCTATGCTGTCGATTTAGCCGTTTGCGACGGGGTTGTGTACCTGTGCGGTTCGGACGGCGTCCGTACGGTGGTTTGGAGGCGCGTGGGATCGAGTTGGTCGGTGGTAGACGAGGTTACAGTACCTGCGACAACGCCCGTCTTGGGGGTGGCTGCGCGTAGCGTCTATCTGTATGTCGATAATTTTGGCAGCGGAGGGTCGCTGTATCGCGTTGGGGCTGGTGAATTGTCGAAAGTCGGATCCGCATTGGCTATCGATCGGGTGTACAATCCGCGAATTATCGATCGAGCGGGTTCTCCTGCGGTAGTTTTTGGCAGCGGATCGAAAACGAAGATGGCATGGCCGGCGGCGGAAGCATGGAAAGAGAGCGTGCTTCATTCGGGAACTTCGTCGTCGATCTCGACGACTGAGAGCAATGGCGTCACTTATATAGCGAGTTCCGATGGCGAACATGTAAGCATCTCGTCAATTACGGCAGATGGCTTTGTTACGGCTGAGGTGACTGAAGCTTTCCCGAAGCCTTACAGTGTTGCTGTTGCCGCTAGAAACAACATGCTATATCTAGCTGTGATAGAGTCGGGAACGCAATTGGTTCGTGTCTACAAGGCATCCGCGTCGAACCTCACGCAATGGGAGCATCTTGGGGGCATTGTCGTCACTTCTGCCACGGCGGTTGGCCTGACAGTGCGCGATGCGAGCCTTTTCTGCGCCACAGTGGACACGCTTGACTCGCCTGTTGGACTAAGAAGTTTTGTGCTGCCGTCTGAAACGGGTGGCAAGCCCGATATTCCCTCTGGTAGTGGCGGAGCTGGAACGACAGTGCCCGGCGATGGCGGGTCGGGTAGTTCGGGCTCTTCCGGTGCGGGGGGCTCGTCAGCGGGATCTGGTTCCGGCGGTGCAGGCGGCTCTTCTGCCGGATCCGGTTCAGGCGGAACGGGAAATGGATCGTCGACCGGAGGCGCGACAGGGGGTAGCAGCGGAGCTGGTGGCTCTAGCTCTGGCTCATCTTCGGCATCCTCGAAGCCTGCAGCGGCAAAGCCTTCGGGGGTTTGGAAGAAGTCTGGGGGGCGGTGGTGGTACCGGCACCACAACGGCTCTTATACGCGCAACGGGTGGGAGCTTATAGACGGCTCCTGGTATCACTTCGATCGTTCTGGCTGGATGCAGACTGGCTGGCTGAAAGTTGGCAGATCCTGGTACTATCTCTCCGCTTCAGGCGCTATGAAGACCGGTTGGCTCAAACAGGGGCGCACCTGGTACTACCTCAAGAGCTCTGGGGCTATGGCTGTGGGATGGTACAAGGTGGGAGGCGACTGGTACTGGTCGAGCGCTTCCGGAGCCATGGGCGCCAACCGCTGGATCGGCAACTATTACCTGAAGGGCTCAGGGGCTATGGCGACCAACCAGTGGATCGGCCGTTACCATGTAAACGCTAGCGGCAAATGGGACAAGACGCGCTAGCGTCCCCTGAGACGTCGTCCGCCTAAGAAATGAGCGTAAAAATGGGCCGCTTTGAAAGCGGCCCATTTTGCTTCAGGAGGGCGTTTGCTTACCAAACGTAGACTTTGCTGCCGCGGGGAACATTGTTGTAGATCCATTTGGCGTTGGAAAGCTGCAGGCGCACGCAGCCGTGGGAGGCGGGGCGACCCATAGTGCCGTCGGTCACGTACTTAGGGGAGGAGGTTTGGGAGTACAGCACGGAATGGAACAGGTAGTTGCCGCTGAATTGGGTGAAGTAGAAGCAGCGTGCAGAGCCGGAATCGAAGTAGTAGCCCTTGCTCCCTACGGTGAATCGGCCCTTCTTCGTAGGAGTGGAAGATTTGCCCGGAGCGCAGTCCATCATGCGCTGCAGATTCCAGTTGCCTTTCGAGCCATAGAATACGCCGACCTTGCAGCGTTTGGTGTCGACCAGGATGAGCCATTTTGTCGCGCTGCTTTCTGGTTGGGCCCATTTCGTGAAGAGCTCGTCTATCTTGTCAAGTCCCTGCCAAACGCCACTTTTGCTGAACAAGTTTGTCTTTCCGTTGATAGTGCGGCTGCCGGTGACCATGGCGCCCGACCCGTCAAGGTAGTACCAGGTTCCGTTCAGGTCGAGCCAGCCGGTCTTCATGGCGCCAGAGCCGGGCATGAGGTAGTACCAGGTTCCAGATGCTTTTGCCCAGCCTTCGGCCATGGCGCCTGAGTTCTTGAGGAGGTACCATTTGCCACCGACTTTCTGCCAGCCGGTCAGCATGGCGCCCGAACCACTCATGCGGTACCAGTGCGACCCGTCGTGCACCCATCCTGTGGCCATGGCGCCGCTTTCAGGTTTAAGATAGTACCAGGTTCCTTTGATCTTCTTCCACCCCTCGGCCATAGCGCCGGAGCTGTTCAGGTAATACCAAGTCTTCCCGAGTTTCATCCAGCCGCCTGACCGCATGGCCCCAGAGCCGTTCAGGTAGTACCATTTTCCGTCCACCTGCGCCCAGCCTTTGGCCATACGACCGTTGTCGTCGGGGTTGAGCCAGTACCACTGGCCGCCCGTTTTCAGCCAGCCGGTTTTAGGGGTGCCGTCGCTTTTGCCCCAGTACCATGCGTTGCCGAGCTTGTTCCATCCTGTCTTAAGGGCGGGGAGAGCGGGCTTGGGCGGCTCGGGGGTGGGCTCAGGTTCAGGTTCCGGCTCGGGCTCCGGAGACGGTGTGGGATCGGGAATCTGGGGTGTGTCGGTAGAGGGGCTGTCCCCCGAGGTATCGTTGTCTGCGCTGTTCTCCGCGCCTGTATTCGCGCTGGCGGTCTGTGGTGCAGTTTCGTCTGCCCAGGCGTATTGTGCAGCTGCAAGAGCGGATGCGGGTATTCCGCCGAAAGCGAGCAGCGCTGCGAGACCGAAGGCGCTGGCAGGCTTTAAGAAGTGGATCGAACTCATGTGACTCTCCTTCTGAAAAATACCTGATGGATCAGATATAAATGTTCCTTGTCGTATCGTCAATACCTTGCTGCTTGCGTAACGCTGATGGTACCATAAACGGCCAATAGCTCCGAGGGGCATGGAATTGATTATGAGAGGTTGGGCGGCGGGGCGCCCCGTTAGCTTGGATTTATTTCAGGAGGTAAAGTATGACTTTTTTCGCAAAAGCGAGGAGCGCATCGTCCTTCGCGATTGCAGCGCTTTTGGCGCTTGGCATGGTGCCCGCCGCGGCTTTTGCGGCCGATGGGGCTGCCGCGACGACCCAGGATGCAGCTGCAAGCGATGATGCGGCTGCCGTGCTGGCGGAATCCGACGATGCAGCCTCCAGCTGGCGTTTCGACGATGGCGAGCCCATTGCCTTTCCAGGGGAGGAGCTTGTTGCCGGCGAAGATGCGGAAGATGTCCCGGGAGACGATGGTCTTGGGGGCGAAAACCCGGGTATTTCGCTTTATGCTAATACGGTCGTTCCCGGTACGGGCATTACGATACCGAGCTACGTTCGTAGGCCCGTCGGCGCTACGCGCATCGGCATCGATGTGAGCGAGCACAACGGAAGAATCGACTGGCAGGCCGTAAAGCGGGCGGGTGTTGAGTTTGCGATCATTCGCTGCGGCTACGGCCAAGATCACGAGAGCCAGCATGATGATCGCTGGCTCGATAATGTTCGGGGAGCTACCGCCGCGGGCATTCCCTACGGCGTCTACCTGTACTCCTATGCTGATACGGTAGCGAAGGCGAAGGGGGAAGCGGGCCATATTATTCGCTTGCTGCGGGAGAGCAACTGCAAGCCCGAGTTCCCCATTTACTACGATTTGGAGGAGAGCTCGCTCGAATCTTCGAAGAAGGTGCCGTTGCTGGCGGAAATGGCCTTCACGTTCTGCTCGGAAGTGAGTCGCGCTGGTTACACGCCTGCTGTGTACGCCAATACGAACTGGTTCAACAATTATCTGACTGATCCCGTGTTCGACGCATGGGGGCGTTGGGTGGCCCAATACAACAGCGTCTGCACCTATAAGGGCACCTACCAGATGTGGCAATGCACGTCCGACGGCTATCTAGCCGGCCTCTCCGGAAACAACGGGCGAGTCGATCTCAATTACGAGTTGAACAACAGCTCGGGACATCTAGCGAGCAAGACCGGGCTGCAGATGATAAACGGAGACATGTATTATCTGGACGGCGCGGGCAACAAGAAGACTGGATGGCAGACGGTTGGGCGCAATACCTATTATTTCGGCAGCGACGGTATCATGTTCCGCGGCGAGCAGACCATCGATGGGAGAAAGCTGTCGTTCAATCAGGCGGGTACGCTCGAGGGGTATTGGGCGAAAACGGGGGACGCCTGGTACCTGCGCGACCAGAATGGCAGGAACAAGATCGGATGGCAGCACGTCAAGGGCTCTTGGTACTATCTCGATCCCGAATCCGCACGCATGAAAACCGGATGGCTGCAGCAGGGAGGCAATTGGTACTACCTGAACGGCTCCGGTGCCATGGCCACCGGATGGGTAAAAGTGGGCGGCAAGGACTACTACCTGCGTCCCTCTTCGGGCATTATGGTGACGGGCAAACAGACAATCGGTGGAAAAGTGTATACCTTCGACAGCTCGGGCGCGCTGGTCGTGAACACCACCCCTCGATGGGTGAAGAGCGGCGGTGCCTGGTACCTGCGCAGCCCTGAAGGTAAAAATCTTACTGGTTGGCAAAAAGTTTCCGGTACCTGGTATTACCTTAACGGATCCGGCGTCATGCAGACCGGCTGGCTCAAGTTGGGGAAGACCTGGTACTACCTCAAGGGCTCCGGCGCCATGGCGGAAGGATGGGCGAAGGTTCGCGGTTCTTGGTATTACCTGAACCCCGGCTCCGGCGCTATGGCCAAGGGATGGAAAAGCGTAGGAGGAACGTGGTACTACCTTAATGGGTCGGGCGCCATGAAAACAGGGTGGCTCAAGCTGGAGAAGACCTGGTACTACCTCAAGGGCTCCGGCGCCATGGCGGAGGGTTGGCAGAAGGTCTCCGGAGCTTGGTATTACCTCAATCCCGGTTCGGGTTCCATGAAGACGGGATGGCTCAAACTAGGGAAGACCTGGTATTACCTCAGCGGATCTGGCGCTATGAGGACCGGATGGCAGAAGATCGGCGGAACATGGTACTACTTCAGAGGCTCTGGGGCCATGGTGGCCGACGAGGCGATAACGATTGGGGGAAAGACTTATCGCTTCAGCGCGAGTGGTGCCTGGATATAGGAGAACGGGTCTTTTTGCCATCCCGTCAATATCGGGTCTTTAACGCATGACTTTCTGATGCTACTATTGTGCTTCAAAAGAAGGCTTCAAACGAACCAGAACCGTACGCATGGCCCTCTTCGGCGCATCTGCGCCGGCTATGCCTCTTTCCAGGAGGTGCTCTTTATGTCGAAATCGCATCGTTCAAAGTCAGTTGCAGCCGTATTGGCGGCGGTCTTGGCGTTGGGGATGGTGCCCTCTGCGGCGTTCGGTGTTCCTGCGGGCGCGGCTGCCGATGATGTTCCCGATAGCTGGCGCTATGACAAAGGCGAGTGGATTTTCGCGGAGCCAGAGCCACAGGGCGATGTCATGGTTTTGTCATATCAGGAAGGCTGGAACTGGCCGAAGATAGAGGGCGGCTATCAAAGCAACGACGGCAATGTGGTCAATGCTGTTAAGCGTGGCATGGACGTCAGCTATTGGCAAGGCCTTATCAACTGGGAACGAGCGAAGGCTGATGGCATCGATTTCGCGATCTTGCGTTGCGGCTACGTCAAAACCTTAGGGCGCCCTCAGGTTGATCAGCAATGGAAGAGAAACGCCCAGGAGTGCGAACGTCTCGGCATTCCCTACGGTGTCTATATCTACTCGTATGCCAAAACCGTTGAAGCCGCCAAGGCCGAGGCTGATCACGTCATCAACACGCTGAAGGGCTTCAGTCCGACCTATCCGGTTTATTTTGATCTGGAGGAGAAGAGCCTTGAAAGCACGAGCAATCGAATGCTGCTTGCCAACATGGCGAGTGCCTTCTGCGACAAGATCGCGGCAGCCGGCTATACTCCCGGAATCTACGCGAACACGAACTGGTGGAACAACTATTTGACTGACCCTGTTTTCGATCAGTGGGAGCGTTGGGTGGCTCAGTACAATAGTAAGTGCTCATATACGCGTGGGAGTTATCGTTTGTGGCAGTGCTCTGCGTCGGGGAAGGTCGATGGTATTGTCGGCAACGTTGATCTCGATCTTGAGTTCGACGGGGCCTTTGCAAGCAACCCCGTGAGAAAGACGTGGGTTAAGGTTGGCTCGAACTGGTATCTGCGCGATTCGGGTGGAAACAATCTGATTGGCTGGCAGGTGGTGAATGGGCAGCGCTACTACCTCGCTGCCAGTGGTGTTATGCAGACGGGTTGGGTGAGCTACGAGGGGTCTTGGTACTACCTGAGTGGCTCGGGCGCCATGAAAACCGGCTGGGCCCGAAGCGGAGGAAAATGGTACTACCTCGATCCGTCGTCGGGGAGGATGCTCACGGGCTGGCAGACGGTTGATGGCAAGCGATACTATCTTACGCCCGGCAACGGCGCGATGGTCACGGGCACGCAGACCATCGGCGGCGTGACGTACCGCTTCGACGATTCGGGCGCGCTTATCGAAGGGGGAGCGGGCAATGCGAATACGGGCGCGAGCGCTTCGGGCGTATCGGGCTGGGTGAGCTCGGGCGGCCATTGGTATCTCAAGGACTCGTCTGGCCGCAACCTTACGGGATGGCAAAAGGTGAGGGGAACTTGGTACTACATGGACGCCTCCGGCGTCATGCTCACCGGTTGGCAGAAGGTGGGCGGCACGTGGTACTACCTCAAGGGCTCGGGTGCGATGGCGACGGGTTGGCAGAAACTTGGCGGCACGTGGTACTACCTCAAGAGTTCCGGCGCCATGGCCAAGGGTTGGTATAAAGTGGGGGGCAAATGGTACTACTCCAACTCGTCAGGGGCCATGCAGGCCAACCGGTGGATCGGCAACTACTACGTAACGGGCTCCGGCGCCATGGCCACCAGCGCCTGGATCGGCCGCTACCACGTGAACGCCTCCGGTCTGTGGGATAAAACGCGCTGATAGCGCTTAACAACGGAATTGTTCAACGAAGAAGCGCCCCTCGTATTCGAGGGGCGCTTGCATTGCGGGGGAATGCTCGAGCAAGTGGACAGGACGTCCGTGCTTTCTACGCCTCCGCCTTCTTGGTGCCGAACAGCTCGCCCCAGTCGCAGGCGGCCAGAATCGTGCCGCAGAGGATGGCGATGCAGCAGACGATCTCCACCGGGCCGGGCACGGTGCCCAGAAGGATGAGCCCGAACAGCACCGCCCAGGCGGAGTACGAGATGTTCAGCGCCATGCCGCGGGCGGCGCCGATGACCGAGATGCCCTTGTAGTAGAACAGGTACGAGCACGTGCCGGCGAGCGCCGCCAGGGCCACTACCGCTGTGCCCGGATTCGGGATGGCGTTCCACGTGAAGGCCCAGGCACCGAAGATGGGCAACACTACGATGAGGTACACGAGGGCCGACGTGGTTTCGCGGATCTGCAGGGCGGTCTCGTTGTCCACGGCGTCGTCGCGCATGCCCCAGGCGCACAGCACCGCCTCGCTGCCCCAGCCGAACACAGCGGCGAGAGCTCCCAGAAGTCCGATGATCGGGTCGCCCGTCACCGTGGTGTCGGCCGACAGGTAGCCCATGGCGATGATGCCCGCCAGCGCCACGATGAGGGCCACCACGCGGCCCGGGGTGATCTTCTCCTTCAAAAGAAGCACGGCCATAAGGGTGCCGAAGGCCGGATAGAACGACGAGATGATGGCCGTGTAGCCGGCGCCGATGTTGTTGATGGCGATGACGTAGCCGGTCATGCCGATGGGGCCGCCCAAAAGCGCGCCCAGGATGACCACCTTGCCGCTGCGCGTCTTCAGCGCCGCCAGCGTGTCCTTCAGGCGGCCGCGCACGCCCATGTACAAAAGCAGCCACAGCGCGCAGCACACGTCGTGCAGCGCCGAGCTGACGATGGCGCCGAGCGCCAAGGCCTCGGCCGTGCCGATGAACGGCACCATGGTGAGGGCGATGCCCAGAATCACCGTGTCCAAGCCCCAGAGGCACCCGCTGAAAAGTCCGTACTTCATGATGAGCTATCCTTCCGTGTAGAAACTCTCGTCGTACCAACGCAGCACTTTGGCCAGATACTTCTTCGCGTAGTTGTAGTAGATGTAGAGCCACTCGCCCACGAAGTCGCCCTCCGCCTCCTTCACGAGGCTCCAAACGTACCAGCACCACCCGGCCAGGGCCACGTAGGCGAAGTTGTGGCGCACCTCCTCGAAGGTGGGCTTGCGGTCGAAGTAGTGCTCCAGCGCCCGCAGCGCTTCCTCGTCGGAGCATTCGCAGCACACGACATAGGTGCCGAAGTCGTTGGCGTAGTCGCCCATGCCGGCGTACTCCCAGTCGATGAGGTAGAGGTGGTCGTCGCCGTCGATGAGGAAGTTCAAATAGAAGAAGTCGTTGTGGGTCAGGCACACGGGCGCCCCATCGGCTTCGGCATACTCCTTCACGCGGCGGGCCATGGCGGCCATCTCATGGTAGCCGGGCACATCGATGGGCCCCTTCTCGCGCAGCAGCGCCTCGTAGTGACAGCCTTCCTCATAGAAATCGAAGCGGTTGTCGACGCTGGCGCCTGACTCGTGGATGAGGCGCGCCATCTTCATCGCTCGAGCCACCTCTGCATCGCTGCGCGGATCGAGGTTGCGGGCGTTGGAAACGAACCGCGAGATCTTCCAACCGCGGGGATCCTCGTGGACGAAGGTGTCGTCGAGTCCCAGCTCGTGGGCGATTTTCTGCGCCGCGCTCTCGCTTGTGCGGTCGATCATGGCCTCGGTGCCGATGCCGGGGTGGCGGTAGACGTACTCGCCGTCGGCGGTGGCGAAGTGACAGGAGAGGTTCGTGAGCCCCTGCTTCAGTGGGTACACATCGTGGATGGCGCTTTTCTCGCAGCCGAGCACGGCCACGATGTTGTCGAAGACCTCGGAGTCGAGGTTCTCCAGGAACAGGGGATCGAACTGGCGAACCTCGTCCAGGCTGTCGAACTCGAAGATGGTGCCAGCGGGGTAGCGGCGGGCGACCATGTCGAGCTTCTTGATGTTGTCCAGGTAGATGTGCTCCCACAGCTTGTCCGCCGTGGCCGGGTTGTCGTAGACGGCGTCCAGTAGGGGGACGTAGGTTTCGGAGAAGGCGCGGTCGAAGTAGACCTGGCCGATCATGTACCATGCGTCCGCACCTCCGATGGTCACGCCGGTGATGCGGTCGTGAGCGCCGGTCTGGACGCACCACTCAGGTGTGGGGCCTTCGGCGTATTCCACGGCGTAGTAGGCCTTCCACACGTAGGGCTCGAAGGGGTTCTCCGTGAAGTAGTCGTCCGAGGAGCAGATATAGGTGTTGCCGAGGCGATCTTCCACGCGCTTGATGGAGGAACTGTTGTTGCGCGAGGCGTAGTCGGGATTCACAACGATGGAGACACCGAACTTGTCCTCGAGATAGAAGAAGTACTCCTTCTTGTAGCCGACGACCACGGTGATGTCGGTGATGCCCGCAGCCAGCAGCTGCTCGATCTGGCGTTCGATGAGCACTTCGCCGCGCACCTTCAGCAGGCCTTTGGGCTTCTCGTAGGAGATGGGAGCGAACCGGGACGAGAGGCCCGCGGCCAGGATGATCGCGTTCTCCACGCGATAGGGCTCGAGCGCTGCCGCGCCTGCTTCCGTGGGCTCCCCGTCCGCAATGAGACCGGCCGCGGAGAGCGATTTCGCTGCGCTGTTCACGCTGCCGAGCGAGAGTCCCGTGGCTTCCACGATCTTGCGTTGGGCGCAGCCCGGGTGCAGGACGATTTCCCGCAATACCAGAAATTCGTTCTTGCTGAGCGACAAGATGTGACCTCGATTCTTCGAATACGATGCTGGACGCATCATAGAGCAATTTTGGATCAAAGTGTTCAATATCTCTAAAGTAATCTGAAAATTGAACATTTTCGGGAACGAATGGACTGCAATGGTTGCTTTTCGAAGAAGAGGAGCTTTGACGACTGCAAAATACAAGACCATGTCGCATCGGACAAGCGCTTGCACTGGCTTTCGATTGGGGCGTTCCCAAAGAACTGTATCGCCAAGGCGCGACTTCTCTTTCGTGCTTGAGCTCACGCGAGAGCGCGCTGCTACCGATAATCGCCCAAGCGAAGACAGCTTGTGAGAACTGGGCCCAGTAAACCGGAGGCAGCCTATCGTCGTCGTTGCGGGCGCGAGGATTCTGGACAGCGCTCTCCTTTTCGGTGCGCTCTATCGGGAGCTTTTCAGATCCGCTAACCAGCGATTCCCCTTTTCCAGCGGTTGAGTTAACTTTTCCGAGACCCACCCCATCACGGGTCTTTCCAGAAGTCGAATTCTTGCGAGGTCAATGGTCGCGCCCATGGCGTATGCCGCGACACCCGACAGTACGCCCACGGCCAGGATCGCCGCCGGGCCCAGGGCGTACGCCCATGCCAGATGCGGCCACAGCCAGGCGCGCATGATGGGGTTGTCGTGGATGAGGTAGACGCCGAGTGCTCCTTTCGCAGCGGTGTTCACCCAGCGGATGGGCGGCATTTTCCACTCGGCAAACAGGCTGAAAAGGCCCAGCGACGCGGCGAAGGTCGGCACCATGTACTGCCAGATGAAGTAGTCGGGCAGCACGTAATCGAACCCGAAGGCGCGCTGCGCCCAGCCGCCCATGAGGTACAGGTAGAAGAACCACACGAGATCGCTGCCGATGGGGTTGTAGGTGGTGATCGTCGGGATGGCGGATAGCACTACGAAGCCGATGACCATGAGATTTCTGCGTCCACTGTCGCTCAGATGCCGGTACAGAACGTTGAGGAACGGGCTCGCCACCATGAGCGCCAGATAGCACGTGATGAACCAGTATTCTCCCGAGGTGATGGGCGTCACGGCCTTGCGCAGGCGATCGGGCGTGACGAGGTCGGGCTGGGCGATGGCGAATATCGCAAGAATCGCGAACGAGTAGAACCACGTCTGCAGCACCACGCGCAGCAGTGACTGCACTTTCAGGCGACTGTGCACCATGAAGTACCCCGTTATGAGCACGAAGCAGTTCACGCCGATCTTTCCTCCGAAGCTCAGCATTTCTACGGCGGTGTCGGAGGCAAGTGGGCCACCTTCCGGCCACGTGCCGTGCACGCTGAAATGGAACATGGCGATGAGTACCATGCTCACGATGCGCAGAAGTTCGATGTTTGAGTTACGCATAGGTCTCCTTGGGCGGTTTTGCCGGCGAGACGAAGTATAATCGAGCGAGTCATCGTATCCAATGCCCGCGGGATGGCCTTCAGGTTCAGTCCTCGGGCTTGCAGAAAGGACGTTTCATGATTGATCGCAAGGCATTCCGCTCCCTGTCTTCGGGGCTCTACCTCATCACGGCCAAGGCGGGCGATGTGCGCTGCGGCTGCGTGGTAAATACGCTCGTGCAGGTGGCGAGCGAGCCGGCCACGCTGTCGGTGTCGCTGAACAAGGAGAACGCCACCACTGCCGCCATCCTGGAGTCGGGCCGCTTCGCCGCCACGGTGCTCGCCGAGGACACGCCCATGGAGCTCATCGGCACTTTCGGCTTCCACACTTCCGCCGACACTGACAAGTTCGCCGCCTGCGCGAGCGCCCTCGACGGCGCGGAGGTGCCCTACGTGACCGAGCACGGCCTGGCGCGCTTCTCCGTCTCCGTCACCGAGACCATCGACGTGGGCAGCCACTACCTGTTCGTGGGCGTCGTGGAAGAAGCCGAGGTGCTTTCCGCCGGCGACCCGCTCACCTATGCCTACTACCACGCCGTGAAGGGCGGCAAGACCCCGCCCAAGGCCGCCACCTACAACAACGGCGACGAGGCGGCGGTCCCCGGGGTCACCGAGACGGCTGCCGGCGCGCCCGAAGCCGGCAAGAAGATCGCCTGGCGCTGCACCATCTGCGGCTACATCGAAGAAGGCTACCCGGACGGCCTGCCCGAGGGCTACATGTGCCCCATCTGCGGCGCTCCCCGCGAGATGTTCGAGCGCGTGGAACTGTAGAAGGCGCCGCTCATCTTCCTTGCATGGATCTGCAACGGGCCTGCAAGCCCATCGTAGGGGCCGATCTCGGTCGGCCCTCCCGAGCGGGGAGTCTCGCTTGCGGTGAGGGGCGACCGAGGTCGCCCCCTACGGAGGTTTCCGGGGCCCGATGAGTTGATCTCCGCCTGCTGCGCTCGAGTCTTTCCCTGCGCGCTATAATTGTTTGTCAAAGTGTCAATGAGGCGAAGCGCGCGCAAGGAGACCCTATGGAAGAGGAGCTGGCATCGGGGGAGTTGGCAGAATCGGTGGAGGGGCCGAAGAATTTGAGCGACTCCGCCGAAGGCTACATCCCCGTTCAATGGACGCGGAAGAAGATCGCGCTGGCGGTGGCGGTCGGCGTTGTCGTGGCGGCGCTTTCTCTCGGCTGCGCGGCGGCGCTGTATCTGCATACCCTTGACTTGGCCCTTACCGGCGGCATGGACGCCGCCCAGCAGGACGACCTCGCCGAGGCGCTGCAGCCGCCGAAGCCCAAGGCCGCCGCGCCCGATGCGCCTGCCAAGGAAACCGACGAGCCGGCTTTCTCCGCCTACTACGTGGCCATTCTCGGCTGTGACGCGCGCCCCAACGAAACGATCGCCCGCTCGGACGTCACCATGCTCGCCCGCGTCGACACCGAGACGGGCACGGTGCACCTCGTCTCGGTGCCCCGCGACATGATGGTGGAGATCGAGGACCATGGCACCCAGAAGATCAACGCCGCCTTGGCCTTCGGCGGCCCGGCCGGTGCCGTGCGGGCGCTGTCGGCCTTCGCCGGCGTGCCCATCACCCATTACGTCGAGCTGCGCTTCGAACAGCTGGTGGAGCTGGTCGATCGCCTCGGCGGTGTCACCGTGGACGTGCCCGAGGGCTTTACCTCCGACACGAGCGGCATCACGCTGGCCGCCGGTACCCAGACGCTGAACGGGGAAGAGGCCCTCGCCTTCGCTCGCGAGCGCCACGCCGTTTCCTCGGGCGACTTCAGCCGTGCCGCCGCCCAGCGGGCCATCATCTCCGCCATCGCCGATGAAGTGCTCGCCTCGCCGCCGACGGAGATGCCCTCACTGGTGGGCTCGCTCGCCGCCTGCGTGACCACCGACTACACTGTGGCCGAGCTGGCCGACACGGCCCTCGCCCTGAAGGACGCCGGCGTCACGGTGTATTCGGCTGCCTGCCCCAGCTACTCCTTCGGCGAGGGCGGCATCAGCTACGTCGGTGTCATGTACGACGAGTGGCGCGCCATGATGCAGCGGGTCGATGCGGGGCTCGATCCCGCCGACGAGTCAGCGGAAATCCCCGAGCCCCAGGTCGGCGACGAGGATCTCGGCGCCGCCGCCAACGCCCGCTCCCCGCGCGACTATTCCGGCCGCGTCGATCAGGCCGGTTTTAAGGACAACTGAGAACGGGCTGCTTGCGTCCCATCCGTAGGGGCCGACCTTGGTCGGCCCTCCCGAGTGGGGGAGTCTCGCTTGCGGCGAGGGGCGGCCAAGGTCGCCCCCCCCTACGGAGGGTGCTACACTCGCTCCATGCTCCAAATTGAAAAACCCCGGCGACTTCCATCGCCGGGGTTTTAGCTCACAGGAGGTTGTGCCGAGCGCCTACAGCGTGTCGTCGCGCCAGTCTTCCAAGCCTTCGATGACGAGCGCGTGGGCGCGTTCCACTTCGGGGAGGTGCTTGGCGGCGGCCTCGTACTCGCCGGCGTACAGCGCGTCGGAGACGAGCGCCGCGCACTCGTAGAGATCCTTGAACGACAGATTGCCCGCCACGCCCTTCAGCGCATGGGCCTGGCTGTAGCCCTCCGAGTAGTCCTTGGCCTCCATGGCGGCCTGAAGCGCCACCAAATGCCCGTCGTCCAGGTACTTCAGGGCCAGGCGCTCGTACAGCTCGGCGTTGTCGCCGAAGCGGTCCATGGCGTCCACGTAGTCGATGCCGAAGGGGCGAAGCTTGTCTGCGAGCTGAGCGGTCATGATCGGTCCTTTCCCGTGCTATTCCAGCGCCCGCGGCCCTCTCTCCTCTTCTTTGGACGGCAGTCGCGTTAAGTAAAACTGCTGCTCAGTGTAGTCGCACGTCACGAAGCTGTCAGCGGAGCGGGTCACTCGTTTCCGTTTCGTAGCCAGTTGTAAGCAAGCTGTAATATGAATTTTGACAAACCGTCACCAAAGTGCGGACGATATGTGGTATTGACGCTCGTCAACAATGTTTTCCGACGTCAGGCTGCCGAAACGGAAACTGGTTCCAAGGGGAGCGCGGCATCAGTCCGGCGGTTGCCGCGCGGTGTGGCGTCGGCGACTCCGACGGCGGTTGACGGTGGTGGCGGAGCCGCCGGGCTTAACGGGCGCCTAGTAGTCCGCCGCCGCGTCGCTTTCCATCCACTGCTCGAAGAACTCCTCGTAGACGTCGGCGAGCACGGCTTCCCGCGCGCGGCGCATGAGATCCAGCAGGAAGTGCAGGTTGTGCACCGACAGCAGAATGGCGCCGAGCATCTCGTTCTGCTTCACCAAGTGCCGGATGTAGGCGCGCGTGTGGTTTTTGCAGGTGGGGCAGTCGCAGGCCGGATCGAGCGGCGTGAAGTCGCGGGCGTATTTGGCGTTGCGCATGTTCATGCGGCCGGCGCTGGAGAACGCGGTGCCCATGCGGGCCGTGCGGGTGGGCAGCACGCAGTCGAACATGTCGACGCCCTCGCGCACCGCGCGCACGAGCGTGGTGGGGTTGCCGACGCCCATGAGGTAGCGCGGCCGGTCGTCCGGGCAGGCGCGGGCCACCTCGCCCAAGGTCTCGAACATGACCTCGTGATCCTCGCCCACGGAGTAGCCGCCGATGCCGTAGCCGCCGAAGCGCCGGCCGCCCGCGGCCAGCGACTCGTCCTCGATCGCGCGCAGCCGTCGTACGCTTTCCAAGCGCAAATCCAGGTGCATGCCGCCCTGCACGATGCCGAAGAGCGTCTGATCGGGTCGTTTGTGGGCGGCCAGGCAGCGGCGCGCCCAAGCGCTGGAGTAGTCCACGGCCCGCGCCACGAACTCGCGGGTGGCGGGGTAGGGAGCGCACTGATCCAGCTGCATGGCGATGTCGGCGCCGATGAGCTCCTGGATGCGCATGTTCTCCTCGGGCGTCCAGTGGATCCTGCTGCCGTCGTAGATGGACTGGAACGTGACCCCGTCGTCGGAGAGCTTCACGGTGTCCGCGAGGCTGAATACCTGAAAGCCGCCGGAGTCGGTGAGCATGGGGCCGTCGTAGTTCATGAAGCGGTGGATGCCGCCGGCCTCGGCCACCAGGTCGGCACCGGGCCGCATGGCCAGGTGGTACGTGTTCGCGAGCACTACTTGGCTGCCCAGCTCGCGCAGCTGGCTCGTCGTGATGCCCTTCACCGTGGCGGAGGTGCCCACGGGCATGAACATCGGGGTGTGGAAATCGCCGTGGGCGGTGGTGTAGGTGAGCGCGCGGGCGTGCCCGCTGGTAGCGTCGCACGTGCAATCGAAGAGTGCCAAAGTCGCTCCTTCTGTTCAAACGTATCTATGGGCGTCCGGGTGCCGAGGGGGTGCTCGCAGACCTCTGATCGCCCCCCGGAGAACGCGATTGTTAAGAATCAGCTTCCACTTCAGCAGCAGCGATGCCGGGATGGTACCGACTGATGTGCGTCATCTTCGCTGATTCTGTTATCGCGTTCGGAGGGGGATAAAGCGATCAGCGGGCTGCGAGCACCCCCTCGGCACCCGGACGACGCGGGTTGAGTTGGGTCATGGTAGTATAGCGCCTGCATGCATTCTAAGGAGCGCTTTTCATGAGAACCGATGATTTCGACTACAACTTGCCCGAAGAACTGATTGCTCAGGAGCCGGCGGCCGTGCGTGACGAGTGCCGGCTGCTCGTGATGGATCGCGCTGGCGGGGAAGTGGAAGATCGCATCTTCAAGGACATCATCGACTACTTGCGGCCGGGGGATTTGCTCGTGGCCAACGAGACGCGGGTCATGCCGGCGCGCCTGCTCGGTGCCAAGCGGGGCACGGGCGGGGCGGCCGAGGTGTTTCTGCTGCGCGAGTGCGGAGGCCCGGAACCGCGCACGAACCGCGTGGCCTTCTGGGAGGTGCTCGTGCGGCCGGGCAAGCGCCTGAAGCCGGGCGCTGGGGCCGTGGTGGATTTCACCAACGCCGCCGGGGACGTGGTGCTTTCCGCCGAGATCATCGATTGGGCCCGCGACGGCCAGCGCGGCGAGCGCGTGGCGCGGCTTTCCACGCCGCTGGCTTCGCTGGACGAGGCCCTGCACGCCGTGGGGCACACGCCGCTGCCTCCCTACATCCGCGACTACGCCGGCGACGAGGAGCTGTACCAGACGGTGTACTCGCGCCGGGAAAGCTCGGCGGCCGCGCCCACGGCCGGGCTGCACTTCACGCCCGAGCTCATCGAGCGCTTGCGCGAGCGCGACATCGGCTGGGCCACGGTAGAGCTGGAAGTGGGCCTGGACACCTTCCGCGTCGTCGACGAGGACGATCCGGAAAAGCACCACATCCACACCGAGTTCTACACGGTGCCCCAGGCCACCGTGGATGCCGTGAACGCGACCCACGCCGCGGGCGGCCGCGTTGTTGCCGTGGGCACGACGAGCGTCCGCAGCCTGGAAAGCGCCTGGGATCCCGAGGCCGACGGCGGCCGGGGCGCTCTTGTCGCCCGCGATCGCGAGGCCACGAGCCTCTATATCCTGCCGGGTTACGAGTTCCATGTGGTGGACGCCCTCATCACCAACTTCCACGTGCCGCGCTCCACGCTTATGATGCTCGTCTCCGCCTTCAGCACCCGCGAGCACATCCTGGCCGCCTACCAGCACGCCATCGACGAGCGCTACCGCCTCCTCTCCTTCGGCGACGCCATGTTCTTGCATTAAACGCGTTTGCAGCTCGCCTGTTCATGTCGAGCGGTTCCCTGTTTCCCTTTGTCTGGCTTGCAAAATGCGATTTTAGGGACGGCCGTCCTTCGGCGAGGCGACCGCCCTCCTTCGGCGATGTCGCGTTGTGTGCAAATCCGCGGGTCCCTTCCCCCACCACGCGGGGCATCTCGACCTCTTGCTTGCGTTGGCGCGCAAAACTGCGGGCGCTGCTTGCTGAAATGGCTTGAAAATCACGAAACATCGGCGTCGGAGGCGAAAAACGCGTTTCGTTGTAATACGCCACCTGGGAAAACTCCGCGAATCGAGACATAACCGTCCTTTTTGGGACGCCAACTGCTGATCTTTCGTGTTTTTCAAGCCATTTCAAGCGATTGAAGCGCTGATTTTCTACTGCATTCCGATCTTTCGTCATTTTCAAGCCACTATGCCAGCTTCGCGCGGAGAAGGTGGCGTATGGGCGACGCGGGGGCTCTGTGTCGGCAGCAGGGCACTCGCTCGGCAAAAGATGATGCATTTACTTTCAGCAGAGGATATTTCATGTATCGCGTTATTCCGAGAACACGTGGTGAGCAGAGGTCTTAGAATGCCGCGAATGCGGTTGATCCTCTTTGGCATATCGGCTTTCTCCTACTGGCTTTGCGCGCCGTCGGCGCCCGACGCCTCGTGCAAGGTGTCGGCGAAAATTCTGAAGAATTGCGAGCCCGTCCTTGAAGCACTGCGCCATTTGGAAGGAATCTTCCCGTTCCTGCCCCGGCCGCATCATGTCTCTACGACGTCTCATACCAAAAGGCCGTTGTCGGAAGCGATCTGCCATCTCATGGTTCGCATGCCGAAGGGAAAGGACTTCTGCCGCGTGGAAAGCGGCGTGTTCGCCTCCTGCCCCGAGCTGTGTTTCGTGCAGCTTGCGCAGTCGCTTCCTTTTCACGAGCTCGTTCGCGCGGGCAATGTGCTTTGCGGCCGCTTCTACCTCGACGCTGGGAAGGGTGGCGAGCTTGGGCGACGCGAGCCTCTTACCTCGAAGCGGCGCATTGAAGCGTTCCTTCGCGCCAACCCCGGAATCAAGGGCGTGAAGGAGGCTCGTCGGGCGCTCCCGTGGGTTACGGAAGGCGCAGCCTCTCCTCCGGAGGCGTTTCTCGCTATGGTGTTCGGGCTGCCTTACCGCTATGGCGGCTTTCAGCTCTCAGACCTTGCGGTAAACCGGCGGTTGCGGCCGAGCCACAAGGCTCAGCAGATAGCACGCCGCACCACGCTCGTCCCTGATATCCTCTTTGCTGATGCTCGCCTTGCGATCGAGTACGACTCAACGGCCGAGCACACCAGCTCCTCACAGTTGACGAGAGACGCCCAGAAGCGCCTGGCGCTGGAGGCAGACGGCTACAAGGTCGTTACCGTGACGGCGGGGCAGATCGGCGATTCGGGCGAAATGCGGCGCATTGCCGAGCAGTGCTATCGCCGGCGGGGCAAAAGATTTCGTCCCCAAAGCAAGGAATTCGCGAACCGGCAAGCGCATCTGTTCCGCATGGGCTGGTCGCTCGAGGATTACTGTCTCAAAGAGCAGCCTCGCTAGGTGCTTTTCAAGAAAATAGTTTTCCCAGTTCAGAGTAAAGGATTAGGGAAAAGATTACGAGAATAATCTTTTTCTCGCTCGCTTTCCGATGCGCGATGGCGCGGCGGCGTCCATAGTGGGGATCGTCACGGGGTGCCGAACCCGCACACCAGTTGAAGGTTGTCGCGAGGTGCCGTACTCGGGCGGCAGCTGGAAGGCTGCCCGAGTGCGAGAGCGGCGGTGGAGGCCGCGGTCGTGGTTCCCCGGACGGCATCTGTCAAGGAGGGCGCGCGGCGCCCGACAAAGCGCAGGGCGCGAAGGAGCGCCCGGCGCAAGGAGAGGCACGAGGGCGCACGAAAGGCGTCCCGCGCAACGGAAAGAGAGGGAGTTCACCATGACCACCACTGTTACTCGTCGCGATCTGTTCAAGTTCGGCGGCCTGGCCGCGCTCGGCGTGGCCGGCGCCAGCACGCTCGCCGGCTGCGGGCAGCCCAAGACCGTCGCCGAGGCCGCTGCTGAGAAGGGCCTGGCCGGCACGGGCGCCGCTACCGGCCCCGCGTTCCTCGCGCCGCAGGAGCCCATCACCGATTTCGCCGAGACCCACGAGTACGACGTCGTCGTGGTCGGCGCCGGCGAGTCGGGCCTGTCTGCCGTGCACACCGCGCTTGAGGCCGGGGCGCGCGTGGCCTGCGTGCAGAACATCAACGCCGCCCAGACCACCGGCAACATGGCCGCCTCCATCGACCTCACCCAGACCGACGAGGCCGCCGTCCAGGCCTGCGTGAGCTTCATCAATTGGAAGAGCGACTACCGCTCCAACCGCGACCTCGTGAACATCTGGGCCCACAACTCCCAGGAGGCCCTGGCCTGGTGGGCCGAGGAGGCGGTGAAGGGCGGCGTGGAAAGCAAGCCCCACGATGCCGTGCTCTCCTACAACGGCTACGACATCCACCTGCACGCCAACACCTACTTCCACGTGGAGGGCAACCACAACGCCGCCGCCACGGTGATCGCCGAGAACCTGGCCGCCGCCGGTGCCGAGTTCTTCTACAACATGCCCTGCAAGCAGCTGCAAACCGACGAGTCCGGCGCGGTCACGGGCGCCATCTGCGAGGACGCCGACGGGGCGCACCACCTGTTCACGGCGACCAAGGGCGTCATTCTGGCCTGCGGCGACTACTCCTCCAACCAGGAGATGCTCGACTACTACGCGCCGGACACCAAGGGCTTCTCGCTGTTCACCGACTTCCGCGACGGCTCGGGCCTGGTGGCCGGCATGAACGCGGGAGCCATCATGACGCCGCACACCCACACCAAGATGATCCACGGCGAGCCGGCGGCCGTGCGCTTGGAGATGCCCTTCCTCTTCGTCGACCAGGAGGGCAACCGCTTCATGGACGAGACCTGCTGCCGCATGGGCTACATGAACAACTTCGCCCGCCCGTACCTGGCGAAGGCCGGCTTCGCGGACTCCACGGCGGCGAAGTTCTTCAGCCTGGTGCCCGCGAACTGGGAAAGCTACTACGAGGAGTGGAAGGCCGCCAGCCCCTACGACATCTCCCAATACAACGGCGACAACAAGGTGAACCCCGAGAAGTGGATCACCGCCGACACGATTGAGGGCCTGGCCGAGGCCATGAACGCCTACGCCGCGGAGAACGATTGGAAGCTCACGAACATCGATGCCGCCACCCTGGCCGACACCGTGGCCCGCTACAACGAGCTGTGCGCCGCCGGCCGCGACGAGGACTTCGGCAAGGCCGCCAAGTACCTCGTGCCCATCGAGGGCGGCCCCTACTACGCCATCCCCCGCGGCTCCAACAAGCTGCCGGCCATTCTGGGAGGCCTCGTGGTCGATAGCAACCACCAGTGCCTGAACGGGGAGTTCGAGCCCATCGGCGGCCTGTACGCCGTGGGCAACGCCTCGGGCCAGTTCTTCGGCGGCGTGGATTACCCCATGGATATCGAGGGGCTCTCCATCGGCCGTGCCATCACTTCGGGCTACTACACCGGCCGCTTGGTGGCGAGCCTGTAGGCCACCTGTCGTCTCACCCTCCCGTGCCCGGCCGACGTTCCCTCCCCATCGGCCGGGCTTTTTGCATGCGGTCCCTTGCGGCCTTTGCGGCCTTTGCGGCCCCGATGTCGCAAGGTCTCGGGAAAGCGCCGACCCGGCCGCCAGCCGGCCCCGTCACCTGCTATAATGGCCGTCATGGGGAACCTGTTGAAGGACATACGAAAGGGGAGGGAGAACCGCTCCCTGTACCTGCGGGGCATACTGCCCTACCTGTTCGCGCTCGGCTGCGCCCGTGCTTGGGTGACGCTGGCCGTGGCGGCGCCGGCCCTCGCGCTGCCGGCCGCCTTCGATCTGCACGACATCTTCGATTACGCGTTCTGCCTGATCTCCATTGCCGTGGCGCTCGCCGCGCGCCGTCTTCTGCCCTTGAACGCCACGGGGTGGATGCGCGCGGCGTCGGCGGCGCTGATGGTCGCGGCGTCGCTGTGCCTCATTGCGGTCGGCATCGGCCTGGTCGCAGGGCCGGCGGCCATTGCCCTTGTGGCCGCGGGCGCGGCGGCGGGAGGCGCGGGCTTCGGCCTCTTCCTGCTTCTGTGGGCCGAGGTCCTAAGCTGCATCTCGCTCATCTGCATTTTCCTGTACACGACGGCCTCCCAGCTGGTGGCCGTCGTCTGCGTGTTCTTCTGCGACGGCCTGGACGATTTGCGCGTGGCCTGCGCTCTGGTGATCCTGCCGCCGGTGGCGCTGCTCTGCCTGCGCCGGGCCTTCTCGGCGCTGCCCGTCGCCGATCGCCCCTCGCCGGTCATTCCGAAGTTCACCTACCCGTGGAAGATCTTCGTGCTTCTGGCCCTGTACTCCTTCGCCTACGGGCTGCGCCAGCACCAGCTGGCCGCCGGCGCCGGCATGCACTCGTCGGTCTCGACGGCCATCGTCATGGCGGTGCTGTTCGCGAGCGCCTACTTCTTCTCGAACCGCTTCAATATCGGGACGCTGTACCGCTCGCCGCTCGTGCTCATCGTGTGCGGCTTTCTGCTTGTGCCCGTCGAGGGCGTCTTCGGCACGGCGGCGTCCAGCTATCTCATCTCCATGAGCTACTCGCTCGTGGGCATTATCGTGGCGCTGCTCCTGTACGACATCTCGAAGCGCCTCGGGGTCACGGTCGTCATCTTCGCCGCCATCAAAGGCGCCGAGCAGGTGTTCGTCATCTGGGGCAAGGGGGTCGCCGAGGCCATGGTCGCGGCCGGCATGAACGCCGGCGCCCAGGACGCGGTCATCGCGGTTGCGGTGGTGGCCATGATGTTGGCGGCCACGCTCATCCTGCTGTCCGAGAAGGAACTGGCGAGCCGCTGGGGCGTGCGCATCCTGGATGCGGGCGGCCTTGTGGAGAAGACCCCGGAAGAGCTGCGGCGCGACGAGCGGGCGGCCGAGCTGGCCGAGCACGCCCGCCTCACCCCGCGGGAAACCGAGATTCTGGCGCTGGTGGCCCAGGGCAAGAACGGCCCGGCCATCATGCAGGAGCTGTTCATCGCCGAGGGCACCTTCAAGGCCCACATGAGCCACATCTACGAGAAGTGCGGCGTCGCGAACCGCCGCGAGCTCGTGGCGCTTTTGGGCGCGTGATAGGGCGTCATCGCCGCAACCTGCCGGCCCTCGGATGGCTTGGAAATCACGAAACATCGGGTTTAGGGGCAAAAGCGCATGTGCTCAGCCTTCAAATGGCTTGGAAATCACGAAACATCGGCGCTAAAAGCGAAAAAGGCGTTTCGTTGTAATACATCACCTGGGGAAACTTCAGAAAAATGAAGGAAATAGCCTGCCGAGAGGCGCCAATCGCCGATGTTTCGTGATTTCCAAGCCATTTTGGACGATCGTAGGGTTCGTTTCCCTCTGTATTCCGATGTTTCGTGATTTCCAAGCCAATTTCCAAGCCAGATTGATAGCTTGCGGCCTTGAGGCGAAGGCGGGTGTATTCGTTTGGCGCGCTCGTCGCCGGGTGGAGGGGTCTTCTGGCGTTGGAGCACGCTCGTTTCACGGGTTCGCCGCCGAGCGGAGGAGCGTTGTCACGTTGGGGCGCGCCCCTGAGGCTCCCGAGGCGCTCCCGATTATGTCGCATTAGTTGTCGTGATGTCAGAATCAGGCGTTGACCTTCGGTTCATTTATGGCACAATAGGCAAGTTGAAGTGAAAGCGCCGCTTCGGGGGAGGCTTGGGCGCTCTTCGCGCAAGAGAAAAGGAACGCGCGGTATAAAGAACGCGCGGGAAACTAGGAACGCGAAAGAAGAAGGTCGCATCCCATGGCATTGGAACGCAACGTCAAGAAGAAGCCGGCCCGTACGGCGGATCGCCGCAACGTGTGGCTTCTCATCCTCACCACCCTGCTCATCGTCGTGTCGGTGGTGCTGTTCACCCCGCCCAACGAGAAGATCAACCAGGGCCTGGACATCCAGGGCGGTCTGTCGGTGGTGCTCACGGCGAAGTCCACGGACGGTGCGCCGGTCACCCCCGAGGACATGGAGAAGTCCCGCGCCATCATCGAGAGCCGCGTGAACGCGCTGGGCGCCTCGGAGGCCACGGTGCAGGAGCAGGGAAGCGACCAGATCCTCGTGCAGATCCCCGGCCTGGCCGATACGGAAGAGGCGCTCGCCACCATCGGGCGCACCGGCTCGCTGGAGTTCGCCCGCCTGGATTCGTTCACCGATGAGGACGTGAAGAACGCCATCGACTCCGGCCAGACTTCCGGTGAGGGCACGGTGACCGACGAGTTCGGCAACGCCTTCCCCTCGGGCCAGGTTGAGCACATGGCCGTGGAGGCCGGCACCTACACGCCCATCGTCACCGGCGCCGACATCACCAACGTCACCATCGGCCGCGAGAGCGAGGGCAGCACCTACTACAGCGTGAACATCACGTTGAACTCCCAGGGCGCCAAGGCCTTCGCCGACGCCTCGCGCGATTTGGTGGCCGACCACGGCAAGATTGTCATCATCTTGGACGGCGAGGTGCAGTCCGCCCCGGCCGTGCAGTCCGAAATCCCCAACGGCGAGGTGTCCATCACCGGCCAGTACTCTTTGGAAGACGCCAAGGCGCTGCAGACCATCCTAGAGTCCGGCTCGCTGCCGGTGTCCTTCGAGTACGCCCAGTCCCAGGTCGTCGGCCCCACCCTTGGCCAGGACGCGCTCGTCTCCGGCGTCGTGGTGGCGCTGATCGGCCTTGCGGTCGTCATGCTGTACCTGCTGTTCTTCTACAAGGGCCTCGGTATCATCACCGCCGCGGCCATGGCCGTGTTCGCCGTGCTCTACCTCGGCATCCTGGCGGCCCTTTCCGCCTTCCACCTGTTCAGTCTGTCGCTGGCGGGCATCGCCGGCATCGTGCTGACCATCGGTATGGCTGCCGACTCCTCCATCCTTACCGTGGAGCGCTTCCGCGAGGAGATCCGCATGGGCCGATCCGTGAAGGCGGCCTCCATCACCGGCGTGAAGCACGCCATCTTCACCTCCATCGACGCCGACCTCGTGACCATGGTCTCGGCGCTGTGCCTGTTCTTCCTCGCCGCCGCCTCCGTCAAGGGCTTCGGTATGACGCTGGCCTTGGGCATCATCTGCGACATCGCCATGATGCTCATCTTCAAGGCGCCGCTTATCCGCCTGCTGGCGCCGAAGGTCATTGCGAAGCACCCCGGCTTCTGGGGCATTAAGGACTCCATCGACGCGTCGAAGGGTTACGCCGAGCTGGCCGCCGCCGAGGGCGTGCCCGAGGCCGAGGCCGAGACGGCGGCCCAGATGAACGCCGCCGAGACCCGCGCCGTCGCCGAGGGCGAGGGCGAGCCGGGCTCGGTCGCCGTCACTGCCGTGCGCAAGATCCGCGGCCGCTTCATCAAGCACGACATCAACTTCCTCGGCTACCGCAAGGTGTTCCTCACCGTGGCCGTCGTCGCCATGGTGGCTTGCCTCGCTATCGTCGGCATCCGCGGCCTGAACTTCGGCATCGAGTTCGTCGGCGGCACGTCGGTGGCCTTCCACGGCACCGGCGATATCACCACCGAGCAGATGCGCGAGGCCATGAACGACGCCGGCGAGCCCGACGCCGTCATCCAGACCACCGAGACCAACGGCGAGCCCGGCTTCCTCGTGCGCACCACGACCACCTCGGCCGAGGACGCCACGGCCCGCGCCAACCAGGTGGCCGAGGCCCTCGGCATGACCGCCAGCGACTTCGAAGTCACCACCATCGGTCCCGACTGGGGCGCGAGCGTCATCCAAAGCTCGCTCATCGCCTTCCTCGTGTCCATCCTGCTCATCATCGTCTACATCGCCATCCGCTTCGAGTACAAGATGGGCGTCATGGCCATCGTCGCGCTGTTCCACGACCTTATCCTGGTGGTGGGCATCTACGCGCTGGTGGGCCGCGAGGTGAACCCGAACACCATCGCCGCCCTGCTCACGATCCTCGGCTACTCGCTCTACGACACCGTGGTCGTGTTCCACCGCATCAACGACAACATGAAGGGCGAGGACATCCGCTGCACCTTCATGACCATGGCCAACCACTCCATGAACCAGGTGTTCATCCGCACCATCAACACGACGCTCACCTCGTTCATCCCGGTGTTCGCGATGCTGCTGTTCGGCGGCGAGACGCTGAAGGATTTCGCGTTCGCCATGGCCATCGGCCTCATCGCTGGCTCCTACTCGTCCATCGCCATCGCGTGCCCGCTCTACTGTATGTGGAAGACCCGCGAGCCGAAGTTCGCGAAGCTGCAGAAGAAGTACGGCACGGAAGTGGGCCTGTTCGAGTTCGACCACTCGGCTTCCACCGGTATCGCCCAGGTGCCGCTGGCGCGCCTTGAGGCCAACGCCCGCGCCGAGGCCTACGTGGCCGAGCAGAAGGAAGCGACCGGCGAGGCGCCCGACGCCGCGGCGGTGGCGGCGGCCGTCAAGCCCAAACCGGTGAACAACAAGAAAAAGAAGCACCGCCACGGAAGGGCGCAATAGCAGCTCTCCCGGGATCGGGCCACGGGGTACTGCTCAGTCGCGCGTACTGTCCTCGCTCGGCGAAACAGCCCACTGGGCTGTTTCGTTCGCTGCGGAACTCGCTTGGTGAGCAGCACCCCGTGTCCCTCTACGCTCTTCCACGCTTGAGAGAAAGGCGCGAACATGGTTCGTGAAGGTTCGGCTCCTAACTTTTGCCCGCCTACCGAAGAGGGCATCACCATCACGCTCGTCGATGAGAAGGGCGAACAGGTGGAACTAGAGTTCCTCGGGCTCGTGCTGAAGGGGGAGAGCTCGTTCGGGTTCTTCTTCCCGGTGGATGACGAGCATCCGGCTACCTCCTCTGGTGAAGTGGTGGTCTTGGAAGTGACCGAGGTGGACGCCGACGGCCAGCCCTGCTCCTTCGAGTTGGTGGATGACGAGGTCATCGCCGCCGAGGCCTATGCGGACTTCCAGGAAGCCGCCAAGGATCTGTACGACTTCGCCTAAGGGCGGCTCGTCAAGGACATCCGATGATCTTCGTCGCCGACCCCGATTCTGCATTCACCCTGCGCGAGCAGCAGATTCTCTACTACATCGCCGGCGGTCTCTCGAACAAGGAGATCGCCGGGCGGCTTTCCCTCTCCGAGCAGACGGTGAAGGCGCATCTGTCCCACATGACCACGAAGTGCGGCCGTGCGAACCGCGCGGCGCTGGTGGCCTACGGCTTCGAGACCGGCCTGCTGCGCCGCCGCTGATTAGCCCGAACGGGGGATGGCGGGAAAGGCGCCCTCGGATAGACTTGAACCCTCAGGCTGGGAGGATAGCGCGCTCATGACCCTGTTCGTCTTCGAAATACTCTGCATCCTGCTCTACGGCGCGGCGAGCGCCTTGGGGGCGTTCGGCCTCAGGCGCGGTCACCGGCGGGCCGCGTGGGCGGCCAAGGGCGTCTATCTGGTCGCCGTGGCGGCGCATTCCGCGGTCATCGGCATGGAGTCGGTAAGCACCGCAGGCACGCTGCTCTCGGGCCCCAACATCGTCATGCTGGCCTCGTGGGTGCTCGCCGTGGTGACAGCGACGGGGCTGCTCGTCACTCGCCGTGGACTGGCCTTCTCCACCGTCGCCGCGCCGGTGGTGGCGCTTCTGATCCTCGTGTCCCAGTGGCTGCGCATCCTCGACCCCGCGGGCGCCGACAACATGGCCTTCTACCACTGGCCGCTGCTCGTGCCCCATATCGTGCTCGTGTTCGTCGCCCTGGCCTGCTTCGCCACCTCGGCCGTATCGGCTGCGCTCGACTGGTACCAGCGCCGGCTTATGACGGCCCGCAGCGCCAAGGTGCTCGAGCTGAACACGCCGGCGCTGGATACGCTCGCCCTCATCTCGCGCTTGGCGGGGCTTGTGGGCCTTGCGGTGCTCATCGCCGCCATGCTCATCGGGTTCACGCACCTGGTGGCGCTCTACGCGGCCATGGCGCAGATCGGCACCGAGGGCAACCTGGGCTATCTGGTGCCGCGTGTGGCGCTTTCCCTGGCGACGACGGCCGTGTGGTCGGTGTTCTGCGCCCTGTCGTTTCTGGCGCCCTGGGCCGCGTCGGCGAGAACCCGCGACGCTTTGGCCATTGCCGGCCTTGCGGCGGCGGTGCTGCTCATCGCGGTGTCGGCGGGGTAGGGCCATGGGTCTGTTCGTTGCGGGTGTGAACCCGCGCCGCCCGGTGTTCCCATCGGCGAGCCAGCATTTGGCCGACGCCGCCGCCCGCCGCGCGCTGCTCGGCGCCGTCTCGGGGCACCGGAGCCTGAGCGAGGGGCTTCTCGTGGCCGCGGACGGCCGGCTGGAGCTGTACGCTGTGGCCGACGAGGGCTGCGACGCCTACGATATCGCCGCCGGGCTTTTCGGCGCTGTGGCCGAGGGGGAGGTGGCCGGCGCGCTCTATTTCGCCGAGGGGATCGACGTGGCCTCTCACTTGTTCGCCGCCTTGTGCGGCCTGGACGAGTTCGCTCGGGGATCCCGGGAAGGCGCGTTGCTTCCCGGGGAATGCGACGGGCTTGCCGATGCGGGAGAGCTGTCGCAGCCGGGAGGCCGCGGGGCTCTTGGTGCGCCGGGCTTGCCGGCCGCGCTGCCCGCCTGTTGGGCGCGCGCCCTGTCGGAGGCGCGGAAGGCGGCCACGCTGGGCGATGCCCTGACCCGGCTCGCTGCGGCGGCCTCCGGTCTGTCCAGCGCTTTGTCCGCGGCGGATGCGTCCGCCTCGACGGCGGCGCTGGCCGAGACGGCCGTGGAGCTGGCCCGGCGCGTGTTCGGCCATCTCGAGCGCCGGTGCGTGCTTGCTGCCGGCGCGGGCGATTTCTCGCTGGCCCTCGCCGGCGCGTTCCTCGGCGCCAGCGTAGAGCGCTTCCAGGTGCTCGGCGATGGGGACTGCGAGGAGGCCGCCCGCGTGCTCGGCGCGCCCATGGCCGATCCCCAGCTGCTCTCGGCGCTGCTCGTCGATGCCGATATCGTCTTGGCGGAAAGCGCTGTGGAAGGCACCTCGCTCGATCGGCGCCTCATGAAGGGCGTCGTCCGCCTGCGCCGGGGCCGGCCGATGCTGCTCGTCGACGCCAGCGCGGATGGCTCGCTTATCGATCATCGCGTCGCCTCCCTCGATGGCGTCTTCCTCTACACCGTCGCCGATCTGGCCGCCATCACCCGCGACGCCCCTTGGGCGCGCCTGGGCACCGACGACGCCCGCGAGCGCCTTTTTGCCGATGCGGTTCGCACTTTCGCCCTGCAGACGGGTTAAGGTGCGCGTCCTCATCTCCCGCGGCGTCCTTCCAACCTAGCCCGTTCGGGCGATTCCTGCGGAAAGCGCTCTGGGTATCCTTGAAACCACCTTGCGGCCGAACGCGCGGCAAACCTGCCGTCGAGCCTGCGGCACGTGAGCCGTCAGCCTGAGGCCGCGTCCATGCGTGGGAGAGGAGACCCCGACATGATCGTATCGTGGATGACCACGAACCAATGCAACCTGAAGTGCGTCCACTGCTACCAGGACGCCGAGGAGGCCACCGAGCGCGAGCTTACCACCGACGAGGCGAAGAAGATGATCGACGAAATTGCCCGGGCGGGCTTCAAGATCATGATCTTCTCCGGCGGCGAGCCGCTTCTCCGTCCCGACATTTACGAGCTGGTGGCCCATGCGGCCTCCCGCGGCCTGCGCCCGGTGTTCGGCAGCAACGGCACGCTCATCACCGACGAGGTGGCCTGCCGCCTGAAAGAGGCCGGCGCGGCCGCCATGGGCATCTCGGTGGACAGCCTGGACGCCGCCAAGCACGACAAGTTTCGCGGCCTTCCGAACGCCCATGCGCTCACCCTGACCGGCATCGAGGCCTGCAAGCGCGCCGGCCTGCCCTTCCAGCTGCACACCACCGTGGTCGATTGGAACCGCGATGAGGTGTGCGCCATCACCGACTTCGCCGAGGAGATTGGCGCTGTCGCCCATTACATCTTCTTCCTGATCCCCGTCGGCCGTGGCGAGTACATCCAGGAGACGAGCCTGGAGGTGCTGGAAAACGAGACGCTTCTGCGCGAGATCATGGAGAAGTCGGCGGAAGTGTCCATCGACGTGAAGCCCACCTGCGCGCCGCAGTTCACCCGCGTGGCGAAGCAGCTCGGCATCGACACGCGCTTCACCCGCGGCTGCCTAGCGGGGCTCACCTACTGCGTCGTGGGCAGCGAGGGTATCGTGCGCCCCTGCGCCTACATGACCGAGGAGGCTGGCGACGTGCGGACGCAGCCCTTCGACGAGATTTGGAAGACGAGCCCGGTGTTCGAGCGCCTGCGCACCCAGGCCTACTCCGGCGCCTGCGGCACCTGCGACTACAAGGACGGCTGCGGCGGCTGCCGGGCCCGTGCCGCCTACTATCACGACGGCGACATCCTAGCCCAAGACGACTACTGCGCCCACGGCCAACAACTCGACGTTCATTCGGCTATTGCCGAATGAACGTCCTGACGCTGCGGTTCCGACAGGCACCTGATCTGGCCCCTTGTTTTGGGCTCGGCGCGGCACGAAGGCCGCTTGGCCCAAAGGCGGGGCCATATCAGGCACCTGTCGCAACCTCGCTGACTTCCTTGGGCGAACCTGTGAGTTTTTGTATAGAAAGGATTTTGTTTTGAAGAAGTTTGTACTGTGCGCTGCTGCGGCGGCGTTGGCGTTGGCGCTGGCCGGATGCGGCCAGCAGGAAAGCGAGGCTCCGGCGGCCGATGCGACCCAGCAGGAGCAGCAGAACCCCGAGGCTCCCGCGGCCGAGGCGGTGCCCGGTCCGGTCACCTTCACCGACGATGCGGGCAACGAGGTCACCGTGGACAACCCCCAGCGCGTGGTGGCCTGCATGGGCAGTTTCGCGAACGCCTGGGAACTGGCTGGGGGCACGCTCGTGGGCGTCTCCGATGATGCGCTCCAGGCGGCCGGTTGGACCATCCAAAGTCCTGATGTGGCCACGGTGGGGGACTTCACGGCAGTGAACCTCGAGGCTGTCATGGCGCTTGATCCCGACTTCGTCATCATGACGAGCGGCACCGGCGGCCGCGGCGGCGATTCCAGCCAGGCCGACCTGCGCGACGCGCTTGTGGGCGCGGGCATCCCCGTGGCCTACTTCGAGGTGACCACCTTCGACGACTACGAGCGCTTGATGCGCACCTTCACCGACATCACCGGGCGCGCGGACCTCTACGATCAGAACGTGGCGAAGGTGGCCGAGGCTATCGACGCCATCGTGGGCGCGGCGCCGGCCGAGAACCCGCCGACGGCGCTTTTGCTCACCACGTTCTCCGGCGGCACCCGTGTGCAGAACTCCGGTACGCAGACCGGGGCCATGTTGGCCGATCTCGGCGTGAACAACCTCGCCGACGAGAATCGCAGCCTTCTGAAAGATTTCAGCCTGGAAGCGGTCATCGAGATGGATCCCGACTTCATCTTCGTCATCCCCATGGGCAACGACACCGAGGCGGCCATGCGCAACCTCGAGGAGGCCACGGCGGCCAATCCGGCGTGGTCGAGCCTGTCCGCCGTGCAGAACGGCCGCTACATCACCCTGGACCCGACGCTGTACCTCGCAAAGCCCAACGCCCAGTGGGATGCGGCCTACCAGGGGCTCTTCGATAACCTTTACGGGCAGAACTAGCGGCGGAAGATGCCTTGCGCCATGGGTTCTGTCTCCCGCAACATCATCGTCGTGGCCGCGACCGCCATCTTTCTCGCGGCGGCCACGGCGGCGGCGCTCACGCTCGGCGCCTCCTCGGTGAGCCTGCCGGAGTTGGCGGCGTGGCTTGTCGGCGGCGATGTCTCCGATATGGCCCGCAACATCTTGGAGAACGTCCGCGTGCCGCGGGTGCTGGCGGCGCTTCTGGCCGGCGCGGCCCTGGCCACCTCCGGCGCGCTGATCCAGGCGTGCCTGGACAATCCGCTGGCGAGCCCCAACGTCATCGGCGTGAATTCCGGCGCTGGTCTCGCCGTGCTGCTGGCCGCCTCGCTCGTTCCCGGGGCGCTGTGGCTCACGCCGCTGGCGGCCTTTATCGGGGCGCTGGCGACGGCGCTCATCATCTTTGCGCTGTCGCTGGGCACGGGCTTAAGCCGCCTGACCGTGGTGCTCGCCGGCATCGCCATCACCACGGTGTTCGGCGCGGGCATGAACACCATCCTCATCGTGGATCCGGACGCCTACATCGGCTCGTCCACCTTCCTTGTGGGCGGCCTGTCCGGGGTGCTCATGCGCGATCTGGCGTGGCCCGCTGCCTACATCGCTGTGGGCCTGGTGGCGGCGCTGGCGGGGGCGGCGAAGCTGAACATCCTCTCGCTCGGCGACGAGGCCGCCCACAGCCTGGGCGTGAACGTGCGCGCCGTGCGTCTGGGGATGCTCGCCGTGGCCGCGGTGCTCGCCGGTGCGGCCGTGAGCTTCGCGGGGCTTATCGGGTTCGTGGGGCTTGTGGTGCCGCACCTGATGCGCTTCTTCGTCGGCCACGACAACCGCTGGGTGGTGCCGGCCTCGGCCTTGGCCGGGGCGGCCTTCGTTGTGGGCTGCGACCTTCTGGCCCGGGTGCTGTTCGCCCCCTACGAGCTGCCCGTGGGCATCCTTCTGGCCTTCATCGGCGGCCCCTTCTTCATCTACCTCATCCTGAAGAACAAAGGAGGCGGCCTTGACTGAGTGCGTTATCCGGGGCGAGAGAACGCCGTCGTGTGCGCGTCCCGCCGACGTTGGGGCGCGCTCGCCGGAGTGCGCCATCCGCTACGAGGGCGTCTCGTTCTCCTACAAGCCGGGTGCCCCCTTCATGGAAGGGCTTTCCGCCGCCATCCCCGCCGGCGCGGTGACGAGCATCGTCGGTCCCAACGGCTGCGGGAAATCGACGCTGGTGAAGTTGGCCGCCGGCCTTTTGCGCCCTGTGGCGGGGCGGGTGGAAGTGGCCGGCCACGACACGGGTGAGCTGGCCTCGCGCGAACGGGCGCATCTGATGGCCGTGCTGGCCCAGACCTCCCGCGTGCCTCCCATGACCGTGGAGGCTCTGGTGGCCTGCGGCCGCCATCCGCACCTGGGGTGGGGTGGCCGACTCGGGCCGACCGATCGCGCGGCCGTGGAAGCCGCCATGGAACGGGCCGGGGTCGCGGTCTTCCGCAATCATGACCTGCACCAGCTTTCTGGCGGCGAGCGTCAGCGTGCCCATGTGGCCCGCACACTCGCCCAGGACACCGACCTCATCGTGCTGGACGAGCCCACCACCTATCTGGATATCAGCGCCTGCCACGACCTCATGGCCCTCGTGCGCGACTTGAACCGCCGCGAGGGCAAGACCGTTGCTATGGTCATCCACGATTTGGATCTTGCCCTGCGCTACTCCGATTACCTCGTGGTGATGCGGAAGGGGAGGGTCGCCGCCCAGGGCCCGACCGACGAGGTGCTCGCCTCGGGCGCCGTCGGCGACGCCTTCCATATGGACATCTGCCCCCACGACCGCCCGCGTTTTGCAGAACGCGGCGAGGATTTCGAAGGGCGCGCCGAAACCGAGCGTGGCTACGTGCTGTACCCCCGTCGCCGCTGACGGGCGGCGCGAGGCCCCGAGGCCTCGAGGCCCGAGGCCCGGAAGCCCCGAGGCCCGAGGCCCGGAGATCCCGAGGCCCGGAGGTCCCGAGGCATCGGCGGCGTCTATCGACCGCCGCGCGCATCCAATGGCCCCGGGGGTTGCGCGCACGGCGGCCGTCGCCTACAATGTGCCCCGTGAATTCTGCTTCAGGGCGAGGTGGAAATCCTCACTGGCGGTAAGCATGGCGGCGGACACGAGCCGCCCGCAAGCCCGCGACCCTGCGCGAGAGTGCAGGCTGACCCGGTGAAATTCCGGGGCCAACGGTCACAGTCCGGATGGGAGAGGCAGACGTTCGCGTTTCTGGCGCCCCGACCGACGGGGCCGATGCAAACGGAAGCGCGACATCATGGAAGCCTGTATGAAAGGAATTCATACGGGCTCGTTTTCTTTTTGCGAGGGGAAGCGGCTCCGGAAGATACGCCTCGCGAAGAGAAAGAAGGTCCATCATGGCCAACAAGCCCACGACCCATCCCGCTGTCGGCTCCTCCACCGTGCGCCCCGCCAAGGCACCCACGGCCCAGAAGACCATGGCGAACACGAACCGCTGGTCCACCCGCGTGCTCGTGACCATCGCGCTTCTGTGCGCCATCTCGGTGCTCCTGTCCTTCGTCGAGTTCCCGCTGCTGCCCGGCGTGGCGTGGCTGTCCTACGACGCCTCCATCATGCCCGCGGCGGTCTGCGGCTTCGCCTTTGGCCCGGCGGCGGGTCTCGCCTGCGGCATCATCTCGGTGGTGGCCCACGGCATCCTGTTCGCCGACTTCACGGGTGCGCTCATGAACCTGCTCGTGGTCATCGGCTTCATTCTGCCCTCGGCGCTCGTGTACAAGAAGATTCACACCCTGAAGGGCGCCATCATCGGTCTGGTGCTCGGCATCGTGTTCGCCGTCATCATGGCCGTGCTCGGCAACCTCGTGGTCACCCCGGCCTGGCTCGGCGTGCCGCTCGATGCCGTCGTGGCCATGATCGTGCCCATCCTCATCCCGTTCAACCTGCTGAAGGGCCTTTTGAACGCCATTCTGACGCTTATCGTCTACAAGGCCATCTCGAACCTCATCACCCCGAAGAAAGACCAGGTTAAGGGCCGCTAATGAGTGCAGACGTCTTCGTCGATTTCCGCGATGCCGCCTTCACCTACGATGGGGAGGCCTTCGTCTTCCGTCATCTGAACCTGACGGTGCCCCAGGGGCAGTTTCTGTGTCTGCTCGGTGGCAACGGCTCGGGGAAGTCCACCCTGGCCAAGCACATCAACGCGCTGCTTCTGCCCGACGAGGGCGAGGTGGACGTGTTCGGCTGCGACACCCGCGACGCAGAGCAGACCTACTTCATCCGCTCCAACGCCGGGCTCGTCTTCCAAAACCCCGACGACCAGCTGGTGGCGAGCCTCATCGAGAACGACGTCGCCTTCGGCCCGGAGAACCTCGGCATCCCCAACCCCGAGCTGCGCGAGCGCGTGACCCGGGCGCTCGCCGAAGTGGGCTTGCAGGGCTTCGAGGCCCACGAGACCAATGCGCTCTCGGGCGGCCAGAAGCAGCGCGTGGCCATCGCCGGGGTGCTCGCTATGGACCCGGCCATCCTCATCCTGGACGAGGCCACGGCCATGCTCGACCCGCGCGGGCGCGCCGGGCTCATGCGCGTCGTGCGCGAGCTGCATGAGCGCGGCATGACCGTCGTGATGATCACCCATTTCATGGAAGAGGCGGCCGCGGCCGACCGCGTGGTGGTGCTCGACGGCGGCGAGATCCGCATGGACGGCGCCCCGGAAGAGGTGCTCGTGCGCGCCGACGAGCTGCGCTCGCTTTCCCTGGAGGTGCCCTTCGCCTGCCGCCTTTCGCTCGAGCTGCAGGCCGCGGGCGTTCCCGTTTCCACCTGCATCACCGACGACACCCTGAAGGAGGAGCTATGCGCCTTGCGTTCGAAGATGTGAGCTACTCCTACGAGGGCGGCGAGGCGAAGAAGAGGCGCGGCCGCCGCAAGAAGGACGCCGCCCGCCAGGCCGATTGGGGCAACGCGCCCGATGCCGTGTGGGCCCTGCGCGATGTGACCTTCACGGTGGAGCCGGGGGAGTTCTTCGGCGTCGCGGGGCACACCGGCAGCGGAAAATCCACGCTCATCCAGCATATGAACGGACTCGTGCATCCCACGTGCGGCCGTGTTCTGGCCGATGGGCGCGACTTGGCGGAGAAGGGCGTCGCCACCGAGGTGCGCCGCCAGGTGGGACTCGTGTTCCAGTATCCCGAGAACCAGCTGTTCGCCAACACCGTCTACGACGACGTAGCCTTCGGGCCGCGCAACATGGGGCTTGGCGCCGAGGAGGTCGACCGCCGCGTGCGGGAGGGCCTGGCCTTGGTGGGGCTGTCTTTCGACGAGCTTTCCGAGCGCAGCCCCTTCGATCTGTCCGGCGGGCAGCAGCGCCGCGTGGCCTTCGCCGGCGTGCTCGCCATGGAGCCGGAGGTGCTCGTGCTCGACGAGCCGGTGGCCGGGCTGGATCCGCTCTCCCGCGAGGAGTTCCTGGGGCTCATCCGCGAGCTGCACGCCGGCGGCCGCACCATCGTCATGGTGTCCCATTCCATGGAGGATTTGGCGGCCCTAAGCGACCGCATCCTCGTGCTGTCCGAGGGACGCGTGTTCCGCCTGGGGACGCCGGCCGAGGTGTTCGCCGACGCGGCGGCGCTGAAGGCCGTGGGCCTGGGGGCTCCGGCGCCCGAGGCCTTCGCTGCCTCCCTGCGCGAGGCCGGCTTTACGCTGGGTCGCGACCTCTACGACGAGCGCACCCTGGCCGCCGACATCGCCGCCCAACTTGCGGGCACCCCGGTGGCCGCCGCGCCCGATGCGGCGGTCGGCTTCGCGGCGTTGCGGGCTGCCGACGCCGTCGCCGAGGGTGGTGGCGACGATGCCTGATCGCGCCATCATCGGCCAGTACTGGCCCGAGGACTCGCTGGTTCACGCTATGGATCCCCGGGTGAAGTTCATCCTGTCCTTCGTGCTCATGGCAGCGGTGTTCTGCGCGGCGACGCCCTTGTCGCTGGCGGTGGCGGCCCTGTTCATCGTGGGCTTCTACGCGGCGAGCCGCATCCCGCTGCTGCAGGCCATCCGGGCTATCGGCCCCTTGCTTGTGCTCGTAGTGCTGACGGCGCTCCTGAACGTGCTGTTCGTTCAGGGCGGCCACGTCTACTTCGAGTTCGGCATCATCTGCATCAGCGAGAAGGGCCTGCAGTCGGCCGTCTTCATCGGCTGTCGCCTGCTGCTTCTGCTCATGGGGATGAGCCTGCTCACCCTGACGACCGCGACCCTCGACATCACGGCGGCCTTCGAGCGTCTGATGGCACCGCTTTCGCGCATCGGCGTTCCCGCCCACGAGCTGGGCATGATTCTCGGCATCGCGCTGCGCTTTTTGCCGCAGTTCATGACCGAGCTCGGCATCATCTACTGCGCCCAGAAAAGTCGCGGCGCCCACTTCAACGCGAATCCCTTCCGTGGCGGCATCCAGTCGCTTACGGCTCTGCTCATCCCGCTGTTCACGAGCGCCTTCCGCCACGCCGAGACCCTGAGCGCCGCCATGGAGGCCCGCTGCTACCACGGTGGCGTCGGCACCACGCGTCTCGACCCGTTGCGCCTCACCTGGCGCGACGCCGTCGGCACCGGTGCCCTCGTCCTCATGATCGCCGCCGTCGTCGCCACCAACTATGTTCCCTTGTCATAAAGAGTTGAGCAGCGGGAGGTCGGAGGCGGTGGCGCCGCGCGCAGTTCATTCAATGGCATGGGTAGAACGATGCGGCCCTCATCGAGCCCTGCCATTGAATGCTGTTTGAGCACGGCACTTCCGCCTCCGACCTCCCGCGGACAAGCCAGAATTTCAAGAAAGGAACCCGAAATGACCGGAAACGAGCTTATCGTCGACTACCTCACGAGCGTCCCCGCCTGGTACCTCGCCACGGTGGAGGATACCCCGGAGGGCGCCCAGCCCCACGTGCGCCCCTTCAGCTTCGCCGCGCTGCAGGACGGCGAGATCCAGTTCTGCACCGCCACCACCAAGGACTGCTACCGCGAAATGCAGGCCATCCCCCGCGTGGAGCTGACCGCCTGGAAGCCCGGGCGCGGCTGGATCATCCTGCGGGGCCGCGCGAACCTGGAAGACCGCGCCAACGCGACCGTGCGCGAGGAGGGCTTCAAACACATGGTCGCCCTCGGCGAGGACTGGGACGATCCGGCTGACCCGCGCCTCACCTTCTTCACCATCGACGACGCCGAGGCCTGGCTCTGCGACATCGACGGCTCCTGGAACCCCATCGAGCTGTAAAGCATTTTAGGCCAGGGTTTCTGCCTTGGCGAATCGCGACTTCGCGTTCCGCCTGCGACTCGATAGGTGATCTTTTCAAGATCCAGGCAATCAAATGCGCTCACAATGACAAAGTGTCACCCTATGATACTGTTCTTTCCCACTTGAGAAATCTGTGAGTTCAGTAAGAGAGAACATCCGATCAGACTTTCGCGTAGCGGGCCATAGAGAGCCCGGTACGCGAAAGGAGATCGGCCTATGTATGAGTTTTCTCCGACCGATGAGCAAGAACTGCTCATGGAAGCAGCGGATCAGTTCATGGATTCCTGCGGATTCGACGAGGAGTACTTCAAGCGATGCTACGACGAGCATCGCGTTCCCGAGGAGTATTACGCTGCCCTGAAGGAGTCCCCGTTCGGAACGCTCGGCCTTCCCGAGCAGTTCGGCGGCGTGCCCGTCGACCAAGTGACAATGATGCTCGTGCAGGAGCGCTTCTTCCGCCGCAACTTCCCCTTCAACACCCCCGTGCTGCAGATTAAGGATGCGCAAGAGTTCGGCTCGGAGGAGCAGCTGCGCAAGGTGACCGAGGCATTGAAGACGAAAGCCATGGCATTCTCCCTCGGCATATCGGAGCCTGGCGCTGGCTCCGACAGCACGTGCATCGCCTCGACCGCAACGCGGCGCGACGGCAAGGTGTACCTGAACGGCACCAAGACGTTCATCACTAATGCCGCCTATTGCCCCTACATCCTGTTTGTGACACGCGATCTCGACAACCCGAACCCCTACGCAGGCATGACCATGTGGTTCGTTGACGCCAGCGCGCCGGGCATCACGATGAGCCCCATGCAGAAAATCGGCAACAAGTCGGCTCCGATCTGCGAGGTGTACTTCGACAACGTCGAAGTGGAGGAGTCGGATATCTTCGGCAAAGAGAACAACGGCTTCATGCAGCTCGTGAAGAACTTCGAGCTTGAGCGCATCTCCATTGCCAATCAGTCCCTCGGGCAAGCCGAGTACTGCTACCTCACGGCGCTCGAGTACGCCGTCACTCGCGAGCAGTTTGGTAAGCCCATCTCCTCGTTCCAGCTCATCCAGGACAAGCTCGCTGAGATGCGCGTGAAGATCGACAACATGCGCTTCCAGGTGCTGCAGGCTGCCTGGATGAAGGACAACGGGAAATCGACGCAGGTGGAATCGGGTCTCGCCAAGTTGTACAACGCGCGGGAGGCCTTCGAGGTGTGCGATATGGCCATACAGATCCTCGGCGGTCTGGGCTACACCGAGGAAAGCCCCGTCGGGCGCGTGTGGCTCGATGCGCGCATGAACCGCATCGGCGGGGGCACCGACGAGATCATCATCAAGTCGGTGGGCAAGGAGCTGGCGAAAGCCGAAGCGAAGCGCTTGAATCGACGCTAGGGGGCAACTGATGAACGAGCTTGTTTACATCGAGAAGCACGACACGGGCGTTGCGGAGATCGTGCTGAACAACCCGGCCCGCAAGAACGCCATGGGAGCGCCCATGATGAGGGAGCTGTGCGCGGCCGTGCTCGAAGTGCAGGACGACGACGAGGTGCGCGCGATCGTGCTGCGCGGCGAGGGCGGCTGCTTCTGCTCGGGGGGCGATCTGTCCGGCGTGGCCTCCGGTGGCCGCAAAAGCGTGGAGGAGAGCCGCGACAGCATCTCCGTGTTCGGACGCGCCGTCTCTTATATCCAGAATTGCGAGAAGCCCTTCATCGCGGCGGTCGAGGGGTACGCCATGGGCGGTGGCTTCAGCCTCGCTCTGGCGTGCGATATGGTCTATGCCGCCGATGAGGCGATCTTCTCCTCCAACTTCCTCCACGTAGCCCTTGCCCCCGAGATGGGCGCCATGGTGTTTCTCTCCCAGGCCTGCGGCGTCTACAAGGCGAAGGAGCTGTGGTACAGCGGGCGTCGCGTCACGGGATTGGAAGGATTCGATCTGGGGTTCGTGAGCGTTCACGCGCCGGCGGCCGAGCTGATGGAAAAGGCCATGGAGAGCGCCGAGAAGATAGCGACGCTCCCGCGCACGCCTCTTCGCATCATGAAGCGCATCGTGAACACGCATGTCCTCGGCGAGGTTCCCGCCGTGCTCGCGGCCGACGCCCAAGATTCCCCGCTGTGCTTTTTGTCCGAGGAAGGTCTGGCCTATCTGGCCGAGAACTTCATGAAGAAGAAGTAGACGCTGTAGAAGGACAATCGTGGATTTGCGGGTAAGGAGGGCCGTCGTGCGACACACGTTCTATAGGATGTTCTGCGAATCGTGCACGGTGTTCGCCGATGGAACGGCGTTGGTCGACGGCGAGGAGCGCATCACCTACGCGCAGCTTTTCGAGGGCGTCGAATCGGAGGCGGCCCGTCTCAGACACATCGGGGTGCGCCGTGGCGATCATGTCGCGCTGCTCTTCCCCAACAGCGCCCGTTTCGTCGTGGAGCTCTTCGCCCTCATGCGCCTTCGCGCGGTCCCCGTCCCGCTGAATTGGCGCTTGACGGCTGGAGAAGTGGCCGAGCAGCTGGTAGCCGCCTGCTGCTCGGCGCTGATCGCCTCCGACGATTACGCAGCCCTGGCCCGCGATGCCCTCGGCGAGCTGTCGTGGCCGGTGGTCCTCCTTCCTGAGGGCGGTGTGCTCGGGGACGACGCTGCGGTCTTGCGACTCGGCGATGCTCCGCGCATTGACGAGTCGCCGGAAAATGAGTGCGCTCTCGTACTGTTCACGGGCGGTTCGACGGGCACCGCCAAAGCGGTGGCCTACAGCGATCAAGCTCTCGTGGCGAAGATACTCGCTTTCAAGAACGGTGATCACGCCTACCGAAGCGACGACGCGCTGCTGCTCTTCAGCCCTTTGTTTCACCAGGGTGGCTTCTCGTTTCTCGCCTTTGCCCTTCTCTGTGGAGCCAAGGTGGTTCTACAGAAATCTCTCCGCGGTTCCTACGTGGTGGAGATGCTTCGCCGCGAGCGCATTACGCAAATGCTCTTGCTGCCGCCTTCCCTGGTGGCGCGGATCCGCGATGCCGCATTTGGCTGCGACGTGGCGTTCCCTGATGTTCGATGCATAACGCTGACGGGCGGGAAGAACCGGCTGGAAACCATGGGGGAGGTGTTCTCGTTGTTTCCCCGCGCTTTCGCCCGCGTCGGGTACGGGCAGACCGAGAACGCCGTCTGCCTCTCCCGCTACCTGAGCAAGGAGCAGTTCGAGGGCGATCCCGATGCCGCCCTTTCCATCGGCTACCCCGATCCTTTCTGCACGGTTTGCCTCATAGACGAAAAGGGGCTGGCGGTACCCGAAGGGGAGGTGGGGGAGCTGTGGGGATGGTCGCCCGCCATGTTCGACGGCTATCTCAACGCGCTCGATCCGTGCGTGAACGGATGGTATCCGACCGGGGATTTGGCGGTAAAGACGGCTGACGGCTCCTATCGCTTTGTCGGCCGTAGAAACGATATGGTGAAGACGGGCGGCGAGAACGTGTACGCCCTCGAGGTGGAAGGCGTGCTCGAGGGACACCCCGGCGTGCGAGAGGCGGCAGTGTTCGGGATCGATGATGAAGATCTGGGGGAGGCAGTGGCCGCGGCTGTCGTTCCCGCCGAGGGCGCGTCCGTCGATCCGGTCGAACTCGTGGAGTACTTTAAAACAAGGGCGGCGAGCTACAAGAAGCCCCGAGCGATCATGGTCATGACCGAGCTTCCGCGCACAAGCGTAGGGAAGGTTGACAAGCCCGCCTTGGCGGCGCTCTGCGTCCAGAACACGCGCGGGGTCGTTGAAGGCGCTGCTTGAAAAAATGTAAGAACAACCGTAAGGAGAAAGAGTTATGAGAAGAACTGATATTCCCCAATTCGGCCCGCTCCAGGGCGTGAAGGTGGTGCATTCGTCCATTTCGATCGCTGGTCCCTTTTGCGCGCAGCTCATGGCCGACATGGGCGCCGACGTCATCTGGATCGAGAACCCGAAAGCGCCCGACATCGCGCGAGGCGGCGGCTTCCATCAGGGCTGGTCGGTCGAGCTCAACCGCCGCAATATGCGCTCTATGGCGCTCGATATCCCCTCGGAAAAGGGCCGCGAAGTTTTTCTGAAGATGCTCGCCGCCACGGATATCTTTATCGAGGCCTCGAAAGGCGGCCAATACGATCGCTGGGGCCTGTCCGACGAGGAGCTGTGGCGAGCGAATCCGGCTCTCGTCATCGTGCACATCTCCGGCTTTGGCCAGGCGGGCGAAGACTCCTACGTGTCCCGGGCGTCCTACGATCCTATCGCCCAGGCGTTCGGAGGGTTGATGTACGTCAATTCCCTTCCTGGTATGGCGCCATTCCCTTCCTCCCAAGATGTGGGCGACGTCTACTCGGGCTATTTGGGAGCGGTTGGCGCGCTGGCCGCCCTGTACCGCGTGCGCGAAACAGGGCGGGGGGAAAGCGTCGATATCGCCCAGTACGAGGCCGTTCTCCGCAGTCAGGGCCAGAACATGATGGCAGAGCTCAATACGGGCAACCCCATTTCCCATACGCCGTTCCCCAACGCCGAGTTGGTGGCGGGCTACGGGGCCTACGAGTGCTCCGATGGCAAGCACTGCGTGGTGATGACGCTCGGTCCGGCCGTGTTCAAGAGCGTCATGGAGGTGCTCGGGCTGCCTTACGGGACCGACGAGATTCCCGCCGGCTCGGCGCGTTTGTATCACAATACGCCAGGCGGGAAGATGATTGACGAGGCCATGGCCAAATTCTGCGCCGAGCGTCCGGCTTCGGAAGTGGAGCGCATCTTCAGCGGGGCGAAGGTACCGGCGAGCTTGGTGTACTCCTACACCGATATGAAGGACAATCCCCACTTCCAGGCACGCGAGACGTTCACCACCTATCCGAGCGCGCGCTACGAGACTGACGTCATTGCGCCCAACGTGCAGCCGGTTCTCAAGAATGAGCCGGGTCTAGTTTGGCGCTCCGGGGTGGATTCGGGATTCGACAACGAGGATATTCTGCGCGATTTCGGTTTCGACGAGAGCCAGATCGAAGCTCTGCGAGCCGACGGCGTCATCGGCTATCGCGAGGACAGCTGCCCGCAGCTCACCCATCGCTAGAATCGGCTCTGCGCAAGACGAGACGTTAAGGTATTCGGAGGACCCGCTTGCGGGTCCTCCGTTGTTGTTCGATGGGCTCAGTGACGGCTATCTGAGACGTCGGAACTGGCGCTCGATGCTGACCCGCTCCGGGGCGATGGAGCCCGATTCGTGGTTCTCGAGGGCCTTGAGCAGAAGCTCCTTGGTCGAGAAGGTGTGCACCATTTTCTGCTCAAGGTCGAGAGCGGTCAGCGACTCGGGGGGCCGCAGAGGCTCTTTCGCCGTCTTTGGCTTGTTGAGCCAACGGCCGATGATCTGGTTGTTGACGACTTCCTCCTGATAGAGGTAGTGTTCCAGCTCCTCGGCATCGGGCTCGCGATCGCTGAGGAGCCAATAGCTGGCCATCATGCGGCCGCGATCCACCGCGAACGCGAGGGACAGGTGCGCCAGTTCCTCATCGGCCATACTCTCCTCGTAAAAACGCCCCAACCGGCCGTCGATGAGGTAATAGAGCACATCGCTGAAGAGCTGCCCGAACGATCCGGGGGTCATATCCAGCAGGGCGTGCCCGTACAAAATACGGTTCTTCTCGATGAAGAAGCTTATGAGGCTGACGTAGCTGCTCGGGCCATCACTGGTATCGGAGTGCGCCCACTCGATGAGATCCTGGATGCAGATCCAGCGGACGAGCCGTTCTTTGTCCTCGAAGTGGTAGTAGAACGTCTTTCGCGAGATATGGGCCCGTTCGCATAGCTGGCTCACATTGATTTTGCCGTAAGGAGTCGTCTCCATGCACTCGAGGAAAGTGCGGGCAATGCGCTCCTTGGTGTCATCGGATTTGCTCATAACGCCCCTTTCGCGACCTTGGGCACAGTGTGACGAAAGAAAGAGCTGCTGAATACTCCCAATTTGCGATTCTGGGAGAAAACCGGAATATGCCATCTATCTGAGTCGGTATAGCAATTATGTGGCTCTGTGAGTTGTTACGCAAGCTTTTTCGGACTCGTTGCTGACAAGCTCCTGTCTCTATTGGGACACTTTTGCCAAGTGTCCCTTCAAGGTGTGTTTTCAGCTTAATAGAATGGCACTCGAGGATAGAGTCGGTTCCTGCCCAAAGTCACGGATGGCGCAAGCGGAAGCGCTCGGTGAGCGTGCGGGCAGTGCGGGGACCGATGCACTCCGCGAGAAAGGAAATGCTCTATGCAAGTAGTCGCCGCAATCAAAATCGTCCCCGACGACCAGGACATCCAGGTGGCCGCCGACCGGTCGCTGGACTTCTCGAAAGCCCGGCCGGTCGTCTCCGAGTACGACCTGAACGCCCTGGAGGCCGCGGTCCAGCTGGCCGCCGCCACGGGAGGCTCCGCCATCGCCGTGACGGCGGGGGCCGCCTCCATCGACGATTCCAAGACCAAGAAGAACGTCCTCGCCCGCGGCATGGAGGCCCTGTACCTGACGGCCGACGACGCCTGCGCCGACATGGACGCCTACGCCACCGCCCAGGTGCTCGCCCCCATGGTGGAGGACCTGGACGGGTGGGACGTCGTCCTTGTGGGCGACGGCTCGGCCGACCTGTACGCCAAGCAGACCGGCGCCCAGCTGGCCGCGCGCCTGAACGTCCCCTACGTCGCCGGCGCCATCGCGCTGGAGGAGGACGGCGGCTCACTCAAGGTGCGCCGCAAGACCGAGGACGAGGTGGAGGTGCTCTCCGTGCCGCTGCCCGCCGTGGTGTCGGTGCTGCCCGAGGCGGCCGCGCCTCGCATCCCCGGCATGAAGGACATCCTGGCCGCGGGCAAGAAGCCCATGGAGGCCGTTGCCCTGGCCGAGGCCCCCGCGGCCGCCCTTGAGGTCGTGTCCTGCAAGGCCCCGGTTCAGGCCGAGCGTGCCATGGAAGTGTACGACGCCACCGACGACGGCGCCGTGGAGAAGTTCGCCGCCGCCCTCAAAGCGGCGCTGTAGGGAAGGAACGCCAGTATGAAAGCTCTGATCATTGCCGAGAACCAGGACGCCGCCGCAGAGATGGGCGCCGCAGCCCGTGGATTCGCCGACGAGGTGGTGGCCTTAGGGATCGGCACCGACCTTGCGGGCGTTGCCGACAAGAGCCTGAAGGTCTCCGTGCCGGACGACCGCATCGTGGAGGACGCCTGGGCGACCGTCTGCGCCATCGCGGACGCCGAGCAGCCCGCCCGCGTGCTCGTCGAGCCCACAACGCGCTTGTCTGGCGTGGCTGGGCGACTGGCGGCCCATATGGGAGCCGCCGTCATCACCGACGTCCTCGCGCTCGGCCCCGACGGCGCCACGTCGCTCTACTTCGGCGGCGCGGGCGAGCGCACGGTGGCGCCGGTCGGTGACGTAGCCCTGTGCACAGTGAGCCGCGGCGTCTTCGACGGCGCGGGCACCTCTGGCACCGATGCGGTGGAGGAGGTGGCCTTCGTCGATCCTGCGAACCCCGTGGTGCGCGTGGCCGCCGAGCCTCTGGAGAAGTCCGACGTGAACCTTGCCGCCGCCGATGTCGTGGTGGGCGCGGGCCGCGGCTTCGCCGAGGAGGATCAGCTGGGCCTTGCCCGCGATCTCGCCGCCAAGATCGGCGCCGAGATGGCCTGCACCCGCCCGCTCGCCGAGGGCTCGGGCTGGATGCCCACGGAGTCCTACATCGGCGTGTCCGGCCAGATGCTCTCGCCCAAGGTGTACGTGGGCATCGGCACCTCCGGCCAGATGCAGCACATGGTAGGCGTCAACCGTGCCGGTGCGATCTTCGCCGTAAACAAGGACAAGAACGCCCCCATTTTCAAGCAGTGCGACTACGGCCTGGTGGGCGACTTGAACACCGTGCTGCCCGCCCTTTCGGCGGCGCTGTAGGCGGTGGTCCCCATGGCAGATTTCGACGCCATCGTCGTGGGCGCGGGCTGCGCCGGGTCGGTGGCCGCCTATGAGCTGGCGAGCGCCGGCAAGAGCGTGCTCGTGGTGGAGCGCGGCAACTTCGCCGGGGCCAAGAACATGACCGGCGGCCGCATCTACTCCCATGCGCTCAAGCTGGTGTTCCCCAACTTCGAGGAGGAGGCACCGCTGGAGCGCCGTATCACCCACGAGCGCATCTCGCTTATGAGCGACGATGCCAACTTCACCATCGACTTCTCGTCTAAGGCCATGAAGCAGGAGGGACGCGACTCCTACTCCGTGCTGCGCGGCCCCTTCGACCAGTGGCTTGCCGGCAAGGCCGAGGAGGCCGGCGCCGAGTTCATCTACGGCATTGCCGTGGAGAGCCTCGTGAAGGACGACGCCGGCAAGATCTGCGGCGTGCGCGCCGGCGAGGACGAGATCACTGCCGAGGTCGTGCTTTTGTGCGACGGCGTGAACTCGCTGCTCACCGCTGAGGCCGTGGGAGCCAAGCGCCCGCCGGCGAGTGCCATCGCCGTGGGCATCAAGGAGGTCATCGAGCTTCCCGCCTCGGTCATCACCGACCGGGTGCTGGCGGCTTCCGACGACGAGGGCGCGGCGTGGCTCATCGCCGGCGACTCCACCAAGGGCACCTTCGGCGGCGGCTTCATGTACACCAACAGGGAGTCCATCTCTCTCGGCGTGGTGGCCGGCATCGAGGCCACGGCGACGCATGGCCGCGCGCCGGTCTACCAGATGCTGGAGGATCTGAAGAGCCACGACGCCGTCGCGCCCCTCATCCAGGGCGGCAAGGTGGTGGAGCACTCCGGGCACATGGTGCCCGAGGGCGGCATCAACATCATGCCGCCGCTTGTGGGCGACGGCGTCCTGCTCGCCGGCGAGTCGGCCATGATGTGCATCAATTTGGGCTACCAGGTGCGCGGCATGGACTACGCCGTGGCGGCCGGCATGCACGCCGGACGCGAGGCAGCCCGCGCCATCGACGCCGGCGATACGAGCGCCGAGGGCCTCAGCAGCTACGTGGCCGCCCTGGAGGCGAGCTTCGTGCTGCGCGACCTGCGCCAGTATCGGAAGGTGCCCGCCTTCATGGAGGGCTTCACCCGCATGTTCGACGGCTACCCGCAGACGGTGCGCGACCTCATGAACGGCATGTTCGTCGTGGACGGCGAGCCGATGCCTCCAATGAAGAAGCAGGTGACAGGCGCGCTGAAGAGCGTGGGTGTGATGAACCTCGTCAAGGACGCGAGAGGAGTGATGAAGGCCCTATGAGCAGGTTGGATTACACCGTCAACGTCGACGAGTACCTCGCCTTGAACAAGTACGAGGTCGACGAGGAGAGCGCGCACATCGAGCTTGCGGAGGACCAGGACCCCGCGGAGTTCGACAAGCTCATCATGGTATGCCCGGCGGCGTTGTACAAGCGCGACGAGGACGGCAACGTCTCCTTCGACTACGCCGGCTGCCTGGAGTGCGGCACCTGCCGCATCATCTGCGGCGACACCATCATCAAGAAGTGGGAGAACCCGGGCCCGACCATGGGCGTGGAGTACCGGTTCGGCTAAGGGCCGACGGCGATGCTGCCGAGGGGGCTATGGATCGCAAAATACGCGATCAGACCAATATCCCCCTCTTTCGGTATGGACTTTGGCCTGGGGGTTGAGCCATCATGAATGACGTGCCCGGGTCGGGTAAGGAGGAGGAAATCGCCGTTGCGGCGACGGGCGCGTTCCCTATCGAGAGAAGAATGAATTGAGAGGATAAGGAGGGTTGGCTATGCCATTGAACACTCTGGTAACAACGAGAAGGCCATCGCCGAGGCGTGCTGCGCTCGCGGTAGCCGCTGTCAGCCTCGTGCTTGCGCTTGCGGTTGGATGCGCACCCCAGACGCCTGTTGCGAGCGATGGGTCGTCAGAGACTGGAACGGACGATAGCGCAACGACTTTGGCGGTCACGTCCCCCGAGGAGGTAGATGCCGGGTTGCTGCCCGCAAATACCTATAACGAGGCCTTCGTGAACGCCGGCAGCCGCGGATGCGGTTCCTGTCATGGCGATTTGGGTCTGCTGATGGAGAACTCGGGGCTTAACCACATCAAGATCGAGGGGGAGTACGGCAAGCAGGTCACCATCGCCGATTGCCTGCCCTGTCACCGCCAGCATTGGGTCGGAGCAGGCCCCTATTATGGAGATATGCTTCACGAACGACATTACAGCAGCGATTCCTTCGATGGCAACTGCTGGAGTTGCCATGCGCAGGATTCCTCGGGTGAAGTGGGGGAGTACCAATGGGAGCTGTGGGACGAGTACAAGTACACGGCATCTCTCGGCGGCTTTCCCGAAGATTACTTTGATGATCGCGTGAAGGGATGGCTTCAGCAGCGTGGAAGCAGCGCCACGGGATCTATGGCCAACATGTCGCTCGATGCCGAGCCGCAGCTCGATGTGAGCCTGTCCCAGGATGTGCTGGACGAAGAGGACGTCTTTGTCCTGAACAACTACGGCACCCTGGAAGTCGATGTCACCCAATGGGGGCTGAACGTGACCGGCGTGAATGAGGAGAAGACGCTCACGCTGCAGGATCTGCAGGCCCTGCCGCAGACGGAGATGACGGTGACCCAGGTCTGCTACACCTCCGCGATCAATTCGCCCTTTGCGGCGAACATTCCAATGAAGGGCGTGCTCCTCTCCGACGTCATTGAGGCGTGCGGTGGCCTGGCCGGAGGCACGAACACCTTCGCTCTCGCCGGCGCCGACGGCTGGGCAACGGCCTATATCATCGATTTCATGGTGCAGAATAACGCGATGATCGCCCTGGAGTACTTCGGCCATCCGCTGACGGCCGATCAAGGCTACCCGGCAACGCTCGTCATTCCCGGGATGCCCGGTGCGCCCTGGGTCAAGCACATTGTCGCGCTCAGCGGGCTGGAGCAGCCGGCCGAAGCTCTCGTCAACTCCTATGCCCTTCGCTCTGATGGCGTTACGAGCCACAAGGCGAACTCCGCTTGGTTCCAGAGCGACGGCGTGACGGCGAAGGCCGGCGAGCCGCTCGAGCTTGCGGGCTACGGCTTCGCATGGAGCGGCACCGATCTTATCGCGCCGCTTGCGACGATCAGCTTCAGCTTCGATTACGGTGCGACGTGGCACGATGTGCCGATTCCCGAGGGAGCCGATCCCTACCAGTGGTCCACCTTCACGGCAACGTGGACGCCGCAAGCTCCGGGCACCTACATGGCCTGGGTGAAAGCCACCAATGCCGACGGTTTCGAGCAAGAGCAGCCATCGGGCCTGTTCGTTGTCGTAGAGGAATAGGGGGAACTTATGAATAAGGCGGCAAAGACTATTGGTGCGACGGTGGGGTCAGCGACGTTGCTGGGTGCCGCAATGATGGCCGCAGCGCCGATGCCGTTCGTTTCGAATGAGGACTACGGATTGGAGGAGGCCTCCCTTGAGACGACCTCGGCAGTGACTGAGTCCATTAAGGAAGTGCGAGGCGCTTTTGCCTTCGATCAGACCACGACCGTTGCCACCGCTTCCATCGTGGAGGTGTTCAACAAGGCAGCCGCGACGCTTTGCTCGGCCATGCCCCAATACGCCATGGACGCGCAAGGACGGCCGGTGTGCGTGAAATCTCCCAACACCTCGTTCACTGCGACGGTCGACGAGCTGTCCGATGAGGAAGGCGCACAAAGCTACATCATCGGCTGCGCGTGCGCGACCAATGCACCCGGAGGCGGCGCGATCGTCAATGCGGATGTGCAGGGTGTCCCTTTCGCGTCTATTGTGGCGCGCGCGGGCATCTAGTAGGATCCGGAAACGCTGTGGCGGAAGGCGACCGAAGGGTCGCTTTTCGCCGTTTGCCGGGGATGCGTCGTCGGTTGCTAGGGGAGGGATATGGAAAAAGAGCAGACTACCTTGTCGATGGTCAGGCTCTGTCTGGGGTTCGGATTGCTGCTGGCCATCTCGCCGCTATCGTCTGCGGTGGAGACGGTCGTCTCTTCCATGGTGCTCTCGGCCAGGGTTGTCGGATGGGCCGATCAGACCGTTTTCGCTGCATGCTTCATCGGAACTATCGCGGCGATCGCGCGTTGCTCGTCAAAGGGGTTTAATGTGTCTCACCGCGCGGCGCTTCTCTGTGCGGCCATGGTGGCTATCGAGACGGGTATGGGGCTGACGGCTTTGGCTGAGGCGGGGGCTGCTCACGACCTTGCCAGCGTCCTTCTCACGGTAAGCTCGGCCCTTCGCGGTGTCGGAGTGGCGGTCTTCCAGGTGCTCTACGTCTGCGAGCTTGCGCAGGCTTCTTCCCGCGAGAGGCATTTCGACGCCCTGTTGCCTTTGGCGCTCGTCGTGTCGGCTGTGGCGACGTTGGGCATGTGGGCGCTGTCGTTTCTCTTCGGGCCATGGCCGACGATTATCGCCATGACGGTTCTCCCCATCGCGTCGCTTGCCCTCTTTCCCCGTCGCCCTGATCCTGGAGACGTTGAAGAGCGGGCGCCGCGGAAATCGCCCGCGAAGATCGATATGCCGCTTTCCACGTGCGTCATCCTCGGATCTTTCGGTGTGGCTCAAGGCTGCACCTGGGCGGTGCTCTACTCAATGCCCGGGGAGAGCTTGCCGCTCTGCTCCTGTTTGGGGTTTCTCGTTCTTGATGTCTTCCTGCTCGTGGCGGCACGAAAGCGTCCCGTTGGATCCGAGTCGTCCCTGGGGGCCGCCTTGCGCGGGGTGACGCTGGTTACGTCCTTCGCGTTCCTCGTCCTTCCCCTTCTTTTGCCGGTATCTCCTCGTGCCGCAGTTTTTCTCATGTCCGTTGCGTGGGCCGCCCAAATCCTCATACTAATTATCGTGCCCATGCAGATGCTTGATCAGCTCCCCGTGAGCGTTCTCAGCGTCATCGCATCGGGAAGCTTTCCGGTGGGGGTCGGAGTCGTCCTCTCCTCCGTTGTTGCCGGGATCGTTGTTGGCTCATCGAACGGCAGCAGCTTGGGGCTTTCGGTGATTACGGCTTTGGCGTGTTTCTGCCTCGTGTGCTCGGCTCTGCTCATGCCCGCCGGTTCCTTCGATGCTCGCGCCTTGGGCATTCGGGAACATCTGAAGACCGACGATCCCATCGAGCATTTGCGTCTCCGCTGCGATGAGGTTGCGCGCAAGGAAGGGTTGACGGATCGCGAGAGGGAAGTGATGTTCCTGCTTGTCCAAGGCCTGAGCCGCCCCCGGGTCGCCGAGGCCCTGACCGTGTCGGAGCAGACCGTCAAGACCCACGCCAAGCACATTTATGAAAAGCTCGAGGTTCACAGCTTGCGCGAGATGGTGCTCCTTGTCGAGACAGGTCGCCGCTACGGCGATTCTCCCCAGGATGAGTGATCCGTTCCGAGTGTTTTGCGGGGAATGCGCGGCTCACCTTTTCGGGGGATGTTGGGAGGAGGCCGCAAATCCCACTAACGGTGTATGGCTCGACCTCTTTTAAGGTGCTTGACTGGTTCGCGGCCGCATGAGGCGGTCGCGAGAGGACAAGAGGTCGGCTGCGGTCGACCGAAAGGAGGGCTGGCTCATGACGAGCAGCGAAAAGAGCATAAGTCGGCGGAGCTTTCTGGGATTGACGGGCGCGGCCGCCACAATTACGGCGGCAGCCGGGCTGTACGGCTGTGCGCAGCCCGCCTCGTCTTCGGGCGGGAGCCTTGCGAGCACGAAGGGAAGCGCCGCCGGCCCCATCGAGGCCGTCTCCGCGCCGGCGTCCTGGGATGAGGAAGCCGATGTAGTCGTGGTGGGCACGGGCGGCGGCTTGGTCGCTGCAGCCTATGCCGCGCAAGCCGGCAAGAAGGTGGTCGTCTTGGAGAAGGCGAGCACCTGGGGCGGCAGCTCGAAGGAGACGGACAACTTCAGCGTCATGGGAACCAAGACCCAGCAGGCCATCTATCAAGGTCTTGCCGCCCAGATGAAGGCCGCCGGTCAGGACGAAGCGGCGGCGCAGTTCGAGCAGATGGGGGCGCTCGATCCCATGGTCATGCGCGCCCAATGGAAGGAAAAGTTCTACGTGAAGCCCAACGGCGGCGATGTGGGCGAGCTACCCAACGGCGAGGAGGGGCCGCGTGCTTGCGCTCCCATTCAGCCCATGCTCGAGACGCTGACCGCCTGCATTCCGGATGCCATTGACTACATGGGAGCCGTGGGCGTCTCCTGGGGCCCGGTGACCGAGTTCGGCAGCGCTGGTTTCGTTTCCGGCGTATGCCCCGAGGGCTCGGAGCAGGGGAGCCTTATCGCCCGCGCGAACTACACGGTGTTCGAAATCCTGTACAATTTCTGCCTCGATCAGGGTGCTGTATTCCATTTTCTCACGCCGGCCACGGCGCTCGTCGTCGAGGACGGCAGGGTTGTCGGCGTTCAGGCCACAGGCGACGTGTCGTTCGTGAAGGCCAACGATGGCGTGGTGTTGGCCACAGGGGGCATGACCTTCAATATGGATATGCTGGAGGAGTACGTCCCGCACGTTGCTCGCCGCTGCCTGAACTCCACGGCCGCCTCCACCGACGAGGGCGACGGCATTCGCATGGGCCTCGGCGTCGGCGGCACGATTTCGGGTTATGACTCCGCCTTTATTTTTGATGGAGGCGTCGACTGCGGCGCATGGGGCCGCTATCTATACAAAGGCGACGTCCAGTTCGCCCGTCAGCCGTGGATGCTCATCAACATCAAGGGTGATCGCGTCCCCTATTACCCGGTCACTACGCTCGGCTTTACCAAACAGGCCGGTGTCCATATGCACAATCCCGGCTGCGTGAGCTACGTGGTTTGCGACTCCCATTACGATGAGGTCATCAAGGGATGGGAGGCGGAAGGCAAGCAGCAGCTCATTTGCCGCAATCCCATCACGCGCGAGCATTGGGAAGCCGCGGGGGCTAACGTCGAGCGCATGGGCGACATGGTCGATGAGGACTACACCATCGGCATGCGCGAGGGAATCGAAGCGGGCTACATATTCGAGGCTGACACGATCGAGGAACTTGGTGAGGCGTTGGGCTTCGACGCCGACATCTTCTCCACGGCGGTGAAGAACTGGAACGAGCTGTGCGAAGCGGGTGTCGATGAGGTGTACAGCTACGCACCCGAATGGCTCAACAAGGTGCAAGACCCCCCGTTCTACGGCATGAAGGTGGGTGGTACGGTGCTGTCCACCATGTGCGGTTTGACCGTTGACACCAATATGCGGGTTCTTGATGAGAAGGCGCGGCCCATTGCGGGTCTTTATGCTGCTGGATGCACCATTGGCGGACTGGGCGGCGACAGCACCTATGGCGATTGCCGCAACCCCGGCGGCGGCGTGGCCATGGCTTGCGGTACGGCCTACCAAGCCGCACGGGCCATCTGCGGCGATATTTAGGCGGTAGCAACTTACGAGCCCTGGCGTTCTTGCGCCAGCGGATTGCCGAGAGCGGCGCGACCGGACTCCCTCCCCAAGGCTGTGCCGCTTTCGGCGCTTTGCGTCGGAGTCTTTCATTACCTGGCAAAGAGCTTGCGCTGTCCCTCACTTTGTTGACATTCGGCGCATTGCGCGCGGAAGGCCCCTCGATGCAGTACAATCGCACCTATGACTGAACTTCTTACAACCATCGACTCTGTCGTGTGGGGCCCGGCGATGATCGCGCTGTTGCTCGGCACGCACATCTACCTGACGTTCCGCACGGGGTTCATCCAGCGCAAGCTGCCCCAAGCCATCCGCATGTCGGTGCGCCGCGACCCGTCGGGCAAGGGGGACATCTCCAGCTTCGGAGCCCTGGCCACGGCGCTCGCCGCCACCATCGGCACCGGCTCCATCGTCGGCGTGGCGACGGCGCTGCTCGCCGGCGGCCCCGGCGCCATCTTCTGGATGTGGATCGCGGGCCTCTTCGGCATCGCCACCAAGTACGTCGAGACCTACGCCGCCGTGAAGTACCGCGTGCGCGATAAGTCCGGCGCCATGCTGGGCGGCGCCATGTTCGTGTGGAAGCGCGCCTTCGCGCGGCCGGACGGTAGCGTGCCGTGGTGGGCGACGCTGGGTGCCGTGTCCTTTGCTGCCTTCGCCGTCATCGCCACCATCGGAACGGGCTCGGCGGTGCAGGCGGCGGCCATCTCCGGCATCGTCACCTCGTCGGTGCCCGCCATTCCGGCCGTGGCCGTGGGCGTTGTGATCGTCGTGGCCGTGGCGGCGGTCATCTTCGGCGGCGTGAACTCCATCGCACGGGTGTGCGAGTGGCTCGTGCCTATCATGGCCGGCGCTTATGCGCTCGGCTGCCTCGTTATCATGGGCATGAACGCGCCGGTGCTGGGAGAGGCGGTGGGGCTCATCCTGGAGTGCGCCTTCACGCCGAAGGCGGCCTTTGGGGGCGCCGTGGGCTCGGGCCTGATTATGGCCCTGCAGTTCGGTTGCGCGCGAGGGCTCTTCTCCAACGAGTCCGGCCTGGGCACCGCCCCCATCGTGGCGGCTGCGGCCAAGACGAAGAACCCCGCCGACCAGGCGCTCATCTCCATGACCGGCGCGTTTTGGTCCACGGGCGTCATCTGCCTGCTCACGGGGCTCGTGCTCGTGTCCACCATGATCGTGCACCCCGAGATCGGCGAGGACATCTTGGCCAACCCCTCCATCTTCACCGGGGCCGCCCTCGCGAGCGCCGCCTTCGCCGAGATCCCCGTGTTCGGGACGCCGGTGCTCGTGCTCGGCATGTGCGCCTTCGCCTATTCCACCATCCTCGGCTGGTCCTATTACGGCAACCGCTGCGTGGCCTATCTGTTCGGGCCCCGCGGCATCAAGCCGTACCAGGTGATCTACGTGGCCGTGGCCTTCTTCGGCGCCATCGGGGTGGGGGACGTGGTGTGGACCATCTCGGACATCGGCAACGCGCTGATGGCCATTCCCAACATTATCGTCATCCTGCTGTTGTCGGGTATGATCGCCCGGGAGACCAGGCACTACGTCTACGATGGCAACCTCGACGAGGAGTACGGCGAGCCCGTGCCTCGCGTAAAGGGCTCGCAGCTTTAAGGAATGTGAGATCACTTTTCCTCTTTTTGTCCAGAAAGACCGAAAGTGCTCAGGATGCTGCCTGAGGCGTGTCGCCTGCGACGTACCGCTTGCGGGGAATTCTTCCATTGTTAACAAAAGCGCTTAACTTCTCCCTCTATAATGCGGCTACTTTAGCACGTTAAAGTGCGAAGGCCCGATGAGCGCGTCTCGCCTCGCCGGGACCGCCGCGCCGAGCCGCTGGCTTTAAAGTCCCGCCACATGGCTCACTGAGAGGAGAACCGCCACATGGACATGATCGTTGACGTCATCAACAGCATCGACGCCTTCGTTTGGGGGCCGCCGATGCTCGTGCTGCTGCTGGGGTCGCACATCTTTTTGACCTTCCGCACCGGCTTCATCCAGCGCAAGCTGCCCACGGCCATCAAGCTGTCGGTTACGAAGGACCCCGACGCTCCCGGCGACATCAGCCAGTTCGGCGCCTTGTGCACGGCGCTGTCGGCCACCATCGGCACCGGCAACATCGTCGGCGTGGGCACAGCCATCATCGCGGGCGGCCCGGGCGCGGTGTTCTGGATGTGGATCACCGGCGTGTTCGGCATTGCCACGAAGTACTCCGAGACCTTCGCCGCCGTGAAGTACCGCGTGAAGGACCACAACGGCGACATGCTCGGCGGTGCCATGTACGCGTGGAAGCGCGGCTTCACCGACAAGGACGGCAAGACGCCGTGGTGGGCGCTGCTCGGCGCCGGGGCCTTCGCCCTGTTCGCGGCCATCGCGTCCTTCGGCATCGGCTCGGCCGTGCAGTCCTCGGCCATGACTGAGGTCATCTCCACGAACCTGCCCGGCGTGCCCGCCTGGGGCATCGGGCTTGCCATCGTCATCATGGTGTCGGTCGTCATCTTCGGCGGCGTGAAGGTCATCTCGAATGTGTGCGAGAAGCTCGTGCCCTTCATGGCCATCGCCTACATCTGGGGCTGCGTTGTCATCCTCGGCATGAACTGGGAGTTCGTCTGGCCGGCCCTCTGCCTTATCGTGGAGAGCGCCTTCACGGCCAAGGCGGCCTTCGGCGGCGCGCTCGGCAGCGGCCTTATGCTGGCGCTGCAGTTCGGCTGCGCGCGTGGCCTGTTCTCCAACGAGTCGGGCCTGGGCTCGGCGCCCATCGTGGCCTCGGCGGCCTCCACGCGCAATCCGGCGCGCCAGGCGCTCGTGTCCATGACCGGCACCTTCTGGGACACCGTCATCATCTGCCTGCTCACCGGTCTCGTGCTCGTGTCCACCATGCTCGGCAACGCCGATCTGAACGCCGCGGTCATGGCCGGCGACATCAGCGCCGGCGCTCAGCTGTCCAGCGCGGCCTTCGCGAGCATCCCCTACATCGGCACGCCCATCCTCATCTTCGGTATGATTCTGTTCGCCTACTCCACTATCCTGGGCTGGTCCTACTATGGCAACCGCTGCGTCACCTACCTGTTCGGCAAGCGCGCCATCCGCCCCTACCAGGTGCTCTACGTGGTGGTGGCCTTCCTCGGCGCTATCGGCGTGGGCGAGGTGGTCTGGACGGTCTCCGACATCACCAACGCCCTTATGGCCATCCCGAACATCATCATGGTGCTGCTGCTCTCCGGACTCATCGCGAAGGAGACGCGCCATTATGTGTACGAGGGCAACCTCGACGAGCGCGACGAGGCCCCCATCCCGCAGCTGGACAGCAAGTAGGTTCTAGCGACATAGTGTGTCATGAGCGAGCGCCCTGCCATGCGGGGCGCTCGTGCTAGAATGGCCAGATGACCGACGGGCCGTAAGTCCTGAGCGCCAGGCGGTGCCTTCTTTTACGAAAGGAGGTGAATCGCTTGGACGTCTTCGTTTTCGTCGTGCGCCTGGCGACTGCAGTCGTTGGGTTGCTGAGGGAGGCGGTTGCGTTCTCCGAGACGCTCAGGAGGGGCCGACATAGGAAGGACCGCTAGCGCCAACTAGCGGTCCCGACTAAACGACGGTGCCGCCTGCACTCTACCTCAGGCTGGTCCGTTGGTCGTATTCTAGCATAGATCACAGCGGGAAGCGAGTGAACGGAAGCGGCGTGGGCGAAGCGAAAACGATTGCGATCATAGGCGGCGGGGCCTCCGGGCTGGCGGCAGCCGTGGCGGCTGGCGAGGCCGTGCGAGATGCGGAGGACGCGGCGCGGGTCGTCGTGTACGAGGCGTCCGACCGGGTGGGGCGCTCCATTCTGGCGACGGGCAACGGGCGGTGCAACTTCTCGAATGCCCGGCCTGGCGAGGGCGACTACCGCAACGCCGCATTCGTGAGGCGCGTGCTCTTGGAATTCGAGGGGCAGGCGCACGGGCACGTCCCGTCCCAGGCCAAGACGAGCACTGCCTATCCGAACGGCGTGCTGGGGTTCTTCTCCGATCACGGGCTCATGTGGCGCGAGGAAGGGGAGGGGCGCCTGTACCCGCTGGCGAACAAGGCCGCCTCGGTGCTCGACTGCCTGCGGGCGGCCTGCGCTGCGGCGGGGGTGGAAGAGCGCGTGGAATGCGAGGTCGCGGCCGTGGAGCCGCCGCGCGCTGAGGGAGGCCCGTTCACGCTGCGTCTGGCCGACGGGCGCTTCGAGCGGGCCGACGCGGTCATCGTGGCCGTGGGCGGTTCAGTCGCGCGCGGGCTTCTGCCCGAGGGCGTTCCCTTCCGCGAGCCGGAGCCGACGCTGGGCCCGCTGGCCACCGAGCCGCGCTGGCCGCGCCGCCTCGACAATATCCGCGTGCGCGGGGCGCTGGAACTGTGGCGCCCCGGCGAGGAGACGCCGCCCGAGGAGCGCGGCCGCCACGGCTATCCGATGGGCACCCACGAGGGCGAGCGCTTGGCGTCCCGCGAGGTGGGCGAGGTGATGTTCCGCAAGTACGGCGTCTCGGGCATCGCCGCTTTCAACCTGAGCCGCCTGGCTGAACCCGGCGACGTGCTCGCCGTGGATTTCGTGCCCTGGGTGCGCCTGTGCGACATGGAGGCGTTCCTCAACCGGCGCCGCAAGATGCTGCGCGCCTCGCTCGGGCACGATGTGACGTGGGACGATATGCTGCGCGGCATGGTGCTCGCGCCGGTGGCCGATGTGCTGTTGGAAGCGGCGGCGCTGGACGGGGCGCGCCCCGTGGCGAAGGGGGAGACGGTGCGTATGGCGCCGGTGCTGAAGGGTCTGCGCCTGCCCGTGACGGGGCTCGGCGACGTGAAGCAGTGCCAGGTGCACCGCGGGGGCGTGAGCGTCCGGGCGGTGGACGACCGCACCTGCGAGGTGCGCCGCGTGCCAGGGCTCTACGTTGTCGGCGAGGCGCTGGACGTGGATGCGGCGTGCGGTGGCTTCAACCTGCATTGGGCTTGGGCCTCGGGGCTGCTCGCCGGCTGGTCGGCAGCTGAAAGGTTACGCGCATGATTCAGGCTTCCAATGTTCCGGTTTCTCTTGATGCTCTCCTGCCAAAAAACGAATCGCTCTTCCGCCGAGAAATCGCGCGGGCGCTCGGGGTGAAGGGGAGTGCGCTTGTTGAGGTGAAGCTGCTCAAGCGGTCGATCGATGCGCGGAAGAAGTCGAATGTGCACGGGGTCGTGACCGTGGCGGTTGAGTTGGCGGAAGGCGCTGCGCCGCGGTCGGCGAAGGGCGTGGCGGTCAAGGCCTACGAACCTGCTGCGCCTCTTTCGATACCGCGCGTGGAGCCGACCGGGCTGCGTCCCGTGGTGGTCGGGGCAGGGCCGGCGGGGCTGTTCTGCGCGCTGTATCTGGCCCGCGCCGGGTTGCAGCCGCTCGTGGTGGAGCGTGGGACTTCCGTGGATGAGCGCGTGGCCGTCGTCGAGGCCTTCAATGCCGGTGCCCCGCTCGATGAGCGCACGAATATCCAGTTCGGTGAGGGCGGTGCGGGCACGTTTTCCGACGGCAAGCTGAACACGGGCATCAAATCGCCCCATATCCGCCATGTGCTGGAGACCTTCGTGGAGGCCGGCGCGCCGACGGACATCCTCGTGGACGCCAAGCCTCATATCGGCACCGACCTGCTCGTCGACGTCGTGCGCAACCTGCGTCGGGCCATCGAGGAGGCCGGGGGAGAGGTGCGGTTCCTTACGCGCCTTGATGGGTTGGTGCTTGCGGGCGAGGGCGTTGCCGAATCGAGCGTCGCCGATGCTTCGAAGGGGGCCGGCCGCGAAGATGACGAGCCGCGCATCGCCGCCGTTCGCCTTGTCGACGAGCGCACGGGCGCGGAGGAGGTCTTCGCGACCGATTGCATCGTGCTGGCCTGCGGGCACTCCGCCCGCGACACCTTCCAAATGGTGCGCGAGGCCGGCGCGGCCATGGCCCGCAAGCCCTTCGCCGTAGGTGTGCGCATCGAGCATCCCCAGGCCCTCGTGAACGAGGCCCAGTACGGCCCGGCCGCTGGTCATCCGGCCCTCGGCGCGGCCGACTACAAGCTGGCGGTGAAGACCGCCGACGGCCGGGGTGTCTACAGTTTCTGCATGTGCCCGGGCGGGGAGGTGGTGGCCGCCGCCAGCGAGGAGGGGCTCCTTTGCGTGAACGGTATGAGTCGCCACGCCCGCGCCGGGGCCAACGCCAACGCCGCCCTGCTCGTGGAAGTGCGTCCCGACGACCTGCCCGGCGACGATTCGCTGGAGGGAGTGGCCTTCCAGCGCCAGTTGGAACGGGATGCGTATCTTCTCGGGCGCGGGCTGACGGCCGACGATGCGGAAGGTGCCGACATCTCTTCGGAATCCGGCGGCGCGCCCATGCCGCCCTATACAGCCCCGGCCCAAACGGTCGGCGACTTCCTCGCGCACACCGCCGGCACGCCGAGCGCCACGGTGACGCCCACCTATCCGCGCGGCGTGGCCTGGTGCGACCTGCGCGGCTGCCTTCCGTCGTTCGTGGCCGACGCCCTCGCCGAGGCGCTGCCAGCCTTGGGTCGCAAGCTGCACGGTTTCGCCGATGCCGGCGCCGTCATGACCGCCGTGGAGGCCCGCAGCTCGAGTCCCGTGCGCATCGTGCGCGACGACCGTTTCCAGTCGAACATCGCCGGCCTGTACCCCTGCGGCGAGGGCGCGGGCTACGCCGGTGGCATCACGAGCGCCGCCGTGGACGGCCTGCGCGTGGCCGAGGCCATCGTCGCCGCACGACTTTCTGAAGCCGAAGCGCCCGCGTTCCGCAACGAAACCGCATCGGTGCAACCGGTGTCGGGCGAGATCGCTTCTTGCGAGGAGGGGAGCCGATGAGCGATTGCCCGTTCGATGGCGCTTGCCATCTGCTCTCAAAGGAAGAGGCCGTCCGTGCCCTGGCCGCCGGCGATGCCGTCGTCTTCCCGACCGACACTGTTTTCGGCCTGGGCATCTCCGTGAGCGCGGCCGCAGGTCCGCAGCTCCTCTACGACCTGAAGCGCCGCGATGCGGGCAAGCCCGTGGCGTGGCTTGTGGAAGGCCCCGAGGCGCTGGATGTCTACGGAGAGGACGTTCCCGCCTATGCCCGTCGCCTCGCCGAGGCCTTCTGGCCCGGCGGCCTCACGCTCGTGGTTCGCGCCTCCGATGCTGTTCCCCCCGCCTTCCAATCGCCCGCGGGCACAATCGGCTTGCGCATGCCCGCCAGCGAGGTGGCCCTCGGGCTCATCCGCGCCGCCGGCTGTCCTCTGGCCGTCACCTCGGCCAACCTCTCCGGCGCCTCCGATACGGCCCGCGTCGAAGACCTCGATCGCGCGTTGGTGGCCCGCACGGCCGGCCTCTACCTGCTCGGCGACGCCGTTGCGGCCGCTAGCATTGCCCCCGATCTCGCCGAAGCCGCCCCTTCCGCATCCGCATGCTACGCGACGAGCGATCAACCGGTGCCGTCTCCCGCGTCCGGTACCGCCTCCACCGTGCTAGACTGCACCGGCGAGGCCCCCCGCGTCCTGCGGGCGGGCACGCTTACCCTGGAAGATCTGAAAGGATGTTTGCCATGAGTCGAAACGACGAGGCGGCTGCCCGCGTTGGCGGGGCGGTCGCCGGTACCGCCGCGACCGCCGGTCGCACCGAGTTCGCCTTCGATTCCGCCGACGGGAAAAGCCAAGTCCGCGCCGTCCTCTGGGTGCCCCTGACCATGGAGCGCACGGATTCGGCCTCCGGCGAGCCCGAGCTCGGCTGCTTCAAGCCGCGCGGCGTCGTGCAGCTCATCCACGGCATGGCCGAGCACATCGACCGCTACGACGACTTCGCCCGCTTCCTCGCCGACGCGGGCTATCTCGTGGCCGGCCACGACCACATCGGTCACGGCGATACGGCCGGCGCGCCCGAGCGTCGCGGCGTGATCGATGCCGAGGGCGGCGCCGACGCCATGATCGAGGACGCGCAGATGCTGCGCCTGCTCGTCTCCCAGCAGGTGGCGTCCGGCACGCCGTACTTCATCTTCGGGCATTCCATGGGCTCGCTCGTGCTGCGCAGCTATCTGCCGCGCTACGGGTCGGGCCTTGCCGGCGCCATCATCTGCGGCACGGCCAACGAGCCTGTCGCCGTCTCCCGCGCCGGCAACCTGGCCGCCCGGGCCATCGCCCGCGTGCGCGGCGACGACTACCGCAGCAAGCTTCTGCACGCCCTCGCCGACGGCGCCTACAGCCGCGCCATCACAGACGCCCGCACCCCCTTCGACTGGCTCTCCCGCGATCCGGCCGTGGCCGACGCCTTCATGGCCGACGAGGCGTGCGGTTTCATGTTCGGCGCCGGCGCCTACGCCGCCTTAACCGAGCTGGCCTGGCGCGCCAATGCTCCCGCCACCTACCGCGACACGCCCCACGATCTGCCGCTCCTCTTCGTGTCCGGCGATGCCGACCCCGTCGGCAAGTGCGGTAAGAGCGTCGCAGCTGCCGCCGAGTCCATGGAATCCGCCGGCGCCGAGGACCTCACCCTCCGCCTGTTCCCCGGCATGCGCCACGAAATCTTGAACGAGCTCGGCAAGCAAGAAGTCTACGATTTCATTCTGAACTGGATAAACTCACACAACTGAGGCAGAGTTTAGCGGGATGCGGGGTGCCGCTCACCAAGCGAGTTCCGCAGATGGTATCGAAGGCGCAGCGATACTGGGAAAGATGAGCCCTGACGCCTTCGATACCAACGAGGACTGTCTGAGCGACTGAGCGGTACCCCGCAGCCCGCCCCCGAGGAGCCGCAGCAAGAGCAAGAAGAGGAGAAGCGAACATGAAGAAGTACATCATCGCGCTGGATCAGGGCACCACCTCTTCCCGCGCCATGCTCATCGACCGCGCCGGCTGCCCCGTCGCCTCGGTGCAACGGCCCTTCCCCCAGATCTACCCCCAGCCCGGCTGGGTCGAGCACGACCCCCAGGACATCCTCTCCTCGCAGCTGGGCGCCTTAACCGAGCTCATCATGTCCGCGAACGTGGATACCGCCGACATCGATTCCATCGGCATTACCAACCAGCGCGAGACCACCATCGTGTGGGACCGCACCACCGGCGAGCCCATCATGAACGCCATCGTCTGGCAGTGCCGCCGCACGGCGCCCATGGTGGAGGCCATCGCGAGCGACCCGGCGACCGCGGCCGAGATCACCGCGCGCACGGGCCTCGTGCCCGACGCCTACTTCTCCGCCAGCAAGCTCGCCTGGATCTTGGGTGAGGTGCCCGGCGCCCGTGCCCGCGCCGAGGCGGGGGAGCTCTGCTTCGGCACCGTGGACAGCTGGCTCATTTGGAAGCTCACCGACGGGGCCGTGCACGCCACGGACGTGACCAATGCGAGCCGGACCATGCTCTACAACATCCACGAGAGGCGCTGGGATCCCTTCCTGCTTAAGCTCTTCGGCATTCCCGAGGCCATTCTTCCCGAGGTGCGCCCCTCTTCCGGCAGCTTCGGCATAACGGCGAACCCGGGGCTCGTCCAGGGCATCCCCATCTGCGGCGTGGCGGGCGACCAGCAGGCGGCGCTCTTCGGCCAGTGCTGCTTCCATGCGGGCCAGGCGAAGAACACCTACGGCACCGGCTGCTTTCTGCTCATGCACACCGGGCACGAGGCCTGCGCGAGCGAGCACGGGCTCGTGACCACGGTGGCGGCCTCGGCCCCCAACGCGGGGGACACCGAGTACGCGCTCGAGGGCAGTGTGTTCATGGCCGGCGCCCTCATCCAGTGGCTCCGCGACGAGCTCGGCATCATCGACAGCGTCGCCGAAACCGACGCCATCGCTCGCAGTGTGGCCACGACCGACGGCGTCTTCGTCGTGCCCGCGTTCACGGGCCTGGGCGCCCCCTGGTGGGATGCCGACGCCCGCGGTGCCATTTTGGGTCTCACCCGCGGCGCCGGGCGTGCCCACATCGTGCGGGCGGCTCTGGAGTCGATCGCCTACCAGGTGTGCGACTTGGCCCGCGCCATGGCCGAGGACGCGCGCATGCCGCTTTCGGTGCTGAACGTCGATGGGGGAGCGGCGGCCAACGACTTCCTCATGCAGTTCCAAGCCGACATGCTCGGCGCGCCCCTGCGCCGCCCCGACAACGCCGAGACCACCGCTCTCGGCGCCGCCTACCTGGCCGGTCTTTCCACGGGCTTCTGGAAAAGCACCGAGGAGCTGGCGGCCCTGCGCGAAGGCGAAGACCGCTTCCTGCCCACCTTCGACGAGCCGATGCGCGCCGCCCGCCTCGCCGCCTGGCACGAGGCCGTCTCCCGCGTCCGCAGCTAGGACTTCGCCCGTCTCTCCCGATTTGGTGCGGAAAGCGTGAGCGAGGGGGCGCGGGGGCACTCGAGCGCCTACAATAGGCCTCAAGGCATTCGCGACGGAAAGGAAGTGGCCCATGCGCGTGAGCATCGGAAGCGACCACGCCGGCTTCGAGCAGAAGCAGGCCCTGGTGGATTACCTGGTGGGGAAGGGGTACGACGTCATCGACCGCGGCCCCGACAACGATGATCGCGTCGATTACCCCGACTATGCGGCCCCCGTGGCCCACGATGTGGCCGACGGTGTCGCCGAGCGCGGCGTGCTCGTGTGCGGCACGGGCATCGGCATGGCCATGGCCGCCGACAAGGTGCCCGGCGTGCGTGCCGCCAACATCATCAACTCCGAGTTCGCCGCCTTGTGCCGCGAGCACAACGATGCGAACGTCATCACCCTTTCCGGCCGCTTCGTGCCGCTCGAGGAGAACGAGCGCATCCTCGACACCTTCTTCGCCACCGACTTCGGCGGCGGCCGCCACGCCGGCCGCGTTCAGAAGATAATGGAACTAGATTAGAGAAGACCAGGGAAGCTCAGAGAGGATTAGCAAAGGAGACAATAGATGGCTTTGGAATTTCTCGCCGCTGAAGATCCGCAGGTGACCGACTGCCTGCGCCAAGAACTCGCCCGCCAGCGGGGGAGTGTGGAGCTCATCGCGTCGGAGAACTTCACCTCCCGCGCCGTCATGGAGGCCGTGGGCAGTGTGCTCACCAACAAGTACGCCGAAGGGTACCCCGGCAAGCGCTACTACGGCGGCTGCGAGAAGGTCGACATGGTGGAGGACCTTGCCCGCGACCGCGCCTGCGAGCTGTACGGCGCGAAGTACGCCAACGTGCAGCCCCATTCCGGTGCCAGCGCGAACTTCGGCGCGTATCTTTCCATCATCGAGCCCGGCGACACGGTGCTCGGCATGAGCCTCGACCATGGCGGCCATCTCACCCACGGCAGCCCCGTGAACTTCTCCGGTCTTCTGTACAACATCGTCTCCTACGGCGTGAACCCCGAGACCGAGACCATCGACTACGACGAGCTCGAGCGCATCGCGAAGGAGTGCCGCCCGAAGGTCATCGTCGGCGGCGCCTCGGCCTACCCGCGCTTCATCGACTTCGAGCGCATGGCAAACATCGCCCATGAGGTGGGCGCCTACCTCATGGTGGACATGGCCCACATCGCCGGCCTTGTGGCCGCGGGGCTGCACCCGAGCCCGGTGCCGCACGCCGACATCGTCACCTCCACGAGCCACAAGACCCTGCGCGGCCCGCGCGGCGGCTTCATCCTCACCAACAGTGACGAGCTGGGCCCGAAGATCAACAAGGCCATCTTCCCCGGCGCCCAGGGAGGACCTCTCATGCACGTCATCGCCGGCAAGGCCGTGGCCTTCGGCGAGGCGCTGCGCCCCGATTACCGTGTTTATATGGAGCACGTGGTGGAGAATTGCCGCACCCTCGGCGAGGGCATGACCGACGGCGGCCTGCGCCTCGTCTCCGGGGGCACCGACAATCACCTGTGTCTCGTGGATCTCACGGCCTCCGACATCACCGGCAAGGACGCCGAGAAGCTTTTGGAATCCGTGGGCCTTACGGTGAACAAGAACTCCATCCCCAACGAGCAGCGCTCTCCCTTCGTGACGAGCGGCATCCGCGTGGGCTCCGCGGCCGCCACCACCCGTGGCTTCACCGCCGAGGACTTCTACGAGATTGGCCAGCTCATCGCGACCACGGTGTTCAACGCCACCGACGACGCCAAGCTCGCCGACGTGCGTCGCCGCGTAGACGCCCTGCTGGAAGCCCACCCCCTGTACCCGGGCTTGGAGTACTAAAAGCAGCAGAGGTTGTGCAGGTGCGGGGGCGGACGGGGCCTCCGCGCGCAGGTTGCGCAGCGACTGGAACAGTCCAGTGGACTGTTCCACAAAGCGAGCCATTGCTTGAGCATGGAGGCCCCGTCCGCCCCCGCACCGGACGAAAGGAACTAAACTATGGAATGGAACGACCGCGTTGTCGTCCTCGATCATCCCATCGTGCAGCACAAGCTGGCCATCCTGCGCGACAAGCACACCCCTTCCAACGAGTTCCGCGATGTCGTGCGCGAGCTCTCGCTGTTCGAGACCTACGAGGCCACCCGCGACTTGCCGCTGACCAACGTGTTCATCCAAACGCCCATCGCACCCTTCGATGCCAAGCAGATCACCGGACGGAAGGTGGCCTTCGTGCCCATTTTGCGTGCGGGCCTCGGCATGGTGGACGGAGCGCTGGAGGTTATCCCCCGGGCCCGCGTGGGGCATCTGGGCATGCAGCGCAACGAGGAGACCCACGAGCCCGAAAGCTACTACGACAAGCTGCCCCGCGACATCGCGAGCCGCCGCGTCTACGTGCTCGATCCCATGCTCGCCACCGGCGGCTCCGCCGAGGCGGCCGTCAAGTACCTGCGCGAGGCGGGCGTGTCGGGCACCATTCGCTTTCTGTGCCTCGTCTCGGCCCCAGAGGGCATCGAGCGTCTGCTCGCCGCCGACGATGATCTCATCATCTACACCTGCGCCATCGACGACGGCCTCAACGAGAACGCCTATATCGTCCCCGGCCTCGGCGACGCCGGCGACCGCATCTTCGGAACCGAGTAATCTGACCGGATTGATTTCGGCAAAGGCTGAGCAGGCACGGGGGATGGCGGGGGTCTCCGCGCGCAGGTTGCGCAGCGAACGGAACAGCCCAGTGGG
>OLSJ01000125.1_pt1 | contig 73216 bp, 59 predicted proteins | sample 1672151 | NCBI WGS metagenome assembly OLSJ01 (sample SAMEA3136653, study PRJEB25190) | human gut metagenome | biome: human gut; feature: human-associated habitat; material: faeces | place: Austria | collected 2013 | reverse complement strand
TAGGGAGTTATTCTGAGCTGACAAGAGGAAATTTAAAATAATTTTCCGAATGCGCAACATTCAACCAAATCAGCCTGAAACTGCCAGTTTTTCGAGCGTTTTGAAACCGTAACGCTGTAAAACGGGCAATAATTGTTCTGCTTCCGGCGTCATTGCCATACAAAAGGCAACATTCGCATCGGCAGATTTTGCATCCGGGGCTTCATGTTCTAACAACCAGGCCGTTCGGCGGGCAATTGCTGCGCCAGAATCTACCAGCCGTGTTCCCTCTGGTAGCACCTGTAACAGTTCTTCTCGTAATAGAGGGAAATGAGTACACCCCAGAACAACAGTATCTGGTGGCTCTTTCATTCTTAACCACGGACGCAAGATACGCTTTAGCGCATCCAGAGAAACTTCGTCGCCATGCAGTTTCGCTTCAGCCAGCTCAACCATCTCTGCCGATCCGAGCATTTCTATCTGACATTCATTGGCGAAACGCGCAATCAGTTCATGGGTATAAGAACGTTTAACTGTTCCGCGCGTTGCCAGCAATCCAACAATGCCATTAGCGGTCAGACGCGCTGCGGGTTTAATCGCCGGCACGACGCCGACAACCGGGAAAGCGAACTTTTCGCGCAAAGCAGGAAGCGAAACGGTGCTGGCGGTGTTGCAGGCCACCACAGCCAGCGCAAGGGGATAATGCTCTTGCACCGCAGTGACAATTTCCACTACGCGCTCAACAATAAACTCTTCGCTTTTTTCGCCATACGGGAAAGCGACATTATCGAAAGCATAAATGTAATGGAGATCCGGTAAGAGACGCCGGATCTCGTCATAGACCGACAGCCCACCGACGCCGGAGTCAAACACCAGCACGGTGGGACGTGGTTCAGAAGGTGTAGCTGCCAGACAAGGTGTATTCCCGTCCTGCAGTTTGGTAGCCATAGACTGTCTCGTAATCTTTGTCGAACAAGTTGGCTATTTTACCACGAACAGTCAGATGAGAGGTGACCGGATACGCAACCGCAAGATCCCACAAGCTAACACCGCCCATTTTAACGGTTTGATAAGGATAAGATGAGTAATCCTTATCATAGCGAGTGCCTAAATACTGATAAGTAATACCCCAGTCGAAGTCATACAGTTGCCAGTCAAGCTGATATTTCACCTGCTGTTTAGCGCGACGTAGCAACGGCGTGTCGGTAATCGCGTTACGCGCATCGACATAATCATAACTCACCGTATGCGTCAGCGGTCCGGTATCAAAATTGGCGGTCGCCTCGACGCCCTTAATTCGCGCTTTCCCTTCGTTGTAGTATTTGAGGGTGTGATCATCGTAATCGATCAAGTCACTAACATCGTTACGGTATCCGGAAATACGCCAGTTCACTCCAGCAGTTAAGCCTTCAAACGCCCCTTCCCACTGTTTGCTTTTCTCAGGGTTCAGATCCGGATTACCGTAGAAGCCGTAGAGTTGCCCAAGATTAGGTGCCTTGTACGACGTACCATAAGAAGCGATAAACCGATAACCTTCGATGAATTCCCAACCGACGCTGGTTTGCCAGGTTCCATGACGACCAAACTGTGAGTTATCGTCGCTGCGTGCTGCGCCTTCAAAGGTAAAATCGCCGACTTGTTGCAGCCCGGTCAGATAGATGCCGGTATTACGTTGATCATATCCATCCTCAACATAACCTGTACCCGGCGTCGTAGTCTGTTTCTGCCAGTCGACACCCGCACCAATACTACCGTGACCAACGATGACATTGTTTGCCCACTGAACGGTGTATTGCTTCATCTCATCAAGCGTTGCGGACGAATCATAACGACCATAATGGGGATCGTAGTTGTAATCTTTGCTATGGCTATAGCTGGTAATGAGTTGTGATTTAATCAGTTCGCCGTTATAGCGCAGCCCGGCGTCCCAGCTTTGGCTATAGAGTTTACGGGTATCGAGCAGCGGCGAGCCGGGAGAATAATACGCGTCATAATTGGTACGGTTATCATAGCCATAGCCGCGCACAAAGCCGCTCCAGGCATCAGTAAAGTTATGCTCCAGCGCGCCATAAAGCGTTTTACTTAAGAAACCATCGTTATCTGGCTGCGCTTGCGTTCCGGTATTGCCATAAGCGACAACATCATAACCATGAGTATAGGCATAATCGCCCAACAACGTTACTCGTGTCTTATCCCCCAGTTGTTGCTGCGTAGAGACATCATAGTTCTGATAACTATTGCTTCCCCACCCTGCTGAAATTTCCGTTCCGGGTTCATCGCGCGTCGTGATGATATTCACCACCCCGCCTATTGCATCGGAACCATATACGGCGGAGCGCGGCCCACGGATATATTCAACACGCTGGACAAGCGCAATAGGGAACTGGCTAAGGTCGGCAGACCCACTCACCCCCGCCAGATTCAGGCGCACACCATCAATTAACACCAATACATGACTGGCATTTGTACCGCGAATAAAAATAGAAGAGAGCTGACCTGAACCGCCGTTTTGGGTGATATCCACGCCCGGAAGACGGCGCAACACATCATTGACGGAGGTTGATTGCCAGCGGTCGATATCCTGACGCGTCACAACGGTAGTTGGTGCAAGCACAGTGCTGCGCGGCTGTTCAAAACGGTTAGCAGTAACAACGAGAGTATCCGGGCTGGTATCCTGTGCCCAAGCGGAAAAGGCTGTGACGGAACACGCCGTCAGCAGCGAAGCTTTTTTAATCATTGTAAAGCATCCACAATAGAAGAAGGATGCCGCAGGTTTCACCAATATTACGCGATGATGAGAACCAGATGCGACGTTAGCCGGCAGGTCTTCGGGCTTGGAGGGGTATCTGAGGATACAAAGAGATGATGACTTCCCACCGGATGGCAGTGTCCGCATTACGCAATCATCGCACCTTTCCTTACCGCTGCGCGTCAGCTCCAGATTCGCACTGGATTCCCTATTAACTCACAGGACCGGCGAGTGGATGCTACAGGTTGTAACAAGTTGCTGTCCAGACGTAGCTCACAAATAGGAATCTATCAAGATCTGGACATCTGATGAGCAATCCCTACAATCGCCGCGTACATTTCATTTTCAGGATACATCATGACCCCCGAACACCTTCCAACAGAACAGTATGAAGCGCAGTTAGCCGAAAAAGTGGTACGTTTGCAAAGTATGATGGCGCCGTTTTCTGACCTGGTTCCGGAAGTGTTTCGCTCGCCGGTCAGTCATTACCGGATGCGTGCAGAGTTCCGCATCTGGCACGATGGCGATGACCTGTATCACATCATTTTCGATCAACAAACCAAAAGCCGCATCCGCGTGGATAGCTTCCCCGCCGCCAGTGAACTTATCAACCAGTTGATGGGCGCGATGATTGCGGGTGTGCGCAATAATCCCGTTCTGCGCCACAAGTTGTTCCAGATTGATTACCTCACCACGCTAAGCAATCAGGCGGTGGTTTCCCTGCTGTACCATAAAAAGCTGGATGACGAGTGGCGCCAGCAGGCAGAAGCCCTGCGCGATGCACTGCGAGCGCAGAATCTGAATGTGCATCTGATTGGTCGGGCAACGAAAACCAAAATCGAGTTGGATCAAGATTACATCGACGAACGTCTGCCGGTTGCAGGGAAAGAGATGATCTACCGTCAGGTGGAGAACAGCTTCACTCAACCGAACGCGGCGATGAATATTCAGATGCTGGAATGGGCGCTGGACGTAACCAAGGGTTCAAAAGGCGATTTACTGGAGCTGTACTGCGGCAACGGTAATTTTTCATTAGCTCTGGCGCGCAATTTTGATCGAGTATTAGCTACCGAAATCGCTAAGCCATCGGTCGCTGCCGCGCAATACAATATTGCTGCTAACCATATTGATAACGTACAAATTATTCGTATGGCGGCGGAAGAGTTTACCCAGGCGATGAATGGTGTGCGCGAGTTTAACCGCCTGCAAGGGATCGATTTAAAGAGTTATCAGTGCGAAACCATTTTTGTCGATCCGCCGCGCAGCGGTCTGGACAGTGAAACCGAGAAAATGGTGCAGGCGTATCCGCGTATTTTGTACATCTCCTGCAACCCGGAAACGTTATGCAAGAATCTGGAAACATTAAGCCAGACGCACAAAGTTGAACGTCTGGCTCTGTTTGATCAGTTCCCCTACACGCACCATATGGAGTGCGGCGTGTTACTGACGGCGAAGTAAAACCCATGCCGGATGCGCCAGCATCCGGCATGTTACTGATTACTCAGCAACTTCCTGCTTACGGTTACGCATCTTCGCGCCAATCCAGAACACCATAATGACGGACAGCACTGCCGGGAAGAAGTTAGAACCGATATCCGGATATTCCGCACGAACCACCGTGCTGTACAGCAGAACGCCGAGAATAAAACAGGCGGCAGCCAGCCCCGGCAAGCCTACCGGCATGGTGCGATTAAGATAACGTTGATGCAGGCAGTAAACCGTCAGCACCAGAGAAATAATCGGGAATACAGAAAATGGCACAATGGAGCTAAACAGCGCCGCAAACGTACCATTGATCGATAAGCCAGCAACCAACGCCAGCAGCAGCGTACCTCTATCTTGATTTGCTTGTTTCATTACTCGTCCTTCACATTTCCCGGAATAGTTGCGGTTTTCTCTTGTTCACGGCGATACCAGTAATAAGCCCCTTTCGAAATCATTCGCAGTTGCAGTACCAGTCGCTCTTCTAATTGCCGACGTTGTTCGACGCCGACGTCCAACGCCTCGGCACCCGCACTGAAGACAATCGTCACCATTGCTTCGGCTTGCGCTTCAGTAAACGCACGAGGCATGTGGTTTTCGAGTTCCAGATAGTCCGCAAGTTCCGCAATGAAGTGCTGAATTTCACGCGCAACGGCGGCACGAAACGCAGCGGAAGTGCCGGAGCGTTCCCGCAATAATAACCGGAAGGCGTTCGGATTATTACCGATGAACTCCATAAATGTGGAGACCGAGGTACGGATCACACTCCCGCCTTTGGCAATACGCTGACGCGCCTGGCGCATGAGTTGGCGCAGCATCAAACCGCTCTCATCAACCATGGTCAGACCAAGTTCGTCTACGTCGCGGAAATGCCGGTAAAAAGAGGTGGGAGCAATGCCCGCTTCTCGCGCCACTTCACGCAAACTCAGGCTGGCGAAGCTGCGTTCAGCACTTAATTGGCTAAATGCGGCTTCCACCAGCGAACGGCGGGTTTTTTCTTTTTGTTGCGCTCTTACGCCCATCACAATGTCTGAATCCTTGCCAAAAGTACTGCTGGCACTATACCAGAGAATGAACATACTGGATTGCTCCAGTGTTGTGAATGAACGGTAACGCAATAAAACACATTTACTGCAGCTCTTTGGCTGGTTCTTTCACAAACAACAACGCCAGCATCGACAGCAACGTGCCGCCGCCCAGATACCACGCCGGAGCCGTCAGACTCTCCAGTAACACGATAGATTGCGTGGCGAAATATTGTGCAAAACCACCAAAAATTGCCACACCAATGCTATAAACCAGCGCGAAGCCCAATGCCCGGATCCGTTTCGGCAATAGTTCGGAAATCAACAACATTACCGGCACACCGCCAAGCGTAGTAAAGCTGACCATCACGAAAACCACCGTCAGCAACATGCCAGGGCTTGGGTAATTCACCAACAGCCAGAACGAAGGCCAGCTACAGAGAAGCACCATCACACGGGAGATTAAAATCAGCTTTTTACGCCCGACCGAATCACACAGCATCCCCACCAGCAGCGCCCCCACAAAAGTAATAACGCCAGCCAGTAACATCGCTGCATGAGAATAATGTTGAGGCATCGCCAGATACTTCGCCGCCCAGGTGCCGTAGTAAAAGAGGGAGATATAGGTTGCTACCGTACTGCCAATCGCGAGTAAAACACCGTTAGCGAGAGTCGCTTTATGTTGCAGAAGCAGGGAAAACGTACTTTCGCTGGCAGCAGCACTCTTCTTATTCGCCACTTCAGGCGCATCATTTTCCAGACTCAGGCGCAGCCAGCAACCGATGGGTGCTAACAGCACACCAATAAAAAACGGCACTCGCCAGCCCCATTCCGCCATTACGGTCTCTGAACCTGTGGCAAACGGCAGCCATGCACTCAACCCTAAAGCGACGATGCCACCAAAGGTCGTTGCCAGCCCCTGGGTCGCCAGCGACCAACTGCTGTAAAAGCCGCGACGATTTGCCGGCGCAGACTCAACCAGCAAAGACATTGAGGCGCCGACTTCACCACCTGCCGCAACGCCCTGGATCAGACGCGCCAGCACCAGCGTTGCCGTTCCCCAATAGCCCGCCGTCGCATAGGTCGGCGCGATGCCGATCATCAGTGTACCAAGGCTCATCAGGGCAATGGTGAACACCATCGCGGGTTTGCGTCCGAAACGATCGGCCCAGGCGCCAACGATAATCCCACCGAGCGGGCGCATAAAAAAACTCACGCCAAACGTTGCAAATGCCAGTAACAGCGCGACGTTATGATCGGCACTGGGAGGAAAGAAAAGTGTACTGATATAGACCACAAAAAAGTTGTAAACGCCAAAATCAAAAAATTCGAGCGCATTGCCAAACGCCGAGGCAAAAATCACCCGCTTACCGCTGGGCTTTTTCTTTACGCCCACCGATTCATTTACGATCGCCGTCATTCCATATTCCTTGCCAGAAAGTGTTGTTGTGTGTTGTTTTATTTATTGCAACCAGGCTTCTACCAGCGCGCCCCAGTAGCTACTTGCCGACACCAGACTTGCATCGTTGAAGTCGTATCCGGGGTTATGCACCATGCAGGAACCTTCCCCGACGTCACCATTACCGAACAACAGGAAAGCGCCTTTTGGCTGGGCCTCCAGCATGAAAGAGAAGTCTTCACTGCCCATCAGAGGCTTGATGCCAAACTCCGCCCTGTCTTCACCAAACGTTTCACAGGCCACCTGGCAGGCAAATCTCGCCATCGCCTCATCATTCACTAACACCGGAGTGCCGTTAACATGCGTCACATCAGCCGTAGCGCCAAAGCTAACGGCCTGGGCTTGTGCCAGAGCAGGAATACGGGTCAGAAGAAGTTGCCGGGTTTCACGGCTAAGCGAGCGGACGCTGATTTTCATCTCGGCACTATCTGGAATGACGTTAGCGGCCTCACCCGCAACAATGCTGCCGACGGTAATGACCGCCGCTTCCAGCGGATCGACATTGCGCGACACAATACTTTGTAATGCGGTGGTGATATGTGCCGCGACCAGCACCGGGTCGATGGCTTTGTGGGGAATCGCACCATGTCCACCACAGCCACGAACCGTAATGTGGAACTGATCCATTGACGCCATCAGCGCCCCTGGCTGAAAGTAAAACTTGCCAACCGGCAGACCCGGCATATTGTGCATACCGAAAATCACATCGCAGGGGAAACGGTCAAAAAGACCTTCTTTAACCATAATCTCACCGCCGTTGATCATCTCTTCAGCTGGCTGAAAGATGAGACGCAACGTGCCGTTAAAGCGGCGGGTTTCGGCAAGATAGCGCGCGGCACCCAGCAATATTGTGGTATGCCCGTCATGCCCACAGGCGTGCATCAAACCAGGTTGTTTGCTGGACCAGGGTTTGCCGCTATTTTCATAAATCGGTAACGCATCCATATCCGCCCGCAAACCAATACTTTTCTCTCCGTCGCCCACTTTTAAGGTGGCAACCACGCCGGTCGTCGCCAGCCCTTGCTCTACCTCATAGCCCCACTGGCGCAGCTTTTCTGCTACCAACGCACTGGTTTGAAACTCCTGTAACCCCAGCTCCGGGTTTTCATGGATCTGATGGCGAATCTCGCGCAGTTCTTCCTCAAACCCACGAATATAGTGTTCGATCATCTGCTATTCCCTTATTTATAGATAAACTGGCTAATTGACGGATTTTATTGATGGTATAAATACAAATATCCCATCAATATAAAATATTTATATATTTGTTTTATAAGAAAATTTCACAAAGACAATAACAAAAAAGCACACTTCATCAAGATAAAACTGCCAGTCACAAGAAAAAGCGATTAATAGTGAATAAATAAAATAAGAAGGAGGAAGACAAAGCAAAGGCCGCTCACGATATAGCCAGATAAATGACGGGGATCAATTGGCTTACCCGCGATAAAATGTTACCATTCTGTTGCTTTTATGTATAAGAACAGGTAAGCCCTACCATGCCACATTCCTACGATTACGATGCCATAGTAATAGGTTCCGGCCCCGGCGGCGAAGGCGCTGCAATGGGTCTGGTTAAGCAAGGTGCGCGCGTCGCAGTTATCGAGCGTTATCAAAATGTTGGCGGCGGTTGCACCCACTGGGGCACCATCCCGTCGAAAGCTCTCCGTCACGCCGTCAGCCGCATTATAGAATTCAATCAAAACCCACTTTACAGCGACCATTCGCGACTGCTCCGCTCTTCTTTTGCCGATATCCTTAACCATGCCGATAACGTGATTAATCAACAAACACGTATGCGTCAGGGATTTTACGAACGTAATCACTGCGAAATATTGCAGGGGAATGCTCGCTTTGTTGACGAGCACACGCTGGCGCTTGATTGCCCGGACGGCACGGTCGAAACGCTGACCGCAGAAAAATTTGTTATTGCCTGCGGCTCTCGTCCATATCATCCGGCGGACGTTGATTTTACCCATCCGCGCATTTACGACAGCGACTCAATTCTTAGCATGCATCACGAACCGCGCCACGTGCTTATCTACGGTGCCGGAGTGATCGGCTGCGAATACGCATCGATCTTCCGTGGAATGGATGTGAAAGTGGATCTGATCAACACCCGCGATCGTTTGTTGGCGTTTCTTGATCAAGAGATGTCAGATTCTCTCTCGTACCACTTCTGGAACAGCGGTGTGGTAATTCGTCACAACGAAGAATACGAGAAGATTGAAGGTTGTGACGACGGCGTAATCATGCACCTGAAATCAGGCAAGAAACTAAAAGCCGACTGCCTGCTCTATGCCAACGGCCGCACCGGTAATACCGATTCGCTGGCGCTGCATAATATTGGTCTGGAAACTGACAGTCGTGGCCAGCTTAAGGTCAATAGCATGTATCAAACCGCACAGCCGCATGTTTATGCCGTGGGCGACGTGATTGGTTATCCGAGCCTGGCGTCGGCGGCCTATGACCAGGGGCGCATCGCCGCACAGGCGCTGGTGAAAGGTGAAGCCACCGCGCATCTGATTGAAGATATCCCTACCGGCATCTACACCATCCCGGAAATCAGCTCAGTCGGTAAAACCGAACAGCAACTGACCGCGATGAAAGTGCCGTATGAAGTGGGTCGCGCCCAGTTCAAACATCTGGCGCGAGCGCAAATCGTTGGCATGAACGTGGGTACGCTGAAAATCTTATTCCATCGGGAAACAAAAGAGATTCTTGGGGTTCATTGCTTTGGCGAGCGCGCTGCCGAAATTATTCATATCGGTCAGGCGATTATGGAACAGAAAGGTGGCGGCAACACCATTGAGTACTTCGTTAACACCACCTTTAACTACCCGACCATGGCGGAAGCCTATCGGGTAGCGGCACTAAACGGCTTAAACCGCCTGTTTTAACGCTTTATCGAAATGGCCATCCATTCGTGCGCGGATGGCCTCTGCCAGTTGTTCATAACGACTACGCAGCGGTGAGCCAGGACGATATACCAGGCCAATAGTGCGGCGTGGTTCCGGCTTAATGCACGGCAGATAAACAACGCCATCGCGTTTGCGCTCTGGCGGTACAGCCAGCGCAGGCAGTAAAGTGATCCCGCTACCTGCCGCCACCATGTTGCGCAGCGTCTCCAGACTGGTGGCGCGGAAATGTGTATCTTCATCCGCCCCGGCTTCAAAGCAGAAGCCCATCGCCTGATCGCGCAGACAGTGACCATCTTCCAGCATCAGCAGTTTTTCCCCTGCCAGATCGGCCATCGGTACGCATTCGCGGTTCGCCCACGGATGATCTTCGTAGATAGCCAGCAACATTGGTTCGTCAAACAACGGCACTTCAATGAATGCTTCGCTTTCTTTCACCAGCGCGAGGATCACGCAGTCGAGCTTGCCACTGTCCAGTTGCGCCAGTAACTGGTGGGTCTGCGCTTCATGCAGATACATTTCCAGCTTTGGAAAGGTCTGGTGCAGCATCGGGATAATATGCGGTAGCAGGTAAGGCCCGACCGTGGGAATCAAACCAATGTGCAGCGGCCCGGACATGGTCTCGCCCTGCTGGCTTGCCATCTCTTTAAGGACTTTCACCTCACGCAGCACGGTACGCGCCTGATCCACCAGCAGCATTCCCGCCTGGGTGAATAACACTTTACGGCTGGTTCGCTCCAGCAGCATCACGCCCAGCTCATCTTCCAGCTTACGAATTTGCCCGCTAAGCGTCGGCTGGCTAACGTGGCAGGAATCTGCCGCACGCCGAAAATGGCGGTGTTCGGCCAGTGCCACCAGGTACTCAAGATCACGAATATTCATTATCCATCCTCCATCGCCACGATAGTTCATGGCGATAGGTAGCATAGCAACGAACGATTATCCCTATCAAGCATTCTGACTGATAATTGCTCACAGAAACGGAGCGGCACCTCTTTAACCCTTGAAGTCACTGCCCGTTTCGAGAGTTTCTCAACTCGAATAACTAAAGCCAACGTGAACTTTTGCGGATCTCCAGGATCCGCTTTTTTTTATTTCTTCCGACCCTCCAGCGGAGGGCCAGGCTGCAATACTTACTCAATGCGATCTTTGACGATAAAGAAGTAACACAGCGCACCAGTGAAGGTCACACAGGCCGCGATAACCAGCGCCAGATTAAACGAGTGCGTGGTATCCACCACCCAGCCGGTTACGATCGGGGCAAAGGAAGCAAAGACAAAACTACCAAAGTTTTGAATCCCGGCGATGGAAGCCACTTTTGTTTCTGACACCATCACCTGAACCAGTCCCCATGCAGATGTTCCCGCAAAATGCACGCAGAACAGCGCCATTGAGATAAACGCCACCGCTTGCGCAGGCGAGGAAGATTGCACGACCAGCAACGTTCCTAATGCCGACATCATCAAACCGCAGACAATAGCCGTTTTACGCGTCTTCGCCAGGTCGTAGCCTTTTTTCGCCAGTCGATCGACAACAATACCGTTAACCCACATCCCGACCGCCGCCGCGAGGAAAGGAATCGCCGCCACCCAGCCCGTTTTCGCCAGACTGAAACCTTGCTCGGCCTGCAAATAGCCGGGTAACCATGCGATGTAGAGCCAACCGGTATAGTTAACCCCAGAGAAACCTAAAATCATCCCCCAGGTTGTCCGGTGCTTAAACAGCGCCAGCCACTCGCTAAATTGCAGCTGTGGACGCGGTTTAACCGGCGCGGAGAGATACGTCCGTTCTTCGTCGGTCAGGACAAACTGCGCCCGGTTGCGATACCACACGTACCAGCAAATCCCAACCAGAATCCCCGCTACGCCGATGATAACGAACATCGCCCGCCAGCCCCATGCCAACTGCATCAATACAAGAGCAGGAGGCGCGATGGCCTGACCGATAACGGTAGATGAGTTAAAAATTCCCAGCGCCGTGCCGCGTTCTTTTTGTGCATACCAGTCGGTAATAGATTTCACCCCCGCTGGCATAAATGGCGCTTCGCCAATACCCAGACCAATACGCATTAAAATAAAGTGGCTAAAAGAATTAACCATTCCTGTTAATGTCTGCATTAATGACCAGAATATCAAACCTGCGCCTAATACTATTCGTGGACCAAAACGATCTAACAAAATACCGGAAGGAAGTTGTGAAAAACCATAAGACAGAGAAAATGCAGAAAGCAAAACGCCAAACTCTGTCGCCGATAATCCTAACTCGCCACGAATCGCTTCGCCTGCCACACTCAGTGACGAACGGTCGAGGAAATTAACGATCCCCGCCATAAATAATAAAACCAGGGTCACGGTCTGAATACGACGAATCCGTTGCGGTTTATTACCCGCAACACTGGTTGACACATCAACGTCCATTTTTAGCTCCTTGAGCGGAATTAATCGATTTGATGACTATTCAGAAAATAATTAAGCGAACCGTTATTACCAGTTCCACAATGTGCCATCTTCCAGTCGTGCGACGGGGAGATACGCCGGGTCATACGGATATTTCGCCGCCAGTTTCTCATCGAAAGAAATACCCAGCCCCGGTTCATCGCCCGGATGCATATACCCCTCCTCGAAGCGCCAGCTATGCGGGAAGACTTCAAGCATTTGTTCGGAATAGCCCATGTACTCCTGAACGCCGAAGTTTGGCACCCAGAGGTCAAAATGCAGCGCCGCCGCATGGCAAATGGGCGATAAATCAGAAGGACCGTGCGAACCGGTACGTACCTGATAAAGTGATGCAAAATCGGCAATCCGCCGCATCCCGGTAATGCCGCCTGCATGGGTTATCGTCGTGCGAATATAGTCAATTAACTGCTCTTCGATTAACTGCTTGCAATCCCAGATACTGTTAAACACTTCTCCGACCGCAATTGGCGTCACGGTATGCTGGCGAATCAAACGGAAACATTCCTGATTCTCGGCAGGCGTTGGATCTTCCATCCAGAACAGGCGGTAATCTTCAATGCTCTTTCCAAAGCGCGCCGCTTCGATGGGGGTCAGGCGATGGTGCATGTCATGCAACAGATGTTCGTTAAAACCGAACTTATTGCGCACCGCCTCAAATAACTTCGGCGTAAAGTCGAGATACTTTTCTGAAGACCACAACTGCTCTTCTGGCCACTGGCCTTTGGTTGCCGGTTCATACGCAAGCCCTTTGCCCTTCGCCAGGCCATAGGTGGTTTGCATCCCAGGCACACCGCACTGCACACGAATCGCCTTAAAGCCCATCTGCTGGTGCTTTGCATAATCCTCAAGAACTTCATCAATCGTGCGCCCGGTGGTATGGCAATAAACCATCACGCCCTCACGAGAAGCACCGCCAAGCAGTTGATACAGCGGCATATTGGCTGCTTTAGCTTTGATATCCCACAACGCCATATCAATGGCAGAAATGGCCGACATCGTGACGGGACCACGTCGCCAGTAAGCGCCTTTATAAAAGAATTGCCAGATATCTTCGATACGGCTGGCATCGCGGCCAATTAATTGTGGGCAAAGATGATCTTTCAGATAAGAAGCGACCGACAATTCGCGACCATTTAACGTGGCATCTCCCAGCCCACAAAGTCCGCTTTCAGTGGTTATTTTAAGCGTAACGAAATTACGCCCGGGGCAAGTAACAAAAACGTCCGCAGCAATAATTTTCATTATTGCAATCTCCTGTGTTGTAAATAGACGCTTCAAACTTAATTTCGCGACTACTACCATACAAGAGAGAAAAGGTGATTATTCAACCGTGATCACATTAAAAACAAAAATTTCCGGCGGAGAACAAAAATATCCTCCAATTTGACCTACACTATTAATCATCATCGTTAAAACAACGCGTTAAATAATCACATAATAAACACCATCAATCTTAAAAATAAACACAACAATAGAAATTAATTATATTCAATTAATTAAACTGTGTATCGCCTGGTGTATTTAAAAATGATTTTTATAGGGAGAGTAAAGCAAGAATAAAAAGGCATGTGACAAATAATGGTTCTGGTTGGGCGTTAAATTTAAGGTCAACAGAATACTGCCTGATGTGACGCTGTCGCGTCTTATCATGCCTACAAGTGCAACACTACGTAGACATGATAAACAAAGCACATCAGGCAAACTCCCCATTCTCAGGGGAGCAAAATAACAAGGTTACCCCAAACGCGCCCTTGCAAAAGCAATCGCCTGCGCCACCTGTTGCGGTGAGACACCACCCTTTGCCGCACGCTTGTCGAGGCACGATTGCAGCGACAGAATCGGATAGACATCTTCGCCAATCACCTGGCTGAATTTCTGCAACTCGGTCAGCGGCAGATCTTCCAGCGGTTTACCCTGACGAATGGCTTCCACCACCGCTTCACCCACGATATGGTGCGCCTCGCGGAACGGTACGCCCTTCGCCACCAGATAATCCGCCAGTTCAGTAGCATTCGCATAACCCTGCTGCGCTGCTTCCTGGCAACGTGGGCGTTTCACCTGAATGCCGTCCAGCACCAGCGCCGCCATATGCAGGCAGTCCAGCCAGGTATCGAGCGCGTCGAACAAACCTTCTTTGTCTTCCTGCATATCTTTGTTGTAAGCCAGTGGCAAACCTTTCAGCGTCATCATCATGCCGGTTAACGCGCCCTGCACTCGACCGCATTTACCGCGAATCAGCTCCAGCGCATCTGGGTTTTTCTTCTGCGGCATTAATGATGAACCGGAAGTCACGCGGTCAGAAAGCTCCACAAACCCCGCTTCGCCGGTGTTAAAGAAAATCAGATCTTCGGCAAAACGCGACAGATGCACCATGCCGATGGCGGCAGCAGAAAGCAGCTCCAGCACGTGGTCGCGGTCAGAAACGCTGTCGAGACTGTTACGGGTCGCTGAGGCAAAGCCCAGCCAGCCTGCTAACTGTTCACGGTCGATTTCATAGGCCGTTCCCGCCAGCGCGCCACAGCCTAGCGGGCTGACATCCAGACGCTTAAGTGCATCCTGCAAGCGGCTTTCATCACGCGCCAGCATCTCAACATAGGCCAGGCACCAGTGCGCGAACGTTACCGGCTGGGCGCGTTGCAGGTGAGTGTAACCTGGCATTACTGCGTCCTGATTGTTTTGTGCGGTTTCCACCAGCGCCGATTGCAGCTGCCGGTTAGCCGTCAGTAACTCGCTAACGGTATCTTTGCACCACAGTTTCAGGTCAGTCGCTACCTGATCATTACGGCTACGCCCGGTATGCAGCTTTTTGCCTAACTGGCCCACTTTGTCGATCAGTTTCCCTTCCACCCAGCTATGGATATCTTCGGCGTCGCTTTCAAGGATTTGTTGTGGCCTGGCGCGAACATCTTCCAGCAGCACGTTCAGCGCCTCTTCCAGTTGCGCCTGCTCTTCTGCGGTTAACACGCCGACCGTTACCAGGGCTTTGGACCAGGCCACAGAGCCAACAATATCCTGCTCCGCCAGACGGTAATCAAAGCGCAGTGAGTCGTTGAATTGTTTGAACCGTTGATCTGCTGCCTGGGTAAAACGCCCGCCCCAAAGTGCCATAACTCTGTTTCCTTATTTTGAAATTCAATGCCGGAAAGCTACGCCTCCGGCTAACAAAACTTAAGCTAAAATCCGCGTACCCATCGGCATACCGTTAAACAGTGCCGGAAGCTGTTCCGCATGACGCCAGGAGGCGATATCTACCGGACGGCCGAGCGTGCGCGCAGCATCCAGCGCCGCGTTCACTTTCACTATCATGCCGTCAGTAATAATGCCCTGCTCAATCAGTTGTTCTGCTTTCGCGGCGGTCATTTCGGCAATACGCTGCCCTTTGCCGTCGAGAATGCCACTCACGTCGGAGAGCAAAATCAGATCCGCGCCCAGCGTTGCCGCCAGCGCCGTTGCCGCCTGGTCGGCATTGACGTTCATCAGTTGCCCTTCGTCTGTTACGCCAATGGAGCTGACCACCGGCAGATAGCCGTTCTCCAGCAATGTGTTGATAAGCTTAGGCGAACCTGGCTGCGCCAGTCCAACATGACCTAACTCTTCATCAAGCTGGGTCACTTTGACGCTGTCGCCGTCACCGAGAAACAAACCTACGGCCGCAATCTGATGTTTCTTCGCCCATGCCAGCAGGGTTTTATTTGCCGTTCCCGCCAGTGCTCCGGTGATAATGTCTATCTGATCCGCAGGCGTCACCCGCAGGCCATTTTTCTTTTTCACCGGCAGATTCAGCCCTTTCATCAGCTCATCCACCACGCAACCGCCGCCGTGCACAATCACCAGCGGACGCTGATGTGACTCACGATAATTCACCAGTGCGCTAAACAGACGTTCCAGCGCCTCTTCACTATCCAGCAGTACGCCACCCAGTTTGATAATTAATGGATTCATCATTGCACCCTTAAATAAGAGACTGCGTTTCCGCATAACCGAAACGAATATTGGCGCACTGTACCGCTTGTGCCGCCGCACCTTTCAATAAATTGTCTTCGGTCGCCACAATAATCAGATGCTCGCCCTGAACGGCAAACCCGATATCACAGAACGGCAGCCCGACGACATTTTTCAGTGCCGGAACGCCTTTGTCATATAGCCGTACCAGCGGTTTATGCGCATACGCCCGCTGTAACGCTTGCGCGACTTGCGCCTGGGTCACACCCGGTTTCAGGCGGCAGGTAATGGTTTCGAGAATGCCGCGCGGGAAATTGCCCAGATGCGGGGTGAAGATAACGTCAGCACCGAGATGCGTGGCGATCTCCGGCTGGTGGCGATGGGTAAAGACACCATACGGTTGCAGGCTAACTTCACAAAAGCTGTTTGAAATCGCTGCCTTACGTCCCGCTCCGCTCACACCGCTGGTGGCGTTAATCATCGGCCACTGACTGAGGTCGAGAAGATCGGCATCAATCAACGGTTTCAGCGCCAGTTGTGCCGCCGTCGGATAACAGCCCGGCACCGCAATTAAGTTCGCTTCTTTTAATTTATTGCCGCACCACTCCGCCAGACCATAAGCGGCCTGTTCCAGCAGTTCCGGGTATTGATGGGTAAAGCCGTAATATTTTTCATAGAAGGCGGCGTCGTTAACACGAAACGCGCCGGAAAGGTCAAACACCACGCAGCCCGCTTCAAGAAATTGCGGTGCTAAATCGTGGCTAACTTCATGGGCGGTGGCGAGAAACACCACGTCCACCCCTGGGCTAAACTCGCTGATATCCGACATCGGCTGCAACGGCAGATCAACGATGCCTTTTAGCTGCGGATGCAAATCGGAGATTAACTTTCCCGCATCATTGCTTTGCGCTGAAACAGTCAAAGCGGTTATGTTCATATGCGGATGGCGATTTACATAGGTCACTAGCTCTGCGCCAGCGTAGCCGCTGGCACCCACAATCAGCGTATTCAACATCGGGGCTATTCACCTTCTTATGTCTGGTTGCCAGGTTAAACGTAAAACATTCACCTTACGGCTGGTGGGTTTTATTACGCTCAACGTTAGTGTATTTTTATTCACAATTACTGCATGAATATTGATACTATCATGACCAGAGGTGTGTCAACAATGAAAAACAAATTACCGCCATTTATCGAGATTTACCGTGCTCTGATTGCCACACCTTCAATAAGCGCCACGGAAGAGGCTCTCGATCAAAGCAATGCAGATTTAATCACTCTGCTGGCGGGCTGGTTTAAAGATTTGGGCTTCAATGTGGAAGTGCAGCCTGTGCCAGGAACTCGCAACAAATTTAATATGCTGGCCCGTTGCGGACAGGGTGCTGGCGGCTTGCTGCTGGCGGGTCATACCGATACGGTGCCGTTTGATGATGGTCGCTGGACGCGCGATCCGTTTACGCTGACGGAGCATGACGGCAAGCTTTACGGCTTAGGCACCGCCGACATGAAAGGCTTCTTTGCGTTTATCCTCGATGCGCTACGCGACGTCGACGTCACGAAGCTGGCAAAACCGCTCTACATTCTGGCGACTGCCGATGAAGAAACCAGTATGGCCGGAGCGCGTTATTTTGCCGAAACCACCGCCCTGCGCCCGGATTGCGCCATCATTGGCGAACCGACGTCGCTACAACCGGTACGCGCACATAAAGGCCACATCTCCAATGCCATTCGCATTCTGGGTCAGTCGGGGCATTCCAGCGATCCGTCGCGCGGAGTTAACGCTATCGAACTGATGCACGACGCCATCGGTCATATTTTACAATTGCGCGATAACCTGAAAGAGCGTTATCACTACGAAGCGTTTACCGTGCCATATCCCACGCTCAACCTTGGGCATATTCACGGTGGTGACGCCTCTAACCGTATTTGCGCTTGCTGCGAGTTGCATATGGATATTCGTCCGTTGCCTGGCATGACGCTCAATGAACTTAATGGCTTACTCAACGACGCGCTGGCTCCGGTGAGCGAACGCTGGCCGGGTCGTCTGACGGTCGAAGAGCTGCATCCGCCGATCCCTGGTTACGAGTGCCCGCCGAATCATCAACTGGTTGAAGTGGTTGAGAAATTACTCGGTGCAAAGACCGAAGTGGTGAACTACTGTACCGAAGCGCCGTTTATTCAGACGTTATGCCCGACGCTAGTGTTGGGTCCAGGCTCAATTAATCAGGCTCATCAGCCTGATGAATATCTGGAGACGCGGTTTATTAAACCCACCCGTGAGCTGATCACCCAGGTCATTCACCATTTCTGCTGGCATTAAAACGTAGGCAGGATAAGGCGCTCGCGACGCATCCGGCACTGTTACCAAACTCCAGTGCCACAATAATGTCGGATGCGATGCTTGCGCATCTTATCCGACCTACAGTGACTCAAACGGTGCCCAACCGTAGGCCGGATAAGGCGCTTGCGCCGCATCCGGCACTGTTGTCAAACGCCAGCGCCGCAATAATGTCGGATGCGATGCTTGCGCATCTTATCCGACCTACACCTTTGGTGTTATGTATGGTGATTTTTTAACATTTCCATAAGTTACGCTTATTTAAATCATCGTGAATTTAATGGCGTAAATTCCTGCTAGTTATTCGTTTGCTGAAGCGATTTCGCAGCATTTGACGTCATCGCTTTTACGTGGCTTTATAAAAGACGACGAAAAGCAAAGCCCGAGCATATTCGCGCCAATGCGACGTGAAGGATACCGGGCTTCAAACAATAAGATGGGGTGTCTGGGGTTATATGAACGAACAATATTCCGCATTGCGTAGTAATGTCAGTATGCTCGGCAAAGTGCTGGGAGAAACCATCAAGGATGCGTTGGGAGAACACATTCTTGAACGCGTAGAAACTATCCGTAAGTTGTCCAAATCTTCACGCGCTGGCAATGATGCTAACCGCCAGGAGTTGCTCACCACCTTACAAAATTTGTCGAACGACGAGCTGCTGCCCGTTGCGCGTGCGTTTAGTCAGTTCCTGAACCTGGCAAACACCGCCGAGCAATACCACAGCATTTCGCCGAAAGGCGAGGCTGCCAGCAACCCGGAAGTGATCGCCCGCACCCTGCGTAAACTGAAAAACCAGCCGGAACTGAGCGAAGACACCATCAAAAAAGCGGTGGAATCACTGTCGCTGGAACTGGTACTCACTGCGCACCCAACCGAAATTACTCGTCGTACACTGATCCACAAAATGGTGGAAGTGAACGCGTGCTTAAAACAGCTCGACAACAAAGATATCGCCGACTACGAACACAACCAACTGATGCGCCGCCTGCGCCAGTTGATCGCCCAGTCATGGCATACCGATGAAATCCGTAAGCTGCGCCCAAGCCCGATAGATGAAGCCAAATGGGGCTTTGCCGTAGTAGAAAACAGCCTGTGGCAAGGCGTACCGAATTACCTGCGCGAACTGAACGAACAACTGGAAGAGAATCTCGGCTACAAACTGCCCGTCGAATTTGTTCCGGTGCGTTTTACCTCGTGGATGGGCGGCGACCGCGACGGCAACCCGAACGTCACTGCCGATATCACCCGCCACGTCCTGCTGCTCAGCCGTTGGAAAGCAACCGACCTGTTCCTGAAAGATATTCAGGTTCTGGTTTCTGAACTGTCGATGGTTGAAGCAACCCCTGAACTGCTGGCGCTGGTCGGCGAAGAAGGTGCCGCAGAACCGTATCGCTATCTGATGAAAAACCTGCGTTCCCGCCTGATGGCAACACAGGCCTGGCTGGAAGCGCGTCTGAAAGGCGAAGAACTGCCGAAGCCGGAAGGTCTGCTGACGCAGAACGAAGAACTGTGGGAGCCGCTCTACGCTTGCTACCAGTCCCTTCAGGCGTGTGGTATGGGCATTATCGCCAACGGCGATCTGCTCGACACTCTGCGCCGCGTAAAATGTTTCGGCGTACCGCTGGTGCGTATTGATATCCGTCAGGAGAGCACCCGTCATACCGAAGCACTGGGTGAACTGACCCGCTATCTCGGCATCGGCGACTACGAAAGCTGGTCAGAGGCCGACAAACAGGCGTTCCTGATCCGCGAACTGAACTCCAAACGTCCGCTTCTGCCACGCAACTGGCAACCAAGCGCCGAAACGCGCGAAGTGCTTGATACCTGTCAGGTGATTGCCGAAGCACCGCAAGGTTCGATTGCCGCCTACGTGATCTCGATGGCGAAAACGCCGTCCGACGTACTGGCCGTTCACCTGCTGTTGAAAGAAGCAGGTATTGGATTTGCGATGCCAGTCGCACCGCTGTTTGAAACTCTCGATGACCTGAACAACGCCAACGATGTCATGACCCAGTTGCTGAATATCGACTGGTATCGCGGCCTGATTCAGGGCAAACAGATGGTGATGATTGGCTATTCCGACTCGGCAAAAGATGCAGGCGTGATGGCGGCTTCCTGGGCGCAATATCAGGCACAGGATGCGTTAATCAAAACCTGCGAAAAAGCGGGTATTGAACTGACGCTGTTCCACGGTCGCGGTGGTTCTATTGGTCGCGGCGGCGCACCGGCTCATGCGGCGCTGCTATCGCAACCGCCAGGAAGCCTGAAAGGCGGCCTGCGCGTGACCGAACAGGGCGAGATGATCCGCTTTAAGTACGGTCTGCCAGAAATCACGGTCAGCAGCCTGTCGCTGTACACCGGGGCGATTCTGGAAGCCAACCTGCTGCCACCGCCGGAGCCGAAAGAGAGCTGGCGTCATATTATGGATGAACTTTCGGTCATCTCCTGCGATCTCTACCGTGGTTATGTGCGTGAAAACAAAGACTTTGTTCCATACTTCCGCTCCGCCACGCCGGAACAGGAACTGGGCAAACTGCCGTTAGGTTCACGTCCGGCGAAACGTCGCCCGACCGGCGGCGTCGAATCACTGCGCGCAATTCCGTGGATTTTTGCCTGGACACAAAACCGCCTGATGCTCCCAGCCTGGCTGGGCGCGGGTACTGCGCTGCAAAAAGTGGTGGAAGATGGCAAACAGAGCGAACTGGAAGCCATGTGCCGCGACTGGCCGTTCTTCTCAACGCGTCTGGGAATGCTGGAAATGGTCTTCGCCAAAGCAGACCTGTGGCTGGCGGAATACTATGACCAACGCCTGGTCGACAAAGAGCTGTGGCCGTTAGGTAAAGAGTTACGCAATCTGCAAGAAGAAGACATCAAAGTGGTGCTGGCAATTGCCAACGATTCCCATCTGATGGCCGATCTACCGTGGATTGCCGAGTCTATTCAGCTACGAAATATATACACTGACCCGCTGAACGTACTGCAGGCAGAGTTGCTGCACCGCTCCCGCCAGGCAGAAAAAGAAGGCCAGGAGCCGGATCCCCGCGTCGAACAAGCGTTGATGGTCACTATTGCCGGAATTGCAGCAGGTATGCGTAATACCGGCTAACCCCCATCCTCTATCAACCCTCGTGCAATAGCGCGAGGGTTTTCTGAAATACTTCTGTTCTAACACCTTCGTTTTCAATATATTTCTGTCTGCATTTCACCCAGATTCTGGATATCCCTTCAGATATCCTTAAGGTTTTGTCCTTACATTCGGCGCTATTATCCAAAACGGGTTCTTACTATGCATTCCACTGAAGTCCAGACTAAACCCCTTTTTAGCTGGAAAGCCCTGGGTTGGGCACTGCTCTACTTTTGGTTTTTCTCTACCCTGTTACAGGCCATTATTTACATCAGCGGCTACAGCGGCACCAACGGCATTCGCGACTCACTGCTGTTCAGTTCGCTGTGGTTGATCCCGGTATTCCTCTTTCCGAAGCGGATTAAAATTATTGCCGCAGTGATCGGCGTGGTGCTGTGGGCGGCCTCTCTGGCGGCGCTGTGCTACTACGTCATCTACGGTCAGGAGTTCTCGCAGAGCGTTCTGTTTGTGATGTTTGAAACCAACACCAACGAAGCCAGCGAGTATTTAAGCCAGTATTTCAGCCTGAAGATTGTGCTTATCGCGCTGGCCTATACGGCGGTGGCAGTTCTGCTGTGGACACGCCTGCGCCCGGTCTATATTCCGAAGCCGTGGCGTTATATCGTCTCTTTTGCCCTGCTTTACGGTTTGATTCTGCATCCGATCGCCATGAATACGTTTATCAAAAACAAGCCGTTTGAGAAAACGTTGAATAACCTGGCATCGCGCATGGAGCCTGCCGCCCCGTGGCAATTCCTGACTGGTTATTATCAGTATCGCCAGCAACTTAACTCGCTGACGAAGCTGCTGAATGAAAATAATGCATTACCGCCGCTGGCTAATTTCAAAGATGAATCGGGCAACGAACCACGCACCCTGGTACTGGTGATTGGCGAGTCAACCCAGCGTGGACGTATGAGTCTGTATGGTTATCCGCGTGAAACCACGCCAGAACTGGATGCGCTGCATAAAACCGATCCGAATCTGACCGTATTTAATAACGTGGTTACGTCTCGTCCGTACACCATTGAAATCCTGCAACAGGCGCTGACTTTTGCCAACGAAAAGAACCCTGACCTGTATCTGACGCAACCGTCGCTGATGAACATGATGAAACAGGCGGGTTATAAAACCTTCTGGATAACCAACCAGCAGACGATGACCGCCCGCAATACCATGCTGACGGTATTTTCGCGCCAGACCGACAAGCAGTACTACATGAACCAGCAACGTACCCAGAGTGCGCGTGAATACGACACCAACGTGCTGAAGCCGTTCCAGGAAGTGCTGAAGGACCCTGCGCCGAAGAAACTGATCATCGTTCATCTGCTGGGTACACATATCAAATACAAGTACCGTTACCCGGAAGATCAGGGCAAGTTTGATGGCAATACCGATCATGTCCCACCAGGATTAAGCGCAGAAGAGCTGGAGTCGTATAACGATTATGACAACGCTAACCTGTATAACGATCATGTGGTTGCCAGCCTGATTAAAGACTTTAAAGCGACCGATCCGAACGGTTTCCTGGTTTACTTCTCTGATCACGGTGAAGAGGTTTACGACACGCCGCCGCACAAAACCCAGGGGCGTAACGAAGATAACCCGACGCGTCATATGTACACCATTCCGTTCCTGCTGTGGACGTCGGAAAAATGGCAGGCGACTCATCCGCGTGATTTCTCGCAGGATGTCGATCGTAAATACAGCCTGGCGGAACTGATCCACACCTGGTCGGATTTGGCGGGCTTATCTTACGACGGTTACGATCCAACCCGTTCGGTGGTGAACCCGCAGTTCAAAGAAACCACCCGCTGGATTGGCAACCCGTACAAGAAAAACGCGCTGATCGATTACGACACACTGCCGTATGGCGATCAGGTGGGTAATCAGTAAATGACCTTTGTATCGCGTCTGGCGCTATTTGCCGGATGCGATACTGCCGCAATGTTTACATCGAACTCTCATCAGGCCACACTTTTCAGGTGGCCTTTTTTCATAATGCCAGTTACTGTTTTCCCGTCTACATACCTAAGGGAATAACATGTATCACGACGTCAGCTATCTGCTCTCCCGCCTGATCAACGGCCCGCTGTCCCTGCGCCAGATTTACTTTGCCAGTAGCAACGGCCCGGTGCCCGATCTTGCGTATCAGGTCGATTTTCCACGGCTGGAAATTGTGCTGGAAGGCGAGTTTGTTGATACCGGCGCTGGCGCAACGTTAGTTCCCGGCGATGTACTGTACGTCCCTGCTGGCGGCTGGAACTTCCCGCAATGGCAAACACCCGCCACCACCTTCAGCGTGCTGTTTGGCAAACAGCAACTCGGCTTCAGCGTCGTACAATGGGATGGCAAGCAATACCAAAATCTGGCAAAGCAGCACGTCGCCCGACGCGGCCCGCGCATTGGTTCATTCTTGCTGCAAACACTCAATGAAATGCAAATGCAGCCACAGGAGCAGCAAACGGCAAGGCTTATCGTCGCCAGCCTGCTTAGCCACTGCCGCGACTTGCTCGGCAGTCAAATCCAGACCGCCTCACGCAGCCAGGCACTATTTGAAGCGATTCGCGATTATATCGATGAACGCTATGCCTCCGCGCTAACCCGTGAATCTGTCGCGCAAGCATTCTATATTTCGCCCAATTACCTCTCCCACCTGTTTCAAAAAACGGGTGCGACGGGCTTTAACGAATACCTGAATCATACACGGCTGGAACATGCAAAAACGTTGTTGAAAGGCTATGACCTGAAGGTAAAAGAAGTGGCGCACGCCTGCGGCTTTGTCGACAGCAACTACTTCTGCCGCCTGTTTCGTAAAAACACCGAACGCTCGCCGTCAGAATATCGTCGGCAATACCACAGCCAACTGACAGAAAAACCGACTACTCCAGAATAAGATGGGTTTGCTGCGGCGCAGAAAGCACTTTGCGCACCGCGCTCATTACCCGCTGCGGTTCACGCAGGAATGCGTAGATGCTGCATTGCACATAGCGGCAATGCTCAAATCGCTCGGCACCAGCAAGCTCGATATCCGTAATCAACAGCGCAACATCCGCCCGACGGATATCCTCGTCCGCTAAACGATTCTCCGTTCCCAGCGCCCCCTGGGTTTCAATGCTGACGCCCCACTTCTCTAACTGGCATAATTTTTCCAGCCGTTCTGCCGCCATATAAGTATGCGCCACGCCGCTGACGCAGGCGGTTACTGCCACCAGGTATGCCATTTTACCCCCCCACGGTAACCTCAAATCCGGCTCGTTCTGCCATTTCGCGCATCGTTGCCACATCGGCTGACGAGGGCGCAGAAACCTCTTTCATCGACCATGTTTTCCCCAGCAGGCGGTATTTCGGTTCACCGTACTGATGAAACGGCAACAGGTGGATTTGCCTGATATTCAGCGGGATCAGCACGTCCAGCGCCTGCTGCATATTCTCCCGGCTGAGTGTGAAACCAGGGATCAGCGGTAAACGCGGGATCACGTTGACACCTTCGCTTACCAGCAAACGCAGATTCTCCAGCACGCGTGGCAGGTTCATCTTCACCACATCCCACGCCTGAGTCGCGTCCATAATTTTTAAATCGAACAACACTTCATCGCACAATTTCGCCAGTGGTAACAGCTTGCTGGCTGGCGCGTCTCCGGCAGTTTCGATGGCACATGAGACGCCCCACAGCCGAAGTCGCTGTAAAAAACGGGTCGCAAATTCCGCCTGCATTAACACTTCGCCGCCAGAAAGCGTGACGCCGCCGCCGGACGTGCGAAAGAAAATGTCATCTTTCATCACTTCCCGCTCCAGCGCGTCAAGGCTGATATCGCGACCAATCCGTTCAAACGCCCCGGAGGGGCATTCATCCGCATCACGTAAACATTTCGCGCAGTGCAGACATTTCGCCTCTCTGCGTACCGTCTGGATTTTGCCGGAGATCGACTCCGGATTAGCACACCACGGGCAAAGATGTGGGCAGCCTTTAAAAAAGACCACCGTGCGGATGCCTTCACCGTCATTCAGCGAATAACGCTGAATGTTGAAAATGCGCGCCACGTCATCGCGGCGCGTTTCCACAACGTTACAGCTGATGCGCTGTCCGGCGGATGATGTCATCCTGGATCTCCTTCGACAATTCGACAAAGAAGGCGCTATATCCGCAACGCGCACCACCAGCCCGGCATAATCTTGTGGGCGCTTTTGCGCTTCCCGCAACGTGTCGGCATTCACCACGTTAAACTGAATATGCTGCAACTTAAGCTGGGTAAATGCGCGTAAGAAATCGGCCAGTTTACGTAATCCCGCTTCACCTTCGAGGGTCGCCGGAGTGAATTTCACGTTCAGCAATGTACCGTTAGACAGCAGCGTGTTATCGAGCTTACTGACTGATTTCAGTACCGCCGTTGGTCCTTGTGCGTCCTGGCCCAGCATTGGCGACAAGCCACCGTCTGCCAGTTGCTCCCCGGCAAAATGACCGTCTGGCGTCGCGCCAACCACCGATCCCAACGGGACGTGAGCAGAAACGGTATACGACCCCGGCGTGAAGTAGCCACCGCGCGGGTTCTGGTATTTTTCCACTTCTTTGCAGTAGTGGCGCAGCAGTTCGGCGCTAATGTTATCCACCTCGTCGATATCGTTGCCGTATTTCTCAAAGCGGTTAATTAAGCGAGCGCGAACTTTTTCGCCTTCTGGCGTTGCGAAGTTGGCTTTTAATACCGACAACAATTCGTCAAAACTTAAACGCTGTTGCTCAAAAACCATCCCTTTCAACGCATGGAGAGAATCGCTCAGGTTGGCAATACCGATCCCCTGTACGCCGGAGAAGTTATAACGCGCGCCGCCATCGGTAATATCGCGGCCTTTTTCCAGACAATCGCTGATAAACGACGAAAGCAGCGGCACTGGCGCCCAGTCGCGATGGCCGATATCACAAATATTGCTGCCTTCAACCATCAGGGTGATGTAGTGGCTGATCTTGGCGCGGATCTGTTCCAGTAAACCTTCATAAGTCAGCGCAGCATTGCCTTCATTTTCATGCAGACAAATTTCCATCACTTTCAGCAGGTTAAACATCGCGATGTCGTGCAAGCCGTAAGTTCTGCCAGGAATAGACAACTCCACGCAACCGACCACTGAATAGTCGCGCGCATCTTCCAGCGAAACGCCACGGTTGAGGAACGCTGGCACCACCACTTCATCGTTAAAGATTTGCGGAATACCGGTGCCGAGGCGAATGGTTTCTGCGGTTTTCATCAGGAACGGCGTGTCGATCAAGGCGTTAGTGCGCACGCCCAGGTTCGGTTGCGGTAATTGCACGCTTTGATAGGCGTCGAGGCAGAGGAACGAAAGCACGTTCACCGCACTACGTCCGTTTTCCGTTAAACCGCCGAGCAGCGCGGTATAGCCGGTCGGGAAACCTGCGAAATAGCGCGCGCTGCTGGTGGAGCGTAACAGCACGATGTCGTTGCACTTCACCCATAAAGATTCGAGCAGTTCTTTCAGGAACGCCGGGTCTTCGCCCTGGGTTAATGATGTCTGATAGAACGGCAACATATACTGGTCGAAGCGCCCTAACGACAGCGAACTGGCGTTGGATTCGTATTGCAGAATGATGTTCATGTACCAGAACAACTGGCACGCCTGCCAGAACGTCTGCGGCTTATGTTGCGCGTTATGGCGGGAGATCTCCGCAATAGTCAGCAGCTCTTCGCGACGCTGGGCATCTGTGCAGTTTGCCGCCATCGTTTCCGCCAGTTCGGCGTAACGCAAAATGTGTTTCTGCGAGGCTTCCAGCAGTAACAACGCGGCCTGATAAAAGTGATTCTCCGGCTGTTGCTGACAATGTTGCTGCATTTGCGCTACCAGCTCACCCAGCCCGTGATTCAGCAGACGCGGGTAATCAATAATAATGTGCCCCTGGCCTTTATCCGTCTGGTTGATGCTGAAAATCTGCGTGCTGGTCGCGGCTTTTACTTCATCCGTCATCTGCCCGTTAATGAAATCTTTCATCGAACGTTTTTCCCAGTACGGGAACAACTCTTCGCGGTAGATACGTTTATCTTCTTCGCTGATAGCAAAGCGGTCCTGCGGACGCGTCGGGAATTGATCCAGCTCTTTCAGCAGCCAGTAAGGGTCCATTTCCGGCGACATAATTCCGGCGCGCGGTTTCACCGTACGGTTACCGGCAATCAGTTCTTCATCACGAATCGAAATTTCAACGTGTTCCAGGATATACGCCGTGGCTTTTGCCCGACGAATAATCACCGGTTCGCCTTCGGTTTGCTTATGGCTGGCGGTATAAAGCAGCGCCCGCTCCAGCGAGATTTCACGGGTATTGGCAAACAGCGCAGTTTTAAGGCGAGAGATACGATTCGTCATGAGGAACTCCTGTAGGAAAGCGAACCCGCCCTTAAGGGCGGGATAAGAACTTAAGCGGTTTGCGCCAGATGGGCTTCGATTTTGCTCATGATGGCATCAGCGCGTTTTACTGCATCGCTGATGTTGACGCGCACGATGGTCTTGCCAGCAAAACGCTCTTCAAACTTGATGCCGATATCTTTGGTCAGAATCACCATATCGGCACTCGCCACATCTTCCGCAGTCAGTTCATTTTCCAGACCGATCGAGCCCTGGGTTTCTACTTTCACTTCCCAGCCTTTCGCTTTCGCGGCGCTTTCCAGCGCCTCTGCCGCCATATAGGTATGGGCAACACCTGAAGGACATGCGGTTACTGCAATAATTTTCGTCATGGCTCGTTCCTCAATTAATTAATTTCAAAATCCAGATCCAGGTCATCTTCCTTCTCATCAGCCGAAGACCCATTTTTACGCGCCAGACTTTTCAGCACGTTCACGCAGACTGCCGTCACAACCGCCCCGACAGCCACTGCTGCGATATAACCCAACTTACCTTCAACCACCGGCAGCACAATCAGCCCCCCCCAGCCTGCATAGCACTGCGCACCGACCATTGCTGCGGTCACCGTGCCACAAACAGAACCGACCATGATGGAAGGGATCACACGTAACGGATCGGCGGCGGCGAAAGGAATCGCCCCTTCAGTGACGCCAACACACCCCATCACCAGCGCCGCTTTACCCGTTTCGCGCTCTTCAGCGGAGAAATTTTTACGACTAATCAACGTCGCCAGCCCCATACCCAGCGGCGGGATACAAATACCCACAGCGGCAATGGCCACCACGGTATAAACCCCCTGAGCAACGCAAATCAGCATGAATGCATAAGCCACTTTGTTAACCGGGCCGCCCATATCGAACGCCAGCATCAATCCCATGATCACCGCCAGCATAACAATGCTGCCCTGCTGCATTCCCTGAAGCCACTGGGTCAGGCTGTTAGTCAACGCACCCACCGGCTCGCCCAGCCCCCACATCATGACGCCAGCGGTAATCAGTGTGCCGACGATTGGGATAATGAAGATGGGCATGACAGAACGCAGAACTTTATGCACCGGAATTTTCTTCAGGTAATGCACCACGATGCCGCCGATAATCCCGGCGATCAGCGCGCCAAAGAAGCCCGCGCCGAAACTGTTACCAACCCAGGCACCAATAGCGCACGGCGCCAGCGCAGAGCGTTCTGCAATGGAATAACCGATGTACGCCGCGAGGAAAGGCACCATCAGCGTCAAACCCGCGACGCCGATATCAAACAGTTTTTTCAGATTCGGATCGGCGACGGCATCCGGCACTGCGCCTTTGCCATACAACATGACGGAAACCGCCAGCAAAATACCGCCCGATACCACGAAGGGAATCATGTGTGAAACGCCCGTCATTAAGTGCTGACGGGTGTTTTTCAGGATCTGCACCAACTCATTCATAAGTCGCTCCCGGGCTTAGTAAAGCCCATGTCCATATTTTTGATGGCAGAAACAATAGGCAATCGCAAGCAGGGCAAACAGTGGATAAAAAGGCCATTTACTGGATTTTTGTAATGTCTGTACAAAAATGCGATCCGCCTCATAACTTGCGTTAACTCGGAATCATGCCGGAGTTACGCGTCTTGTGAGACGCGTCTCAAATTGGCGGTTACATTACATTTGTCCAGCTTTTGGCAGATTTGTCACATGGCAGGCCGTTGCCGTGCGCTCTTATCCTGTAAACAGAAAACCGTACCGGGAGAAAGGCAATGGCCCTGATTGTAGAATTTATTTGTGAGCTACCTAACGGCGTACATGCACGTCCGGCAAGCCACGTTGAAACGCTGTGTAATACTTTTTCATCACAAATTGAGTGGCATAACCTGCGCACCGATCGCAAAGGCAACGCCAAAAGCGCACTGGCGCTGATTGGCACCGACACGCTGGTGGGCGATAACTGCCAGTTACTGATTTCCGGAGCCGACGAACAGGAAGCGCACCAGCGTTTAAGCCAATGGCTGCGCGATGAATTTCCCCACTGCGACGCGCCGCTGGCGGAAGTTAAATCTGACGAACTGGAGCCGTTGCCGGTTTCACTGACCAACCTGAATCCGAGAATTATCCGCGCCCGCACCGTATGCAGCGGTAGCGCAGGTGGCATTCTGACGCCGATCTCTTCTTTAGATCTTAACGCGCTGGGTAATCTTCCCGCAGCCAAAGACGTTGACGCCGAGCAATCCGCACTGGAAAACGGCCTGACGCTGGTACTGAAAAACATTGAGTTTCGTCTGCTGGATAGCGACGGTGCTACCAGCGCGATTCTGGAAGCGCACCGATCCCTGGCTGGCGATACTTCCCTGCGCGAACATTTACTGGCAGGTGTCAGCGCCGGATTAAGCTGCGCCGAAGCGATTGTTGCCAGTGCGAATCACTTTTGCGAAGAGTTCGCCCGTTCCAGCAGCAGCTACCTGCAAGAGCGTGCCCTGGACGTACGCGACGTCTGCTTCCAGTTACTCCAGCAAATCTACGGTGAGCAACGCTTCCCGGCACCGGGCAAACTGACGCAGCCCGCCATTTGTATGGCTGATGAACTGACCCCCAGCCAGTTCCTCGAACTGGATAAAAATCACCTCAAAGGATTGTTGCTCAAAAGCGGCGGCACCACCTCACATACGGTGATCCTTGCCCGTTCGTTCAACATTCCGACGCTGGTTGGTGTGGATATTGATGCCCTCACTCCGTGGCAGCAACAAACGATTTATATCGACGGCAACGCCGGGGCGATTGTGGTTGAGCCAGGGGAAGCCGTAGCTCGTTATTATCAGCAAGAAGCCCGCGTACAGGACGCCCTTCGTGAGCAACAGCGTGTCTGGCTGACCCAACAAGCCCGTACCGCTGATGGTATCCGTATTGAAATTGCCGCTAACATCGCTCACTCCGTGGAAGCGCAGGCCGCATTCGGCAATGGTGCGGAAGGCGTTGGTTTGTTCCGCACTGAAATGCTCTATATGGATCGCACCAGTGCACCGGGCGAAAGCGAGTTGTACAACATTTTTTGTCAGGCGCTGGAATCCGCCAACGGACGCAGTATTATTGTGCGCACTATGGACATTGGCGGCGACAAACCCGTTGATTATCTGAACATTCCCGCAGAAGCTAACCCGTTCCTCGGTTATCGCGCTGTGCGTATTTATGAAGAGTACGCGTCGTTATTTACCACACAACTACGGTCGATCCTGCGCGCCTCCGCTCACGGCAGCCTGAAAATCATGATCCCGATGATCTCTTCAATGGAAGAGATCTTATGGGTGAAAGAAAAACTGGCGGAAGCCAAACAGCAACTGCGCAATGAACATATTCCGTTTGATGAGAAGATCCAGCTCGGCATCATGCTGGAAGTGCCGTCGGTGATGTTCATCATCGATCAATGCTGTGAAGAGATTGATTTCTTTAGTATTGGTAGTAATGACCTGACGCAATATCTGCTGGCAGTGGATCGCGATAACGCTAAGGTTACTCGTCACTACAACAGCCTGAATCCGGCATTCTTGCGGGCACTCGATTACGCCGTGCAGGCGGTGCATCGCCAGGGGAAATGGATTGGTCTGTGCGGTGAACTGGGAGCGAAAGGTTCAGTGCTGCCGTTGCTGGTCGGTTTAGGGCTGGATGAACTCAGCATGAGCGCACCGTCAATTCCGGCGGCGAAAGCGCGAATGGCGCAACTTGATAGCCGTGAGTGCCGCCAGTTACTCAACCAGGCAATGGCCTGCCGTACTTCGCTGGAAGTGGAACACCTGCTGGCGCAATTCCGTATGACGCAACAGGACGCACCGCTGGTCACCGCCGAGTGCATCGCGCTGGAAAGCGACTGGCGCAGCAAAGAAGAAGTGCTCAAAGGCATGACCGATAACCTGCTGCTGGCAGGCCGCTGCCGCTATCCGCGTAAACTGGAAGCCGACTTGTGGGCGCGCGAGGCCGTTTTCTCTACCGGTCTGGGCTTTAGTTTTGCCATTCCACACAGCAAATCAGAACACATTGAGCAATCCACCATCAGCGTGGCGCGTCTGGCAGCGCCGGTACGCTGGGGCGATGATGAAGCGCAATTCATCATTATGTTAACGCTGAACAAACACGCTGCGGGCGATCAGCATATGCGCATTTTCTCGCGCCTCGCTCGTCGCATCATGCACGAAGAATTCCGTAACGCGCTGGTTAACGCCGCCTCTGCCGACGCTATCGCCAGCCTGCTGCAACATGAACTGGAACTGTAAAAGGAAACATCATGGAACTGTATCTGGACACCGCTAACGTCGCAGAAGTCGAACGTCTGGCACGCATATTCCCGATTGCCGGGGTGACAACTAACCCGAGCATCATCGCTGCCAGCAAGGAGTCCATCTGGGAAGTGCTGCCGCGTCTGCAAAAAGCGATTGGTGATGAGGGCATTCTGTTTGCTCAGACCATGAGCCGTGACGCGCAGGGTATGGTGGAAGAAGCGAAGCGTCTGCGCGACGCCATTCCGGGCATCGTGGTGAAAATCCCGGTAACCGCCGAAGGTCTGGCAGCAATTAAAATACTGAAAAAAGAAGGTATTACTACGCTTGGCACCGCTGTATATAGCGCCGCACAAGGGTTATTAGCCGCGCTGGCAGGCGCCAAATATGTTGCTCCGTATGTTAACCGCGTAGACGCCCAGGGCGGTGACGGTATTCGCACGGTTCAGGAGTTGCAAGCATTGCTGGAAATGCACGCGCCAGAAAGCATGGTGCTGGCTGCCAGCTTTAAAACACCGCGTCAGGCGCTGGATTGTTTGCTGGCAGGATGTGAATCCATCACCCTGCCCTTAGATGTAGCGCAACAAATGCTCAACACGCCTGCGGTAGAGTCAGCAATAGAGAAGTTCGAACACGACTGGAACGCCGCATTTGGCACTACTCATCTCTAAAGGAGCAATTATGGACCGCATTATTCAATCACCGGGTAAATACATCCAGGGCGCAGATGTCATTAATCGTCTGGGCGAATACCTGAAGCCACTGGCGGAACGCTGGTTAGTGGTGGGTGACAAATTTGTTTTAGGCTTTGCTCAATCCACTGTCGAGAAAAGCTTTAAAGATGCTGGACTGGTAGTAGAAATTGCGCCGTTTGGCGGTGAATGTTCGCAAAATGAGATCGACCGTCTGCGCGGCATTGCGGAAACAGCTCAGTGTGGCGCAATTCTCGGTATCGGTGGTGGCAAAACTCTCGATACCGCCAAAGCACTGGCGCACTTTATGGGCGTTCCGGTAGCAATCGCACCGACCATAGCCTCTACCGACGCACCGTGTAGCGCACTGTCTGTTATCTACACCGATGATGGTGAGTTTGACCGCTATCTGCTGCTGCCGAACAACCCGGAACGCGTCATTGTGGATACAAAAATCGTTGCTGGCGCACCTGCACGTCTGTTAGCGGCGGGTATCGGCGATGCGCTGGCAACCTGGTTTGAAGCACGTGCCTGCTCTCGCAGTGGCGCGACCACGATGGCGGGCGGCAAGTGCACCCAGGCCGCGCTGGCGCTGGCTGAACTGTGCTACAACACCCTGCTGGAAGAAGGCGAAAAAGCGATGCTTGCTGCCGAACAGCATGTGGTAACTCCGGCGCTGGAGCGCGTGATTGAAGCGAATACCTATTTGAGCGGTGTAGGCTTTGAAAGCGGTGATCTGGCTGCGGCACACGCGGTGCATAACGGCCTGACCGCTATCCCGGACGCGCATCACTATTATCACGGTGAAAAAGTGGCGTTCGGTACACTGACACAACTGGTGCTGGAAAACGCACCGGTTGAGGAAATCGAAACCGTAGCGGCGCTGTGTCATGCCGTTGGTCTGCCAATTACCCTGGCGCAACTGGATATTAAAGAAAATATTCCGGCGAAAATGCGGATTGTCGCAGAAGCATCTTGTGCAGAAGGTGAAACTATTCACAACATGCCAGGCGGCGCAACGCCAGATCAGGTTTACGCCGCACTGCTGGTAGCCGACCAGTACGGACAGCGTTTCCTGCAAGAGTGGGAATAACCTATGCCAAACTCCCGGCTTGTCCGGGAGTTTGAGATTGCAGGCAAAGTGGGCACGGTATTCCCCCTTGCCGGGGTCGCGCCGGAGCTGGTTTGTTCCCCTCACCCTAACCCTCTCCCCACAGGGGCGAGGGGATCGTCCGGGCACGTTTTATACATTGTCGCCCGTCTGAAACACCTGCGTTGTCCGGGTATTGGAAATTGCTGCCAAACTGGCTCATTCGTCACTGAGGGCACGGTTTTCCCCCTCGCCCTCTCCCCAAAGATGTGAGGGAACCGTCCGGACACTTTTTTACTTTGTCACCCATCTGAAATTCCGCGTTGTTCGGAGTTTTTTTATCCGCTTCTGGACATTTTCCCCACAGAACATTCAAACGCCCGGAAGGTCGAATCTGCGACGATTATTTTCACGGACGAAACAGATGAAAGCTTCACTCGCGTTGGTCAGTCTTCTGACGGGATTTACCAGCCACTCCTTAAAATCTCCCGCCGTTCCACCAACCGTGGTACAAATCCAGACCAACACCAACCTTGCCATCGCAGACGGTGCCAGACAGCAAATTGGCAGCACGCTGTTTTACGATCCGGCATATGTGCAGCTTACCTATCCTGGCGGCGATGTCCCGCAGGAGCGCGGCGTATGTTCTGATGTAGTGATCCGCGCCTTGCGCAGCCAGAAGGTCGATTTGCAGAAGCTGGTGCATGAAGATATGGCGAAGAATTTTGCCGATTATCCACAAAAGTGGCAGTTAAAACGTCCGGACAGCAACATCGATCATCGTCGGGTGCCTAATCTGGAAACCTGGTTTACCCGCCACGATAAAACACGCCCCACCAGCAAGAACCCCAGTGACTATCAAGCGGGCGATATTGTCTCCTGGCGATTAGATAACGGGCTGGCACATATTGGGGTGGTGTCAGATGGCTTCGCCCGCGACGGTACGCCGCTGGTGATACATAACATTGGCGCAGGCGCGCAGGAAGAAGATGTGCTGTTTAGCTGGCGGATGGTGGGGCATTATCGTTATTTTGTTAAATAAGAGATCGCCCCACATGAAGAAAAAATTCAGATCCTTTTTACGCTGACGGCTTCTTTTTTCTTACGGCTCACCAGCGCCAGTGCCAGCACAATCAGCACAATACCGCTACCTTCAACCGCGCCGGGATTCTCACCGAGCAGCCACCACGAAAACAGTACCCCGCAAACGGGAACGGCCAGTGTACTTAAGCTGGCAATACTGGCGGGTAAGTTTTTCAGCACGAACAACCATAAGCTCCAGGCCAGCGCCGTCGCCAGAATCGCACTGTAGGCCAGTGCCCAGAACACGGTGGGTTGCCAGTCAATTTCACGTTGTGGCACCAGTAACGCGACCGCACTCATCACCAGCGCCGCATAAAGCATCTGCCAGGATGTTAACGACAATAAATCCACGCGCGGATGGCGGGCATAAAGGCGTTTAGCAACAATCGCGCTCGCCCCCCAACTGACGCCAGAGAGGATTGCCAGGATGGCGCTTTTCATTGAGGAGAAATCGAGTTGCCACGGCTGCAACACCAGCAATAAACCAACGGCAGCAATCAGAATCGCGAAATATTGCCCGCGTCGCAGGCGTTCACCGAGAAACAACGCCGCGAGAATCACCACCCAGAACGGCATGGTATAACTCAGGATCGCCACTTTCCCCGCACCGCCGCTGACCAGCGCCCACTGCGCCAGCCCTACCATCCCGCAGGTTTGTAACAGGGCAATGGCTAAGGTGTATTTAAACGGCGTCGGACGCATTCCACGACCACGTAATAAAAGGACGATGAACAGAACAAAAGCGCCGAAAATGCAGCGTAAAGCGGTAAAGTCGAAGGCACCTATGTAGCTGGTGACTTGCTTCATGAAAATCCAGCTATAACTCCAGATAAGTGTGAGCACAACCAGGCCACTGATTGCCAGTGGGTTGCTCTTTCCCGTAGTAGGCATGAGAGATCCAGCGTGTAGTAGTTTTGTTAGCGACACTATACGCCGGTAAAGAAACTTCAGCGACTGCCTGAAAGGCAGTCGCTGAAGGAGGTCAGATTACAGCAGGTCGAAACGGTCGAGGTTCATGACTTTCACCCATGCTGCCACGAAGTCTTTAACAAACTTCTCGTGGGCATCGCTGCTGGCGTAAACTTCCGCTACCGCACGCAGGACAGAGTTAGAACCAAATACCAGATCCGCACGGCTGGCTGTGTATTTCACTTCGCCGGTTTCGCGGTCACGGCCTTCGAACAGCTCTTTCGATTCGTCGGTCGCTTTCCACTCGTAACGCATATCCAGCAAGTTCACGAAGAAGTCATTGCTCAATACGCCCACGCGGTCAGTGAAGACGCCGTTTTTACTGCCATCGAAGTTGGCACCCAGTACACGCATCCCGCCCACCAGCGCGGTCATTTCCGGCGCGGTCAGCGTCAGTTGCTGTGCTTTATCAATCAGCAGCGACTCGGTGGTGGAAACATCCAGACGGGCGCGATAGTTACGGAAGCCGTCAGCAATCGGCTCCAGCAGCTCGAACATCTCGATGTCAGTCTGATCCTGACGCGCATCGACGCGACCCGGCGCAAATGGTACATGAATGCTCAACCCTGCGGCGCTTGCGGCTTTCTCTACGCCAACCACACCTGCCAGCACGATGATATCCGCCAGCGAGGCTTTGCCAGACTCTTTCTGGATTTTCTCCAGAACTGGCAGAGCACGAACGGCTGCGGCGTTCACATCCCAGTCGCGCTGCGGTGCTAATGCCAGACGCGCACCGTTGGCGCCACCGCGTTTGTCGCCACCACGGAAAGTAGAAGCAGACGCCCAGGCCACCGATACCAGCTCACTGACAGACAGACCAGAATCCGCAATCGCAAATTTCAGACTGATAATGTCTTGTTCGGTCGGGTTGTAGATCGGCTGCGGCAGCGGATCTTGCCAGATCAGATCTTCTTTCGGTACTTCCGGCCCGATGTAGCGAGATTTCGGCCCCATATCCCTGTGCGTCAGTTTGAACCAGGCACGGGCAAAGGCTTCGTTGAACGCCTGCGGATCGTTGAGGAAGCGACGAGAGATCTTCTCGAACTCTGGATCAAAACGCAGCGTCAGGTCGGTCACCAGCATCGTCGGCTTACGTTTCTTCGACGGATCAAACGGATCCGGGATAATTTCCGGTGCGTCTACCGCTTCGAACTGGATTGCGCCAGCCGGGCTGCGGGTCTGTACCCACTCATATTTGAACAGGTTTTCGAAGAAATAGTTGCTCCACTGAGTCGGTGTCTGCGTCCAGACCACTTCCAGACCAGAGGTGATGGCATCTGCGCCAACGCCGCTGCCGTAAGTGCTCGCCCAGCCTAAACCTTGTTCTTCAATCGGTGCAGCTTCCGGGTCAGGGCCAACGTTAGATGTCGGACCGGCACCGTGGGTTTTACCCAGCGTATGACCACCCGCAATCAGCGCCACGGTTTCTTCGTCGTTCATGCCCATGTTGCCGAAGGTCGCACGGATAGCTGCTGCCGCAGAAAGCGGTTCGCCGCTGTGATCCGGGCCTTCCGGGTTAACGTAAATCAGCCCCATCTCGGTTGCACCCAGTGGTGCTTTCGCCAGTGCTTCTGGATGACGGTGGGTCAGCCAGGCTTTTTCATCACCCCAGTTAACGTCGAGATCCGGTTCCCAGACGTCTTCACGACCGGCACCAAACCCGAAGGTACGGAAGCCGGAGTTTTCCAGCGCCACGTTACCCGCGAGGATAAACAGGTCTGCCCAGGAGATTTTCTGACCATATTTCTGTTTGATTGGCCACAACAGGCGACGCGCTTTATCAAGGCTTACGTTATCCGGCCAGGAGTTCAGCGGTGCAAAACGTTGCTGACCACGACCTGCGCCGCCGCGTCCGTCGATGGAACGGTAAGTCCCCGCGCCGTGCCAGGCCATACGAATAAATAAGCCCGCATAGCTGCCCCAGTCGGCTGGCCACCACGGCTGAGATTCTGTCAGCAGGGCTTTCAGATCTTTTTTCAGGCCGTAGTAATCTAATTTGCTGAATTCTTTGCGGTAGTCAAAGTCCTCACCCAGCGGGTTAGAACGATTAGAATGTTGGTTTAACAGGTCAACACGGAGTTGATTTGGCCACCAGTCGCGAGTGGTTGTGCCCCCACCTGCGCTCTGGTCATGACCGCCCTGATGGAACGGGCATTTGCCGGTGGCTGTCGTGTTATGGATATCGTCTGACGTGCTCATCAATGTGCTCCCCTCTACAGTGTTACCGTTACGATACACAGCGTTAGAGAGAAGTTATAATTGAATTAATCCACGGATGCGATAGTTGAGATCTTACATATTGTTGGTTAAAGAGATGTAGATCAAATTGATCGTAATTAAGCCTTTTTGATTATGTCCGATTTAGGACAAATACTTTATAAAAAAGTGTTTTAGCTTCACATCCTTCAAGGAAGAAGGGAGAAAACAAGGCTGACTACCTTATTTTCCCACCCTCATTTAGAGGCAGCATTTTGTGCTCTGTTTAAAATTTGTGATCACTGTGTGATTTTCACAAAAGCCACAATATTTATAAACCAGGTCGAACACCCAGCGTATGACAAATCGCGTAACTCATTTCAGCGCGGTTAAGCGTATAGAAGTGGAAATCTTTAACCCCTTCCCGGCTTAAAATCTTCACCATGTCCATGGCGATATTCGCCCCCACCAGCTTGCGGGTTTCGGCATCGTCATCCAGACCGTCAAACATTTGCGCCATCCACGCCGGAATACGCACGTTGGTCATGTCGGCAAATTTCTTCGCCTGTTTAAAGTTAGAGACCGGCAAAATACCCGGAATAATTTCCACATCGATACCCGCCGAGACGCAGCGATCGCGAAAACGCAGGTAGCTTTCGACATCGAAGAAGAATTGAGTAATCGCACGGTTGGCGCCGGCATCGACTTTACGTCTCAGGTTAAGCAAATCTGCCTGGGCACTTTTCGCTTCCGGGTGAACTTCCGGATACGCCGCCACGGAGATATCAAAATCTGCCACTTCTTTTAACAGCGTCACCAGGTCAGAGGCATACATTTCCGGCTTACCGCTTCCCGGCGGCAGGTCGCCACGCAGCGCCACAATATGGCGAATGCCGTTATTCCAGTAGTCGCGAGCGATGGTGCGCAGCTCATCGGGAGTCGCATCAATGCAGGTGAGATGCGGCGCAGCTTCCAGACCGGTGCGATCTTTAATGCCTTTAATGATGCTGTGTGTACGGTCGCGCTCGCCGGAGTTCGCGCCATAGGTCACCGACACAAACTTCGGTTTCAGGCTGCTAAGGCGATCAATGGAGTTCCACAGGGTCTGCTCCATTTCACTGGTACGCGGCGGGAAAAACTCGAAAGAAACGTTAATCTGCCCCTGGACTTCTGCCAGGCTCTGATTCAGGGCATCCCGCTGGCTGGCGTGAAAAAAGCTCATACCTTACCTCATCAATCGCTTGTAGTTATATGTTGTGTTGTGAACATCTATCCATTTAGACGTCCAGATGTAAAGATGAAGGAAAAGCCGAGGGGCGTCAACCGAAAAATGACCAATGATGGTGAGGAAAAATCAGGGAAGATGAAAAAGATTCAGGATGGGAATTACAAGAAACCTGGCAGACGGATTTATTGTTTCTTGCCGGATGCAGCGTGAACACCTTATCCGGCTTACAACTCAATGATAATTAGGTAAATTGTGTTAAAGGCCATAAGCCCAACAAGCATGTGCATCATGCCTAATTGGGCTCCTGAACTTACAACAACTGCGCCAGCCGGTTAATATCCGACTGAATCGCCCCAGCGGTGACATCGCGCCCTGCGCCTGGTCCACGGATCACCAGCGGGTTATCGCGATACCAGCGGCTTTCGATGGCGAAGACGTTATCGCATGGCAGCAGTGATGCCAGCGGGTGATCTTCCCGCACCGCTTCCACACCAACACGCGCTTTGCCGTTGGCATCGAAACGCGCCACGTAGCGTAGCACCAGCCCCATTTCGCGGGCAGCTTCCAGCCGTTGTACCATCTGCTCGTTCAGCTCATCGCCATTTTCAAAGAAATGGTCGATGCTGCCGCCTTCGCAATGAGCAGGCACCAGCGACTCCACGCGCACTTGATCCGGTTCGATGTTGTAACCTGCTTCACGCGCCAGAATCACCAGCTTGCGCATCACGTCTTTGCCGGAAAGGTCATCACGCGGGTCAGGTTCAGTTAACCCTTGCTGCCATGCCTGATCCACCAGCTCGGTAAACGGCACGCTACCGTCGAATTGCAGGAACAGCCAGGAGAGCGTGCCGGAGAAGATCCCGCTGATCGACAAAATAGTATCGCCGCTGTCGATCAAGTCGCGCACGGTATGGTTGATCGGCAACCCCGCACCGACGGTGGCGTTATACAGCCAGTGGCGCCCAGTTTTTTCGAACGCGTCGTGGATCTGACGATATTTATTGCTGTCGCTCGCTCCCGCCAGTTTGTTGGCGCTGATAACATGGAAACCGTGGCTGGCGAAATCGAGATATTGATCGGCAAGCTGCTGGCTGGCGGTAACGTCCAGCACCACTAAATCATCATACGGATGGGCGCGCATCCACAGGAACAGCGACTCTTCATCCTGCTCCACGGCCTCATCATTGAAGAACGCTAACGCGCGGCTGGCGTCCAGCCCGTCATAACTCAGCAGGCTGCGGCGGCTGTCCACCACGCCTGCCAGCACAAATTCAAATCCGGTACGCGCCGAAAGCGTGCTCTGCTCACGGGCAAACAGTTCCAGCCAGCGGGAACCGATATTGCCCTTGCCGAACAGAACCAGGCCAATGCGTTTTTCCGCGCGAAAGACGGACTGATGCAGCCCCTGGATCAGGCTTTCGGTTGGGCCGGTACGCAGCACTGCCACCAGGCTGATGCCGTCATCCGACTGCCAGGTAAATTCGACCGGCTGGCCTTTCAGTTGCTGCCAGAAACGGTGGCAATGCAGCGGGTTACGGGTGACGCCCGCCCCGACCATCGCCACCAGCGCCAGCCCCTGACGCAGACGCAGTTCGCCAGGTAATCCCGCTTCGTCGAGAATTTTCAGGGCGCTGTCTGCCACTTCGGAGGTGTAGCAAAATTGCAGCAACTGGCGATCGTTATGTACGCCAACCGCCAGTGGGCGCACCTGCGCGCGTTTCAGGATCTGGTCGATTTCTTTATGCGCCAGTTTGAAGTCCTGGCTGGCGGGCACCTGAAACTCAATCAAACAAACATCATCATGGCTGGTGACAATACGCGCTCCTGTACCGGAAGCCAGCACGCGTTCAATGCGTGTAGAGCCTTGATCCGGCGTGTAGCTACAGCGCAGTTGCAGGTCAATTTCGCTGCCAGAAACTGGCTGTAAAGTACGGGCGTGGAGGACAGGTGCCGCCAGACGAGCCAGCTCGCTGGCCTCATCAAGACGCAGCAACGGCAGCAGGCAGGCATCTTTCACTTTACGCGGGTCGGCGCTATATACCCCGGCGACGTCGCTCCAGATGGTTACGCGAGAAACACCCGACAGCGCACCGATTTGGGTAGCGGAATAGTCAGAACCGTTACGCCCCAGCAGCACCGTTTCACCGGCGTTGTTACGGCTGATAAACCCGGTCACTACCAGACGTTTGCCCGGATGCTGCACCAGCAGTTGTTGCAGCAACGGGTACGAAAGGCCTTCATCAACCTGCGGTTGTGCGGCGCGTTCAGCACGTAAAAACTCGCGGGCATCAAGCCAGGCCGCAGGCAGTCCTTGTTGGTTAAGCACCGCAGACATCAGGCGCGCCGACCACACTTCACCGTGACCCACCACTTCCGCATACACCGCGTCGTTAATACCGCTGTCGAGCAGCGCCGCCAGGCGTTCAAGATCGCTGACAAAGGCGCTAATAAGGCTATCGGCTTCTTCAGCGGGTAACAGGCCGCTAATCAGATCGCATTGATAACGACGTAGCGTTTGTTGAACCTGATGCGCAGAGAGACGATCGGTCTGGCTTAGTTTCAACCAGTTAATCAACTGGTTAGTGGTGCTACCGGCGGCGGAAACCACCATCATATCGTCGGGCTGAGAGTACTCCGCCATAATGCCCGCGACACGCAAATAACACTTCACATCAGCCAGACTACTGCCACCAAATTTATGCAGTTGACGACCTTTCGCCCCTGCCTGCGCAATCACACTCATTTTTACCCCTTGTTTGCAGCCCGGAAGCCATTTTCCAGGTCGGCAATTAAATCTTCGCCATCTTCTATACCGGTGGAGATACGCAACAGCGTCTCGGAGATCCCGGCGGCAGCACGCGCTTCTGGCGCCATGCCTGCATGTGTCATGGTTGCGGCGTGAGAGATTAAACTTTCCACTCCCCCTAACGATTCCGCCAGCGTAAACAACGACAGCCCGCCCAGGAAACGACGCAGCGTTTGCTCATCGCCATCCAGCTCAAAACTCAACATTGCGCCAAAGCCTTTTTGCTGGCGCACGGCAATTTCATGCCCCTGATTTTCCGGCAGCGATGGGTGATAAAGTTTTTTCACCAACGGCTGGGTTTGCAGATATTTCACAATCGCCTGCGCGTTACGCTGAGCCAGCTTCATACGCGGCACCAGAGTACGCAGACCGCGCAGCAGCAGATAGCTGTCAAACGCGCCGCCCGTTACGCCAATATTGTTTGCCCACCAGGCCAGTTCGGTGACAACATCTGGATCTTTAGCAATCACCACGCCCGCCACCACGTCTGAGTGACCGTTCAGATATTTCGTACATGAATGCAACACCAGATCGGCACCTAATGCCAGTGGATTTTGTAATGCCGGGCTTAAGAAGGTGTTATCCACCACGCTCACCGCCCCGACTTCCCTTGCCAGATGGCAGATTTTCGCAATATCCACGACGCGTAACAATGGATTACTTGGGCTTTCTACCAGCACCAGTTTAGGTTTTTCTGCCAGTGCCGCCCGTAATGCCTGCTCATCGCCCTGATCAACAAACAACACGCGATAGCAACCGCGTTTCGCCAGGCTGTCGAACAGGCGATAGCTGCCGCCGTAGCAGTCGTGCGGCGCAACCAGCAGATCGCCGGGTTTCAAAAAGACAGTCGTGACCAGGTGAATAGCTGACATGCCGGTATTGGTTAGCACCGCACCTGCACCGCCTTCCAGTTCTGCCAGCGCCCGCTGAACCACATCGCGCGTTGGGTTGCCGCGACGCGAGTAATCATGCGCGCGTGGTTCGTTAAATCCGGTAAAGTTATAGGTGCTGGAAAGATGGATAGGCGGGACAACGCAACCATACTGTTCGTCGTCATTTAACCCGCTACGCACTGCAATGGTGGCCTGTTTACGCGTCATGTGATGAAGTTTCCTGGGCTTTGTTGGTGAAATGTCAGGCACCAGAGTAAACATTGTGTTAATGGACGTCAATACATCTGGACATCTAAACTTCTTTGCGTATAGATTGAGCAAATCCGAAATTGCCGTTAAAATTATATGCATTATCACGCTGGCAGGCGCATTACACGATGTCACGGTAGCGCCTGTGCGGTAAACTATGCGGGTTTATGACCAGTACCCTTATAAACTGTGCGGTCTGGTCTCAATTTATTGACGAAGAGGATTAAGTATCTCATGGCTGAATGGAGCGGCGAATATATCAGCCCATACGCTGAGCACGGTAAGAAGAGTGAACAAGTCAAAAAGATTACGGTTTCCATTCCTCTTAAGGTGTTAAAAATCCTCACCGATGAACGCACGCGTCGTCAGGTGAACAACCTGCGTCACGCTACTAACAGCGAGCTGCTGTGCGAAGCGTTTCTGCATGCCTTTACCGGGCAACCTCTGCCGGATGATGCCGATCTGCGTAAAGAGCGCAGCGACGAAATCCCGGAAGCGGCAAAAGAGATCATGCGTGAGATGGGGATTAACCCGGAGACGTGGGAATACTAAAGCGGAAAAGAGCGGCGCGGAGAGTGGAATCGCCTGATGCGCTACGCTTATCAGGCCTACGTCATATTGCAATTTATTGAATTTGCACGAACTTGTAGGCCGGATAAGGCGTTCACGCCGCATCCGGCATAAACAACGAGCACGTTGTCAGCGGTTCTGCTCTAACCCTCCGCTTTTTATACATGGACGTTTAACTATGAAATACAGGCTACTGCTCCCCGGCCTGCTGGTTTCTGTGCCTGCCCTTGCCTGGCAACCGCAAACCGGCGACATCATCTTTCAAATTTCTCGCTCATCGCAAAGTAAAGCAATCCAACTGGCAACCCATTCCGATTACAGCCACACCGGTATGTTGGTGATGCGTAACAAAAAGCCCTACGTCTTTGAAGCGGTCGGCCCGGTGAAATACACCCCGCTCAAACAGTGGATCGCCCACGGTGAAAATGGCAAATACGTTGTTCGCCGCGTTGAAGGCGGACTCAGCGCCGAACAGCAACAAAAACTGGCGCAAACGGCAAAACGTTATCTCGGCAAACCATACGATTTCAGCTTCTCGTGGAGCGACGATCGCCAGTACTGTTCGGAAGTGGTGTGGAAGGTTTATCAGAACGCGCTGGGAATACGCGTGGGTGAGCAGCAAAAACTAAAAGAGTTCGATCTTAGTAACCCGCTGGTTCAGGCAAAGCTCAAAGAACGCTACGGCAAAAATATCCCGCTTGAAGAAACAGTAGTCTCACCGCAAGCCGTTTTCGATGCGCCGCAACTCACTACCGTTGCTAAAGAATGGCCGCTGTTTTCATGGTAATGGGCCAATCGCATCATAATTGGCCCCCCCAAATCTAACTTTTGCTGCTCTGAAGCTCTTGCGAAAACTCAGCAACGTCATTTTGACGCTGTCGTTCCATGGCGATCGCGCCAAAGTGCGTTAACGTACAGAAAATAATGCAGCAGATAACACCAGCAAGCAGAAGATAAAAACCGCCATCCCAACCAACCTGATCGACCATAACACCAAACAGACTTGTTCCAAGCGTTGCGCCAAGAATATAGCTCATAAAACCACGCAAACCGACTGCGGAACCCACGGCAAAACTGGGGACAATTTCCATTGTCTGAACAGAAGCCAGGAACTGCGGTACATAGATAAGGCAGCCTACGCAAGCAGCAAAAATGGTAATAGAGAGCAGAGAGTCACTTTTCCAGTAGCCCAGCAGGCAGAAGAAAATTAATACCATACTGATAATAGCGGGTGGCATACGGCGACCACGAAATAATTTATCACTCAACCAACCAGCAAATAATGTAGTTGGAATCGCCGCCCATTCGAAGATTAAAAATGCCGTGCTCATTTCAGTCTTCGTAAAATGTTTCACACTTAACAGGTAAATAGGCAACCAACTGATAATTCCGAAACGCACCATATAGACAAAAACATCAACGAAAGAGACGAACCATGCGTTCTTGTTTTTTAGCACATAGGTACAAAAAATTTGCCAGGCCGTCATATCTTCCGGCGCACGATCATCTTTTGCTTTAATGCTGACGTCGTCCGGGACGATTTCGCTTAATGGCGGCAAACCTTCACTTACGGGCGAACCTTTACCTGACATCAGTACCACTATAGCAATGACAACAGATACAATCGCTGGAACAACATATGTTGCTATTTTCCAGTGTTCAGTCCCCAGCACAGCAAATGCACCACCAACAATCGGAGCAACAATACCGCCCCCGACATTGTGTGAAATATTCCAGACCGCACCGACGATGCCTCGTTCTTTACGAGGGAACCAGTTGGCTATTGTAATAAACGAAGGACCAACCCCCATCCCTTGAAAGAGACCGTTTAAAACAACAAGTCCCGCAAACATCCAGAAAGCAAAACTAAATCCAAGCGCCACGTTAACGAGAGCACAAAGAACCAAACCCACAGCCATATAGACTTTAGGATTCGCTTTATCTGCCAGACTACTCATTACCCCTTTACTAATACCGTAGGCGATCAGCATACAACTGCTAAGTAGACCTATTTGAGTCGCAGACAGATTAAGATCTTGCTTTAAATAAGGTGTGGAAAGAACAAAGTTATTCCTGACAATATAATACGAAAGATAACCGATAAATACGCTAAATAGCGCCTGCATACGATAACGATTATACGTATTCTTTATTTCACTTTCAGGAACCTTATGTGTTGCCACTTTAGGTTTCAATAGAGAAAGCATATATCACCTTCCAGTTCATAGAGTTATTTAAAACAGCAATGCCAGTTGCTACTCTCTGAAGAGTATTGCAAAAGCCCTTGCTTCATTGGTTTTAAAGATAGTGAAGCAAGTGAGTTTAAGTTACAATACAGGGCATATGAGTCAAAACTGACTCAAAAATACAAATATCATGTTCCATTTTTTTCCCATTTTTATATCTCAAAATAGAACAAAGCCATTATTTCAGCATTAACGGGTTACAACAGCCCCAATAAAAAAATAATGACTTTTATTAATTTTTTCAGTTTTTGAGGTCAGTCACATATTTTGCATCCATATACGTGATCATTGAAGAGACTCGATTTTACCCTGTTGGAGGATCATGCTACGCAACATGAAAATTTTCATCACCGTTCAACAACCAGCAGGGATTAAGGATTTTCATGTTATCCTTCGTGATAAGCACATTTGCGCTCAAGTTAAAGCCATTCTTCCGGCTTCTGAAGGCTGGTGCAAAGAAACAATAGAATCCGGTCAGGGCCTGAATCCGATAGCACGAATATCGAAATTAATTACCGGAAATAGCTGTAACAATCGCTATTTCCGCAAGATACACATGTTCAGAGGTGCAATATTGATCTTTTTTTGATAACCGCTTCCGGATATAGTGACGCTCGTTACATCTGAATTAATGAAATTTCCGATACTGACACCAGCGTCTTACAGTCATTATGTATATTAGCTAACGGATAATGCTATGAATTACAGCGTAAGAGTTTTTCTCTCGTTAATAGGATTTTTGACATGATTCGTATTATACAACGAGCATTAATCTGTTGGGTTTTATGCGTCAATGTCACCTCAGCGCAAGAGCTGGTGATTGCAACAACGCTTTCTTCGGAAGCGACGGAACACATTATTAGTCAATGGCAAAAACAACCACTGGCAACCAAAATCCGAACGCTTAACCGAACCAGTGCATCCATTGAGCGCCTGCTAGAAAATCCATTGGGTGAAAATATTGATCTGGTACTGAGTTCATCCCCCATGTTGCTACAGCGGTTGCAAAGTAAAAATCTGCTCCAGCCTTTTAATAATCAAATCGAAACAAGCAGAAAGTTAGTCCCCGAATCTATTCGTTCAACCACCGTTGCGGTTGCGGTATCGGGCTATGGCATCCTGATCAATGTGGCGCATCTGGAAGATAAAAATGAGCCAGTGCCTACTTCATGGAAGGAATTGAGCAGGTCACGTTATCAAGGAACACTATTAATGAGCAGCCCTTCACGTTCAGATACCACACATCTGATGATTGAAGATCTCCTGCAACAACAAGGATGGAGTAATGGTTGGGGTACGCTACTGAAAATAGGCGGTAATCTCGCTACCATTTCATCTCGCAGCTTTGGCGTAGCAAATAAGATCAGTACAGGGCTGGGTGACGCAGGTCCAGTCATCGACAATTACGCTAACGTACTGCTTAATAATTCAACTTTACGTTTCAGTTATTTCCCCAACTCTCGCGCAGCGCCAATGTTTATTGCCATCGCAAACGGCAGTAAACACCCACAGGAGGCGGGGCGTTTTATTAATTTTTTGTTGAGCCAGGAAGGACAACAGGCATTGAGCGATTCTGATTCAGGAAAGTATCCGGTATATCCGCTACCCTCCGGTACTCCACTCGCGGATCAACAATTGCGATTATTTGCCTCTCCTTCCCTTGATTATCCGTTGATTATGCAGCGCCAAAAGCTTGTGCAATTGTTATTTGATAATGCGATTACTGTTCGCCTTACCGAACTTCAAAACAGCTGGAAATCATTATATGCCGCAGAACATCGGCTTAAGCGTAAATTGCCAGATGTGCGTGCATTATTAACAGCAGTTCCTGTTACCCCGGAGCAGTCCGTTAATGCCATGTACCTGCAGCAATTCGAACTGCAATCAGGCTTTCGTGAAGCTCAGCTCATGGCATGGCAGCAGTTTTTCCTGCATCAGCAGCAATTGGTGAACACACAACTTGAGTCGTTAAAGTGAAACAACTACATACTATAGGGACGAGCTTACGGCTCGCCTTTGTTTTTAGCGCCATTCTTACGCTATTCGTTAGCGTAGTCAGCCTCTATTCCTGGTATGAACAAAATTCTCAGGTTCGCTACGCGCTTGATGATTATTTCCCGAGGATTCAGGCTTCATTTCTTTTTGAAGAAAACCTCACCGCATTGGTAAACGAATTTAATGAGCTACAACAGACAACCAATACCGCTAGTCGTCTTCAGGTGAGGAAGCAAATTGAACAACGGCTACAAAAAATTAAGGCCATTAATCCTCATCTTGATTCAGTACATCAACGTGCGCTTAACCAACAGGTCGCCAGTAGTGACAGACTGCTTAACAAGCTCGATAACGCATTGAACAACAACAATCAGGAAAAAGGAAAACTCGACGTTATATCCTCAAGAGTTAACTGGCTGCATGATGACTTTAATAATGAACTCAACTCACTTACCCAGGATTTAAGTTGGCAACAATCGTCGTTGCTAAATCAACTCAGCCAACGAAAAGATCTACCCGAAAAACAGAGTTTGCAAAATGCTCAGCAAACTATTCAAAAAGAATTGCAGCTCGTTTTCGAACTTTCACATATAGAAACCCAAATCGTCAGTACGCTAAAGGAGATGCTTAACACGCATAGCAGAGATATAGACGCGTTGAAACAACATATTCAGTATTTGAATTTTTTGAAACACAGCATTGACGAAAATGTGCGGTCGTTATCTTCTTATTCCAGTACCATCACATTACACCAGACAGTTTATTCCTTGTGGGAACTGGGTACTCAGCAAAATTATCTACCCGGAACCCTGGCTGCCTGGCAACAAGCTCAACAAACTCTCATGAGTACTATCGGGGATAAAGAGCGTGTATTTACGCAAATACGTGCTCAATTAGAAACGCAATTAGGTAATAGCCATCAACAATTACAAACATTCAATCTACGATTGGAAAAAATAATGCAAATCAGCGGGCTATTGATTTTGGCAGCTATGGTTACCGCCTTACTGTTCGTTATTCTGGTAAATTACCTCTACATTCGTCCCAGAATGATCCGCCGATTTCGGTTACTGAATGATGCCGTTGTCAAGTTAAGCAATGGTGAACTCGATGCTGATATCCCTGTCTCCGGTAACGATGAACTTGGGAGAATTGCCAACCTGCTCCGCCAGACCATTGAGAAAATTAATCAACAGCAACGTCAACTGGGACAGGAAATATGCGAGCGTATCGCGACAGAAAAAAACCTTCGTACAACGCAAAGTGAATTGATCCAAACTGCAAAACTGGCCGTGGTTGGGCAGACAATGACAACACTGGCACATGAAATTAATCAACCACTTAATGCCTTATCTATGTATCTTTTCAGCGCCAACCGCGCGCTGGAACAACAAGACGTTGGTTTGGTGAAAAATTATATTGTTACTATGCGATCGTTAGTCGAGCGCATGGATAACATCGTTAAAAGATTGCGCAACTTCGCCCGCCGTCGAGATAGTGAACTGGCTGGCGGTGCAATCAATTTACAGCAGGTAATTTATTCGTCCTGGGAACTTCTGGCGTTGAAACATCGATCACAGAAGGCCTCTCTTCACTACCCTGATAATTTCCCTGCCGTTTATGGTGATGATGTCTTGATTCAACAAGTTTTAGTTAATTTGTTTACGAATGCCCTGGAAGCCAGTCTGGAGCAATCACCCACAATAACCATCAGCTTTGAAGAAGAAGCCTCCACTGTAACGCTATATATTGCTGATAATGGAAAAGGCTGGCCAGTGCATCTGGCTGATCGACTATTAACGCCTTTTACCACGGACAAAGCTGTAGGTTTGGGTATTGGCCTTTCGATTAGCCATTCTATTATGCGCCAGTGCCAGGGAGAGTTATATATCGCGTCAACTCTCGACCGCCATGCGCTGGTTATTCTACGTTTCAGGAAACTTTAAGCATGACAGACACTACCCCAACAATTCTGTTAATTGATGACGACAATGATGTTCTGCTAGCCTACAGTACTCTCTTACAGCAAGAGGGTTATGTCGTATGTACCTGTAGCAACCCTTCTGAGGCTCTACAATTACTGCAAAATACGTGGGAAGGCATCGTGGTGTGCGACGTTTGTATGCCGGATATTTCAGGCATCACGCTGCTGGAAAAAATAATGCTTATCGACCCTCATCTTCCCATTCTGATGATCACCGGGCATGGCGATGTCCCCATGGCCGTTGAAGCAGTAAAAAAGGGAGCGTGGGATTTCCTGCAAAAGCCGATCAATCCGGAACAATTTCTCTCACTTATCGAAAAAGCACTGGCTGAACGTGAAGCTTATCTGGAACAAAAAAAATGGCGACACGCTCAGTTTAATCGGCACTTAATCGGTAACAGTGGTTGGATTCGCCAGACACGTCAACAGCTTGAAACGCTGGCAGAAACCGATCTTCCCGTCTGCTTTTACGGCGAACCTGGCACAGGAAGAACATTAGCCGCCCACTATCTTCATCAATTTAGTTCTCGCAAGGAAAGACCTTTAATTGAACGCACACTCAGCGCCAATAGCCAGCAGCCGTTGGAAGAATGGGTGAAAGAAGCAGAAGGTGGCACGCTGTTATTAAAAGAACTTGAGCATTTAACGCCAGAAAATCAGCGCGCCTTGATCCAGTACCAGGAAAGACCCCAGGATCGGTCATTTCGTCTGATTGTTGTTAATCAAAGCCCTCTGGCTGAACTGGCTGCCGCACAAAAAATTATTCCTGCATTGTATTTTCTTTTTTCACTCACCCACATTGAATGCCCACCACTCTGCCAGCGTCCGGGGGATATTGAACCTATTTTTCACCATTATCTGACCCTCACCTGTAAACGATTAAATCGCCAGCAGCCACTGCTGGGAAAAGCTTTTTATAAGCGACTGATGGCGCGTACCTGGCCTGGTAATATTATTGAATTGGTGAATGCGGCAGAACTGGTGGCAGTCGGCGTTTTAATGCTGGACGATTCGGTCAGTTTGCAGATGATGGAGACGGATCCAGCCCCGCTGGATGAACTCGTAGAATCTTATGAAAGACAAATAATTATTGATGCTCTCAACTTCCATCAGGGTCGTATCAACGACGTTGCCGATTACTTTCAGATACCCAGGAAAAAGCTGTCTTTGCGCATGAAAAAATACGGTATTGATAAAATGGATTTTCGCTATGAGAAGAAAGATAAAAAGACACAAACTCAATGAGTTATGTTGATAATGTAGGTTTTCAGGCACAAAAAAAGCGCCGTGCGGCGCTTTTTTCGGAAATCCGGTCTTATTTGCTGCCCGGGATGCTGAAACGCTTGTTGAAGCGGTCAACACGGCCACCGGTAGCAACATCACGCTGTTTGCCAGTGAAGAACGGGTGGCACTTGCTGCACACGTCGAGGTTCAGGTCATGACCAACGGTGGAGCGGATTTTCATTACGTTACCGCAAGAGCAGCTAGCAGTAATTTCTTCGTATTTCGGGTGAATATCTTTTTTCATGGGAAAACCTCGGTTTAAGGCCGCGTCGCTCTTCCAGCCCTAACGCCAGACACCACGCGATGTTTAAAGTATAGTTTCAATACGATCATTTCGTATCAAAGGCGCCGAATCATACAGAAATTAACCAGCGTATGCAAACTGATCCGCACTCCTCTACGGCAATGTGTATACTGTTCCACCGAATTTCAAGTCAGGATGATGCTATGCCCGTTGCTCACGTTGCCTTGCCCGTTCCGCTTCCCCGAACCTTTGACTATCTGCTGCCTGAAGGCATGACGGTTAAAGCCGGGTGTCGCGTGCGCGTGCCGTTTGGTAAACAGCAGGAGCGCATCGGGATTGTGGTGTCCGTTAGCGATGTCAGCGAGCTGCCGCTCAACGAGCTAAAAGCGGTAGTTGAAGTGCTGGACGTTGAGCCGGTATTTACTCACTCCGTCTGGCGATTACTGCTATGGGCGGCGGATTATTATCATCATCCAATTGGCGATGTGTTGTTTCATGCCTTGCCGATTTTACTGCGCCAGGGGCGACCTGCAGCGAACGCGCCCATGTGGTACTGGTTTGCCACCGAGCACGGTCAGGCGGTAGATATCAACAGCCTGAAACGTTCGCCAAAGCAACAACAGGCACTGGCGGCATTGCGACAAGGGAAAATCTGGCGCGACCAGGTTGCCACTCTCGAATTTAATGATGCCGCGCTACAGGCACTGCGCAAAAAAGGTCTGTGTGATTTAGCAAGTGAAACACCAGAGTTTAGTGACTGGCGAACGAACTACGCCGTTTCTGGCGAGCGGTTGCGACTGAATACTGAACAAGCCACCGCCGTTGGCGCCATCCATAGCACGGCAGATACCTTTTCCGCCTGGCTGCTGGCGGGCGTCACCGGCTCCGGTAAAACGGAAGTTTATCTAAGCGTGCTGGAAAACGTGCTCGCCCAGGGCAAACAGGCGCTGGTAATGGTGCCGGAAATCGGCCTGACACCGCAAACTATCGCCCGTTTTCGTGAACGCTTTAATGCCCCCGTGGAAGTTCTGCATTCTGGCCTGAATGACAGCGAACGCCTTTCGGCGTGGCTAAAAGCGAAAAATGGCGAGGCGGCGATTGTGATTGGCACCCGCTCCGCGCTGTTTACACCGTTTAAAAATCTCGGCGTGATTGTCATTGATGAAGAGCACGACAGCTCCTACAAGCAACAGGAAGGCTGGCGCTACCATGCCCGCGACCTGGCGGTGTATCGCGCGCATAGCGAGCAAATCCCGATTATTCTTGGCTCCGCAACGCCCGCGCTGGAAACGTTATGCAACGTCCAGCAGAAAAAATACCGCCTGCTGCGCCTGACCCGTCGGGCGGGTAATGCGCGTCCGGCAATTCAACACGTGCTGGATTTAAAAGGTCAGAAGGTGCAAGCGGGGCTGGCTCCGGCGTTGATCAGCCGTATGCGCCAGCATTTACAGGCCGACAACCAGGTTATCCTCTTTCTTAACCGCCGGGGTTTTGCGCCTGCGCTGCTGTGCCACGACTGTGGCTGGATAGCCGAATGCCCGCGCTGCGATCACTACTACACATTGCATCAGGCGCAGCAGCATCTGCGCTGTCATCACTGCGACAGCCAGCGCCCAGTGCCGCGCCAGTGCCCTTCCTGCGGCTCCACGCATCTTGTGCCGGTGGGCCTGGGCACCGAGCAGCTTGAGCAGACGCTTGCCCCGATGTTCCCTGGTGTACCCATTTCACGTATTGATCGTGACACTACCAGCCGCAAAGGTGCGCTGGAACAACAACTGGCGGAAGTACATCGCGGCGGCGCGCGGATTTTGATTGGCACGCAAATGCTGGCGAAAGGTCACCACTTTCCGGATGTCACACTTGTGGCATTACTGGACGTGGACGGTGCGCTGTTTTCTGCCGATTTTCGATCCGCAGAACGTTTCGCCCAGCTTTACACCCAGGTCGCTGGTCGTGCGGGGCGTGCCGGTAAACAGGGCGAAGTGGTGCTGCAAACGCATCATCCGGAACATCCTCTCTTGCAAACATTGCTCTATAAAGGCTATGACGCCTTTGCAGAACAGGCGCTGGCCGAGCGGCGTATGATGCAGCTACCACCGTGGACCAGCCACGTGATTGTGCGCGCCGAAGATCATAACAATCAGCACGCGCCGCTGTTCCTGCAACAGTTGCGAAATCTCATCCTCTCCAGTCCGCTGGCGGATGAGAAACTGTGGGTTCTCGGCCCGGTTCCAGCACTGGCACCCAAACGTGGCGGTCGCTGGCGCTGGCAGATCCTGCTGCAACATCCTTCCCGCGTGCGCTTACAGCACATCATTAACGGTACGCTGGCGCTTATTAATACAATACCGGATTCACGGAAAGTGAAATGGGTGCTGGATGCCGATCCTATTGAGGGTTAAACCGCTAACGATGCGAGGCGGATCGAAAAATTAAATATTCATCACACTTTTCATGAAAATTCTGTAACCGTTTTCACGCGCTATCTGCTAAAAATGTTGCCGATGTGAAGTAAACACGGATGTAGTACGCCTGACGTGCCAGGCGAGGAGTGAGAGTGAAAGCGAAGAAGCAGGAAACTGCCGCAACCATGAAAGACGTCGCCCTGAAAGCAAAAGTCTCTACGGCAACCGTCTCCCGAGCGTTAATGAATCCAGATAAGGTCTCCCTGGCGACTCGTAACCGGGTTGAAAAAGCCGCCCGGGATGTGGGTTATTTACCGCAGCCGATGGGGCGTAACGTCAAGCGTAATGAGTCCCGCACCATTCTGGTGATTGTCCCGGATATCTGTGATCCCTTCTTTAGCGAAATTATTCGCGGAATCGAAATTACGGCAGCAAGTCATGGGTATCTGGTACTGATTGGCGACTGTGCACATCAAAACCAGCAGGAAAAAACCTTTATCGATTTGATAATCACTAAGCAAATTGATGGCATGTTGCTGCTCGGTTCAAGGCTGCCGTTTGATGCCAGCATTGAGGAACAGCGTAATCTGCCGCCGATGGTGATGGCGAACGAATTTGCACCGGAGCTGGAACTGCCTACAGTTCATATCGACAACCTGACCGCTGCATTTGATGCGGTAAATTACCTGTATGAACAGGGGCATAAATTGATCGGCTGTATTGCTGGGCCGGAAGAAATGCCGCTGTGTCACTATCGCCTGCAAGGCTACGTTCAGGCTCTGCGTCGCTGCGGAATTATGGTTGATCCACAATACATTGCCCGTGGCGACTTCACCTTCGACGCCGGAAGCAAAGCCATGCAGCAGTTGCTCGACCTTCCGCAACCGCCAACTGCTGTTTTCTGTCATAGCGATGTGATGGCACTTGGCGCACTTTCGCAGGCAAAACGTCAGGGGCTGAAAGTTCCTGATGACCTTTCCATAATCGGTTTTGATAACATCGACCTGACGCAATTTTGTGATCCGCCACTGACAACCATCGCACAGCCGCGCTATGAAATTGGTCGCGAGGCAATGTTGTTATTGCTTGACCAAATGCAGGGGCAAACGGTCGGCAGTGGCTCACGTTTAATGGACTGCGAGCTTATTATCCGGGGATCGACACGCACATTGACTTAAAGTAAACCTTTAAGGCTTCCGTGACTGGTCAAAGGCCCGCCGCTTAAGTAACATGGCGGGCTGACGAACGAATAAATACAGCGAAACGATAGTGGCACAACGAGATTATGTACGCCGCAGCCAACCGGCACCTTCGCGGCGAAAAAAGAGTACCTCACGGAAAAAGCAACGAAATCTGCCTGCGGTTTCTCCCGCAATGGTCGCTATTGCTGCCGCCGTTCTTGTGACCTTTATCGGTGGTCTGTACTTCATTACGCATCACAAGAAAGAAGAGTCCGAGACGCTGCAAAGCCAGAAAGTGACCGGAAACGGACTACCTCCGAAACCGGAAGAACGCTGGCGCTACATTAAAGAGCTGGAAAGTCGCCAGCCGGGTGTGCGTGCGCCAACAGAACCTTCTGCCGGTGGTGAAGTAAAAACGCCGGAGCAACTGACACCAGAACAGCGCCAGCTTCTTGAACAAATGCAGGCCGATATGCGCCAGCAGCCAACGCAGTTAGTTGAAGTTCCGTGGAATGAGCAAACGCCAGAACAGCGCCAGCAAACGCTACAACGCCAGCGTCAGGCGCAGCAGTTAGCGGAACAGCAACGCCTGGCTCAGCAGTCACGTACAACCGAACAAAGCTGGCAGCAACAGACGCGTACGTCGCAAGCCGCGCCGGTTCAGTCGCAGCCGCGCCAGTCAAAACCGGCTTCTACTCAGCAGCCGTACCAGGATCTGCTGCAAACCCCTGCGCACACTACCGCGCAGTCGAAGCCGCAGCAAGCTGCGCCAGTTGCTCGTGCAGCTGACGCGCCAAAACCGACGGCGGAGAAAAAAGATGAACGCCGCTGGATGGTACAGTGCGGTTCGTTCAGAGGGGCAGAACAGGCAGAGACAGTACGTGCTCAGCTGGCGTTCGAAGGCTTTGACTCGAAAATTACCACCAACAATGGCTGGAATCGTGTGGTCATTGGCCCGGTGAAAGGCAAAGAGAACGCAGACAGCACCCTCAATCGGTTGAAGATGGCGGGTCATACAAACTGCATTCGGCTCGCCGCCGGGGGTTGAAACCCTCAAAATCCCCCCCATCTATAATTGCATTATGCCCCGTACTTTTGTACGGGGTTTGTACTCTGTATTCGTAACCAAGGGGTCAGCTCGTGACAACTATAGTAAGCGTACGCCGTAACGGCCATGTGGTCATCGCTGGTGATGGTCAGGCCACGTTGGGCAATACCGTAATGAAAGGCAACGTGAAAAAGGTCCGCCGTCTGTACAACGACAAAGTCATCGCGGGCTTTGCGGGCGGTACTGCGGATGCTTTTACGCTGTTCGAACTGTTTGAACGTAAGCTGGAAATGCATCAGGGCCATCTGGTTAAAGCGGCCGTTGAACTGGCAAAAGACTGGCGTACCGATCGCATGTTGCGCAAACTTGAAGCACTGCTGGCAGTCGCGGATGAAACTGCATCGCTTATCATCACCGGTAACGGTGACGTGGTGCAGCCAGAAAACGATCTTATTGCTATCGGCTCCGGCGGCCCTTACGCCCAGGCGGCGGCGCGCGCGCTGTTAGAAAACACTGAACTTAGCGCCCGTGAAATTGCTGAAAAGGCGTTGGATATTGCAGGCGACATTTGCATCTATACCAACCATTTCCACACCATCGAAGAATTAAGCTACAAAGCGTAAGGATCTCCCATGTCTGAAATGACCCCACGCGAAATCGTCAGCGAACTGGATAAGCACATCATCGGCCAGGACAACGCCAAGCGTTCCGTGGCGATTGCTCTGCGTAACCGCTGGCGTCGCATGCAGCTCAACGAAGAGCTGCGCCATGAAGTGACCCCGAAAAATATCCTGATGATCGGCCCGACCGGCGTCGGTAAAACTGAAATCGCCCGTCGTCTGGCAAAACTGGCTAACGCGCCGTTCATCAAAGTTGAAGCGACCAAATTCACCGAAGTCGGTTATGTGGGTAAAGAAGTCGATTCTATTATCCGCGACCTGACCGATGCCGCCGTGAAAATGGTGCGCGTACAAGCTATCGAGAAAAACCGTTATCGCGCTGAAGAACTGGCAGAAGAACGTATTCTCGACGTGCTGATCCCACCGGCCAAAAACAACTGGGGACAGACCGAACAGCAGCAGGAGCCGTCCGCTGCCCGTCAGGCATTCCGCAAAAAACTGCGTGAAGGCCAGCTCGATGACAAAGAAATCGAGATCGATCTTGCCGCAGCACCGATGGGCGTTGAAATTATGGCGCCTCCGGGAATGGAAGAGATGACCAGCCAGCTGCAATCCATGTTCCAGAACCTGGGCGGTCAGAAACAAAAAGCGCGTAAGCTGAAAATCAAAGACGCCATGAAGCTGCTGATTGAAGAAGAAGCGGCGAAACTGGTGAATCCGGAAGAACTGAAGCAAGACGCTATCGACGCCGTTGAGCAGCACGGGATCGTGTTTATCGACGAAATCGACAAAATCTGTAAGCGCGGCGAGTCTTCCGGTCCGGATGTTTCTCGTGAAGGCGTTCAGCGTGACCTGCTGCCGCTGGTAGAAGGTTGCACCGTTTCTACCAAACACGGGATGGTCAAAACTGACCACATTCTGTTTATCGCTTCTGGCGCATTCCAGGTAGCGAAACCGTCTGACCTGATCCCGGAACTGCAAGGTCGTCTGCCGATCCGCGTCGAACTCCAGGCGCTGACCACCAGCGACTTCGAGCGCATTCTGACCGAACCAAATGCCTCTATCACCGTGCAGTACAAAGCACTGATGGCGACCGAAGGCGTGAATATCGAATTTACCGACTCCGGTATTAAGCGTATCGCGGAAGCGGCATGGCAGGTGAACGAATCTACCGAAAACATCGGTGCACGCCGTTTACATACCGTTCTGGAGCGTTTAATGGAAGAGATTTCCTACGACGCCAGCGATTTAAGCGGTCAAACTATCACCATTGACGCAGATTATGTGAGCAAACATCTGGATGCGTTGGTGGCAGATGAAGATCTGAGCCGTTTTATCCTATAATCGCGTTCAATCATTTTCATCATTGTTTGATGGGGCTGAAAGGCCCCATTTTTATTGGCGCGTATTATGACTGAACAACAAATTAGCCGAACTCAGGCGTGGCTGGAAAGTTTACGACCTAAAACCCTCCCCCTCGCCTTTGCTGCAATTATCGTCGGGACGGCGCTGGCATGGTGGCAAGGTCACTTCGATCCGCTGGTCGCCCTGCTGGCACTGATTACCGCCGGGCTATTACAGATCCTTTCTAACCTCGCCAATGATTACGGCGATGCCGTCAAAGGCAGCGACAAACCTGACCGTATCGGACCACTACGTGGTATGCAAAAAGGGGTTATTACCCAGCAAGAGATGAAACGGGCGCTCATCATTACCGTCGTGCTCATCTGTCTCTCCGGACTGGCGCTGGTCGCAGTGGCGTGCCATACGCTGGCCGATTTTGTCGGCTTCCTGATTCTGGGCGGGTTGTCGATCATCGCCGCAATCACCTACACCGTGGGCAATCGCCCTTATGGTTATATCGGTCTGGGTGATATTTCCGTACTGGTTTTCTTTGGCTGGTTGAGCGTGATGGGGAGCTGGTATTTGCAGGCGCATACGTTGATTCCGGCATTGATCCTTCCGGCGACCGCCTGTGGCCTGCTGGCAACAGCGGTTCTGAATATTAATAACCTGCGTGATATTAATAGCGACCGCGAGAATGGCAAAAATACACTGGTGGTGCGCTTAGGTGCAGTAAACGCGCGTCGTTACCATGCCTGCCTGCTGATCGGCTCACTGGTGTGCCTGGCGCTGTTTAATCTCTTTTCGCTGCACAGCCTGTGGGGCTGGTTGTTCCTGCTGGCAACGCCGTTACTGGTGAAACAGGCTCGTTATGTGATGCGTGAAATGGATCCGGTAGCGATGCGACCAATGCTGGAACGCACTGTCAAGGGCGCATTACTGACTAACTTGCTGTTTGTTTTAGGGATATTCCTAAGCCAGTGGGCAGCATAACTGACAAATATCAATTAACAATTGATGATTTTGCCAACAACCCACATAGCGCGATATACTGAAAATTCTCGCAGCAACTGAATGTTAAGCCTATGAAATACGATACTTCCGAGCTTTGTGACATCTATCAAGAAGATGTCAACGTCGTGGAACCGCTGTTCTCCAACTTTGGTGGACGGGCGTCGTTTGGCGGACAAATCATCACGGTAAAATGTTTCGAGGACAACGGGTTGCTGTATGATCTGCTCGAACAGAATGGTCGTGGTCGTGTTCTTGTCGTCGATGGCGGTGGTTCTGTTCGTCGCGCACTGGTCGATGCTGAACTGGCGCGTCTGGCAGTACAAAATGAATGGGAAGGCCTGGTCATTTACGGCGCGGTGCGTCAGGTAGATGACCTGGAAGAGCTGGATATCGGCATCCAGGCGATGGCCGCAATTCCGGTCGGTGCCGCTGGCGAAGGCATTGGTGAAAGCGATGTCCGCGTCAACTTTGGCGGCGTCACCTTCTTCTCCGGCGACCATCTCTATGCCGACAATACCGGGATTATTCTTTCTGAAGATCCGCTGGATATCGAATGATAAAAAAGGCACCGCAAGGTGCCTTTTTTCTGCGTTACCTGTTGCCTACACAGTAAAGCAATTACGCGAAAGATGAAGCGTAATCAGACCTCTTCCATGCGACCCAGCAGGGCCTGCAGACGTTCCTGCCAGCCGTTCTGCTGTTCTTTCAGATGGTTGTTCTCACGCTCCAGCTCTTCGCGCTGATGCTGGGCATTTTGAACTTCCTGCGACAGTGAGTTGTTCTTTTCTTTCAGCTCTTCGATTTCCATCTGCAACAAAGTGATGGTATCAATCGCCTGCTGTACTTTTGCTTCCAGTTTCTCAAACACTTCTAATGACATTGTCATACCTCTCCTGAATTGCAAGGCGTTGATGGATATATATCCTCGTCCCGATTATCGGTGACGCCTTAATAAATACGTGCACGTTTTCGTTAGCTCCGATTGTATGAAGCCGCGCCATCTCTGTCCAGCAGCACGCCTTGCAGATTCCGGTTTGCCACACTTTTCATCCTTCTCCTGGTGACATAACCCACATGAATCGAAAATGTTAAAAAATTTGTTGCAAGAATGATTTAACAAACGTGCATCATGTAAGAAGATGTGAAACAAATGGCGCGATAACGCTCATTTTATGACGCGGCACACACATTTTGATTTCGATATTTCTCGTTTTTGCTCGTTAACGATAAATTCACAGGATGCCTACAAGCATCGTGAACGTCAGTGACTTTCACGCTTACAACAAACATTAACTCTTCAGGATCCGATTATGAGTCAAACATCAACCTTGAAAGGCCAGTGCATTGCCGAATTCCTAGGGACCGGGTTGTTGATTTTTTTCGGTGTGGGTTGCGTTGCAGCACTTAAAGTCGCTGGTGCGTCTTTTGGTCAGTGGGAAATCAGTGTCATTTGGGGACTAGGGGTGGCAATGGCCATCTACCTGACCGCAGGGGTTTCCGGCGCGCATCTTAATCCCGCTGTCACTATTGCGTTGTGGCTGTTTGCCTGTTTCGACAAGCGAAAAGTTATTCCTTTTATCATTTCACAAGTTGCCGGTGCTTTCTGCGCTGCGGCATTAGTTTACGGGCTTTACTACAATTTATTCCTCGACTTCGAACAGACCCATCATATTGTTCGCGGCAGCGTCGAAAGTGTTGATCTGGCGGGCACATTCTCTACTTACCCTAACCCTCATATCAATTTTGTGCAGGCTTTCGCAGTTGAAATGGTGATTACCGCTATTCTGATGGGGCTGATCCTGGCGCTCACGGACGATGGTAACGGTGTACCGCGTGGGCCATTGGCACCGTTGTTGATTGGTCTACTGATTGCGGTCATCGGCGCATCTATGGGTCCATTGACGGGCTTTGCCATGAACCCAGCACGTGACTTCGGTCCGAAAGTCTTTGCCTGGCTGGCGGGCTGGGGCAAGGTCGCCTTTACCGGCGGCAGAGACATTCCTTACTTCCTTGTGCCGCTTTTTGGCCCTATCGTTGGCGCGATTGTAGGTGCATTTGCCTACCGCAAACTGATTGGCCGCCATTTGCCTTGCGATATCTGTGTTGTGGAAGAAAAGGAGATCACAACTCCTTCAGAACAAAAAGCTTCACTGTAATGTGACTACGGGACAATTAAACATGACTGAAAAAAAATATATCGTTGCGCTCGACCAGGGCACCACCAGCTCCCGCGCAGTCGTGATGGATCACGATGCCAACATCATTAGCGTGTCACAGCGCGAATTTGAGCAAATCTACCCAAAACCAGGCTGGGTAGAACACGACCCAATGGAAATCTGGGCCACCCAAAGCTCTACGCTGGTAGAAGTGCTGGCGAAAGCCGATATCAGTTCCGATCAAATTGCAGCTATTGGGATTACTAACCAGCGAGAAACCACTATCGTCTGGGAAAAAGAAACCGGCAAGCCTATCTATAACGCCATTGTCTGGCAGTGCCGTCGTACCGCTGAGATCTGCGAGCATCTCAAGCGCGATGGCATGGAAGAGTACATTCGTAATAACACCGGTCTGGTCATTGACCCGTACTTCTCTGGCACCAAAGTGAAGTGGATCCTCGACCATGTGGAAGGCTCCCGCGAGCGTGCGCGTCGTGGTGAACTGCTGTTTGGTACGGTTGATACCTGGCTAATCTGGAAAATGACTCAAGGTCGCGTTCACGTGACCGATTACACCAACGCATCCCGTACTATGTTGTTCAACATCCATACTCTGGACTGGGACGACAAAATGCTCGACGCACTGGATATCCCGCGCGAGATGCTGCCTGAAGTGCGTCGCTCTTCGGAAGTGTACGGTCAGACCAACATCGGCGGTAAAGGCGGCACGCGTATTCCGATCGCCGGGATCGCGGGTGATCAGCAGGCGGCGCTATTCGGTCAGTTGTGCGTTAAAGAAGGGATGGCGAAGAATACCTATGGTACAGGCTGCTTTATGCTGATGAATACCGGTGAGAAAGCGGTGACATCAGAAAATGGCCTGCTGACCACCATCGCCTGTGGCCCGACTGGCGAAGTGAATTATGCGCTGGAAGGCGCGGTATTTATGGCGGGCGCGTCCATTCAGTGGCTGCGCGATGAAATGAAACTGATTAGCGACGCCGACGATTCCGAATACTTTGCCACCAAAGTGCAAAATACCAACGGCGTATATGTCGTTCCGGCCTTTACCGGCCTGGGCGCGCCGTACTGGGATCCGTATGCGCGCGGGGCGATTTTCGGTCTGACTCGTGGGGTGAATGCTAACCACATCATCCGCGCGACGCTGGAGTCTATTGCTTATCAGACGCGTGACGTACTGGAAGCGATGCAGGCCGACTCCGGCATTCGTCTACATGCGCTGCGTGTAGACGGCGGCGCGGTGGCGAACAATTTCCTGATGCAGTTCCAGTCTGACATCCTCGGCACGCGCGTTGAGCGTCCGGAAGTGCGCGAAGTGACCGCATTGGGTGCAGCCTATCTTGCTGGTCTGGCGGTTGGCTTCTGGCAGAACCTTGACGAGCTGCAAGAGAAAGCGGTGATTGAACGCGAGTTCCGCCCTGGCATCGAAACCACCGAGCGTAATTACCGTTACGCAGGCTGGAAAAAAGCGGTCAAACGCGCGATGGCGTGGGAAGAACACGAGGAGTGATGCCAGGCATCTGAACGATTGCCTGATGCTGATCGCCTGATGCGACGCTTACGCGTCTTATCAGGCCTACGAGCCGATGCCATTTTGTGTAGGCGGGATAAGGCGTTCACGCCGCATCCGGCATCATGCAGACTCTGAAACCGTGCGGGGGCAACCCCGCACACATCAATAATCCCTCCCTTCCCCTGTGCTACACTTCGCGCCATTCCTTACTGCTTAGAGTTTGCTATGAGACGAGAACTTGCCATCGAATTTTCCCGCGTCACCGAATCTGCGGCGCTGGCTGGCTACAAATGGTTAGGACGCGGCGATAAAAACACCGCTGACGGCGCGGCGGTAAACGCCATGCGTATTATGCTCAACCAGGTCAACATTGACGGCACCATCGTCATTGGTGAAGGCGAAATCGACGAAGCACCGATGCTCTATATTGGTGAAAAAGTCGGTACTGGTCGCGGCGATGCGGTGGATATTGCTGTTGATCCGATTGAAGGCACGCGCATGACGGCGATGGGTCAGGCTAACGCGCTGGCGGTGCTGGCTGTGGGCGATAAGGGCTGCTTCCTCAATGCGCCGGATATGTATATGGAGAAGTTGATCGTCGGACCTGGTGCCAAAGGCGTCATCGACCTGAATCTGCCGCTGGCGGATAACCTGCGCAATGTTGCGGCGGCACTCGGTAAACCGTTAAGCGAACTGACGGTCACTATTCTGGCGAAACCGCGCCACGACGCGGTTATCGCAGAAATGCAGCAACTCGGCGTGCGCGTATTTGCCATTCCTGATGGCGATGTCGCAGCCTCGATTCTCACCTGTATGCCAGACAGCGAAGTTGACGTGCTGTACGGCATTGGCGGTGCGCCAGAAGGTGTGGTGTCTGCGGCGGTGATCCGCGCATTAGATGGCGACATGAATGGCCGTCTGCTGGCACGTCATGACGTCAAAGGCGACAACGAAGAGAATCGTCGCATTGGCGAGCAGGAGCTGGCGCGCTGCAAAGCAATGGGCATTGAAGCCGGTAAAGTACTGCGTCTGGGCGATATGGCGCGTAGCGATAACGTCATCTTCTCTGCCACCGGTATCACCAAAGGCGATCTGCTGGAAGGGATTAGCCGCAAAGGCAATATCGCGACAACCGAAACGCTGCTGATTCGTGGTAAGTCACGCACCATTCGCCGCATTCAGTCGATTCACTATCTGGATCGCAAAGACCCGGAAATGCAGGTGCATATTCTCTGAGTCATTTGATCGATTGAGCCTTCCAGTCCTTCGGGACTGGAATTTTTTTGTCCGGAGAACGAAGATAAGGCAAGTCAATCAAAACAGGAGAGAAACATGGCTGATTGGGTAACAGGCAAAGTCACTAAAGTGCAGAACTGGACCGACGCCCTGTTTAGTCTCACCGTTCACGCTCCGGTACTTCCATTTACCGCCGGACAATTCACCAAACTTGGCCTTGAAATTGACGGCGAACGCGTCCAGCGCGCCTACTCTTACGTTAATTCTCCCGACAATCCCGACCTGGAGTTTTATCTGGTCACCGTCCCTGATGGCAAATTAAGCCCGCGACTGGCGGCGCTAAAACCGGGTGACGAAGTGCAGGTGGTTAGCGAAGCGGCTGGCTTTTTTGTTCTGGATGAAGTACCAGATTGCGAAACACTATGGATGCTGGCAACCGGTACAGCGATTGGCCCTTATTTATCGATTCTGCAATTAGGCAAAGATTTAGATCGCTTCAAAAATTTGGTACTGGTTCACGCCGCGCGTTATGCCTCCGACTTAAGCTATTTGCCACTGATGCAGGAACTGGAAAAACGCTACGAAGGAAAACTGCGCATTCAGACGGTTGTCAGTCGGGAAACGGCAGCGGGCTCACTCACCGGGCGAATACCGGCGTTAATTGAAAGCGGTGAACTGGAAAACGCGGTTGGACTGCCAATGAATAAAGAAACCAGCCATGTGATGCTGTGTGGTAATCCACAGATGGTGCGCGATACGCAACAACTGCTGAAAGAGACCCGGCAGATGACGAAACATTTACGTCGCCGACCGGGTCACATGACAGCGGAGCATTACTGGTAAGCGGTTACTTGTCGATAAATGGCACGATCAAGAGATCCGCACTCAACTTATTGATCATCCCGCGATATGCCGGCATCAAACGGTTGATAAACGAGTGGTGGTGACCACAAACAAGGAGGTCACACTGCTCTTTTTGCATAATTTCCAGCAGTGTTTCCGGCATTTCTCCGCGCTCAATGCGCAGTTTCGTTTTCGGCCACTGAATATTTTTCGTCAGCTTATACAGTTTGTTATCTGACTTATCTTTCAATAGTTGAAGAATATCTTCTGTTGCGGGGAAGTAGATACCCGGATACAACTCACTTAAGCCATCATCAATATGAATTAACGTCAGATGAGCGTCATTATGTCTGGCGAGATCCAGGGCTTTGTTCACCAGTAGGGCATCTTCTTCATTCCCGGAAATTGCCACGCCAATGTGTTTATAAGCCATGTTTAACTCCATTAACCAAGTGAACGCAGTGATAACTCAAAAATAATCATCTCGGCCTGGCATGAGAAGGTGAAAGCTGCATCAAGCTCGACTTGCCCCTCCAGATCTTTAATCTTATAGGCCACGCTGGCGCCTTCATCCGCAGAGGATGCAGTGGCTGCAAGCTCTTTCAGTTTGGTCATAAAGGACTCTGCTTCTTCGCGGGTAGCAAAAAAGCGCGAAAGTTTGCTTGTACAGTTGTCGTTATCAATCACCGTACCGATATCAATCGCACATCCTTTAGTACTGCATTTATCTACGACATCTTTCATAGGGCACCTCTGTATATTCGCCTCTCTGTCGATTGCCACTTAAGAATAATGCGCCGTTAAGGGAAGAACAAACAAGTAATGATCTTATGGATTACCATTTTTTTTGATATTGATTAAGGTGAGGAAATGAGGGGGATTTTCCGGGTATCGTCATTTGCAATATGGAAATAACGATCCCGGATAAAAATAGCAATAAGAGATATATTGCGGATTAATGGCTTGATTTATTCTCAGACTTATACTTTACGTCCAGGGTATCTTTACCAAATTTATTTGCGCCCTGGGTGCCGACAAATGCGCCAAGATCGATAAGCATCATCACCAGAATCAACGTCGGAATAAACCGCCCCACCGCCCATTGCCACACGCCCGGTAAAATCGCCCAGTTACCCGCCAGAAGCATCCACGCTACAATCATCAGAAATGCCCATGCGCCAGAACGCCCACGATCGTGCAGTCGTTTCACCGTCACTGCCGCTGTCGGCCATAACAGGCACACAAGGCAAAACGCGGCGGTCTGGATATCGAGTAATTTTTTAGCCGCCAGTGAGAAAAGCACCAACATGCCAACGATCCAGAGGCCAATCCAAATCCAGAAATCGCGGCGTCCAATACGCCCTTTAAATGAGAATAACCATTGCTGTATGGTCATGTAAGTTCCTTGATGGTTGTCTTTTCCAGGATTCTACCCTTTTGACAAGGGCGACAGATATCGTTTTAATCGAACCCAGTCATAACAAAAGGTACTGCCGATGAAGTCAGGGTGTTCAGTGTTTTTTCTCTTATCTACCGTGTTATCCGTTAGTGCAACGGTGCACGCACAATCGCCTGGCACGGCAACGACAGCGCCCTACCTGCTGGCTGGCGCCCCCACTTTCGATCTCTCCATCAGCCAGTTTCGAGAAGACTTTAACAGCCAGAACCCCAATCTGCCACTGAACGAATTTCGTGCCATCGACAGCAGCCCCGACAAAGCCAACCTGACTCGCGCCGCCAGTAAAATTAACGAGAACTTGTATGCTTCCACGGCGCTTGAGCGCGGCACCTTAAAAATCAAAAGCATTCAAATTACCTGGCTGCCAATCCAGGGGCCAGAGCAAAAAGCCGCTAAAGCGAAAGCCCAGGAATACATGGCAGCAATGATCCGCACACTCACCCCGCTGATGACCAAAACACAAAGTCAGAAAAAGCTGCAGTCACTCCTTACGGCGGGGAAAAACAAACGTTACTACACTGAGACAGAAGGCGCGTTGCGCTATGTTGTCGCGGACAACGGCGAAAAGGGGCTGACCTTCGCTGTTGAACCGATTAAGCTGGCGCTATCTGAAACGCTGGAAGGGTTGAATAAATGACAAAAAGCAAAGCCTTTGCGCCGATGAATCTCTATACTGTTTCACAGACCTGCTGCCCTGCGGGGCGGCCATCTTCCTTTATTCGCTTATAAGCGTGGAGAATTAAAATGCGACATCCTTTAGTGATGGGTAACTGGAAACTGAACGGCAGCCGCCACATGGTTCACGAGCTGGTTTCTAACCTGCGTAAAGAGCTGGCAGGTGTTGCTGGCTGTGCGGTTGCAATCGCACCACCGGAAATGTACATCGATATGGCGAAGCGTGAAGCTGAAGGCAGCCACATCATGCTGGGTGCGCAGAACGTGGATCTGAACCTGTCCGGCGCATTCACCGGTGAAACCTCTGCTGCTATGCTGAAAGACATCGGCGCACAGTACATCATCATCGGTCACTCTGAACGTCGTACTTACCACAAAGAGTCTGACGAACTGATCGCGAAAAAATTCGCTGTGCTGAAAGAGCAGGGTCTGACTCCGGTTCTGTGCATCGGCGAAACTGAAGCTGAGAACGAAGCGGGCAAAACTGAAGAAGTTTGCGCACGTCAGATCGACGCAGTGCTGAAAACTCAGGGTGCGGCAGCATTCGAAGGCGCAGTTATCGCTTACGAACCAGTATGGGCAATCGGTACTGGCAAATCTGCAACTCCGGCGCAGGCGCAGGCTGTTCACAAATTCATCCGCGATCACATCGCTAAAGTTGACGCTAACATCGCTGAACAAGTGATCATCCAGTACGGCGGTTCTGTAAACGCGTCTAACGCTGCAGAACTGTTCGCTCAGCCGGACATCGACGGCGCGCTGGTTGGCGGTGCTTCTCTGAAAGCTGACGCCTTTGCTGTGATCGTTAAAGCTGCAGAAGCGGCTAAACAGGCTTAAGTCTGACAGGTGCCGGATTTCACATCCGGCACTTAACTTTTCTTAACTGCTTGCCTTAACGCAAAATCTCACACTGATGATCCTGAATCTCCTCGGCTGAAGCACGATTCAGCGTCAGCAGATTACGCTGTGTCGCCAGTAATACAAACGAGTTGTCACTCTGCCGTACCATCGCCAGCCCGTAACTTCCCATATGTTCCCGCGCTTCTGGCACTTCTTCCGCCAGCATCATAAACGGACTACGTTGCACCAGTTCGCTTTCCGTTACCCGGCGCGCCAGATATTCATGCCCTTGTAATCCGCCCGGCAGCGGCAACCAGCGGCTGCTGATGTTCGCCAGGTTATTATCCAGTTGTTCGCGCACATCAGGACGGATGCAAGAGATATGAATATGAAAATGGTTTTGCGTGCGTCCCGTTCGGGAGTTAATCGCCAACGAGACCGCGCGATCGGGAACCGGCTGACCATATTTTTTACTCATAAAATCACGCGCCTGCCAGGCCAGCCAAAAGAAGTTCGGCGTTGCAGGATCGGTCAGCAAAGGACTTTCAGTGCCGTTAATACGATACGTTGGCATCAACAGATATTGCAGTGGTCCGTTAATGTCTTTTAAAACCACATATCCGGCATCGGGTTTGACTTCCACACATGGCGAAGGATTTTGGTTTTGCTGCTGGTTGGGCAAACATTGCTCAAGGACAATCTTACGTAACACATCCGAATCACCGGTAAATTTCCAGTAGCCGATACCCGTAGCAACGGCGATAACTATCATCACCAAAATGAGAATAACCGTTTTTTTCATCGTTTTTTCCCTGTACCTCAAAGAGATGCAAGGGTAACGCAAAATCGCGACAAATAAAAAACCCGGTCGCGAGATGCCACCGGGTCTGGTTATCGTCAACAAAATTAACGTTTGCTGATTTGGTCAAACGTACCGCCGTTAGAGAAATGCTCTTTTTGCGCTTTCGTCCAGCCGCCGAACTCTTCATCAATGGTGAATAACTTCAGCTTCGGAAAAGCATTTTCATACTTTTTCGCCACGTCAGGATCGCGCGGACGGTAATAGTTTTTGGCTGCAATCTCCTGACCTTCTGGCGAGTAGAGATATTTCAGATAGGCTTCTGCCACCTCTTTGGTGCCTTTTTTCTCCACCACTTTATCGACAACCGATACCGTCGGCTCCGCGAGAATAGACTCACTCGGCGTGACGATTTCGAACTTATCTTTCCCCAGTTCATTCGTTGCCAGCAGTGCTTCGTTTTCCCAGGCGATCAGCACGTCACCAATCCCACGCTCGACAAAAGTATTTGTTGAACCACGCGCACCGGAGTCCAGCACTTCCACGTTTTTATACAATGACTGCACAAAATCCTGAGCTTTTGCCTGATCGTTATTGTTGTGGTGCAGGGCATATCCCCACGCCGCCAGGTAGTTCCAGCGTGCACCGCCAGAGCTTTTCGGGTTAGGCGTGATCACCGAAACGCCCGGTTTAACCAGGTCGTTCCAGTCATGGATTTGTTTCGGATTGCCCTTACGAACCAGGAAGACAATGGTGGAGGTATACGGCGCGGAGTTATCCGGCAGACGTTTGATCCACTCTTTATCAATTCGACCACGTTCGGCAATCGCATCTACGTCGTAAGCCAGCGCCAGCGTAACAACGTCAGCTTCTATCCCGTTGATTACCGATGTTGCCTGTTTCCCTGAACCACCGTGCGACTGACGAATCACCACGTTATCGCCGGTTTGCTGTTTCCAGTGGGCGCTGAAGGCTTTGTTGTATTGTTCGTATAACTCGCGCGTTGGATCATACGAAACGTTAAGTAACTGAATATCCTTTGCCATCACGCTGGTCGCTGCCAGCAAAAATGTTAATCCTACGCCCCACTTGTTCATCGCCCGGCTCTCTTATGTTGTGTTGTGATAAGCAAAGCGTGCCAGAAGGTGAACCAAACATTAAAGAATAAAAAAAGATTGGCTATAACTTGTGGGTATATGTTGGGGAGTTAAAAAGGCGGAAGAAATCCGCCTCATATTGCTGACAAAGTTCGCTTTGTTCATGCCGGATGCGGCGTGAACGCCTTATCCGGCCTACAAAATCTTGCAAACTCAATAGATTGCACAATTCATGTAGGCCTGATAAGCGAAGCGCATCAGGCATTTTTGCTTCTGTCATCGGTTTCAGGCGAAAGAAATCTGCCCGAAATCATTAATACAGTTTTTTCGCGCAGTCCAGCCAGTCACCTTTGAACGGACGCTTCATGTTTTCGATAGCGTCGATGATGTCATGGTGAACCAGTTGTTCGTTCTGAATACCTACGCAGCGACCGCCGTAACCAGCCAGTAGCAGTTCAATAGCGTAAGCGCCCATACGGGAAGCCAGAATACGGTCGTAAGGCACCGGAGAACCACCGCGCTGGATGTGGCCCAGCACAGTTGCGCGGGTTTCACGACCGGTTTCTTTCTCGATGAAATGCGCCAGTTCGTCAACATCACACATATGTTCGGTAATCGCCACAATTGCGTGTTTTTTACCTTTCGCAATACCCGCTTTGATTTCATTTACCAGGTCATCGCGGCTGAATTCAACTTCCGGAACCACCACAAATTCACAACCACCGGCAATGGCCGCAGCCAGCGTCAGATCGCCACAGTAACGACCCATCACTTCCACCACAGAAATACGCTGGTGAGAAGAAGAGGTGTCACGCAGACGGTCGATGGCTTCCACAACGGTGCTCAGAGCAGTGAAGAAACCGATAGTGTAGTCAGTACCTTTGATGTCGTTGTCGATGGTGCCCGGCAGGCCGATGCACGGGAAGCCCATTTCGGTCAGACGCATTGCCCCCATGTAGGAACCGTCACCGCCGATAACCACCAGCGCATCGATACCACGTTTTTTCAGGTTTTCGATAGCCACGGCGCGGATGTTCTCGTCGCGGAATTCCGGGAAGCGCGCAGAACCGAGGAACGTACCGCCACGGTTGATCATGTCAGACACGCTGTAACGGTCTAGCTGTACCATACGGTCTTCATAGAGACCCAGATAGCCGTCATAAATGCCCATTACTTCCAGACCTTCTGTCAGCGCAGAACGAACAACCCCGCGAATTGCGGCGTTCATGCCTGGCGCATCACCGCCGCTTGTCAACACACCGATTTTCTTAATCATGACTACCTCTGAACTTTGGAATGCAAAATGAAATCTGTTGCCGGAAGTCTTCTTGCACATCGAAGTGATCCAACGAATGTGCAAATAGTATAACAATCACTTCCTGCTGAATTGATTCAGGTCAGGCCAAATGGCGGTATTTTATACACAAAATGCGGGTCTGGCTCTCTTTTATACTGATTATGAAAGCATAGACCGTTTACCCTCCCTGGGTACGACGGAACAAGGGTCCTGATGAATAATCACATCCGATCCCGGAAAACGCCGTAAAATAGCCTGCTCTACCTGATCCGCCACCATATGCGCCTGAACCAAAGGCAGAGAGTCTTCCATTTCCAAATGAATCTGAATAAAGCGGGTCGGCCCTGACTGCCGCGTACGAAGATCGTGAGCGCCGCTAACTCCCGGCCAGGAAGTCACGATATCAATAATTTCTTGCCGTTCCTCATCGGGCAGCGCGCGATCCAGTAATGACTGTACCGCCTCATACCCCATGCGTAACGCGCTATATAAAATATAGATGCCGATTCCCAATGCAAACAGGGCATCAGCACGATGCCAGCCATACCAGGACAACCCCAGCGCCAGCAGAATCGCACCGTTCATCATAACATCGGACTGATAATGTAGCATATCTGCCCGCACTGCCTGGCTCTGTGTCCTGCGCACGACCCAACGCTGAAACGAAACAAGGATAATCGTACAAATCAGCGCCACAATAGTCACGAGAACCCCGACGCCGGGGTCTGTCATCGGCGTCGGAGAAACCAAATGCTGAATACCAGTCAAAAACAGGAACAGCGCCGAACCGGAGATAAACATACTTTGCGCCAGCGCCGCGAGGGACTCGGCTTTACCGTGACCAAACGAGTGATTGTCGTCGGCAGGTTGCAGCGAGTAACGCACCACCAGTAAATTCGTCAACGACGCGCCAATATCCACCAACGAATCCACCAGCGCGGCAAGAATACTCACCGAACCGGTATACCACCATGCAAAAATTTTAATCAGCAATAGCAGCGAAGCCATCGCCGTCGCAGCAATCGCCGCCCGGCTGACCAGCCGTCCATAAGATTGATTCATAAATACTCCCGCTATCAACTGACGGTAGTATAACGGAAGCAAATCATCTGCAATGCATCAAGCAACAGGCAAATTGAAGATAAAAAAAACCCCCACATCATGTGGGGGAAGACAGGGATGGTGTCACAAAAAAGCACCTAACCTGATGATATAAATGGATTTATATCAAGCACTGTCCACATAGCGTCCACATCGACCATAAATAAGCCCCTCAACTGAGGGGCTATTTTTGTGATCACATCCACATAATTTGCTGTCCTGATGGTAACGGGTGCGGCCTTACGGCGTGGACTTCTCCCGGCTTCACGATGTATCGCTGTACCGACTCATAAGTGATGAACGTGGCGCTGCAATTCACGTTCTGACACTGGTGATAACGCTCTTTTGTCGTGTCAGTGATATAGCGGCTTGTACGCGCATGTGCGGCATGCTGGCATAAAGGACAATGAAACATCGCGAGCACCTCTTCCGGTTTTGTTGATGGTGCCATTTTAGTTAATTTATCCTTATAAAACAAATAGATAAAATAAAAACATCACTCATCATCTTCGGTTTCGTACTCCACATCAGAAAGCCTGACCTCAAGCTCTAAGGACGTCGTGAAGCCGCTATTATTCAGAAAATGTGTCACCTTAGTGATTGTCCAGTCCTGCTCGTCTATGACGCGCTTAAAGCCTGACACTTTAACCGGTGTTTCCGTGTAAATATCTGCCCGACCGGTAGCCAGGCTGATGGAGAACTCCGCCACACCCCGTTGCAGTTTATCCCACTTCGCCTGAGCGGCGCGCATGGCCTGTGCTTTCGTGGCATATACCGTGGTCAGGGCAAAAACGTTGTCAGCCTCACCGGCCATGTATTCACCTTCGCGCGCTTCCGGTACTTTTGGCGCTTTCTTCTGCGTGACTGGTTTCGCTTTCGGGTGCTCCAGTGCGCGCAGGTGTTTCTCTTTCTTTTTGCGTT
>OLSJ01000116.1_pt1 | contig 74563 bp, 89 predicted proteins | sample 1672151 | NCBI WGS metagenome assembly OLSJ01 (sample SAMEA3136653, study PRJEB25190) | human gut metagenome | biome: human gut; feature: human-associated habitat; material: faeces | place: Austria | collected 2013 | reverse complement strand
CGCGCAAACTATAAAAGAGAACCCGCCGCCTGCAGATTCTCTTCTCTTTCATCACTTCTCTTCTATTACTTAATATACCCGATAAAGGTATTTCCACTTCCCGCCACCATAGCATTCATCTCATCCATAGTCACAGTCTGCGATGCCCCTGTATCCGGGTCAGAATACGTGATATCCGTCTTAGAATATCCGGTCATCAGGATCGCATGATCTGCACTTGTCAGAGCGATCACTGGGCAGCCTTTATTGATCACATACAATACCTGATCCAGCGTACAGCCCGTAAGATCTGTCTTCTCCGCCTCATACGATTTCATATACCGTTCACATGCTTCCAGTGAACTTTCTCCGCTCTCCTTTGTCACTACAACATTTTCAATAGAATACACCAGATCCCGGTTTCCTTTTTCCCATACATAAGCCTGTTCCGACGAGATCACAACACCGGAAATCTTCTCCGCCTTCTGGATCGCATAGCCGGCTTTATCGTAGATTCCGACCAGTTCACCCATACCATACACATAATATTTTACACGATCATCTTTTCCTTTCAGAACAATCGTCAGTGCATTTTCAGCTACCTGCTGATCCGGCTGGAGCAGCTTCACCTCCGTCTTTTCGATTCCCTCTGCAAAAGTAAACCGGTACTGCTTTCCCAGCTTCTCCGAACTGTAGGAGGTAAGAGAAATCTTCGTATCTTTCTTTTCTACATTATTTGTAATATATTCCTGTGAAGTAACATTATAGATCTCTCCCGCTTTCGCAAGACGGTTCAGTGTCACCATATTTCCCTCGATCAAAATATCAGAAATATAGATCCCCTGATCTTCAAAGGAATACTCTGCTATTTTTTTATTTTTCGAATCATGGATCTCAAGCTGATACATCGGAGTTGTCTTCTCACCGGATGCCGTCTTTCCGGCATCGGAAGTCCGCAAAATTCCATAAATAAAATCTCCATTCAGGAATCCCAGCGGGCGAACGGCTTCATTCTTTGCCGCTTTCACACTATATTCATCCCCGCTGGAAAGATCCATCACCCGGATCTCCTTTGCCGCATCTTTCTCTCCGTCTGTCTGATAAGCAAGCTGATGTCCGTCATCAGAAACTGCATACTTTCCGGCTTCCAGACCTTTTGCAAGCACTTCCTGCTGGTTCTTATCAAGATCGATCCTGTAGAGGACCTGATCTGCAAGCACATACAGCAGCTCCTGTGCATGATTATAATAAACCATCTTTCCCAGTTCATCTTCTGCAATGGCAAAAGATTTTGTACTCGGAATAAAGCCTTTCTCCTGAATCAGATTGCTGTCCACATTAAAATAATAAATACCGACACCAACTTCTCCTTCATGCTCTCCCCGGTTCATATATCCATAAACCGCAAAGGCAATATTCCCATGATCGTCCATACTGATGATCCGTACCGCATGCTGATCATTCAGGCTCCTCACATCCTGTGTATCTTCCTCCGCAAAGCTGAAAACTTTCGTCAGCTCCTCATTTTTCTTATTATACATCCACAGAGTACGGTTCTGCACAAAGGCAAGGATCGAATCCTTTTTATTTGTCTCATAAGGCACATCTTCTGGCACGATTCCAAGCAGGATACCCTTTTGATCCATCACACTTCTACTGCTGCTGAACACTTCCTGAAGATCCCGGTTATAATCCAGCAGGTAGATCGTATCTCCCACCGACCGGATCCTGAAAAATTCTTTCACATTATACCGTGCCGTTTCCTCTTTATCATCCTGACAACGCACCTGATATTTTGCAAGAATGGATGTATAAACACTGTTGCTTTCTTTCAGACTCCACTGCACATCGCCCACGATCTCCGGGTTCAGGTCTCCCCACTGGATATGAGTAATATCTGAGTGGATATTGACGGTCTGGTAAGTCGTATTATCACTCTCTTCTCCCGGCTCAAGATACATACTCAGTGTATCTTCATCACTCTGGTCCAATGCCTTTGCATGAAAATCTTTTGCAAATGTAAGACATTTCCACGCAGTAATCTCATCCGGCTTCTCGATCCGGGTGAAATAATTCACCTTTTTCTGTGCTTCACCACTTCCCAGTGTCAGAGTCAGCTTCAGCACCGCCTCCTGTGCTGACTGATCCAGGGCAGTCCCCAGTTCCAGCGTAACTTTCCCATCCTCTTCTTTGACTTTTCCTTCTGCGTAAGTATCTGCTCCATCCAGTGAATAAACTTTATAGCTGATCTTACTGATCTTATTTCCATTCTCTGCGATCTCAGCCTGAAGCGTTCCATTGCTCTCCAGCGGAGTGATCGTATCACGCATGGCAGTGACATCCATCTGGTCTACATACCCGGACAGAAGATTGATCTCCTGACCACTCACGGTAAAAGAAACTACCGGGAGCGTCGGCTCGCCCATTGTCATAATCTTATCGTCCGTCCCACGGTTCATCACATAATTACTTATCAACAATGCTCCGGCAAAAAATACCGCCAGCACGATTCCCTTTATTATTCTTTTTATCATTATTTATTCTCCCTGAAATCCCGTCGCCAGTGCTTATCCTTTTCTATGATCCTTTTCTATGATCCCTTTCTAAAATCCCGTCACCGATGCCTGCTCTTTTCTGAAAGAAGCCTGCCCAGTGTCGGCTGGATATTCAGAAATGCTTCACACTCTTCCAGCTTCTTTCTGCTCTCCGCTTCTATTGCCCCATCAGTCTTCCCCCTCCTGACTGCACGCAGCAGAATATTCTTCGGTGTATGTTCCATATCAATAAATTCCAGTACCTGGGTTTCATATCCCTCGCTTTCCAGATACTTTGCCCTCAGTCCATCTGTCACCAGTGCTGCGAACCGCTCTCTTAACAGACCATACTCCATCACCGTAGCAAGTACCTCCGGGGTCTCCCCCGCTTCAAACTGCTCATTGATCTCATGCTGGCAGCATGGAACGGAAAGGATCACTTTTGCATTCCAGCCAACTGCCTTCGCCAGTGCATAGTCCGTTGCCGTATTGCAGGCATGCAACGTCACCACCATGTCCACACGGTTTACTCCTTCATAATCTGCAATATCTCCCTCTAAAAACTGAAGCTTTTCATATCCGTACTTCTCTGCCAGCTCATTGCAGTGCCGGATCACCTCACTCTTCAGATCCAGTCCTATAATGCGTATGTCATATTTTTTCAATTCATGCAGATAATAATACATCGCAAAAGTAAGATACGACTTCCCACAGCCAAAATCCAGGATCGTCAGCTCTCTTCCCCTGTCAAGCTGCGGCAGGATATCTTCGATAAATTCCAGGAATCGGTTGATCTGCCGGAACTTATCAAATCTTGTATGCACGATTTTCCCGTCCTGCGTCATAACTCCAAGATCCTGCAGAAACGGAACTTTCACTCCTTCTTCCAGAATATACCGCTTTTTGCGGTTATGGGACAGGTCTGCCGCCTTTGCTCTGATCTTTTTCTGCTTTCTGCGGATCGTCACCTTTCCCTTTTTACTGATCAGCACTGTACAGTCCTGACTCACCGTTTCCAGTTGCATCTGTCCAAAACGCTCCATCACTACAGCCAGGATCTCACCCGCCGCTTCGGGATTTAAATTTCGGTGAAATGCCTGCGTCTTCGTAAACGCTTCTAATTGGAACATCAATTCCCCTCTTTTTTCCAGCGGACGTACTTTTATCTTCAAAATCCCCTGAACCGGTTCTGTTCCACACTCCAGCAGCACCGCAGTTCCTTCTTTTTCCTTTGGACTGCTGATGACCGCACGTATAAATTCTCTATTTAAAACTTCCTTCAGAAGCTTTTTTATTTCTTCCATATATATAACTCCATCCTGTCGTATGATACGACGGAAAATCTCTTTTCTTTCACTTTATCAATTCTTATTTTGCAGAATATTCCCGAAGATGTCAAGAGGTCAGACACCGGTTCCTGATGTCTGACCTCTCTTTCTTTCGTTATACGTAATACTGCTTTTTTTCCCATTCTTCCTGTTCCAGAAGAAATCCTTTCTCCCGGAGTGCAGCCTCGATCATATCCAGGGTTTCCTCACTGTCAGCCTCCACTACATGGTAATGATAATCTGAGGTAATATTCTTTAACGGACTGGATTTTCCCGTCTTGATATCATCTAAAAATTCCGCTGCCTTACGCCTGGAAGTAATATTCAGCTCCGCTTCCATATGTCCATAGACCCTGTGGTTTACCATGACATTTTTTACACTTCCTCCAAGATCCACAATAGAATATAATTCTTCTTCTACCTGGGCATCCGTATGCTTTACCTTAAATGTCCGCTGTACGGATGCATCCTCATTGAGAAGATAGCCCCTGTTAGTGGAAATGATCTCATGTCCTGCAGCACGGATCAGTGCAATATCCTGCACGATCACCTGACGGCTCACTGCATACTGTGCTGCCAGTGCTTTCCCGGATACAGGGACGGTGCTGTTCTTTATCTGATTTATAATGGCAGTTCTTCGTTCTGATCCTGTCATCATACCTCTTCCTTTCTACTACTGTGGTTTCTCTTCTTAATTTATAGCATGAAGATTTTTCATGGAAATGTCAAGTATCGGTGCAGAATGCGTCAATGCTCCACTGGAAATATAATCAACTCCAAGTGCTGTCAGTCTGCCGATATTTTCCTTTGTCACATTTCCTGAACACTCTGTCTCTGCTCTTCCGTCAATGATCCGGATTGCCTCGCTCATATCTTCCGTTGACATATTATCCAGCATAATGATGTCTGCTCCTGCCTCTGCTGCCTCTTTTACCATTGCCAGATTTTCAACCTCGATCTCAATCTTTCGGACAAACGGTGCATATTCCTTTGCCATTTTGACTGCTGCCGTAACACTACCTGCTGCACCGATGTGATTGTCCTTCAGAAGTACTCCGTCTGAAAGATTATACCGATGATTGTAACCGCCACCGACACGGACTGCATATTTTTCAAAAATCCTCATGTTCGGTGTTGTCTTTCTTGTATCAAGAAGTTTTGTCTTACTTCCTTCCAGCAGAGCCGCTACGGAGTGTGTATAGGTTGCAATTCCGCTCATTCTCTGCAAATAGTTCAGAGCCACACGCTCTCCTGAAAGGAGAACCCGGATATCACCGGTCACCTTGCCCATCAACTGACCATTTTTGACTTCATCGCCGTCTTTACAGTAAAATTCTGTCTCCGTCTTATCATCCAGCAATTCAAAGACCCTGCGATATACATCCAGTCCTGCAATAATACCGTCCTGCTTGCAGATCAGTTCTACTTCTCCTTTGACATACTCCTTCATCACCGCATTCGTACTAACGTCCTCACTGGAAATATCTTCTTTTAAAGCCTCCAGGATCAGATGATCTACCTGAAGTATCATTGTAATTGTATTCATACCTGTTCTCCTCCAATTTTCTTTGCCGCACGCTTCGCAAACACCAGACTCTCCAACAGCGAATTGCTTGCCAGCCGGTTTGCTCCATGCACTCCGTTACAGCTTGTCTCTCCCACAGCAAAAAGATGATCCATGGAAGTCTTACTGTCAGAATCAACCCATACTCCTCCCATAAAATAATGCTGTGCAGGAACAACCGGGATACATTCCTTCGTCACATCATATCCTTCTTCCAGACAATGATGGTAAATATTCGGGAAATGCTTCAGTATTGTATCTTTATCGATCCGTTCCATGGAAAGCCATACATGATCTGTTCCGTCTTTCTTCATCTGTCTCCGGATCTCTTCTGTTACCACATCACGCGGAAGAAGTTCATTTACAAATCGTTCTTTATTCTTATCTAAAAGGATCGCACCCTCTCCCCGGACGGATTCCGAAATCAGGAAACGTCTTCCCGGCTTTGTGGAATACAGTGTTGTCGGGTGGATCTGCACATAATCCAGATGCTCCAGACGGATTCCATGCTTTTCAGAAATATCCAGTGCATCCCCTGTCAGATGTGGGAAATTGGTAGAATGCTGATATCTTCCTCCAATTCCACCGCTTGCCCAGATCGTATTATCTGCATAAATCTCCAGTTCCTGACCGTTCTGATCCTTTGCGTAAATTCCCTTGCAGATTCCATCTTCCACAATAATGTCTGTCATTGTAGTATATTCGTAAATTTCCACATTCGCAAGCTTCTTCACCTGTGCAAGCAGCTTACTTGTAATTTCTTTTCCTGTAACATCCTCATGGAAAAGGATTCTCGGTCTGGAATGAGCCCCTTCTCTTGTAAATGCATAGATTTCTTCCAACGGCTTATCTGTTTCCGGCTCTCTTCCTTTTTCCTGATTTCCTTCTTCAGCAGAATTACCTTCCGGAACATCTGACTCTTTCTGAAATTCAACACCATATCCGATCAGATCCTGAATGATCTCTCTGGAACTGCGGATCATAATATCTACTGATTCTTTCCTGTTCTCATAATGTCCCGCTTTCATTGTATCTTCAAAATAACTGTCGTAATCATCCTCATCATGAAGCATACAGATTCCACCCTGTGCAAGAAATGAATCACTGCTCTCTAAATCTGACTTTGTGATCATAATGATCTTTTTATCTCTGGGAAGATTCAACGCACTGAAAAGTCCTCCCACACCTGTTCCTACGATCACTGCATCTGCTTTCATTTTCATAACAAACTCCATTCTTCCGGCTCTTATTTTACCAGTTCTAACATTCTCTCCAAAGGTTTTTTGGATTCTTCCCGAAGTGCATCATCCACAAAAACTTCATTTTCCCCGGTCTTTAAGACATGAAGAATCTTTTCCAACGTCACTTTTTTCATATTTCTGCATACAGGAAGCGTTTCTGTAAAATAGAATTTCTTTTCAGGATACCGTTTCTCCAGTTCATACAGGACACCACTCTCCGTACAGATGATCATCTCCTGTGCATCCGTCTCTCCCGCATAATTGATGATTCCGGTTGTACTTCCGATATAATCTGCCAGTTCCAGAACTGCCTGCGGACATTCCGGGTGTGCCAGCACTTCTGCATCCGGGTGTGCTTTCTTCGCATCCTGAATTTCTTCTACTTCCATATACTCATGTACGATGCAGAATCCTTCATTATAAATAAAATGCTTTTCCGGTACAAGTCCTGCAATATAATGTGCCAGGTTGCGATCCGGGATAAAGAAAATATTTTTATTCGGAAGGTTCTTTACGATCTTTACTGCATTTGCAGAAGTAACGCATACATCAGAATGACGTTTCAATTCTGCAGTTGAATTAATATAACAGACTACCGCAAGATCATCATACTCCGCACGCACTTTCTCGATCGTTTCAGGGGATGCCATATGTGCCATCGGGCAATCTGCTGCCATATCTGGCATCAGAACCGTCTTTTCCGGGTTCAGGATCTTGGCACTCTCACCCATAAAGGAAACTCCGCAAAATACAATCGTCTTTTCTTTCAGGCCTACTGCCACCTTGCTCAGATAAAAGGAATCTCCTATGTAATCTGCTATCTCCTGGATCTCAGGTCTTACATAATAATGAGCCAGGATCACCGCATCTTTTTCTTTCTTTAACTGCTCTATCTCTTCTTTGATCGTCATATCTGCACCTCTCTGTTTTTTTCAAACTTTACTTTTCTGTGGGTTTTATTTTTCATAAGTTATGATCAGCGTAAATTATAACACCGCAGTTTACAGGTGACAAGACAGATGTTTTGACAAAAAATAGTACGGAAAAGTTAAATGTTTGTGAAAAATGCCACAATCCCTTTACTTTATTACGTTTTTATAAAAAAATAGCCGCCAAGAAGAAAATTTTCCCTTAACGACTATATAAACTACGATTCAATCTTGTTCATCGCTTTCCTAAACTGGAAATAAAACAAAATTGCAGTAAAGGTTACTGCTATGAAATCTGCTACCGGCTCTGCAAGGTAAACACCCATGGTTTTGTCTGAAACCATATGCGGCATAATATAAATCAATGGTAACAGCAGAATAAATTTTCTTGTAACTGCCACAATGATAGAACTTATCGCATTGCCAAGAGCTGTAAAGGTCATCTGGCATGCAATCTGAATACCAAATAAAAACATGACTGCCATATAGATACGCAGAGCTTTTGATGCAAACTCGATCATAGCTGTCTCCGGAGTAAAAATACTTACAAAGAATTGTGGCAAAAGCATTACCGCCAGCCAAAGTGTGACAGAATAAATCAGGCTTACTGTTAACAAAACACGAAAGGTCTTTTTTACACGTTCCGTATTGTTTGCTCCATAATTATAGCTTGTAATTGGCTGCGCTCCCTGTGCAATTCCCTGTAAAGGAAGCATTGCAAACTGCATGACACTGGTAAGAATCGTCATTGCACCTACCGCAATATCTCCGCCATATTTCAGCAGGGAAGAATTAAAGCATACGGATATAACGCTTTCACTCGCCTGCATAATAAATGCTGCAGTTCCAAGTGCAATGCACGGGAACACAACTTTGGGCTTTATATTCAGATTCTTACGTTTCAGTCTAAGTATTGATTTCTCACTGCACAAAAATGTCACAACGACGATACATGAAACTGCCTGCGAAATAACAGTTGCCAAAGCAGCACCACGAACACCCATATTTAATCCAAAAATCATAATCGGATCAAGCACAATGTTTAGAGTTGCTCCGATAGCAACGGATACCATGGATATCTTTGTAAACCCTTCAGCAGTTACAAATGCATTCATGCCCAATGTCAGCTGCACAAACAATGTTCCAAACGCATATATGTTCAAATAGGAAACAGCATATTCAATCGTATTTTCACTGGCTCCAAAAGCTAACAGCAAATTTTCTCCAAACAGCAAAAGTACCACTGTCAGAACGATTGAAACAATTACCTGTAAAAGAAAACATCCACCAAGCGTTTGCTCTGCACTGTCCATATCTCCTTTTCCCATCGAAATAGAAGCACGTGGCGCACCTCCTGAACTTACAAGTCCTGCAAATGCCGACACAATCATAATAATAGGCATGGTCACACCGACACCCGTCAGAGCAAGACTGCCTGCATCCGGTATATGACCGATAAAGATCCTATCAACAATGTTATACAACATATTGATCAACTGTGCTATCACCGTAGGAATTGCCAACTTAAAAAGCAATTTTCCAACGGGCTGCGTACCTAAAAAATCCTTGTTATTTTCCACGATAAACCTCTCCTAATCATTCAAATATTCTTTGATATTTCTGTTTACTTGCTCTGTAAACCTATGTAGGGCTTCTATTTCTTCTTTTGAAAATCCTGCGAATACTATTTCACAAAATTTGCCTTGCACCACACGCCCGGCTGCAATTATGTCCCTTGCTTTATCCGCCACACTTAAGTGAATGGTTCTGTGATTTCCTCCCTTATGTTCCCCTAAAATCAATCCTCTTTCCTGTAAGGAACGAATAGAAATAGATACATGAGATTTTGCAAGATGACGGTATTTTACAATCTGAGTAGCTGTATCATATTGCGGATTATTTGTTAAAAACATAAGAACTGTAAACTCCATATAAGTCAATTCGTATTTTTCACAAACAGGAGATACCATATTTTCATACAATTCTTCTACATCAACACAATGTGCAAAATAATTTTTCACAAACGCACCTTCTTTCATTTTGAACTGTTCGTTTTTGAACTTTTTTAATATACATCTCTAACTATTCTTTGTCAAGAAAATGCTTACGAAAAAATTACACGATATGCGATTCTTGACGGACAGTATTCTAAAGAACAGAAAGGATTGTGGTTCATGAGCGTGACCGAAAAGGAAGCATTGAGACAACTCAGGAAGTGGAAATCTATTTTAATTTTATTGGAAAATATTTACCACCACATTTCGGTGAGGTGGAAATGACACCAGAAGAAATTGAAGAAATGAAGAAGCGGGAAGCCAGAAAAGACAGACTTCATCAGAATTACTTGAAAAGGAAAGCAAATGGCAAGCAGCAGAAAAGAGTTGTTGGATTGGCTGAAAGCATTGAAAGATGAAAAAGTTGTTGATATCCGAAAAGTGTACAAAAACGGTGTTACAGATTCTGTGATAGACAGCTATCGCAGTTATCTGAAACAGTGAAAGGGGTGGACAGTCATGGTAATTGTAAAACTCATTATAAGGATCCTGTTATTGCCAGTGCGTATAAGTCTGACAATCGTACAACTGGTGGTCATGTTCATTACATGGCTGTCCGCAACTGTATTTCATATCCTGTCAGGGATTATCTGTATCACAGCTATATTAGGGTATGGATTCGGGCAGGAAATTAAGCAATGACGATAATGTATGAAAGAAATAAATTGAGTATTATAGCAATAAAATAAGAGCAGTAGGGAGTCGTGCCAATTTTGTGACGGTTTCCTTTTTAATTGTTGGATGATTGAGAAAAGCTTGTTAAGTCAGGAAGCATTTGCACAGGCAGTAGGTGTTTCTTTTACAACTGTCAATCGGTGGGAATCAGGAAAATGCAAACCGACTTTTAAGACTATGAAATTGATAGATGATTTTTGTAAAGCTCAAGGAATTGATTTTAATATCAGTGATGAGTTGATCGATAAAGAGTAGGATCAGACCTAAAAAATAAAAACGGAGAGATTATATGTTTACAACGATTGAATTATTTGCAGGTGCAGGTGGTCTTGCATTGGGAATAGAGAAAGCAGGTTTTAAAACACTGGCATTAAATGAGTTCAACGCAGATGCTTGTGCAACATTGAGAAAGAATAGACCAAATTGGAATGTTATTGAAGGTGATGTGGCAGAAATATCTGGTCTTGATTTAGAGGAATATTTTTCTGTTAGAAAAGGTGAATTAGATTTATTATCCGGTGGAGCACCTTGTCAAGCTTTTTCCTATGCCGGTAAAAAACTTGGATTGGAAGATGCAAGAGGAACGTTATTTTATCATTATGCAACGTTTTTGGAAAAACTACAGCCCAAGATGTTTTTATTTGAAAATGTATGGTGCAATTGTTTTTATAAAATGATAAGTGCTTTAAAATAGGTATCATACAGAAGTTTCAGTCCCCTGACCCCAGTGCAGACATCCAGGTATTCCTGCTGGTATTCTTCTTTCCAACTGCAAAAAATTCCCCAGAGCTTTTTATTATTTTTTATCGCTTCAAGTGCTTCTCCTTTCGTCCGAATCATCGGAAAATGTTTTTGTAATTTATTCTTCATAGGCAATCCTCTCTTGTTTTTTGTCCATAACTCGACTTTTTTGTCGATGAGTTATGGATAACTTTTTATGCTCTACTAAGGTAATAACAATTTTTCCGGCACGATTTTGATAGAAATATGCAGAACTGTCATAGTTATCACGGACGGATTACGTTATAATGATAAAGAAGAAGAATAACATTCATAATACAGGAGAATTTTATGGGAAAAATTAAGATCATTTTCTTTGATATTGACGGTACACTGCTCAGACTGCGGGCGAAAGAACTTTCTGAAAAGACAGTTGAAGCACTGAACCACCTGAAAGCAAACGGAATCAGGCTCTGCATTGCAACCGGGCGAACACCGGTCAGCCTTCCCCATTTCAGTGGGATTGAATTTGATACATTCCTGACTTTCAATGGTTCTCTGTGCTACAACGACACAGAAACGATCTTCAGCAATCCGATCAGCCCGGATGATGTTCAAAAGCTCATCCGCAATGCCGACAGTCTCGGACGTCCGGTCTCTGTTGCCACTAAAAGCCGGCTGGCTGCCAATGGATTTGACATTGATCTGTCGGATTATTACTCGATTGCTCATTTACAATTAACAGTTGCGAAAGATTTTGAGCAGGTTTCCAACGAAGAAGTTTATCAGCTTCTGCTCGGTTGTCGCGAAACCGACTATTCTGCCATTTTAAAAGACGTAGATGGTGCAAAGATTGCTGCCTGGTGGGATCGTGCAGTTGATATCATTCCCGCCAATGGCGGTAAGGGCATCGGCATCCAGAAAGTACTGGAATACTACCATTTAGACAAATCCGAAGCCCTCGCCTTTGGTGACGGGAACAATGATATTGAAATGCTCCTCTCTGTAGGAACAGGTGTTGCCATGGGAAATGCTTCCCCTCAGCTAAAAGAAGTTGCCGATGAAATCTGCAAGGATGTTGCCGAGGATGGCATTTACGATTATTGCCTGACCCATGGACTGATCTGAGGATTCTATATATAAGATTACATTTACTAAGTAATGAACAGATTGGAGGAACAGAGAATGAAAAATCTGTTTGAACACACAAGTGCCCTTTGAGTAAAATATAGCAGCTATGAATATCGCACTGCTGATGATCGCACTTTATATATAGTAGTTTCAGGAAATGCAAAACCTCAGATGTACCGCCCAATGCAGGATGCCAATGCACTTGTCCTTGATGCGGTTAATATTGATCTTATGACTATGCATAAAGCAGATAATGATATATTGCAACAGATGGTTCTTGATTTTGTATCTGCTTATGGATTCCTTGGTTTTATGACAGCACTGCCGACAACGGTACAGTTTGTTACATATGAATCCGTATATCTTCCTAAAAACCACTTTATAAAAGAAGAAACTCTTTCAACAGAGGATTATCTTACTTACTTCTACCCTTTTGAAAAGCTTGATTTTCACAAGAAAGGTACGGAATCCGGATGGTCTGTTGCAGATAAAGATGAAATTGCTGTTGTGATGGCAATGGGTAACAGATGTGCTTTTCTTTTATGCTGACTGATGAAAGCTGTGAAATGAAATTGTGTAAGCACTGTGGTAAAGCATTTATCGCAAGCCGAAAGGGAAATGAGTTCTGCTCTCCGAAATGTAAAAATCAATATAATGTGTATAAGACAAGAGCTAAAAAGAATAATACTGATGAATAAAATCGTTTTTATAATGTTCAGGAGGTTTGCACGCAATGAGTGAAATCATTAAAACTAATACAGAATATTCAAAGTGGATTAAAGAAGTTTCTTTAAGATTCCGCAACAGCCAGATAAAAGCTGCAACAAAAGTTAATAGAGAAATGCTGTTATTTTACTGGTCTATCGGGCATGATATATCAGAGAATTACAATGAAGTCAAATACGGAAAATCTTTTTTCAAAAATCTTAGTCTTGATTTGCAGGATGCACTACCTGATGTAAAATCATTTTCTGTAACTAATTTAAAATATATGAAATATTTTTACGATTTATACAACAATTCAAATCGTCAACAACTTGTTGACGATTCAGACACACGAATATGTCAACAAGCTGTTGATGATTGTATTTTTATGATTCCGTGGGGACATCATATTCAGATAATTAATAAATGTAAGGGTAATTTAGATAAGGCTTTGTTTTTTGTTAAAAAGACATATGAAAACAACTGGTCAAGAGCCGTCCTTTTAAATTTTCTCGATACAAACTTGTATGAAAGAGAAGGTAAAGCCATTACAAATTTTGAAAAGCTGCTTCCTGATATTGGCAGCGATCTTGCCAGAGAAATCACAAAAGACCCATATAATTTTGATTTTCTAACTCTTAGAGAAGGGTATGACGAAAAAGAATTGAAAGATGCACTCATGGATAATATCCAGAAATTTCTTCTTGAACTAGGTCGTGGATTTGCTTTTGTCGGTAGAGAATACCGGCTTGTTGTCGGAGATACTGAACAATTTATTGATATGCTGTTCTACAACATACAAAAACACTGTTATGTTGTAATTGAAATAAAGACAAGGACATTTGATCCCGGAGATATGGGGCAATTAGGAACTTACATTGCAGCAACAGACGGAATACTACGTGCAGATAACGATAATCCTACAATTGGCTTACTTATATGCAAAACAAAAGATAATGTTCTGGCTCAATATGCTACCAGTGCAGTGAATGTTCCTGTTGGAATTTCCGAATATGAACTTAATAATCTTATTCCTGATGACTATAAAAGTTCCATGCCTACTATTGAAGAAATAGAACGAGAACTGAAAGACTAATTCCATACGCAACTGCCTCCTTTGTGTTATGATATACAGGTAAGAAAAAATTTTCAGACTACAGTAAATCATTGTCCACAAAAAGGAAAAATATTTCTGCATGACTTACCCAGTGAAAAGGAGGATATTTTTATGAACGATCAGTGGTTAGACTTTGCAATCCGTATTCAGAGTATCGCACAGGCGGGACTCCAGTACGGAAAAGATAAATATGATAAAGAACGTTACAACGAATTAAGAAAAATTGCTGCTGAAATGATGGCTGCAAAGACGGATCTCCCCGTCGAAAAAGTATACGGGTTATTCTGCAATGAAAGCGGCTATCAGACCCCGAAAATTGATACCCGTGCGGCAGTTTTTATTGATGGGAAAATCCTTCTTGTCCATGAAAATAACGGAACCTGGTCTCTCCCCGGTGGATGGTGCGATGTGGATCAGTCCATCGCATCCAACACCGAGAAGGAAGTTTTTGAAGAAACCGGCTGTACGGTACACTCCAAAAAACTGATCGCCGTTCAGGACTGGCGAAAGCATAATGTCATGAACCATGCCTACGGAGTTATAAAAACCTTTATGCTCTGCCAGTATGAAAGTGGAACATTTAAATCAAATATCGAGACTACAGAAATCGGACTTTTTGACCGTACATCCCTCCCCAACGACCTGGCGATTGAAAAGACCACGAAAGATCAGATCCTGATGTGCTTTGATTTTTATGAGAAACCGGATGCCTCGACATTATTTGACTGACTGACCGGGCAGTGAAAAAGAAATATGACAAAAGGACTGGGGAATCTCTTGAGGTGACCCCATATCCGGAGGTTTTCCGATAACTATTATAAAACTTATACCATCAGCCACTCTCACCCTATAGCACTAAATTTCCAGCTCCATAGCTTTGCTAATACATTCTTCAATATATCTTTCATCCATAGCTGTATTAAATGTAAGGTCAACATTTGCCGCTGATCCCCACACCCGTCCTGTATAGTAACGGTAATTATCTGCACGGCGTCTGTCTTCTTTCCGGATCACCTGCTCAGCTTCTTTCTTACTGATATTCAGACGCTCCATAATCCGTTTTGCCCTTACTTCCAATGGTGCAGCGAAGAACAGTTTTAAAGTCTTCTCATTTTCACACAATACATAATCCGAACATCTTCCAATGATCACACATTTTCCTTTGGCCGCCAGCTCCCTGATTACTTTTGATTCTGCTTCAAAAATCTTATCTTTCGGAGCCTCTTCCTCTTCCTTTCCATAAAGATACATCTGATTTACAAAATCATACAACAGACTGTTGGTCATGGACTCTTCTTTCTGACGGATAAACTCGGATGTCATACCCGTTGTACCGGCGATCATCTGAATGATTTCCTGATCGTAAAATTCATAACCGAATTTTTCTGCCAGTTTCTTTCCTATGTCATGTCCTCCACATCCGTACTGTCTTCCGATCACAATCACATTCTTATGAATACCCTCTGCTTCCTGCTTTTCTGCCAATTTTCCCGTTATACCATCTGCCACCGGAGCATTTTCTGCATTTTCTGCATCTGCTGCAGAAGCCAGTGCCTGTCCGCCTTCTCCGTTCTCTTCCGGGAACAGATATGATTTGATAAACTCCAGCCTTTTTCCAAGCAGTCTGGCAATAAATCCAACCAGCAATGCTGCAATGATCGTACCTTCCCGGACTCCATTTAATTTTCCTGAAAATACAAAAGAAAGAACCCCTGCAATGATCGCCATCGACGAATCAAAGACAATCTTCGTTGTTCCAAAATTGGTATTCCATGTCTGTACGATCGCCCGGACAAAAGATTCTCCCGGCAGCATGACAACATCTGCCAGCACTTCCAGATAAACACCCAATCCCAGTACCAGACAGCCTGCCAGCAATGCGATCATTTTTACAAAATAATTCTGCAGATTGATCCAAAATAACATATACATTGTCAGATCAATAAAATATCCAAATGCGATGGAAACCGGTATCTGCAGAATATTCTCAAGTTTAAAATTCTTTCTTAAAATCAGAATCTGTAATACGATCAGCAAAATACTGAACACGATTGTAAAATTTCCCAGTGTAAATGGGAAATTCAGGCTTAATACATATGGGATCGATGAGATTGGTGACGTACCAAGACTCGTTTTTGTCACCAGACTGACTCCCAGTGCATTTACAAATAGCCCGATTAAAAATAATATGTACCTCTTTAATTTGTTCATAATCTCTCTCCTGTCTTTTCTCATCCTTCAATAGATTTTTTCTCACTGATCAGTCTTTTTATTTATAGAAGACGAACCTGCTTCATCCAACAGATTTGCATAGATTTTCTGATATACTGACAGAAAGCCTTCCATTTCTTCCTTTGAAATACCTTCCACTGCCTTCCTTTCAATCTCAGAAAATGCCTCGCTGACCAACTGTTGCTTTTTCTTTCCTTCCTCTGTCATAAAAATATGAAAACTCCGTCTGTTACCATTGAGTATCTGACGGCGGATCAATCCCTTTTCTTCCATCTTATTAAGGATCGTCGTCAAAGATCCCGCCTCCAGGAAACATGCTTTCGCAATCTCCTTTTGATTACTTCCGTTATGCCTGCTTAAGTAATCAAGAATCTTCGGCTGGCCGATGGTAAGCCCCGTATCTTTCAGCTTATAGAGCAATGCTTTCTGCACCAGCATCTGATTTGCCATAATAAGATAATGCAATGAATCATCCATTTCTTTTCTCTCCTGCTGTTATTTCTTTAACCTCCAAATGCACTTCAGCACATTTCTGTGTTAAACGCTTTTAATTCAAATAGTTTGAATTATAACTTTTTTTGCCATGTCTGTCAAATTTTTGTTGCAAAATTTTCTCAAGTCATTCTATAAAAGAATTTTCTCATTCTCTTTTATTTTATGCTATACTGTTTATGAATCATTTGTTCCCCACCGGAACAGCTGATACAGAGAACCTGCCACTGGCAGCTTCTCCTGCATACTTTGACATAAAAAGCAGTGACCGACACTGCCACAGATTTTATAACGGAGGACAATAAAATGGGAATACAGTCTATTGATGCAGAAGACGATCAGTTCGCTTATCGTTATGATACACAGCTCCTGATCGAAAGACGCGACCGCGACCTGGATGAGGATGAAATATCCGACTATATCACAGAACATTTTGAAGGAAACAGCCTCATCGCAGCCGGTGATGAAGACCTGATAAAAATTCATTTTCATACCAACGAGCCTTGGAAAATACTGGAATATTGCAGTTCCGTCGGTGAGATTTTTGATATCGTCGTTGAAGATATGATCCGACAGTCAAATGGATTACAGGGATAAATTGAACAGATAAGGGAGTGCCGAAAGACACTCCCTTCAGACTGTAGACATCAGGTTAAACTAATATATTTTTTCTACAAGAGCATCAATTTTCTTAATATATGATTCAATATCCTTACTGAAATGTCCTTCTTTGCACGCTTCAGATATGGCTATGTGTATATTATTTGTTGCTTCGAATTCTGGAATATTAAGTTTATTCAAAACGTGTGCAGATATACTGGTTGGATTCATATAACTCTTTACACAGTTAGCTACCACTGTAGAACTTAATATTCCGCATATATAGTATGCTTCTTGTTCATTATCGGTACTAATATACATAATTTTTTCGTTAGGAATAATAAGTTTTTCGCCTAAAAACTCATCGTTAACAGTGCTAATAACGGCACAGATAAATTCAGAAGCTATATATTTCCATACAACTTTATACTTTGAAAATGTATATTCTCCAATTCTTAAAATGGCGTGAAACTCTTTTTCTTGTATTTCTTTTTCCCATCCAGCAAATCCTTTGCGACCATTTAAGTCATCACGAAAATGTTTCAAATAATTATATGTTTTAGGATTTTTTTCAAATAAAACATTCTGAGGAACTGGCCACATTTTAGTTTCTTCTGTATGAGGACATAGGAGATATGTGTCATACGTTGTATTCCATTTTTTTACATTGCTTCCTTTTAGCATTGGGTATACATAATCTTTTTCGATTACAGCGGACACCTTTTCTGCTTTTCGTTTTGCACGTTCAACAATGTTTGTGATTTTTATGTCATTGTATTCTGATGAAGTTATTTCTAACCAATATACCGCATTTGCACCGCCTGTGAATACACCTGTTCTTGCCCTATATTCATTGTGACCCAGTACCTTCCTAATAGAGGCTAACTGTGATTCGTTAGCTGTCATCCATATTGAGGTAGAATCTTCAGCTACCGCAGGAATTGCAAGTTGTTCGTTTTGCTCAATCTGACTTTTCACTTCTCTTAATTCAGAGTAAGCATTAAATGACAACTTATTCAAATCAACTCGTTTTTTCCATAAAATATAAGGAACTGGATATTTTGTTGAAGCATTTTTTCTTATATAGACAAGAGCTGTACTATTTGTAGCATTGTCAAATGCACGAATATTAGACAAATCATCAACTCTTAATACCTTAATATCATAGTCATCTTTTACTCGAAATCGTCTAAAACCAACCCCATTTTGAGCTGACTTAAAAACTCCTTGACGAATAACAAATGCTAAAATACCGTTAGAGTTTAATAATTTATCAATAACTAAATACGTTATTAATACTGAAATATCTTCTTTTGAAAAACTAAGGTCTCTTCCTTTCGCATTAAACAATTGGTAATCTAGCCATAAATGCTGTGAAGTTTTCCTGTATTTTTCAGGCATATATTCCCAATTGACCCACGGTGGATTCCCCACTATAACATCCGCCTTGTTGAGATTTAATACCTTTTTTCTATCTATTTCCATGTAGTATCGTATAGAATCCACAGGGTTATTACATTTCATGAAATCCTCACATGCTGCCGACAATGTAAAGTCCTCGATTTTTATGACATCAGTATTATATATTGGGATTTCCAGTACGGTATCCGTTCTCATCAAGTCTATAATTGATAAAAGATAGTTTGTTTTTGCAGTCAAAACCGCAAGGGGGTTGATATCTATTCCATACACAGATTTTGTGATTTGTTCCAATGAACAGTGATATTTTTTCTTTTCGAGAATTGTCTTAAATAAAAAGGTTCCGGAACCACAAGTTGGATCTAAATATATTGATTTTGCAATATCTCCATCAAATGAAGTCGCTTGATTAAGGGTTTCTTCTGCTAACCAATCAGGTGTATAATATTCTCCTAGAGCATGTCTAAGTTCCTTAGGAATAATAGCTTCATACATTTGTTTAATATAGTCATAGTTGTTGTTTGTCGCAAAATCCTGCAATGAAATTAATGATTGATAGTCACTCACACATGTATTTATTTCGCTCAATACATATTCAAAACCATTTTCTAATTCAAAAATAGGCCAGCAATACCAATCTGGATTGCAATAATTAATAATACCATGCTTGTTTGCAAATTTACCTAGTATTAGCTCATATGAGGAAATTTCCTGTTTTGTTTTCTCGTTCAGAATAGAATTCATCATACTTTTAATAAGCAAGCTGAAATGCGTTTGGATCGAGAAGAATAAAAGCTGCGTTGCTTCAACTTTATTCCCTTCGATTTTTTCTATTCCATATCGCATTAGTATTTCCTCAACATTCAACTTGCTATTGCTAGATAAATTGGCTTCAATATCTCCGTAGATATATTGAAAGTCATCTTTCCATGCATCCAAAACCATTAAGGTTTTCTGACTTGGCTTATTGAGAAAATGGTAGATTTGCTGTATAATATAATTGGATTTTTGTCTCATAAGAGAGTGTGGATTTTTTAAATCCGTACACAGCATATATAAATCGAGCATTATGCCACCTCCATTGTACAGTGATTATATGCATTGTACAGTGGAACCGAGAAAATATCAAGTCCAAGGAGGAAAATATTTATGAACAAAATAGAAGAGTTTTGGTACTGCGTTGCTCCACAAGAAGATTTACCTTTGTATAAAGGACAGGAAATTGCTTCAGATTCTTGTAATAGATTAATAGACGTTGTAGAAAAATACAAAGCTAAAAAAGGAAAATATGAAGCCACAGAGATAATAAAAAAAATAATATTGGACAACCCATCTGTCATATCTGATATTCGAGTGTTAGTTGGGGTATCTGATAAGCGTTTATATCTTGATTTGACATACTTAGCCAATACCTATCGTTCTGCAGATAACAAACGATTAGTCCCTGAGGCTAGAGAACATCTTTTAAAGCATGATACAAAATATTTTATTAGACTTTTATCAACGTCACAGATGAAAGAAGAGTTAGCAATGGAAATTACCAAGTACTTTATGGACAGAGGTCTTGTGGATATATTGAATACTTTTTCAAGTATCAGCAAAGAACAAATCATTCCTATATTTGATAATCTAATTGCACCAAAAGAAATTCAGCAAATGCAAGCTAAATATAGAGGACATGGTGCAGAGCAAGCCTTTGCACAAATTGTAACTGCATGCGGATTACAAATTACCCCAAAAAACAAAGATACCGACCCTATGGCAGGATATGACCCAAATGTTGATTTGACTACAATGACAGTTGTCCAAAGGAATGCTAGTAATGAAAACTGCCATAGCTTTGATTTAATAATTAATGATAACGATTCAAGAATTAGGGTTTTGATTCAATCGCTAATTCATTCATCCGACCCTGGACAATATGGTGTTAACAAATCTGATGAAACTATAGATATACAAAAAAGAATACGTGCCTATAACAATAAATTAAATCCAAATCACCAAGTTTATCTATTAGGTTCTGTGGATGGAGTTGGTTTTAGCGAAAATCCTAACGGAACTATTGTTAAAATGTTAGATGCATTTGATGATTTCTTCCAAATGCACACACTGTTTAAAATACCAATATTCTTACAAAAAATTGGCATGATTAATAATGTTAAGGGAATCGTATTTGATACAGAGTATTTTGACGATAATGCAATTGAGCATTTTCTTCATACATATATGATTCCTGCTAATGTGGAAAATTTAACAGGTCAAGATATCAAAAAATATCATACAATACAAGCCGGAAAAGCAATTGTAGTCTTTGAAAATGCTTAATTTCTTAACCAATCACTTCAAGTAAGTATTTTTTCTGTATAGTAGAACAACGACCATACAAGAGTCATTCAAAACTCAAGTATGGTCGTTGTTTTCTTTGTCGTTCCCGTTCGAAGGTGTCACTCAAAAATTGTTGTTATCCAAAATCCCTAAGTGCACGCTCCAAAAGACATTCCCTTTTTAATACCGTGTATTAATTTTTCCCTTATTCTTCCATATACACCGCCCGGGTTCTCTCCTCATCATCCACAAATTCTACATCCGGAAAGCTTGCAATATACTGCTTAAACTGGGAAAATCCGTAATCCCGTACCTTAAAATCTCCAAATCTCATACGAATACGATTTCCCAGACTACTCAGAGGGATTCCATAACCTCCGGCACTCTGGATCTGCAACAGGATATATTCTTCCAGCATTTCTTTCCGGCTCTTATCTTCATAGATTGTTACCGTTACCTTCGTTCCCTCCTGCATCAGCATCAGCTTCGGCAAAGATTCCAAAAATTTTGATAAAAGACTATAGCCATATCGACGGACATCAAAATCAGGATATAATTTTACCAGTCTGCTTCCAACTTCTCCCAGACCGGTCTCCCTGTCATTATTCTGATTTTCCGTAATAATCTTGACAACCGCCTCTTCAATTTTTTCCTTTGAAACCATTGAATCATGGTTGTCCTTTTTCTGCCATTTTCCTGAAGCATGAGAATGGGTATTACGTTCTTCTTTTCCCATTGTATTATCTTCAAGAAGAAGTTCCAGTTCTGTAAAAATATCACACGCTTTTCTGAACGGCGACGGAGTCTTTCCCTCTCCCATACCGATCACAGTCTTTCCGCTTTCTCTCAGACGGCTCGCCAGCTTTGTAAAATCACTGTCACTTGAAACCAGGCAGAACCCCTCCAGTTCACTCGTATAAAGCATATCCATCGCATCAATGATCATAGCAGAATCGGTTGCATTTTTTCCATGGGTATAACTGAACTGCTGGATCGGAGTGATCGAATTCTGAAGAAGTTCTTCTTTCCAGCTTGCATTATTTGTCTTTGTCCAGTCCCCGTAAATTCTCTTATAAGTCACATTACCGTATTTCGATAATTCATCAAGGATCGGTTTAATATATTTGGCAGATACATTATCCGCATCAATCAGGAGTGCGAAACGGTCTTCCATGTCTGATACTCCTCCCCGGTAAGATTTTTCCACGCAAATGTACCATTTTCATAGATCATATAACTATGCTCCGATCCCTCTTTCGGAATCGAGACAGATCCCGGATTTAAATACTGATATGTTCCACCATTCATATCCAGGATCTCTTCACAGGCAGGAATATGCGTATGACCATTCAAAAGAATATCTCCATCCTTCAATGGTGGAAGATGATGCGGATGATAGATGTGTCCATGCGTTGCAAATATCGTTATATCTCCCTGTCCATTCTCCCCAGACAGATTCACGTAACAATAATCTGCAAGAATCGGAAATTCCAATACCATCTGATCTACTTCTGTATCACAGTTTCCCCTCACACACAATAACTCGCTTTTCAATGGATTCAGCATTGCAATCACTTCTTTGGGTGCATATCCCTCCGGGAGATCATTTCTCGGTCCATGATAAAGAATATCCCCAAGCAATAATAACCGGTCTGCCCCCTCCCTCTTATATGCCTCTATCATCTTTTCACAATAGAATGCCGAACCGTGAATATCTGATGCAATCATTAATTTCATATCAATTACCTCTTTCTTTTTAATCAATTTCATTTTCACAACAAAAAACTTTCCTGCTCGATCCCTTTCTTCTCCTTCACCAGTTTCTCCGCCAGTTGCCGGAGAACCGGATTTTCAATCTGCAGTTTCTTCAGCTTTTCCAACGTTGTGTCCTCTATCTTTTCCGCATAGTCCCGGTATTGTTCATAAGTCCGCACATCCATCATCAACGGCTGCAATTCCGGGAAAATATTCTTCTGAATATACAGAAATATTTTAATTCCGCCATAATCAAGATCTCCGCTATGATAAAATTCAACTTCTGTATGCTCAAGCACCTGATTTAAAGACTGTAAAAATCTACATTCTTTCGGACTGAAAAATCCATGCGTAAAAATGTATAGCGTATGCTCTTCCCAAGGCATCATCATATAATTTGCTTTATTTTCAATGGTAATGACCCTTTGGATTTCCGGCTGCTGCCCGGCGATCTGTGCATACCGCAGTGTATCACTGTTCAGAATATTTCCATACCGCCAGTCTTCATTATGAATCTCCGTTCCGTCCTCCCATTTCAAATGCAGCGGACCTTTCAAAGCCAGCTCCTGTGCATAATCCTCGATCAGCAGAACCGACAGAATCTCCGAATCATTCATTGCATCATCCAGCAGTTCCTTCGCATATATTTTTGCCGTTGAAACAATAAAATCCTGAAATTCATTTTCAAAAATCTTTGTATCTTTTAAATATTTTTTGCTGAAGAGCCGCTTATACATCGGATCTTCCAATTCATCAATCCCACGCCAGCAGGCTCTTCTTTTCCTGAAAAGTTTCCATGCCTTCTCCAGAGTTGCTTTTTTTGCTCTGCCACTTTCCGATTCCTGCAACAGCTTTTCATAATACGCTCTGATCCACGGAGTCCTCAAACCCTGTAGCTCTGCCCGAATTTCTTCCTGATATTTTCGTACTAATTCCGCTCTTGCACAGAAATCAGAATCCACTCTTTCCCGGTACAGTTTATACAATGCCGGAATATCCTCCTGCCGGTACCGGATCGCCTGAATATCCTGCTCACGATAGCCCTGTACCCATTCAATCTTCACAAGTCCTGTCTTCTCCAGGTCTTTAGCCGCTTTCACAACATCCGACTTCAGATGCTTCCGATCATCGTACAGATTTCCCGCTTTATTTGACAGACTCTTCCAGCCATTCGCCCCCGGTTTCCACTGATTCTCACTATTTTCAATCTTTTCGATCAATAGCTGCAACAGATACTCCATCTCTATTCCTCAACCTTCAACTGGTCATACTCAACTTTTTCAAATTCCTGGATTGAAATATGCTTTTTATTCGGATTCGCATAGACAAACGTCTTGTCTACATTTTCCAGATAATTCTGGATCTTGTCATTCGTCGCACTGATAATCGCCTGAAATCCAAGTCCACGGATCAGAGAAATACAGCTTGCCACTTTCTCTGCGTCCATCTTGGAAAATGCCTCATCCAGCACAACAAGACGGATCGTGGACGGTCTGCGGATCTTCGGTGACAAGTTAATCCTGTAGACCTGTGCAAAACTTGCCAGCAGAGCGATATACAGAGGATTCTGTCCCTCTCCACCGGAATTTTTCTTGATCATCTTGCTCAGTCCGATCTTCATATCCTTTTCACCGTGGATGATCTGCTGCATATCAAAGGATAAATACGTCCGGTAATCCGCATATTTTTCCATATTCTTCTTTGCAGTATCCAGTTCCTCCCTTGTCGCATCTTCCGGTGGAATAAAGATATTGATCAGCTCATTCATCATATCCCCGTATTCCTCATCGTGTTCCATGGTAAAAAGGTTCATCTGATTCTCCATAGAATCTGAAAGCTGGGACGGATTAATGCTCAGCGAATCATCCATGAACATTTTATAATATCTTCCGTCCGGCCCTTTATTCTTCGTAATGACAAACTGATATTTATCTTTACCAAAATCCAGCCGGCTGATGATACGGTTCAGTTCATCTCTCCGCTGATAGGCTTCTTTGATGGCACTTCGTATTTTATAAATGAAATCCTCTTTAAAATGTTCTACCGCTGATTTTGCCTGTTCCTTTGCCGCCAGCCTGAAATCTTCCAGCTCATCACACTGCAGTTCAGAAAGGAGCTTTTCATAAGGTGTATTCTCTTCAATCGTAGGAGAAAATGTACGGTTCGGATACAGCTTCAGATAGATGGTTCTCCTGTCTACAAGCTGACTGTATGCCTTGTCCTTCTCAACTTCAACTGCGTCCAGTTCTTTACTCCGCTGCTGTCTGAGGTACTCATAATTTACAGAACGCTTCGTATCCAGATAGGCCCGGAATCCTTCTTCTTTCTGCGGATCTTCGTGAAATTCTTTCTGTCTGTCCTGCAATTCGGTTTCCACGGTCTGATAAAAATTCTGATTTCGCTGTGCATTTCCTCTGCTCTCTGAAATCTTTCCGATCAGCTCCTCCAGCTCCTGCTTGAGCTGTGCCTGCTGCCGCAAAAGATCTTCCTTCTGAGCTTTCAGAGCCGAAACCTCTCCATCCTGGAGTTTCTTCATCTCTTCCTGGATCTGCCGTTTTTCTCTTTCCTTTTTCTGAATTTCATCGATCTCTTTCTTCCAGCTCATGTACTCCTCTGCCGGTTGGGAAAGTGCTTCTAATGTCAGTACCCTCTGAATTTCTTCCTTCATTTCCTGCAGCGGAAGACGTTCCTGCTGTAAAGCATCACAACGTTCCTCCAGTCTGCGGATTCTCTGACGCATACTGGTTTCACCGATATATGCCCGCCTTGTATAACTTTCCGGGTTGATGTGCTGCAGACGATACCCCTGATACAACATACAATCTGCTGTGATTCCGATGGTCTGTTCACGAAGTTCATCAATTCCATCACATTTGATCACATTTCCAAGGAAGAAATCAATATACGCCCGGACATACTCTTCTTTCGCCAGCACCTCCTCTGCCAGAGAACCTGCCTTTGCCTTTTTATCACTGGAAAGGACCTTCTCTGTATCCAGCACTGCTGCCCGTGAAAACCGCTTCTTATCCATTCCCTGATAAATTTCCATGGCATCTTTTACATAGTTCGGTTCCACTACGAGCAGAAGTTTATTATTGCCCATATATCCCTCGATCGCATTATGCCATTTTTCATCTCGCACATCCAGAAGATCTGCAAGGATCTGTACCGGAACAAGCCTGCCACAACGCTCCTGCAGCCGGGTACGAAGCTCATATTTTGCTTCCTCCACTTCCTTCGGATATGCCTTCCTCCCCTGCTTTAATTCCTTTAATTCCTCTCTTGCATCCTTTTCTTCTTTCTTAATGACTCTTAACTTTGCTTCTGCATCCTTCAGATCTTCCCCCAGTTCTTCCCGAATCTGTACAAGGCTTGTCTGAAGCCGCTTCAAAGTTTCCTCATCCAGTGCCACAGTTTCAAATTTTTCAATATCCCAAAGCGTCTGATTCGGAGTCACATCTTTTGATTTCCATGCTGCAAGCCCTGCTGCTGTCCTCTGCCATTTTGCACGGCTCAACTGCAAATGCTCCAGCATCTCATTCACATTTCCAAGCTTCTGTTCCAACGCAGAATACCCACTGTTGGCGATCCTTAACAGCACTTCCTCATACTGTCCCTGGACTGTCTGCTGCTTTGTCTCCAGTTCTGCTTTTGCCTGCTCCTGCCGACCGATATCTTCCTGACTCTCTTTGATCTTATCCAGCAGTTCCTGCAGTTTCGCCTCCAGTCGTAAGATTTCCAGCCGGTCGATCTGATACTGATCATTTTCAACTTCCTTCACCTGGGTCTGATACACGGCATATCTGTCACGGATCTCTTCCAAATGCCGGATCTCCTTCAGCGTCTCCTCGATCTTGCTCCGCATTCTTCCATACTGCATCACACTTTCCTGCAGATCCTCAATATGGATATCCTGCTCCATACAAATATATTCTTTCACAAAATCTTCCAGCTTGATATTCATCTTAAACGGGATTGCACGCTTAAACAGCCGTGGAAATTTTTCCATATCCAGCCCGCCTAAATAAATGTCATAAAGCTGCTTGCGGAATCTTTCATTACTCGGCCCACAGTAAAAGTCCGTCGTACTGAAATTTCTCTGCAAATATTCCCGGATCTCTCCTGTTGTCAGACACCGCTTATCTGCCCGGTAATCATTTTCCAGAAGCCCGCCTTTGTGCCAGAAGAAAAGACGGCTGATCTCATTTGTAGCTGTCTCTACATCAAATACAACCCCGACGCACTGACTCTGCCGGCTTTCCGTTTCTGTAAATTCCAGCACGATCGTACTGGAGAAATTTTTATTTCTCAAATACTGGGACTCATTGTTCTCACCAATGTTCACCATTCCCCGCAGATACTCGATCAGTGACCGGTCTGAATCATCCGCAGCCGCCTTATTAAAAAATCCTCTTCCGTCTGTATTCGCATACAGAACAAGCTGCATCGCATCGATCACGGTTGACTTTCCACTTCCTGAATGCCCTGTAAAGAAATTGATTCCTTCGTGAAAGCTTAATATTTTTCTGTCTATATAATGCCAGTTATTCAGGCATATCTTCGATAGTGCCTTGAACTGCTGTCTCGTCTCCACTGTATTCCTCCTCACTGAACGTACCTAAAAGTTCCCTTACATCATCACCCACAAGAACGGTATTGATACACGGATAAATGACCATCCTCGAATTTTCATCCAGCTCTTCCATGACATCCAACGGCTCTAAAATCTGATACTTTTTCAGCAGTGCGATCGTCTTACGCATTTCCGTCGGAGACGGCATCCCGGTCAGAATATGAAAATCTCCTGCCTTTCCATTGATCATCCCGAGTGTCACCACCACATGATTGCTCGATGATACACTTGCCATCTGCTCATCATAAAGGATCTTCAGAATCAGAATATAGATCGTTGCAAGCCTTGAAAGCTTCTCTCCCCATAATGCTTCTTCCTGAATATAGATCAGCCCCATATGCACATTCTGTCGGAGTGTGATCCCCGCAATCCGGAAATATTCTTTCAGGAAATCCAGATGCCGGTCTGCAAACCGGTACTCCCTCACCGGAACCATCCTTCCTGCCCGGCGGTCATATTTCCTTTCCAGCAGAAATGTCTGACGCAGCAATAACCGGATCAGGTCTCTCATATCATCCTGCTCTTCCTCATTTAGTAAATCATAATATTCTATCATCAGGGCCTCCTCTGTATAAATTTCAGATCCGGATAACGATACCTGCCGTTCTCCACCATCCTGTCTTCTTCATTCAACGCAGCATATTTGCTGTTCCGACGTGTACTGTAATCATACGCAAGGATCAGTTTTTCAAAATCCTCATCCGTCATATCCTTCATTGCCCCTGCATCCATGATATCCCCGGTCATATGAGCCTGGATAAATTCTTCGATCTCCGCCCGGCTGTATCGCATCTGAATCCGGTTCATCTTCAGTACCTCTTCACGGTTCAGATCTTCCGTCTCCTCTTCCGTTTCCATCTTACTGATGAAATCCGTCCGACTCTTTCTTCTCTTATACAAAGATTTCTCTGACAGGATCTCCAGATAAGAAAGATTCATCCGTTCCGCTGTCTTCCGCAGCTTCTCCTCCTTCTTTACACCGTTCTCCTCTGCCGAAATCCGATTCAGAAGCTGTACCACCAGCCCCTTTGTATCCGTCTCACCGCTGAGCAGATAGTTCAGACGTGTCACCGTGGCACGCACGTATTTTGTATGCTCTTTATCCATATTGGCAATCCGGTGTTCAATATCATCAAATCCACGCTCAATCTGATCCAGGATCTCCAGCACATCTTCTTTCTCATCCCCTGCAGCTTTCGCTCTTGCACGCACGCTTTCGATCCATTCATCATTCTCCCGCATTTCCCGGAGACATTTCTTAATATCCATCTTGTAAATATAAAAATTATCCGAAGTCTTAAGAATATGATATTTCTTCCGCACAACCTCTTCCACGTATCCGTCCAAATGCTCCCGAAGCAGTTCACCATACGTCTTCTTATCCAGCAGCCGCTCAAAAAACTTATCCATATTATGAAGCATATCCTGCAGGGCTTTGTTCAACTTCTTTGTATTCACCAGGGCAGTCCGCAGCATATTCAGGTTGACTTTCGGATTATTCTGAAATGAATACAACGTAGCATAGACATTCTGAATATAAAGATCCGTCTCTTCCAGCTCCTGCGAAGACAGCTTCTCAAATGCCTCAATAAAAATCGCCGCATAATCCGGGATCACGATATTCGTTGTCAGTGAAGTATAATCTTCAATTTTTTTTAACCAGCCCGTCTTCACCAGCCAGTTCAGAATCCGGGAAGAAGTAGTCTCCAGCAGATCCAGCTCCGTCTCTGACTCCTCACGCTCCAGCCTGATCCTCTTCTGCGTATTCATATCATTTAAGATCTGCAGGCAGACTTCTCTCGTCAGGAAATAATTGCTGTACTCATATTCCTGATTAATGCACAGCAGTGATTCTATATAAATTTCTCTATTCACCGAGCGGAATAAGCTCCAAAATGTATCCGGGATTTCATAATGTGACTGCATACTGACTCCTTACTGTCTTTTTCTTTACCGCCTTTTCTCACGTCGTTCTGTTTTTTTATTATACCACAGATTCAGCCCGCCTGCCCGACTACTTTCTTTTTCCCCATCTCTGCATCACAAGCACATACACGACTGCCGCTCCGGTACTCGCCATGGTTGCCAGTATCCCTCCGCCTATGATCCCTGCCGGATCAGCACTTCCATACTGACTCCTGTAAGCAATAACATTGACCGGGATCAGTTGCAGCGAAGAAATATTCAGGATCAGAAAGATACACATTTCATCTCCTGCCACCCCTCTTTTTCTCACTGGTCCAAAAGCTCTGCCAAGTCTTCTGTCCTCCTCCAGCTCTCCCAGTGCTTCCATGGCTTTCAGTCCTGCAGGAGTTGCCGCCCAGCCAAGTCCAAGAATATTTGCAATGAAATTGATTGCGATCTGTTCATTTGCTTTATTTCCCACCGGAAGCTGCGGGAAAAGGAACCGGATCACCGGACGCAGCTTTTCCGCAGCCTTTTTTACAAGTCCCGCTTTCTCCGCAATCTCCATGATCCCACACCAAAATGCCATCACTCCCAGCATCGTAATGCACAATGACACTGCATCTTTTGACGAATCCAGTGCCGCATTTGTCAGCTCCGGCATTTTCCCGTTCCATGCCCCGAAAATAATTCCGATCAGGATCATCCCCGCCCACAGACCATTTAACAACTTTACGCCCCCTTTTTCTTACGCTCTTGTGTCATTATTGTGCATAGTTCCACATATACGTTTCAACCACATCGAACGGTGCAGGTCCTACACTCAGCACTGCCCGGTGAAACTCTTTCTGACTGAAATCCTCTCCCATTTTTTCCGCCCAGCATTTCTTCAATTCCAGAAATTTGACATATCCAATATAATATTTCAGATAATTGCCCGGTGAACCAAGGATCAGATCGTAGATTTTCTGTATCGTTTCTGCATCTGAAATTCCGTATTTTGCAAAAAAGGCTGCCGTATCTATCCTGCTCCAACCATCATAATGGATTCCCATATCCGCCAGTGCATATAATGCAAGGATCACGGAACCATTTTTCTGCAGGATCGTAGCCTGTTCTTTCGGAAGTGGTGTCAGATAATAACTACACATTTCCGCATAAGTCGCCCATCCCTCCACATAACCGCCAAAATTGAAAATACTTCTGACCGGATCAGGATCTGTACTTTCATAAAAGATTGTCTGATATAAATGCCCCGGATACCCTTCATGGGCAAGCGTTGTGAAGAGCGTCAGATCATCCCGCATCTGCCCCTGATTGATATAGATCACATTTTCCCTGCTGTTGTCGATTGCAGGAATCATATAAAAAGCCGGACTTAAATGTTCTTCCATTTCCTTCGGAACATACTTGACTTCCAATGTAGTGTCCGGTGTCTCCGGGAATGCTTTTTCTATCCCATCCGACAATTTTTTCAGGATCAGTTCCGCTGTCCCCTGCTTCATATCTGCCGCAGATTCTTTCGCTTCTTCTACCTTTGCCCCCAGTACGCCCTCCATGGCAGTAATGTCATCTTCCATCTGTCTGCGTGTCAGTTCTTCCAACTGCACGATCGATTCCTTCGTTCCCACGGACTGATCCACCAACATCTGATAATATTCCTGCCCCTGTGGCAGCCCACACAGACCTTCCTCATTTTTTCCTGTTCCTTTCAGTTCACGTACTGCTGCCATCAGCCTTTCATAAGCAGGACAGACCACTTCTTCTATAACCTGTGCATTTTTTTTCGTATACTCGCCCATCTCCTCTTCCGTAAATTTTCCGCTTTCCCGCATCCGCTCCACAAAAGTAGAATAGAGATAATTTCCGTTTCCCATATCCAGAAATGCCTGACATTGTTCTATCACTGCGTCTGCCAGTTTCTCTGACATAAAAAGTCCTTTCTCCGATTTTCCCCGCTCAAATGCAATTACTTCATCAAAATAAGTTCCTGTTGATCTCATCAGATCCAGGTATGTATCAGCATCCTCTTTTTCATAAAACCGGTATTCCGAAAGCACTACCGGAAGCTGGGTCTGCACACCGCTGACTGTACCAAGAGGTTCATCATACCACAAATACTCTGCACTTCTTTCTGCACTGTCCAAATAAGATTGCAGAACATCATAAGTGATCTGGTTTTCCACACTTAATTTATTTTTTTCAAAAGTTATCAACGCTTTCTCCATATTTTCCACACCGGCTTTCACCGCCTGTTCATCCGTGACCACTGTTCCGTAAACTGCAGGAGCGGATTCGATCCCATATTCCTGCGGATACTTTAATGTATAATGCAGACTGACTGCATTTGCCGATACTTCACTACAGAACACTTCCCTCGTATATGCTTCAAATCGTTCATCCTCACTGACTGAACTCCCTGCCTTCCCATTTTCATCTGCTATTTCTGCACAGCCGCCAAATCCCAGCACAACTAAAAAAAGCCCTGCCACACAGATCTTTCTCATCCTCTGCATGGTACAGCTCCTTTGTTCCTCTTTCTTTTCCCAGAATCTCATAGAACACTTCCGAACCATTTTCTTTCATTTTATGTATCGCCCTGGCCTCTTATTCCATCAGTCTTTGCATTGGTATATTACATATATTCAAAAGAAATACATATATATCTACTAATTGCCCCATAATAGAAAGAGGACACCCCTTGCACATTCTTCTCTACATCTCCAACTACTTTATCCCATTTCTGATCCTTTCCATCATCATCTGTGGACTGACTGCAAAAATTGATGTCTATGAAACCTTTATCACCGGTGCAAAAAATGGCTGCCGTACCGTCATCCGGCTTGTCCCGACTCTGATCGGACTGATGACTGCAACGGGAATCCTCCGGGCATCCGGGTTTCTCGACGTGATTTCCTCTTTCATCGGAAAATTCACGAATTTGATCGGATTTCCCGGAGAACTTGTCCCTCTTTCCATTGTAAAAATGTTCTCGTCCTCTGCTGCCTCCGGTCTGCTTGTTGATCTCTATAAAACTTACGGAACTGATTCCCGGATCGGACTCATCGCCTCACTGTCCATGTCCTGTACCGAAACCATTTTTTACACTATGAGTGTCTACTTTATGACTGCCAGGATCCGCCATACCCGTTATACGCTTCCCGGAGCTGTTTTTGCAACCTTTGCCGGACTCGCCGCCAGCGTCCTGCTCGCAGGTTACTATTCCTGATTTTCATGATTCATAACTCCCAACACCGGTCAATCAACAACACATCCATTCAAAACCATTGTTTACATATTCCCTTTGTGCTAAAATTATGCTAACAAGATTTCTATGGATGGAGGCATGATGATGTCTGATATAATGTTTGAACACCTGACCAAAACTTATCCCAACGGATTCATCTCCGTTGATGATGTTACTTTAAAAATTCAGGACGGAGAATTTGTCGTATTTCATGGACCGAGCGGCTGTGGCAAGTCCACGATTCTTCGGATGATCGGCGGACTGGAAGATATCACATCAGGAAAGATCTATCTTGGTGATGAACTGCTTAATGATATTCTGCCACGCGACAGAAAGCTGGCCATGGCATTCCAGAATTATCTGCTTTATAAATATCTGAATGTCTATGAAAATATGGCTCTTGGTCTCCGGCTGCGAGATTTTCCGAGAAATGTCATCGACAACCGTGTCAACACTGCGGCACAATTCCTCGGAATCTCTGCTATTCTTCATGAAAAGATCAAAAATATTTCTGATGCAGAGAAGCAGCGGGTCGCACTTGGACGTGCAATCGTCTGCCACCCGAAAGTACTCCTTGTTGATGAGGATTTTGCACATCAGAACGATGATCGACGTCATGAGATGCTCAGCGACATCTTACGCATCAACAAAGAACTCGGTATAACCGTCCTGTATGTGACAAATGACCCTGAAGAAGCTCTCTCCCTGGATTCCCGCATTATTTTCATGAGAGATGGAAAGATTGAAGAAGACCGCAGAGTATAATAAAGCTGCATCCGCAGGAACATTCAGCCGGCTGATTATTCCAGCTCCTGAATCTTTCCTGCGGATGCAGCTTTTTACTCTTTTATCTTTTCAAGGTAATTATAAACTTCCCGCTTCTGCATTCCCCGGTCTTTTGCGGTCTGCTTCATGGCATCTTTCCGGTTCATCCCCTGTGCGAGATAATGTTCCATATGCTCCTCAATGCTCATCTCTTCCCAGCGTGCCTGTTCCTCCTGCCGCATCTCTTCTCTGCTGCGTCCCTCGATCACCAGCACACATTCCCCTTTCGGATCATTTGCTTCGTAATAAGCCACCGCTTCAGGGATGGTTGTCAGAAATGCAGTTTCATGCTTCTTCGTCAGCTCTCGGCAAACCGTGATCCGCCGCTCTCCCAGACGTTCAGCCAGCAGTTTTAATGTCTTCACCAGCCGGTGCGGAGCTTCATACATAACAATCGTTCTCGTCTCCGTCTCCAGCTCTGTCAGCACTGCCTCCCGCTCTTTTTTATCTGGCGGAAGAAACGCCTCAAATGCAAAACGTCTTGTCCCAAGTCCCGACATCGTCAACGCTGTCACGCATGCAGCCGGCCCCGGTACTGAACTGACTCTTACTCCTGCCTCATAGCACATCTTCACCAGCTCTTCCCCCGGGTCTGAAATTCCCGGAGTTCCTGCATCCGTGATCACAGCGATATTCATACCATCCAGCAGCTTCTCAACCAGCTTTTTTCCCTTTTCATACTTATTAAACTCATGATAACTCGTCATGGGAGTCTGTATCTCAAAATGGTTCAGCAGCTTGATACTATTCCGTGTATCTTCTGCTGCGATCAGATCAACTTCTTTCAGAACCCGGACTGCCCGGAACGTCATATCCTCCAGATTTCCAATCGGTGTCGCCACCAGGTATAAGATTCCTGCCATTTCAACCTCCTGTATGCCCATATCCATTCTCCATCCGCAGACCTCCATCCCTGGAGTACATGATCAGAGGCGGTTCGATCTTCACTCTCGGCTTCGCTCCCCGCATTCCTTCCACAAGCACCATCGTTGGCTCTTTATCAAGATACGGATGAACAAACTGAATCCTCTTTGGCTCAATCTTGTACTGACTCATCTTCGTCAGGATCTCCGTCAGCCGGAACGGTCGGTGGATCATATAAAATCTGCCCTTATCCTGCAAAAGACGCATACTCTCCCGCAAAATATCATCCAATGTACACAAGACTTCATGCCTTGCGATCGCCTTTCTGTCATCTGGATTCCTGAGTCCATGCTCTGCCAGCATATAAGGTGGATTCGTCGTGATCACATCAAAAAAAGCCGGTTTGAAAATTGTTGCGGCCTCCTTTATATCTCCGGTCACAATCTCCACTCTGTCCTCCAAGTGATTATAACGGACACTTCTCTGTGCCATCTCAGCCGTATCTGCCTGAATCTCCAGTCCGGTAAAATGCTTTCCCTCTGTCTTTCCAGCCAAAAGAACAGGGATAATTCCATTCCCTGTTCCCATATCAAGTACCGTTTCTCCCTGACGCACCTTTGCAAAGTCTGAAAGAAGAACCGCATCCACACCAAAGCAGAACTTGTCCGGATCCTGGATCAGTCCCAGACCACCAAGCTGAAGATCATCTAACCTCTCGCCCTGCTTTAACAGATTACTTTCCATTTTCTTTTGAATCTCCATCTTTCTTAGGATTTTTCTTTTTCCTGCGAGGACGGAACTTCAGATCTGTCGCTTTATACTCCCGGATCTCTTTCTCATCATCCTCCAGATTTACGACCACTTTCACCAGTCCACGCAGAACACTTAAGGACTGCACAACTCCCGTAAGTCCATCTGAAGTTGTCACCATATCTCCCACAGACGGAAGCTGGCTGTTCAAAACCTCATACGTTTCCTCCTCGTTCGTCAGACAGCACATCAAACGGCCACAGACACCTGATATCTTTGTCGGATTCAGAGAAAGATTCTGTTCCTTTGCCATTTTGATAGAAACCGCTGCAAATTCAGTCAGATAGGTGCTGCAACAAAGCGGACGACCACAGATTCCCAGTCCACCACGGATCTTCGTCTCATCACGCACGCCAATCTGCCTCAGTTCAATCCTTGTCCTGAATACAGCCGCCAGATCTTTCACCAGCTCACGGAAATCAATCCTTCCGTCTGCCGTAAAATAAAAAAGTACTTTATTATTATCAAATGTATACTCTGCATCGATCAGCTTCATGTCCAGATTATGCTTCCGAATCTTTTCCTGACAGATCTTAAATGCCTCTTTTTCTTTCTGATGATTCTCTTCGACAGTCCGCTTATCCTCGTCCGTTGCAATTCGGATTACCGACTTCAATGGCTGAACAACCGAATCGTCACTTACCTCCTTCGGACCGCTCACAACCCGCCCGTACTCCACACCCCGGGCAGTTTCTACAATGACATGGTCACCCTGCTTCACAGCAAACTGTCCCGGTGAAAAGAAATAAATCTTTCCCGCAGTACGAAACCTAACGCCTATTACATTTATCATACTAATTAATTCTCCTTTATTGTCAGTAACAGCAGCTCGATCACCAGCTCGAAGTTTACATTTGCTTTCATTCGTGCCTTCGCCGTCTCAAGTGCCTCAAGTATTTTTTCAATTCCCTCATAAGAGCTCTTGCTGGCACGGGCTTTGATATAACGAAGCTGATCCGAAAATACGACCCGGTCCACATTCTTCGTCGCTTTATAAATCAGTACATCTCTGTACCATATTGCCATCATATCAAGATAATCATTGATCTCCAGCTTATAAGTCATGCACTTTTTCACTGCATCCATCAATTCAGGGACATCCATCTCGTCAATATTTCTCAGTAAATGAACGACCTCTTCTTTGATCTCATTAAAATAATCTGAATTGGCAAGCATGATTGCTTTTCCCATATTTCCCTGTGCAAATGCCACACATACATCCGCTTTATAATCTGGGATCTCCATCTGCTCCATCAGATACTTCTTCACAAGCTGATCCTTGATATTTCTCAGCTTCATCATAACACATCTCGAACGGATCGTTGGCAGCAGCACCTCTGCATTTTCTGTCAGCAGCATGATAACCGCATACTCCGGTGGCTCTTCAATCGTCTTCAAAAGAGCATTCTGTGCCTGTACGCTCATCAGATCCGCTTCTGGGATGATATAAATTTTATACTTACTGCTATAAGGCTTGATTACAATATCATTATTAACCTGCTGTCTGATATCATCAACACTGATCGTGGTTGGCTTCTCATGTGACACACGGACAATATCCGGCTGATTTCCATGCAATGCCTGCTTACAGGACTGGCATTTTCCACATGCCTCTCCGTTCTCATCACGATCCTGACACTGCAGACTCATAGCAAAAAGATTCGCCAGAAGCTTCTTTCCCGAACCACGTTCACCATTCAATATATACGCATGGGAAACCGCATCCGCCTGGACCGCACTCTCAATATACTTGATTATATTCTTATGTCCTACTACATCTTTAAAACTACTCATTTCTATCACCTGCCACACATAAAATTATACACTTTCAGTATACCACAATCTTATAGGAAGTCACACCCCCTAATTTCCCTTTCAATGGCTTCGATGCACTCCTCCAGATCCACATTCTGAAATCTTTTTTCTATCCCTGCTGCTCTCAGATTTTCCTCAGAAAAATCTTTTGAATCCGCCAGAAACCGTCGGCACAATTCATCATACCTGGGCTGACTCTGTCTCTTTTCCCGCTCTAATGCCCTTGTCAACCGCAGTCCGTCTTCTACTTCAATATAAAGAGGAACCAGACTTTCTGCTCCAAAATACTCTTTCATTGCTCGATAGGATTCAAGCGTCCCAATCACCAGATAATCCTCCTGTCTCAGATTGATCTGTCCGTCGTCCGCTGTAAAATAACTCCATACCCCATACTGCGTATGGTAAGATCTTTCCTCAATCAACTGCCCCTGCTTCCTGAATTGCTGCAATTTTTCTTCATCTGTGAAAAAATATTCTACACCATCACATTCTCCTTCTCTTCTCGGACGTGTTGTATACAATACAATCCTTTTCATTTTGGGAAATCCTTGAAGCAGTTCTTTATAAATCGTATCTTTTCCGGAAGAACTCTTACCCATCAGGTAAAATATCTTACCCATTTTTCAAAACCTCCAGTCTGTCCTTTTTCTTCGTTCCTTCAATGGTAAAACCATTCTTCTCATAATCCAGAATCTGCTGCACAGCTTCTTCCGAAACTCTCTCTCCCGGTACAACAATCGGAATACCCGGTGGATATAAATAAACAAATTCCAATGAAACCTTCCCCGCAGCTTCCTGCCATGGAACAGCCAGTCCTTTTCGTCCTTTCACCTTTGCACTTTCCACTACTCTTTCTGCCGGAATAAGCGGATGCCTGCAAAATCCCGGATCTTTTTTCATCGCAGCTGCATCCATTTTTCTATTTCCTGATAGTACTTCATCCAGGTTCTTATCCTGTTTCCTGTTCCCCTGCAGTACTTCATCCAATCTCTTATCTAAATTCCTTAGTGCATTGAGCAACCGGTTCATTCCTTCCTGCGTATCTCCCGGTCCGGTCATTGCAATCACATAAGAACCCGCTGCCATCTCCATCTGTAAATGATCGTTTTCCAAAAGGATTTCCTGCAATTCTTTGCCACTCATTCTTCCCCTCGCAGAAATCACAATCTTAGAAGCATCATACTGCATCGTTTCCAATAATTGAAGATTCTTCAGTTTTCCAATTTCCTTTCTTAACTGGCAGAGCATTTCCACATAAGGTTTAAAAACCTTTTCCCTTTCCTCGTCGACCAGTCGGATACATTCATCAATCGAAGCCATTAAAATATAAGAAGGGCTGCTGCTCTGAAGCATATGAAGATATCGTCTCACACTATCTCGATCTACAAGCTTTCCATTCATGTGCAGCAGTGCCGTCTGCGTCAGTGACGGAAGTGTCTTGTGAAGACTGTGGATCACTATATCGGCTCCTCTTACATTTGCATTTTGGGGAAAATACTCATGAAATCCGAAATGAGCCCCATGTGCTTCATCCACAATCAGCGGAATCCCATACTTATGAACCACTTCACTGATCCGCTCAATATCCGATACCACACCATCATAAGTCGGTGAAGTGATCACTACCGCCTTTATTCCGGCTTCCCGGTTCATCCCCCTGTCCTTTTCCAGGATCTGTTCTATTTTTTCTACCCGGATCTCTCCATTAAGATCTGTAGTTTCGTCAAATTCAGGATAAACATACTCCGGAATCAACCCATTTAAGTCTACTGCATTGTAAACAGATTTATGACAATTTCTCGCCATCAAAATCCTGTCTCCGTATCCGGTACATCCAAGTACTGCACTCAAAAGTCCCACAGTACTTCCATTTACCAGATAATGCGTTTCCTCTGCGTGAAAAACTTCTGCCGCATACTCCTGCAAGTTTATAAAAAGATCTTCTGCATGATGCAGATCATCAAATCCTTCAATTTCCGTAATATCAATTTCATAAGGAAGTTTCTCTGCTCCAGTGATCTGTTGTCGCTTATGTCCGGGCATATGAAATCCATAATAATCTGATACACTGTACTTTACTAATTTATCATATAAATGTTCCATATAAACCTCTTACTTTCCTAATAAAAAAACCAGCAAACTCAACAGTTTACTGGTCCTAAGTGAGCGTGCGGGGATTCGAACCCCGGACAACTTGATTAAAAGTCAAGTGCTCTACCACCTGAGCTACACGCCCTTAAATACTCACAAAATTTATATTATCATACCTATAACATAAATGCAAGAACTTTTTATTCTATTCATATTTAAAGTTAGGCATAAAAAATGCCCAGAGCCGGCTACCCTATATATATAAATAGGTATAAACACTGTAAAAATATTTGATTCTCACAAATATCTCACGCATTTCAGTACAAGTAAATATAATAACTTGCCCCCTATTTGCCCCCACTTGAGATGATACAATATTCAGCCCCGGAGTGACTACTCCGGGGTGATCTTATTTCACCCTGAGTTTCTGACCGGCATAAATCTTATTCGGATTTTTGATGCCGTTCAGCGTTGCAATCTTCTGATAGGTCGTGCCGTATTTTGCTGCAATCTTTGACAGGGTATCACCTGATTTCACCGTATAGTAAACAGCAGACGATCCTGATCCACTTCCGTTGATTACTTTCTGCACTTCTACATACCGTTTTCCGAGTACCATCTTGCGGGTATCACCATTGCCATATTTTCCCGCCTTTGTTTCTGCCGCAAGCGTGGAGGCTGATGCAGTAGCGATATGGTTAATAAAGGTCTGCACCTCGGAGTAACGACTGCCAAGTTTCGTCTTACGTGTATCGCCATCACCATACTTGCCTGACAGCGTATCTACCACAAGCTGCAATGTTGTTCCAATCGGCACGACTGCACTGGGACTGGATGCAGGCTGTGATGACTTGCTGATCCCTGTGATTTCTGCCGGAAAATCACGATAGCAATAATTAACATCTACCCGTCCACTAATGCCCGGAACACTTCCATCGGAGCTGTACTGCCACATATCGGCTTTCATCCCAAGTGTACTATTATAGCGTGCGATCCACAGTGGATATCTTGTCCCCAGTGAACTTAAGTAATTATCCCACCAGGATTTATTACAATACACTCCACACTTATATCCTGCTGCTTCGATCAGTGCCGCAAATTTTTTCATACGGTCAGCCGCACCTGTCTGCGTTCCCGGTTCCTCCAGGTCATAAAATACCGGATACGACAGCTTATATCCTTTCACTAGTCTCAGCACATGTCTTGCCTCCGATTCTACCTGTGCAGTTGTCTTTGCATACGAATAAATATAAACACCAAATGGAATCCCCAGTCTGGTACATTCATTTGCATTTCTCTTCCACTGCGTATCGTCCTGTGATGCGATATCATCGCCATAACCACATCTAAGGATAGCTCCGGCACAAGCAGATGCCTTAACCTTCTCCCAGTTGATTACTCCGTTATGATAGCTCACATCAATAATAAGTTTACTCATACCAGCCACCTTCTTTCAGTTCCGCTTTCTTCTGCTCGATCTCCGCAGCGTGTTCCTCTGCAAATTTCTCCATAGTTTCCAGTGATGTGCCCTCATTGTCTGAGATTTCCTTTACTGAAAGTCCGTAGGCAAAACTCTTAATAATTTCTTTTACCGTCTGTTCTGTCATGATATTCTCCTTTCTTGCACTGGTGCAATTCTATTTTTTCTTATATGTATTCCGATTCCACATTTCTGTCACGCGTTCCCAGCCACCTGTACTGACCAGGTAAACTATAAAAGCGGCAACGAATGATGCGAAAATGTAATACCACTCAATTACTACTGTATAATATGTACATAGTACGATCACTGACACGGGTGTCAGGATCAGTGCTGTAGCCAGTGCGACTGCATTGGTCTGCACCTTTTTTAATCCCGGCATCTCCTTAATAACCTGCACGATCACGCTGACAAGAAATGCCAGCACCCCGATTCCTGTCAATATGTAACTCATATACTGCATTAATATTTCAATGTTCATTTTTCATTCTCCTTTTCTCTTGATATGCAATTCATCAATTTCATTTTTCATTTTTGTAACCATTCCATTTCCACCCAATTCATGGTACGCATCGTACATTTCGCAAAAATTCTGATACGCATATGACGGGATGTCTCCTGCTTTCGTATACTTTGCATGATATTCGATCAACTGGACACGGAGCAGAAGCATTGTTCCCTTGCTGTTTGCATCCCGGTCTTTCTTTTGGTTTTTAAGTAGCCATACAATATAGCCGAGCAGGATTGGAAGGACAATGGTATAGGTTTGTAATAGTAGCTCTTTCATATTCCTCACTTTCCTCTCTTTCATCCGATTGCAAATACCGGGCGAATCCCATAAGTGCTTGTAGCCATATCACTGCTGGTATCTCCGTATTGCGATATTAGGGTGTATGTCTGTGATCCTGCTACATTCCTCAACCAATAGTTTACGCCAATCGCTTTCAATTCAGGGGCAAGGCGGAATAGTGCCAACTGCTGTGCATCAGATGTCTGCTTATTGTTGTTGTCAGCACAAATATAAGTTCCATGCACCATTACTTCGTTCATGAGATCAACAGATGTTGTAAACCAACTTCCATCGGAAAACATCCTATGTGATATCAGTATATTTTTAAATGCGTCCGGCAGCGAGTTAGCTATTTGGACTAATCGTGCAGCTTTCATCGACGAGTTCCTATAGCCGCCCGCTGTGCTGTTGCCAGTATTCATCTGACCACTTCCTAATGTAGTATCAGGAACTATTAGTGCGTGTGGTTTTTGTACTTTTTCTGATTCCGGATAACCTACATTTCGCCAATAATTTATGTCTGCTATCCTGTATTTGGTTCCGTTTATCTCCCAGTAGTCACCGATGAACAGATCCCGGAAACTGCCATCTCGGATTGCAGCCAGCTGCTCTTCCGTAATTGATTCCCCCAGGCACTGCCCCCGGAAGATGTTCCGGTGCATTTCCGGTGACAGTGCCGCCTGTATATACACGCTGACTGCCTGCTCCACCATCTCAGGACTGGCGGCAAACCTTCCGGCATCCGCATCATCCCGGACTGACTGGGCGATCTGCTGTGTCTTGTCCACCTTGTCAAGGATCTTCTGCCATACTGTCGGCTCAGGATCGGATGGAGTGCCACCACTTAAGGTTGCCGGTACAGAAAAGCTCTTGATGTCAGTTGTGATGACCGTCTCGCCCAGTGTCCCGGATACTGATACCTCAACCCGCCCCGGTGTAGCAAGAGCCTCTGCTGGCACGGTACAGGTATCATCTTTCAGAAGTTTCGGATGATTTTCCCCATCCGCTCCCCGGAAGAAAGCCGTCTTTGTCATTCCATCCCATTCTTCCGAAAAGTCGAACTCTGCCCGTAAATACTCCCTCGTTCCCTCTGCTGTCTCAGGCGGCTCTATCTTGAGCCGCTGATTTACTACTTTGATTTTCATGCTTTTTCCTCATCCTCTTTTACAAGCTCCGTCATACCGGAATCCTCCAGGATTTCCCGGACTTTCTCTTTGAGCAGTCTCGGAACCTGTTCATACGTTTTCTTTCCAAGCATAATCTGCTGTGCCCATAACATTGCCATCATTTCTTTTCCTTCCTTTCCTATGATATATATGAATATATTGGTTAATAGAGTTACCATCACTGATACACCTGTTCGGACATTTCCAAGATGCATCCTTTCAACATTTCCACCTGTTCTTTTAAATCTGCATTCTCCCGGATCAGTGCCTCCATCTTTTCTGCCACTGTCTCTCCCGGCTTTGACAGGATGATGCCCGTGATACCGGCTGTGTACTTGGTGATTCCCTCAAGAGTGGTATACCCCTCGTACTCTCCGACCGTCTGGCTACGCTCTGATATAACCATCTTCTTAGTTTTTAGAGTGTCCCCAAACATTGCCCGTAGATCCTCTTCCGTGGCTGACACGGTCTTGATCAGCAGTGTGCCATCCCCCTGGATGGATGCTGACTGGATCTGCAGATCTGTTCCGTCGTTGTATGTAAGTTTCATGATCTCACCTCCCCAATCTTAATCTACTAGCCATGCAATCTGTGAGCAGATATACCCATCATACTGCATCTGCACGTTGGCTCCACGGAAAAGTCCTACCTTTCCTGTCCCCATGCTTGCCGGTGTTACAGAGATGAAAAAGTCCGGATAGGTCTGCCCTCGTACTACCGCCGGTGCGAATACATAATTCGCCGGACGATCATTTGCCGCAAGATTAATAATTGTTCCGTCTGCCGCGGAACTGGTGTCCACAAGATTCAGGATCCTTAACTTTCCCATCCTCTGTAATCTCACTCCTGTTTTCAACGTTTCTATGGATGGAGTCATGTCTGCCTGGATCGTAGCCATTGACGGCAGCACATCTAACAACTTTTTCACTTCCGTCACATTGATCCCATCCAATGTAATCTCGAATACCGGGCAATCATCCATGAGATCACCCTCCTGCAGATTTCCTTTTGTATATGCAGGAACTGTAGGTGTTCCGCTTGTTGGCGTTCCCATAATATACAGCCATTCATTTGTCTCGATACCAGTCTCTTTATTCCGTGTATACCGGTTTACAACCAGGTCTTTTCTCTTCATTCCCTGCGTTCCGTTCGTAATCGTGACCTCATCATAAGTACCAATCTTCACAGCGGATACATTCCCGTGATGTGCCATGATTCCGCTTCGGATCTTAAGCAGATTATTCGATGTTAATTCCGGTTCAAGATTTTCCCCGGAAGTCAGAATGCAACTTCCCTGCCCAATCGTTCCCTCAAGGATCTGACGGAACTGCTGACTGGTAACGTGAGGACTGCCGGTCTTTCCTGATACTATCTCCATATTCATTCTCCTTCCAATTTATATTCTTTTGATATGATTCCACTTGTGACGCTGTAAATGATATTCCCGACTGATTTTTTCGTTGCCATCCCTGTAAGGTAATCTCTGCCACCGATGATATCACCGATTGCCACATCAATTCCCAATTTTTCAATATCCATATCGAATGTCTTTTTGCTGCAGATCTCTTTCAGCTTTTCCACTGCTTTCGATTTAAGTTCCGCTGTCTCCGTTGACGTATTTTCGTAAACTTCCGCAATCTCACCCATCCCTGTATAATAAGGCTCTTCCCGAAAAGATCCGTCAGGCCAGACATACAGATGGTATACCGTACGATCAGCAAGCTCTCCTTTTCCGGTTACGATCAGATGATTGATTCCATTCCGGCTATCTTCCATTGTATAGTTCAGGCTGCAGTCTTTTGATAATTCCACCTGATCCGAATAATCTACAACCGGCACGGCACTGATCAGAACATATCCAGGAATCCCCTCCTCCCGTTTGTGCCGGATATCTAACCTGTACCCTTTACTTGCGAGCATTTTTACAATTCCATCCAGTAAGGTGCAATACCGGTCAAACTGGTAGTTGCTCACAGACACCCTGGTATTTTCCTGACTTACTACAAAGAGTCCGTCAAATTCCGGTTCGATCAGCGTCTTTAACACTTCATTCAGTTCTCCGGATACTTTTTTATAATCACTTCCGGCTGATGGCTGGAGGATCTTATGCTCCAGCATTCCACGCCATGTATAGCCTTTCAGCTCCACATAGTCCAGGGTTGTATCTGTCAGTACACTTCCTACGATCCCGCCATATTCCGTATCCGGGACGTACACCAATGCATCAAATGTCAGCGACCGTGTCCAGTAGCAGCGTGCAATCTGCACTGTAAACATCTTTTTGTCGTTGACATCAAATTCAACATTTGCATTCTTCAGGCTTCCGATTTCTCTTTGTGAATCTGCCAAAATCACCATGCTGCTTCCCTCCGTTCCAGGAAAATATCCAGATCTATCCCATACGTTCCCGTCCAGTTCACCCGGATGAGACCGCTTGGGATCTTTTCAAAAATGGAATATTCATAACCTCGCTCATTAAACAGATTGGATACAGTTCCATTTGTCAGGTATTTATATACTGTCTGCTCTGCGGAATCAATAACCATGTATTCATTCCGTTCCAGTGTGGTTCTGACTTCATAAGGGTGTCCGTTGATTAATATCTTCGGATTCGTACAAGGTCCATATACCGTCATCTTAAAATCTGATGCAGAGGGATGGTCAATTTCAAATTCGGCCTTCCCCGCCCGGACATCTGCGAAATCAAAAGGGAAATCAAAGGGGAAGTCCAAGCCGCTTGCCGCTGTCATCTGACTTTGCGGAAAAAGTTGCTGACTTACCACCGTCATCCACGACAAGGATGGGGCTGTAAAAGTAAGCTCCACCTCTGCCATATCAAAACCTTTCCAGTTCGATTTCTTTGACTTCTCCACACGGCATGAGAGGAATGTGCCATTGACGTACAGTCTGCCATGCACGCCAAGATCTGCATCTACGGCAAGCACGCTGTACAGCTTTTCCATATTTTTTGCAAGGCCTTCCCCGCTGTCGTATACATCCACCTGTACCGTCTTCTGATATCCGCTTGCAGTCTCATCCCATTCAGAATCATACCAGTCTGCTTCTGCCGTATAATACGGATCGGCAAGAAAATTCAGGATCATCCCTTTAGAATTTTTGTAATACGCTTCTCTTATCATATTTTCGGCACTGCTCCTTTCGGCAGTTCCCGGTCTAACCTGGTCGTACCCAGGTATACCGGTCTGTTCTGCATCTTCTTAATTCCGGCAGTCGTTGCATTCCCGACTTTCGTTGCCAGCTTCGTCATGTCCTCATCCGAAATCCTCATAGTACTCTGCACACTCTGCTGATTTATAATCTTTTCGGTACTCTGCAGGGCAAATGAACTGGTGATCCGGTTTGTATTCACCGCCATTGCCTCCCGCACCCGGTTGGACAGATCTGCCATATCCAGTGAGGCCAGTGCCGATCGTGCCAGTTGCTCCGAAGCCTTTTCTACAGCCGGTATCTGATCTTCAATTCCCAGTGCGAAACCCTGACCGGAAAAGTTTCCCGTCCCTCGCAATACTTTCGACGGTGAGTGAATCCCTAATACACTCTTGACTTTTTCATAAGCCGTACTGGCCATCTCTGCCGCTTTTGATGCAGCTTTTCCAACCCAGTCACCAATTCCACGGACAAATCCTGATCCGAAATTAGATCCGGTATCGTATGAATTAATACTTCCTGCTCCGCTTTTCGCACTGGTGGCAAGGGACGTTCCTTTTGTCCTTGCATCCCCGGCTTTACTTCCTACAGCGGAAGAATATGCTATTCCGAATGCTTTTCCAGTGCTTCCAGGATTCACCGATCCAGTTCCACGCTTCGCACTGTCTGCCAGTCCTTTTCCTCTTGTCAACAGCTTTCCGACAAAACCGCCGATTGCTGTATCGAAAAATCTTCCAAATGTACTACCGGTCGAGGTCGGATCAACAGACCCTGCTCCTCTTTTTGCAGCTTCTGCATTCGCTTTTCCCTGTTGTTCCGAAACTGACAGCTGCGATCCGATTCCTTCATTAAAAGAAGTCATCAACCCTGATCCGATTTCTTTCGTATCTCCTACTGATCCCCGCATAGCTTCAAGCAGCCGGGAGATCACGCCAGTACCGGAAGAGGTAAGCTCCTCCTGACCTTCGTTCAATCCCTCGACTGCTCCCGGCCAGACATATGAAAAGATTTCTGCCACCGCACGGGATGGACTGTGGACATCAAGAGCCGTGATCAGGCTTTGCAGGAATGCGTCCGCACCCTGTTCTGCCGGATCAGCCAGTTTGTCGAATCCTTCCAGTCCCTCCAAAGCTCCATACCACGCCTGTGACCATGTCTCTTTGGTTTTTTCATCCAGTCCTGAAAAACCTTTCAGAAAGCTTTCCATTCCTGCCTGTGCTTCAGTACTCAACGTACCGGATATCTTCGCCTGTGCCATAGCTGCAACAAGCTCTGCAGAGCCATCCTCACCGGCATTCTTTAATACTTCCTTGATCTGATCTGCACCAGTTCCGACCTGATTCAGGGCGATGCCCATAGCCTCCGTCAAGCCATCTTTGGTCTGCTGGGTTAGTTGCATTACACCATCTTTTTCAGCTGAAAAAACGCTGGTGAGCTTATCTGTCATTGCACTGGCCTGCTCAATAGCTGCTTCTGATCCAATCTCTAAAGTTGTGTCAATTCCACTCTGAATTTCTGCCAGTGCCGAGTTGATTGTATCAGTATTCCCACTCATCACCGTTTCTGTCAGGCTACTGTAATCGGAGATGACTTTCTGATTATCTTGCATTGCCGCATTGGCAGCATCAAAGTTGGCTTGCAATTCTTCCAGTCCACTACCTGCTTTTTCAAGCTTTTCTTTCAGCTCTCCATACTTTTCAGTATTTCGCACAATAGCTTCGCCCTGGGCATCGTATCCTACTACTACTGCCTTTGCCGATTCTGCTTCAAGTGCTTTCTCTAGTTCCGCAACCTTGCTTTTTTTGCTGCTAAGTTTCTCATAGGCATCTGCCAGTTCAGCTGCCTTGTCTGCCTGCTCTTTCATCGCATCCGCATAGTCCGACTTCATGGAATCGAGGACGGCTTCTGCTTTCTTCGCTGCAATCAGATCGTAAACAGACTTTTCCAGGTCACTGTAATTCTGAATCAGTCCATCATTCAGGCTGATTTCTACGCCCAACGCACTAGACAGCTCACCTGTGATATACGCTGCCCTTGCCTCCTGTCCTGCCTGCACCTTTCCGTTGGCATCAACAATCTTTTGCAGCTCTCCCCATAATGCTTCTGCATTGTCAATCTCAGATGTGGCTGCCTGAATATTTTTCTGTCTTGCCGCTGCCTTTTCGTTAATACTGTCAATTTCATCCTGTGCCGCCTGGATATTTTCCTTCTGTGCTTCAGTCAGCCGCTCTGTCGATGCTGCTTCATCATCCGTCAGCAGGATTGCTGTTCCGATACAGGCAGCCAGTGCCGCCCCTGCTGTAACAAGTAGACCGATCGGATTTGATGCCATAGCAGCGTTCAATGTATTCTGTGCTTTCGCCCACAGTCCAGTCAGGGCAGTTGTGACTCCAATCTGACCGCTATAGACTCCCATCAGAGTTTCCCGGAGCGTCAGACCGCCATTAGATGCTACAAGCTGTATAGCATTGGCTTTTTCCATCGCAGTCAGCCTTGCCAGTGCTGCCGCATTCAGGTTCGTCTGATTCTTGCTGACCTTTGTGGCTGTGCTATACAACTTCAATGCTGTCGTAGCTCCTGCCACCAATGGGGCGACCACGCCAAGATTCCCGCTCAACAGGTCGATGGCTTTTGTGACCGGTGGGAGTGCCACTTTCGCAAGCGTTCCTGCCGCTTTGGTCAGATCCTTGAATACAGATACCGCCTTTTTCCCGGCTGATTTCAGCCCGCCCGAATTGAGCGATTCCGACAAGGCTTCTACTGCATCCTGTGCCGGTTTCTGCAATTCTGCCGGCAAGAGACTCGCAAGTCCTCCCGCTATTGACTCTGCCACTTCTGCTGCGGCTGTCAGGAGTCTTCCTTTATTTCCCGATACCCCAGAGATGAAAGATTCTATAAAATCAACCGCTGTATCCACCATTTCCGGTGCATGGGACGCTGCATCCACGGCAAAATCTGCAAAAATGTTCCCGGCTTCTTTTACAGCTGATTTCAGACCGCCGTTTTTAAAAGCATCCGTCATATCACCTACAGCCTGCGTGGCTTGCACAGCCGTATCTTTCAGTGGTGTATCAAGAGATTCGTAGATTTCAATGCCGAGGCCCTCAAGGCTGGATTTCAGAATTGTAACCGCACCCTCAAGGTTGTCCTGCATCGTCTCTGACATATTCGCAGCCGTTCCATCAGCATTTTTTATAGCAGATGCAAGCTTATCAAAATCACTTTCTGACGCATTAACAATGGCCAGCAATCCTGACATGGCCTCCTGTCCACCGATAGCTGCGGCCGCTGCCGCCTGCTCATCTGCTGGCAACCCCTGAAGGGAATCCCTCATATTTTCCATGACTTGCATCAGGGTTTTCATGCTGCCATCTGCGTTTTTCATGGATATATCATATTTGTCCAGTGCCACTGATGCTTCTTTTGGCGGCTTGGCCAGTCTTGTCAGCACACTTCTGAGGGCAGTACCTGCCTGAGCCCCCTTGATTCCTGAGTTGGCCATCAGTCCGATAGCCTGGGACAGGTCTTCAATGTTATACCCCAATGCCCCTGCTACTGGTGCAGCGTATTTAAATGTTTCACCCATCATCGAAACGTTGGTGTTCGCATTACTGGCCGCTGCCGCAAGGACATTTGCGAAATGGGTGGAGTCCGATGCAGCCAGTCCCATCGCCGTCAGTGCATCCGTAACAATATCAGAAGTCGTTGCAAGACCTTCACCGGATGCCGCTGCAAGATCCATGATTCCCTCAATACCGGAAAGCATATCCTGTGCCTTCCATCCTGCCATAGCCATGTATTCCATAGCCTGAGCAGATTCAGAAGCACTGAACTTCGTCTTTGCCCCCATTTCCTTTGCCTTGTCAGTCAGTTTCTGCAAGTCGTCTCCTGTAGCTCCTGATATGGCTGATACTTTCGACATCTCGGACTCAAAACTGACACCGACCTTTACAGCTGCCGCTGCTGCACCTCCAAGGGCAGTGGACACTGCACTCACTGCTGTTGCTACGGTTTTCAGACCAGTTTTCGCAAGCTTTCCCATTTTGCTTAAATCTTTTTCAATACCTGATGTATCCAGTCCGGTATCGATAATCACTTTTCCGTCTGCCAATCATCTCACCATCCTTTTAGCAGCTCACTTACATCTTCACCCCGTTCCAGTGCCTCCTCCAAAGCTTTCAGCTTTGCCTTATCCGGTGCTTTTTCCATATCCAGGCCGTAATACTCCTGCATCGCCTGGTAGAATCGTTTCTGATCTTTCGATAAGCCCTTTGCCGACAGATCCAGTGTCCGGTACTCCATGATCTTCTGGAATCTTGTATCTCCTCCGAGATTTTCCAGCAAGATCATAAACTTCCACCAGTGCATTTTCTCTGTCTGCAGGTCGATTCCGTACTGCTGGAGAAATGCCGCATAGATCAGATCGGCATCTGTCCCAAAGTCAAATGCCTGCTTGCTGTTGATCCCGGCGATCTTCCGTGGAAAATGCTTCCGTTCCGGCTCTCTCCCACAGGAGAAAAACCACAGCATCTTGTCAAAATGTTCTTCTGTATACCAGGTGTACTGACCATAAAAAAGCCTGAGCATTCTCGTCATCTCGTCCTCAGTCAGCTCTCTGCCTGCATCCCGGAGGATTTTCTGACAACGCAAAACGGTGCGGAAATCCCAATGGATCGGGCATTCCACACCGCTAATAATCAGACTTACCGGAAAAGGCTCTGTCAGGGAACTCATTCAGCCCCCTTCATTCCCAGTCGCTCTTTTACTGCTTTATATCTCTCGCACTGCCGGATCTGTTCATTCAGCAGTGCCTCATAAGCTTCCAGGCATAAGAGGTGATCGTGACCGGTTCCGCATACTTTTTCCCCCGTGCCTTCTCCAAAGGTTACATCAAAAAGGTGCTTGACTATATCACACTGCTGTCTGATTGCATCCGGTTCCGTTCCTGTATCTCCAATCTTTGAGATTTCTTCCAGTTCTTTCAGATATGCCTGTTTACCTTCCTCGAAATCCGGGTCGAAAAATGAAAAATTTAATGTAACTCCGTTAATCTGCATTGTCTTTCTCCTCCATCTCTTCATATAAATCTTTTTCCGCTTCGTCTGCTACAGCCTCACCAACTGAAGCATTATCAGTGAGGGAGATTATTCCCCCTCTGTAAATTCCTTGGTTGCTGTGTTGAACGTACCCTTTACCCAGTCGGTCTTGCCGAGCAGGTTACCGGATCCCTGGATTTCACCGTCATTGTCCTTAAATTCGGAAATCTCAACCGCAACTTTTCTACGCTTTGCCTCATAAGTTCCGGCTGATCCGCTTACTGGTTTGTCCAGATATACTTTTACATAAAACGTATCTGCCTCCACCCCGGTCTTTTCGTTCTCCCCGATCTCTGAAATATAAGCAATTGCCGGTTCGCTCTGGATCAGATCAAACTCAAGCGGTGCTGTCCATTCATAACCGCCAATGCTCTGTGTCGCACTTTTCTGATTGACGTATCTCTTTGACGTGGTCTGTGCGGACGGTGAATCATCCAGCTGAGTCACACCAATCCCGAGTAGCTCATATTTCGGAGAACTAGAACCTCCTGTAACGTCAATGTAATCTGCACGCTGGTAACGCTGCGTTACACCGGTGTCTTTTGCTGCTTCAAAAATCTGTAAATTCATTCTTTTCATTGCCTTACCTCCGTTTGTAATATAAAAAACGGCACTGAATGCGGTACTGGCATTTCGTGCCTTCGTTATCATATAAATAGCCGCCTGTCGTAGCCTGGATAGACTTACTCGTAAGATTTCCCGACAGTGCCGGAAGTCTTCCCTGTTCCGTACATTCATCCAGCCAGTCAGAGAATTTTTCGTAAAACTCCGCTGTGTCCTTGTTGCTCTCCTCTCCGTACCATTCCCGGGAACAAAGAGAAAATACCATCTGCCGAATCGTATCTCCGTTCGTATACCGTTTGACAATCGGGTCTGCCGGAGCAAGCTCCAGACTATACGCTGTTGCATCCTCTCCCAACAGATCCACGTTCACGATCGGGAACATCTGTTCAAACTCTTCCAGGAAGGGACAGCCGGCTATAAATTCAGCGACTTTGGTTGCTACACTCATCCTGCTTTTCCTCCACAAAAACTGGCTACTGCCTTTACAATCTCCGGTCCTCTGTCTGCCCACATCCGTTCTGCCCAGTGCGGACCCCGAAGACCATCTCCTTTGTGTTCATAATACTGCCGCCTTGCATAAGGTGCATTGTATGTGATCGTGGAGATTGCTTCTGTGGCATCCGTCTTCAATCGTCCAGTCAGTCGTGGAACATAAGGATCGGACAGCCGCCTGACTTCACTCGTAAAAAATCTCTGCCCTTTTCCATTCTTGTTCAGGCTTCTCCTGAGCAGGATCTGATCTTTCGGATCTAACTGCATTCTGATTACCATCACGCACCTCCACTGATTCTGATATGCGGGGATGATCCGATAAAGTTCTCGGAATGGCTCTTCACCATCCCGACCACTCCGTTATACTGCTTTTTCAGTTCCTCAATCCCCGTGACTTCTCCACCGCACCATTCTCCCTGAATAAAGAGATCCCCGTTCTGAACAGTCCAGCAAGATCCTTTCTGTCCTGTCGCAAATTGATCTGCAGGTTTCCAGGCTGCACACTGGTCGAATGGGATGCGGATCATATGCTCGTCCGAACTGATCAGACCACCCTGCGATGGCGTGGTCTTCCGGCTGACGTGATACCATGCCCGGTCAATCCGGTGCGGCCGATACACCATCTTGTTCTGCTCCTTATCCGGGTAACGGTTAAAGAGCGTGATCACTGCATTTGTAAGCATCACAATATCCCACCTTCCTGGACAACCATCCCAGCGGAAGCAGATACGTCCGTGCAACTTCGTAAGCTTTGCGGGATGCGACCGCTTCTGCCGTCTCTCCGTCCACCTGCTCGTTTACATAAGTCACACTATATCCGTCCGTATTTTCCGACTTTACAGATCCATTTCCCTGCTGATTTTTCAGGTCGCAAGAATAATAAATCTCTGCAACTGCACATACAGCATCTTTTACGGTATCGTTTTCACAAGCCAAAATATCTCCGTGCATATAAGTCAGATGCCTTATATAGGCTTCTGCTTTTTTTTCTGCTTTTGCAAATCTTTCAAGTGGAATCAGCTCACCACCATATTCAGACAAATAATAGAAATGATCCGCATACATATTGTCTTGCTCCTTCCTTATTCTCCCGCCTTCAGGATCGCAAACGGGCATCTCTTGGTCTTATCTTTTGCAAGAGCATTGATTGGATTCGGGATTTCCCATCCAAGACGCATCACCGCACGAAGAGCAATCATATCATTCTGCATCAGGTTGTATGCGATAGTGCCATCTGTGTTCTGAATCACACCTTCCGTGAACAACTTGAAGGTAATATCCTGTCTGATGGAATATACAAGCTGAGAGAAATCTCCTGAAATCATCAGTGCCTTTGATTTGTCAAACGCTCCGTTGTTTGGGAAATTCATCGGAGAGCCATCTAAAGCATACTGCGTAGTTCCCTGCAGATCCTGCTTGAACAGCGGATCACCATTCGCATTCTTCAATCCCCTAAGCTTTGCCCTCATGGAGATATCTGCCATGTGACCGTTCACAAAATAGCCGGATCCCTCGACTTTTGCGATGACACCATCTTCTGCCATAATCTTGTCATAAAGGCTGTCAGATGCTCCGAGTGTTACGACTGCACTCGCCTTTGTTGCAGTTGCAACCACATCTTCTCTCCATGTTGACGGCTTATTTTCTCCAAAAAGCACCGCTCCATCAATGACTTTTCCAAATGCTTCTGTTACTCTTGGCTTTACTTCTGACCAAATATCGTATTCTGAATCATCCAATACAGCTTCTGGAATCGGAACAATTACCGCAATTTCTTCTGCGGTGATAAATTTCTTGTCCCATGCCTGCTTTGTTGTTTTCTTCTGACCGTTATCGCCGTTTACAAAATAAGCGATCGGCAGCATATCCAATACAGGCATCTTGTACTGCTTACTGGTCATATTTGCAAGCTTGCGCCCTCTTGACAGAACCGCTGACTGTGCGATTGTTCCCTGGATGATCTCGTTGGATTCCTGAATCGGAATTAAAGACTCTGCCCCGCTACGATCAATGATATTTGTGTCTGCTTCAAACAATTTTAAATTCATTCTGTTTCTGTTCATCTTCTACCTCCATCACTTTCTTGCTGCAGCACGGATACGTTCATTGATAGAAGCATTCATGCTTCCACCAGCTCCCTCCGAAGAGCTTCCTGAAGACGTAGACATCCGATACGTGCCACTGCCTGTATATTTCGGATTTTCTTTCAAATACTGTTCTGCAGCTTTTTCAAATGTTGTCTTGTCGTTTACAAGCTTCGATACCTTGAACATGACATAATCAAGATCCTCTGTCTTCACTCCTTTGCCTGACAGAAATTTCTCGTTTTTCATCTGCTGTACTTCCTTTAGGGCATCGTCACGTTCTTTTTGCAACTTCGCCGTGTCCGGCTGATTCGCTGCACGTTCTGACTTAAATCTTGTGATCGCTTCTGTGACTTCTTCCTCTGTCATTCCCTGACCACGGAAAAAGCTTGCAAGAGCTGCACGTTCTGACTTGCTCGCCCTGGCACTTGCAATTTCTTCCAGCTGTTCATAGGTATAAGTTCCGGAATTGGAAGCTCCGGATGCACTTCCAGCGGTTCCCTGACCGCTGTTCCCAGTCCCGGCATTTCCGCTCTGTCCGTTAGAGCCAGCTCCGCTGCCGTCCTCAAAAAGCTGTAACATCATTCTTTTCTTCATTGTTTCTACCTCCGTTTATGCTTCGTTGAGCTCCCGAGCTTTTAATGCCTTCACGTTTTGGGCATAAGAAAAACACCCCGCAGGGTGTCTCTTACAAAAATGTTATACAGTTATATTCCCGGTTGATATCTGTCAATCCGAGAAACCACGAATCCAATAACAGCTTTCCTCTGTCAGAAAGCCGCTCCCATTCGATTACGGTTCTGCCGCTCCTGGTATCTGCCCTGATCAGGTCACCTGTCAGATCATTCAGCGAATTGATCAGGTTGCAGGTGAGAGCGGACACCGCTGCACACGCCCGGTCGATACCGTCTGAACCTTTCCGGCAGGCATGACCGGTCATGTGGATACTGTTTGATGTAATTCTTATTTCAATCACTAGATCACCTCCTGAAAATGAGTACAAAAATACCACCGGTCATTACGACTGGTGGTGACTAAAATTCAAATTTACTTTCAATCATATCCTTTATTCTTTTTTCATCTCCTCGATATTCTTTTATCCCTAAAATATCCAAAGAAGCCTTTGCAAACTCTGATATTCGAACTCCCATCATTACCGTCTCATTGTTTTCAGCATTCTTAACGGATTCTATAAACTTTGCATTATCAATACCAAGCCTAGTTCCAAAAATCATCGCATTCAAAAACTCAATAGGAGATGAAGATGTAATACCATCCATAATCGCCTTTACAGATCCATTATGTATTTCGTCTATCCGTTCCTTGATACTATTCATATTTCTTAACCTCCTCATTTCTTAAGTTTTCAAGTCGCTTCACCATATCGCTACGCTTTAACCTTTTTGCTAGCTCTATTTCAATTTGATAAGCACCAATCTCTCTTTGCTTGCATTTTTCATTATCTTCAAAAACTCTAAACCCTAGATATCCATCATCTCTATCATCAGAAAAATGTTTAAATTCATGAAGCCATGCACTATAACTCGCACCATCTTCAATATAAAACTGCCCTGGATTACCAGGGCTAAGAGCAGGAGAATATCCCATCACATTTTTTCTCCTTATAAGCTCAACACCAGCTTCTCTCAACTCTTTTTTCATTTCTGCAATTTCTTTTGGGTTTGATACCTCTGCATCTCCCATTACTTCCCTCATCGGATCATCTTTTGTATTGAATCTTCTTGATTTTATTATACCAAAATTAGACGTATTTACAATATGTTTATTAGCTTTACGATCTTCTCTGTAATGCATTAGTGTGTTCGGTGCTACTCTTCCCCGTCCATCAATATAAATTCTCTCTCGTTCTTCCTTGAGTCCCATCTTCCGGGAGAATACCGCATATTCGTTGAGCTGACCTTGGTACTTTGCTTTTTGGAGCATTACTTCCTGCGGATCAGCACCGCCTTTCTGCAATAGCTGCACCTTTTCACGCTGTGCCCGCATGGCTGTTTCCATTTGACGCTGTCTTTGCTTTGCTTCATACAGTGTATATTCTTTACCACGGAACTCGGTCGGCTCGCTTTCTTTCCGATTCTGTTCATCCAGCCACTCATCTGTATATGTCCGTACCGATACACCGGGAACAAAAGGAAAATAGGTATGATAACAGTTTGCTCCACACAGTCCGGTTACTGTACCGAGTCCACAGACATCATACAACTGCTGTTGACTCCATACTCTACCCTGCCATATCGTATGCGTTGGTCTTGCCCCTGCGTGCCATTCTACCTCGAAATACTCCGTCCCGAGCTTTTCAGCGTTATACTCCGCAATCTTCCCGGAAAGCTGTGTGAGTCCGGTCATAACCGCCCGCCTTGCTGCAACCTCAATCCGGTTCGCATACCCGGATGAATACTCGATCTGCCGGAGTCCACTATTTGTAAGCTGAGTGACTACCCGCCGGAGAACTGTATTATAATCAAACGCTCCTGTCACAATGTCCATGCAGGCATTATCAAGATACCCACTGTATACCTGCGACAATGGAGTCAATACTTTTTTGCTGCCATAATCCAAATAAAAGCCCAGAGATCTTGTTATATTTTCCAAGTCCTCAAGGCTTTGCTTTTTGATAGCTGATGTCACCTGTATCAGATGTTCATTTTCTTCAAAAGGTATGTATTCCGCATTGATCTGTTCATAGACGTCCTTGTTCCTGACATATTCCCAGTTAATTACTTTGTCATACAGCTCAAACATTTCCGGGTAAGAAGTGTTCAGAGTGTCTTTCAATGCATTCTCAATGTCCTCCGAAGAATACCCCAGTATTTTTAACCGGTTAATCTGCCAGTCTGCTGTGCTGGTGATCTCGCCCGTCTTCTTAATTCTCCGAACAATATCCTGCATGATCCTGACTTCAAGATCTGCGTATCTTGCTGCAATTTTGCTGGCGATCTTTTCCTTGTATTCATTTCTCATATCACTCCATCACCTGATTTTGCTCGGGAAGATTCTGACGAGCCTGCTCAACCGTTTCTCCATACCACTTCGCCCGATATTCTTCCAACCTCATCACGCCCATGCTCACATCCTGCCGATCCTGCTGACGTTCCGAATCCTTATCCTCAATGATGGAATCATCAAAGTCTATCGTGATTTCTGTATCAGGATCCAGTACATTCCCCGTGACCTGACCAAGCCGGATAATAATTCTGATTAATCTTTTTAGCACGTCTTCCAGGATAATTTCATGCTTTTTCAGCATCCGGTACATGTCTGAATTTTCAGAAATAATTTCCGTAGCTGTTTTGGCTTCAATCCCGTTAAATTGATACCGGTTCGTGCCAAATCCACACTTTAAGGAAAGATAATTCAGATCGTCATTGATCGCCTTGCTGTGTGCTTCTACCCGGAGCTGCATATCAACTTCTTTGATAAGCCCTTCACCTTTTTCGTTATAATCATCCGGCAGTTTGTAAAATACTGCATCCTCTGGGTCAAATGCCGGTGTTCCGTCATCATTTGTCAGCAACTCAGGTGCGACAAAAATACGTTTTCGACCAAGATCAAATTCATTACAGTACGAATCATATTCAGTATCCAATTTTCTCAACGTATCAATAGCATTCGCAAAAATCGCAATCCCCATCGGGTTGCTCGTATCTGCATTATTGGTTATGTTTAAACGGTCAAGCACAAACTGCGGCTCTGTCGATCCAGTTTGAACAGTAGCTGTCAAATTTTTAAATGGTCGCAATTTTTTCCATTCTTTCTCATCAACTTCTGTTCCTAAAGACTCACCGGATCCACATCTGAGAACTTTATTTTCTATGATGTAATTTCCATCTTCTGCTTTTCGATGATGCTGCAAATGCACATATTTCTTTCGATTGGCTGTATGCGGAAAAGCAAAAATACACTCCGAAACTTCTCCATTCTTCCAGCTCACTGGGAAAATATTGGGTGCATCCACATATTCAATTCCAATCTTTCCTGATAGTACGGAGCCGTCCTCGCTCACTTCCGTATCATACAAATACGGAATGTATGCAACTGTTCCGGTGTATGCCTTACGCTCCTGGAAGTCATTTCCGATCACCAAGAAATGGTTTTCATCTAATATTTCCTGCACAAATTTTTGTGTAGCATCATCTTCCAACGTGATCATAACCTTTTCGTTTAGCAGCAGGTCTGCAATATCCTCAGAAATCTTTTTCGCCATCCCCATGCTCTTTCGCCTGCATCGGTTATACGTTCCACGCCCAGTATACGCCTTGTAAAAAGAAAACCCTCTTACATTTGAGTTGTACCAGCTGATCCATTCGTTTATCTTTTGATAAAATGACGTATCCACAGTGTCTATTCCTGCTTTCCTGAAATAACTAAAAATATTCACCTTTCATCACCTCCCTCATCTATTGGTAACCAATGCTTTATCCTGCTCCATGCTCCCATCACTGCGTAACGAATCGCATCCATGCAGTGATCATCCATTTTTACTGGCACTTCCTTACCTCTTTCAATAGATTTTTTATCATATTCATAAGTTCCAAATTCTCGCTCTGCATTCTCCTGACTGGGATCAATCGACATTACCTCAAACGAAAGTGCTTTTTGCACTCTGCTAATGCCAAGAGCAACACTGTTATCTGCGTCACGTAACTTTACAGAATATTCCAGGCTTCTCGTTGCTCTCCTGACCTCTTCCGCAAGCCCTTTTGCTGACGGATCCAGGAACAGATAAAAAACTGATGTCCCATATTTTTCCCTGATGTTTTTTGTAAAATTCACAAAGTCCTGAGCATATTCTGACGGACTTTTCTGCCGCCCGGAATCACGCCCACTGTGGTAGTATTCTCCAAGTCCGGGGAATTTCTTGCGGTACAGATCTAGTCCGAAAGCTTCAAAGGTTGTGGCGTTCTGCTGTCCATAGTCGCCACCGATATAGACTCTTTCATAAATCCGTTGCGAATCTGCTTTCTGCCTGTGGCGATTGCCGTACATATAGTAGATCAATTCGTCCACACCGATCGCCTCGCCCAGCCAAACCCATCTATACATTTTTGGATCAGATTTCTTCATAGCTTCAGCAGATGCAATCAGGTCAGGACCAAGCCAGTCCACCGGCACGTCCCGGTAATCCGTATGAATATGGATGCAGTCCTCTCGTTTTTCCATCTTCTTGCACCACAAATTGATGGGGGCATTCGGATTCTTTGGAGGATTATAGAGATAGATCATCTGAAATCCACCTTTATTTCCACGAACAAACGTCGCTTCAATATTGGTCAGTTCATCTTCTCCCTCTCCATCGTCAAAAAACTCTGTCAACTCATCCAACACAACCAACTTGATTGGCTTATCTTCATCAATGATACCTTTTGTATCATCGATCCCGTCTGACCCAGCAAAATACATTGTCGTCCCATGCTTTTTATATGTTATTTCCATCGGGGATTTTGTAATCAGGAATTTACTTTTGGGAATTTCCAACCGATTGATCCCCCTTAGCATTTCTTTGTAGACTGTTTTTCTCAGCTTATTATGGTGTTTTCTTAAAACAACAACCGATCCATTCGCATCTGATACAAGCTGATAATCCGATCTTACCGCTGCGTAGCTCGACTTCGTTCCGGCTCTTCCGGAAGTCAGTATAATGTGCTTAATATGCCGATTATTAAATATCGGCAGGTATTTCGGGATTATTATCTCCGATATCTTCACTTGCTTCTTTCGGTGCGTCATTGACAATCTCTACTCCCCCATCTTCATCTCCATCGCCGCCGCTCATCCTTGCTGTATTCGCACGGATCTGTTCAATTCTTGCCTGCTGCTCCTCTTCATCCAGTTCTGTCTTTTCCGTCCAACCCTTGAAGTTGTTTCTCAGGCTGAACTGAGCCCCGCTCGACCCGTCCCGGTCAAAGAGCCGTTCTTCTGCATACGCTTCCACCCTTGCCTTCGCACGTGTTATCGTGTCAACGAACTCTTTTTTTGCCTGATAATTCAGAAGTGCCTGTCTGCTTGTAAAGCCTAAAACTAACGCCAACCCCGTCACTGTCGGAGGACGTTGGTTTATTACTACTGGATTTCCAAATTTATTAAATATCGGCTCTCCTTTATCATCTTTCAGGATTTCTCCTTCGCATTCTTTAAAATACGCTTCAATCTTTTCTTCAATTTCTTCCTTGCTTTTATATCTTGGCTGTCTTCCGACTGCCTTTTTCGTAGCCATTTGACCACCTCCATGCCATTAAATACCTCTGCGTCCTCCACGACGCCCTCTCGTAGCTCTCCTCTGATCTCCGCGGTTGCCGCCCATTGATCCATCTGCCTGATTGAGGAAATCATTCGTTGCTTTTCTGTCTGCCTTATATGCCTTTGGAATCACTTTTACCCCGTACATCTGCATATAAGCACCAATCCAATGCTTTCGGTAATGATTGAAGATCTGAACAGCTTTAGGAAAATCTGTATAAAGACTAAAATCCGGAGTAAATACATACTGAAACTGCCGAAGCATCGGTATATATCTATCCGGATCATTCCATAATCTTATAAATTGATAGTCATCAATAAAGAAATGAATGCTTTTCTTCTCTCTATCCTTACTTGTTGCTGCAAAATTGAATGGAATAAACTCTGTATCTCCATCAAAATCTACTGGCTCAAGTGTAGGTATCCCATACTCACCCACACCATCAAATACCATACGTTCTAAATTTTCATATCTTTTCGGATCTCGCAATCATTTCACCGCCTCATATCTCCCTGCACACAAAAAGACACCCTTTTCAGAGTGCCTTTAGTACGGGAGGATCCGCCGAAAGTATCCCAAGAAGCTTTTCACTTCTTGCATTATAACTATAACATATTCAAATTATTAATTTTATTAATCTTTTATAGCTGCTACGATTTGTGCTATTCTCCCCTGCGTATACCCCGTCATCCTCGCCACCTCTTCTTGCGTCATGTCGTCGAGATATATGGATTCCAGTATTGTTCTTTCCAATCCTTCCGGCAATCCGGCTATGTAAGATTCTACAGTATCAATCTCTGTCTGTACGGCCGTCCTCTGACGTTCTTTCTCGTTGATCCGCAGCTTGATCCGTGTCGCCTCTGCCGGTTCCGGCACTTCCACGCTGATATGCTCCCGGATATACGGAAAGTCATCCCCGGACTTTTCCACCTTTCCCGATACGGTCGGGACGCTCTCAAGACGGTCATACAGCCGTTCCAGTGACTGCTCAAGAGTCAGCAGCTCTTTCTTTCGCTTTTTGTATCGCCTTAGTAAGTCTTTCATTCTTGTCCACCTCCTTCCGTATCCTGTTTATGATGTAATCGCCGTCAATGTCCATATATGCTCCGGCATCTTCACGGAAGAACTTTTCAATACGTTTCTTCTCACGCTGTGCCTGACTGTCTTCGGGATTCCTCTTCAATTTTTTCAGGACTGCCCGGTAGTCTTCCCCAGCTTTTTCCACGATCGCATGGGCAAGCCTGACATAGCCATCAATGTTCCACTCCCCGTTATCAATCCGCTTTCCACGGAATAAAATTTCTCTACTCATAGTCTTCCACTACCTCCAACTTCTTCAAATCATCGATAAGCCACGGCTTGTCATCTTCCCATTTAATCATTGGGAAGGCAACGTTCACATAACTACTTAAGGCACAGTATCTTCTGCCATTTCCACTCCAACAATCATCATTGTTCGATTTATATGGCTCTTTGCCGTATGCGTATAAGGCATTAGCATTAATTTTATCTCTTGCCATATATTTGAAATCTTCTACGAGATAATCTAAAAACGCTCTATCTTTCTTGCTAATCACTGGCTTTTCGATGTACTCTGATTCTGCCCATCTTCTAAGTGCGTTACCGCAGTCACCAGTGTTCAACAGGCAGTCCATACAGTTGATTTCATTGCAATATACAGGTTCTCCAACAGCTTTGGATACTGCAACATCACCTCTATCGCACGCAATTTCAACAATCTCTTTTGCAAATTTTTCTTTATTTTTTCATCTCTATCATTCTCCTTTTATACGGCTCTGGAAGTGGCATCCAAGCATTGACAAACAATCCATAGTTTGAATAAGATTTCTCATCGTCTCCCGGATAAAATGTACCGTCCTCGTCATCTTCTTCGTATCTTGCAATATCTGGCATTGTGTAGTTTTCAAATGATACAAGTATGTAGCTTTCATCTTCGGGAAGTCTCTCGCTGCATGGAATCCACCCCGGATTTCCCAGCTCACCAACTTCTTCTGCCAGTTCATCCAATTTTGCGTGGATAAATTCTGATGGAACTCTCGTCAGCGTCCTGATATCTTCCTGTATTTCTTTTAATGTTCTTTTTCTGCTCATCAATCATTCCTCCTTATCACTATCTGAATCCCAAGCTCTTCTCTGATCTGCCCGATAAAATCATCCCATGTTGCAAGATCATCTACGATGCACTCTGCTTTAAGATTCATCCTTTCTATAAATCGCTGGCATCTCTTCGCACCAAAATCAAATTCATCATGCAAGGTAGCCACTGAAAGAGTCAGCATAGTATCAAGAGTCATCTCTTTTATTTTGGTGCAAGCCTTATTCAACTCTTTTTTGCTCATTGCTGTATTAATTCCCTTCGCTCCACGAAATTTAATCTCTTCCCGCAAAGCATCCGCCCCGTCTTCCTCTACGATTTTCAGCGCCAACCGCAAACCGTCATTCCTGCCGGATGCGTATTCGTCAATCTTTCCCATGTTCTTTCTCCCAATACTCCACTACGTAAATCTCAATTGTTCTTCTGTATCATCAATTCTCATGTTCGGTACTCTCTCGCCGACCTTAAGATACGGACAGTTTGCTTCTACGAGCTTTTCTGCCATGATCGGCACTACGCTGTTACCGATTCTTGCGACTTGCTTAGCTATCGGATATTTCTTCCAGTTGTAATCTCTGTCGATAATGTAATTCTTTGGAAACCCTTGCATCAGCTTTAGTTCTTCCGGTTTCAGCATCCGAAGAAAAATGTCTGATATGATATATTGCTCTCCGTCAATATCCAATATCACATTTACCAGTCCGAACCGATCTTTCGTAGTGATCGTATCAAGCGGTCTATCCAATGTCTGTCCGCATCCACCGCCGTAATACTTAATCAGAAAAGCAGATACCAAACCAAAGTGACCAGGCGAAGTTGTGATTGTATGAAGTGGTTCGTCACAGCCTTGACCTATGCCGGTCTTGTAATACTTCGTAATGAACGCCGTAACCAATCCGTATCGGTTCGATGTATCAATCGTCTTGATTGGTTCCGTCAAAAGCTGTCCTCTTGAATCACCGGCTCTCGTCTCTCCGTGATACTGGATGATATATGCCAGTGCTTCTCCATTCCTCACGATATAAGGAGATTCTGCATCGATAATATATTTCTTAATACCGTTTGCGATTCTCTTCTGTGTAGCTTCTGCAAGTGGCTTCTTGCGGTCAAATATCGAACTGCCAAGGTCAGACCAATCAATGTAATCTCCGCAAGGTTTCCACTTCTCAAATCCGATACCATCTGCACTGTGAGTCTGTTTTGGAAATCTGATTTCTTTTCCATCTCTGCGAAACACTGCATACCATCTCTTTCTTGTGGTCGGTGCTCCGTAGTCCGCAGCTGCCAATTCTCTGCTACCGAAACGGTACCCGAGGCTCTTCATTGCTGTAATGAATTTTTTATAATCCTCGCCTTTTTTCTCCGGTATTGGATAACCTTTTTCGTCTAACGGCCCCCACTGTTGTATCTCTTCAACATTTTCCATCAGCACCACGTCCGGAAGAATCTCCTTTGCGTGTTTGTATACCGCCCACGGAAGAATCCGAAGCCCTTTTTCTCTCGGCTTACCGCCCTTTGCTTTTGAATAGCTTGTGCAGTCTGGACTCGCCCACATAAGAGCCACATGCCGTCCTTTTACATACTTCTTCAAGTTAACCTTAAAAATATCCTCAGTCAGATGAATTGTGTCCGGGTGGTTTGTCTTATGCATCAATATGGCATCTGGATCATGGTTAATCGCTATATCAACAGGTCTTCCGAGTGCCATTTCTATTCCTACGGATGCACCGCCACCACCGGCAAAGGCATCTATAATCAAGTCTTTCATCACATCCCCCAATCCTGTCTCGCACCGGAATTTCCGGCAATTCCATTGCTGTAAGCCGTGGTCTTGCCATTTGCTCCGTAAGCATATCTAAGTCCTTTATCTGCATTGATTCCTTGCCAGTGCATGTTGCCCTCATGCAAGACAATCAGGTCATTCATACTGTAGTCCTCTTTCGGATTCAGCTCTACATACTTTTCAGCACCTTTTTTCGTACCGTATCCGCAGTTCTGTGCAGTTTTTACGAATTCTTCTGCATTCACTTCTTCTGTACCTCCAAATATTCTTATCTCTTCCCAACCAACTGAGCCTCCAGATCATCCATGTCATATCTCCGCCGTTGTACCACATAGGATTGCTTCCGTAAAAGTTATTTCCGACATTATACGGAACATCCGCTATAATCAACTGTGCTGGCGGTATTGCATATTTCTTGTAATTCTGCATTGAATCTCTATATAACTCGCATTTAATCTTTTTCTGTCTTTCCATTTTCCCAAGAAGCCCGGTATACCCTTGCCCCGGCCGGAGGCTGGCTCCTTTCTTTCTTACTGTGGTAAAAACCACCACGTTTTCTGATTCTTTCCGTATCCAGTGACCGCAGTATCAATCCTCAAGTCACGCTTTGCCTTGTTCAGATCCGCACGCTTAATTCCCTGTGCGTCTGCCGCTCTCAGGACTTCCTCTCCGTTCATCCTTCCGCCGCTCAGCATGTCCCGCAGGAACTTCTCAGCTTTATCCGCATCCGTGAGCTTTAGATACTCTCTGCATTCCTGCACATGATCTTTTACCGTTTCGAGTTGCAGAGTATTCGCATGGACTTTACTCCAGATCTTCTCTAGAAGCTCTGTGCACTCTTCAACAGCCTGATGGACTTCCCGCACTTCTTTGTGCAGGTTTTCCAGTATCCTGATTTCTCCCGGAATCCCGGTCGAAACTTCCCGCTTGATCAGACTTCCCTGCTCTAACCCGAGCAGAAGGCACATCAGGCGCTCTACCTCTGCCGGTTGATCCGGGTTCTTCTCCATCAGTCCGACAAAGTTCTTGTTCTTTGCCATATCCCTGGACAGATCTGCCTTTGTCTTGCCCTGCTTCTCAAGCTCCAGGCAGAGACGTTCAAAGTCAATTGTTACTTTCTCCACTTCTATCCTCCATTCTCTCTCATGATCCGATCAATCAGATTCACAGTCGCCGCAATGATCTCTGTCGCGAACTGCGTCTTATCCGACCTCTCGTATATCTCCTGTGCCATCTCGTGCACCTTGAAACACTCAACCGGCGTCCCGGTCGCATCGCAGAACTCCCGGATCAGCTTCCAGGACTCTGCGATCGGGAAATAAATCTTTCTGAGATGCTCATCTGTCATCCGAGCATCCCCCTCTCGAGGGCGTCAAAATCATAGTTCCGGCGCTCGAAATTATCAAATCCCTTAGCCGTTCCGCCCTTCTTTGCATCCTCGGGCTTGTAATCCCCGAGATAGTCCTGAAACGGCGTATTTGATCCGAGGAACGTTGCCCCGAGTTTGATATACCTCGCCTCTGTGCGTCTTGCCTTGCACTCATCTGCATATCTTTTAACTGCTGTCATCAGCTCGTCCTCTGAAAAACCGTCAGCAAGCCTTGCCTTATAGCACTTATAAGCGTTTGCCTTCTCTTTTTTTCTCGGGTATGCAGCCCAGAGCGCCTCAAAAGCACACGAGTATGTATTATCTTTTTCTTTTACATTTTCCTTTTCCTTTTCTTTTTCCTTAGCTTCTGCTTCGCTTGCACTTTGCTTACACTTTGCTTCCGTTTCGGTATCGTTCCGCTTGCTTTTCGGTCTGCATCCGTTCGCATACCGCTTGTTATTCGCATCAATCTGAGGCTTTGCAAGCAAAAATATCGCAAGCGCTACACCGTCAAGGTCTGGCTCGTTGTCATACATTGCATACTCCATAATAGAGTCGTATACTCTGAGCCTCTCGTCCGGCGGAACGTTTTTAAGCGCATCATAAAAGCTACGGTAAAAGAGAACGCTATCTCTCATGTTGCCTCCTCGATCTCTACCTCGATTCTCGGGTTATGAGCATCGACGAAGAACTCGTCCGAGAACCCGGTTATCTCTTTCCAGCCGTCATTCTGAAGCGTGTGAGCCTGTACGAGCGCATCCTGTATCACCTTGCGACCGAACGAGCTCACATTGTCAAGATCTCGGCGTCGGTTCTTCTCATACCACCTGTACCGCATCCTGACCGGCTTCCTGATCCTCAGACGCCCAAGCTGGCTGTATATCTCAGCCAATACCTTGTTTTCGTTCCTCGCCTTCAGGCTCGCTCCCTGATGTGGGTTTGCCCGGCAGGCTGCTATGTAATCGTTCAGATTGTCGAGCCTCCCGGAAATGATTAGCATATGCCGCACTGTCTCGCCACCCTTCAAATGTTTTCTTCATGCAGAGACGTTTCAACTGGATTGCCCGCGCCCGGTGGAGTTCTTTCCCGAGATACTCGTTCAGCTCCTTCTCATCTACGGGATCCCCGGGAATCGGTCTGTATATGCCGTTCCCGACATTGATAATGCAGTCTCCGTTGTTGTTTGCTCTCTCTATCATCTTTCTCAGGCACCGATCTACTACGCGGTTCCAGGGGCGCTGTATCGCATTCTTGTGCCCGTCCGAGATCCGGGAGAAATAGTCCATTGCCTGATCCTTAATCTTTCCCATACTCCTCCTTCCTCTCCCCGGACATGCCGGGGAGAATCCCATCATGGCTTACGTATCGTGACATACTGCCAGCCATAGTTGGTGCTGTATATCAACGCGGCAGCCGAGTAGTAGCCGCGCAGATACCATTTTGTTGGCCTCAATAAAATTGGCTTGAATAGAAAAAATCCTGCCGGAACTGCTCCTCAGTCCCATAATGCTCGATATAATACTCCCTGCATCGCCGGCGTAGGTCTTTGTCAATCTCACCTGCATGCTTTCCGCGGTGTACTCCGTTCGGGTGCAGATCCGGGCGGAGCGGAGCGATGAACCCGTACTTCTCGCACAGCTTCCGCTCCCGACTCGTGTGGCTGAAAACGTGATGCCTCTCCACGCCATACCGCCCGGTATACATGCAATGATCCATGTCATCCGTAAAAATACTCCATAACCGTTTCATAGCTCTACACCGTACCTTTCTTTCAGGAGCCGCTTTTCATCCGGCGTTGCAATCTCCGCGTCCGGGATTCCGACATCCTTGCAGCATCCGATCAGACCATCGATCATCCGCGCCATCTCCTCGCTGTTGTACGTGTGCGATCCTCGCAGGAGCTTGTAGGTCCTGTACATAATCCCGTCATTTCCCTCACGGACTTGTGATGTAGGTTGAAGGTGGTAGTCGGTCGCATTCGCAACCTTCTTTTCCGCCACCTCTGTGTCCGGGATTGTCATGTACACTGCCTTGCCCTCGAAGATTTCCGGCTGTCCGTATCGGCAGAGCATCATGTTGTGAGTCTCAGGATTGGACAACTCCAGCACCTTCGCCAGTTTCCCGATCAGCACCCAATAATAAGCGTTTGCATCCAGACTTCTCTTTCTCCTGTATCGCTTGATTTCAAGGCTTAACTTTTCACAGTCTTTCAACTCCTCATACGCCTGTGAAAAGTCCTGTTGTGGCTCGAATAGAATGGTCAGGCGGTGAGTTGCAAAGTCAATAATCGGTTCTTTCAGCTTTCCGGTAAAACGCATTACTCATCACCATACCTTTGCTTTAATGCATTGAGCATCTTCGCTGCTTCTTCCTCTGTAAGTTCTTCCCATTTCTTACCATTGCCAGCCACCCATGCATCACCATCAATCCCGTGACTGATGCATAACTGCTGAATTGTTTTAATTTTTGCGGATGACGCACGTTTCTGTAATGTATCGGGAATATATGGTTCATTAGATGTTTCTTCCTTCAGCCAAAGATCAAATCCGAGCCCTGTACGGATAGCGACACATTTAACAAATGCCCTGCACATACTATTCCACACTCTCTGCTGACTCATGGAGTTGTCCTTCACCGGGTTAGCTCCGTTCAAAACAGGGGTCTGCATATAATACACATTGTCGTCAATCACAACCCTGATCAGTGTCTCGTAACATCTGTTGGTATTTCCATTCTTATCCTTAAATTCAACATCTGTCCGCCTGAGGCTGCTGCCTGTCACCGGATCCGGCACAGGCTCCCAATATACCTTACTCGCCCCATTCTTTCTCAAGAGATCAATGCAGGTTGCCCAATTCAGATAGTCAAGTCCATCTCTTTTTTTACAAAACGGTCTGACATCTATTTTTCTCAATTCATCGTAATCTGCAAGTGGCATTAATATCCTTCCTCCTCAATCCAGTTACCTGAAAAAAACCATTCGACCAGCTCTTTTCTAAACTCCTGCCGGTCTTCTTCTGTTCCCTTCAGGCATCTTTCTAAAGCGTAATCATACGCTTCATCTTCTGCTACAATCGTATCTTCTTCCGGTCCGATTCCTCTGTATATCTTCATTCGTACACCCCGATTATCGCTCTTATGGTTTCTCTATTTGAGAATGGTGTTGACCCTTCCTCGTCTTCGTGCTTCAGAAACGTGATTAATGCGTCCATCTTGCCTTCCATCAGGCACAGGCTCTTATATCTGTCTTCGTCAACGAAGATTTCTTTCTTTTCTGCCATTGCCATATCCTCCTCGATTTGTTATTATTATGTTGGTTATTTTCTAAGTGCCTGAGAGGTTGCCGCCTCGCTATGGCACTTTTCTTATGCATACAATGTCTGCCCGAAAGCCACGCAGCAGACCATTAATGCGATACTAAACCCAATTACGAACCAAAAGGCTCGCTCTACGACCTTATCGTATGTATCCGGCTGTCTTACCGGTTCTTTTGTCGGCTTTCTCTTCCTGATCTGAATCACCTTTAACTGCTCCACGTCTCTCACCTCCTTTAAGTTTGAGTACCATACATTTTTACATCATTCTCAAACAAGCCTGCACTTCCTACACGGACTGTTCACTTGTCTCTCCCTCCATTTTTCTCACAAGCACCATTGCCTCCAGTGGATCATAAGCAGGAACGTATTTTCGTCCCGCTCCCTCCAAATGCTTGAAAAACCGGTTATAATCTGCATACACCGCCTTATCAATAAACCTTTCGATCAATGCACTCTCTGGGTATCTCCCGGATTTGATTTCTCTTCGGATTCCCTCTTTCCTATTCTTCACAGTTCCCATTGACTGCCCGTACATATCACGGAAATAGGAAGTCTTGCCATACTGGTTGATGGGTTTCTTCTCTTCTTTGACTGCTTCTGCTATCAGAGGAAGGATTTCATAAATATGTTCCAGTTCTGCAATAGCTTGTGCTTTGGTCATTGGCATTCTGTATCACCTCACTACTTCTTCCCTGTAAAATGGTTGAAATTATATCCTGGCATTGAATTATCCTTTCCGTTCCCCTATACTTTTCTTACAGGCACTGCCATGCCGAGTATGAAAGAAAGGAGATTTTTATGAAGAAAATATATGCTTGCCTTGCTGGCAACTGGGTATGCCTCAATGATGATCCCGACAGCAAAATCAGTGAATATAGTAAATCGCCTTACTGCTGGTGGGAAGAGGGTGCTCCCATTTATTCTCCTTGTAATAAGGATAAAGAACTTGAACACAGTTTTTACGGTCTTGACTACGTTCATGTTTATTACAAGGGAAACGACTGGAAAATTAATCCAATGTTTATTCAAATTGTGAATGGATGATTTTCTTCACATGATCTGTATTAGCGAGTTTGAGATTTTTCTCAAATTCGCGTTTTTGCATTTCAAAAGTTCTGTCTATTCCTGCTTTTAACTTAACCCAGTCAGAATAACTGATTCCCTGCAATGCTATGATATATTCCTGCATCTCTCCTCACCTCGCTTCTTCTTCCAAGGAAATCACCAATTTACCATCTGCTACCATCATGTTAGCAACCTGTCTTTCCAAAAAACCCTCTGCTGCATCCCAGTAGTAATCTGTGTAATGAGATGTACTGAACTTCATTCCATACACCATCACCGTCACTTTGATCATCGTGTTACTGCCGACTGTTTTTAGAATATCCTCAAATTTCATCTTCCTCACCTCGCTTCATCTTCTTCTGTTGCAAACAGATAATCAAATTTCACCTTGAATATCTTGCACATTTTCTTCGCTTCGAGTGCAGTGAATTTCCCATTTTTTTTCTTATTCTCATAAGATACTCTTGAAATTCCGACCATATCTGCCATTCGCTGATTTGTGTAAGAATGTCTTGCCTGCTCAGCATCTAAATTTTTAAACAATTCCTCTTCGCTCCCTTCTGCTATAATATTGGTTGCGGACTGCAAATCGCCTCTTTGCCCTAACTCAATCCCAAAATAGGACTGAGCTTCTCCGAAAATATGAAAAGTTCGGATATAAACTTCTGTATTTTACTTACACTGGTAATGACCTCTCCACAATGTCAGCCCATTTAGAAAAGGAACTGTAGTGTTCCAGTAACTGTCAACCTCGCTCCAATGCAGTCCGCGTTTCAAAATTTGCATTTCGCAAACTTTAATTATACTATAATTGCTTATTGCAAACTTGTCAATAGTTTTCTTTTCATTTTGCAAACTTTTTTATTGACACTTTTTCAATACGCAACTATAATCTTAATTAACAGGAGGTACTAAAATATGGGTGAGCACTTCAATGAAAATTTAAAAGAAGCAAGACTAAAATCTGGGCTATCTCAGAAAGATCTTTCAGAAAATATAGGTGTTGCAAAATCAACATATTCTCTATATGAAAGCGGAAAACGCGAGCCAAATGTAGATACGATTAAAAAAATAGCATCTGCATTAAATGTTTCTGCCGATATGTTACTCGGACTTGAAGCTGAACCAACCACTCTTGCCGCCCACTTTGACGGTGATGAATACACAGAAGATGAAATGGAAGAAATCAAAAACTTCGCTGCATTTGTAAAGAACAGAAGAAAATAAGACATTTTTATTGGACAGATAAGCTGATATGCTGTAGTGGGAGGTGTTATGCATATGAACACATACGAATGTTTACAAGACGAAGCCTGCAGGGACAGTATAAATGTTATAGATTATACATTTCACAGTGACCGGATAAAAGGATTGTACTGTGATGGTACTGTAGCAATCAAAAAAGATATGAATACAATTCAGAAAACCTGCACACTGGCTGAAGAGCTTGGACATCACCACACATCCGTTGGTGATATTATAAATACAAATTCCGTACAAAACCGCAAGCAAGAACGACAGGCTCGTTTGTGGGGATACAATAAATTAATCGGACTCATGGGGATTGTCCGGGCGTTTAATGCCGGATGTCAAAACCAATATGAAATTGCAGACTATTTAGATGTTACAGAAGAATACCTGCAAGAATGCATTAACTGCTATCAGAGTAAATATGGAATCTGTACTACTGTAGATAACTATGTTATTTACTTTGTTCCTTATCTTACTGTTGTTGAAATAGTTTAAAATAAATTGTACTTTTTTTGTTTTTTTTTCAAAAAAGATTGATTTTTTTCCGTTTAGGGAATATATTAATCGTGTAACCAAGTTACATTGATTTGTATTTAATGCGAAAGCAAAATACTATTAGTCAAAGTATATCCCTAGCAGTAATCCTCCCACAATACGGGAAGTGATGACCCTAGGGATATTTTTATTTTAGGAGGAAATATGCACATGATAAGAACTGCTATACTCGTAGACGGTGCGTTTTACAGAAAACGTGCATACTATTTATATGGTGATAAAACACCTGCTGAACGTGCTGATGAATTAGAATTATACTGTAAAAGACATATTCGTGATGAACAAGCAGAAGAATGTACTTTATATAGAATCTTTTACTATGATTGCCCTCCAATGAATAAAAATGTGTATCATCCATTTACAAAACGCCAGGTCGATTTTGGTAAAACCGATGACTACATATGGGCAAATTCATTTTTTAAAGAATTAACACATAAACGAAAGTTCGCATTAAGAATGGGACGTTTAGCAGAAGAACAAGCTGTATTTAATCTTCGCCCTGCAATTACAAAGAAATTATGCAATGGATCACTTGATTTTAGCCAATTAACTGAAAAAGATTTTGCGATTGATGTAAAACAAAAAGGAGTCGACATGCGTATCGGTATTGATATTTCTTCTCTCGCATTCAAAAAGCAAGTGGATAGAATCATTCTAATTGCCGGGGATAGCGATTTTGTTCCTGCTTCAAAGCAAGCACGCCGTGAGGGGATTGATTTTATTTTAGACCCAATGCGTGCTCCTATAAAAGATGATCTATTTGAACATATTGATGGTATGAGAACAAAGGCACCCAAAATTCCAATTACCCCAAAATAAAATTCAAAAAACCGCCCCTTCGCCAAAACATCACGCTCATTCAAATGATATGAAATTTATCAAAGTATCTCTATTTTTATACGTGTTTACACTTCTTTTTATTGACATACGTGTCAGCACGTGTTATAATAATATCATAGAAAGGAGATATAATGAAAACACAGGAATTATTAAAAATGCTAAAGAAAGCGAAATGCGAATTGATTCGGAATGGTAGCCGGCATGATATTTGGTACAGTCCTATAACTGGAAAGCAATTCGCAGTTCCAAGACACAAAGCAGAAATTCCAACAGGAACTCTCAACAACATTCTGAAAGATGCGGGACTCAAATAGTCCCCTTCTTTTCCAGTCTTATATATTATATATTTGAAAGGAGAATTGTTATGGCAAAATATGCTTATCCCGCAATTTTCACCCCTGAAGATGATGGAAGTTTTTCGATTAATTTTCCTGACTTGGAAGGTTGTTACACTTGTGGGGATTCACTGGAAGACGGTATTGAAATGGCAGAAGACGCACTCGCTCTAGTTCTTTATGGATACGAAAAGGACGGACGCAAAATCCCTGCTCCTTCTGCTCCATCAGAAATTACACTTTCTGATAACGACTTTATTAATTATATTGCTTGCGATACAATGGCTTATCGTAAGATGTATAACAACAAAGCTGTCAAAAAAACTCTTACCATTCCAGAATGGTTAAATGAATCTGCTTCTGCTATGGGACTTAATTTCTCTCAGGTGCTTCAAGAAGCATTAATGCAGAAAATGCAGATGAAATAATAATATAACTAAAAAATCCCGGTGCTACCAACACCGGGAGATGAATAATGATCTCCGAAGAAATACATCATTCAACGACCAATGAATATTGTATCATCTTCGGGGCAGTCACGCAAGCGGAACAACCGTTCTGTCGGGGCTGTTATTTTTATACTCAAAAAAGAAAGGAAGATGATTATGTGGGTAGAAGAAAGAAAAACCGGATTCAAATTTGTTGAACGCTACACCGATCCAATGACTGGAAAGACCCGGAGAGTCTCTGTTGTAATGGAGAAAAATACGGCACAGTCAAGAAAATTGGCTGCTGTTGCACTGTCTGAAAAGATTGACAAGGCACTGCTGCCACAGGTAGATCAGATCCGATTGAAAGATCTAGTGGATTTATACAGAAAAGAACAGTTCCGAACGCTTAAGCAGTCAACCTATCGCAGAAACAGTGCTGTATGCAATACGCTAATGAAGATACTTGATCCTGAGATCTATGTTGACAAGCTCACCGCAGGTTACATCCGTGAGCGATTTCTCAATACTGGTCGGGAACACAGTACATTAAACGAATGGATGATTCGTCTAAAAGCTTTGCTTCGCTGGGGATATCGCAATGACTATATTAAAGACATATCCTATCTCAACAAAATAGAAAGATTCAGCGATATTCCACACCGTCAAAAGATTGAGGATAAGTTTCTTGAATCTGCCGAACTGAAAGAATTGCTCTCTGGCATGACAATTCCAAAATGGAAACTCCTTACCGAGTTCCTTGCACTATCCGGGTTGCGATTCGGTGAAGCCGCTGCTCTCACGAAGTCTGACGTTGATTTGAAAAACAGGAAAATTCACGTGACTAAAACTTACGACAGTGTGGCTGATATTACTACCACGCCTAAAACAGCCTGTTCCGTACGTGACGTATATATTCAGGATGAATTGCTTACAGTTTGTAGAAACGTGCTTCTAGGCTGTCACAGCGGTACTGTAGTTTCAATCAGTAGCGTATTCTTTCCCGGTACAATCCGGGAACATATTGAATTTGATTGCTATGCCAAATACCTAAGGAAAACATCTCAGAGAGTTATTGGACGCAGGATCACGCCTCATACACTCAGGCACACTCACGCAAGTTTGCTGATGGAACAGGGAATTGATATTGATAGCATATCCAAAAGACTTGGACATAATGACAGCAGGATTACTAGAGAGATCTATCTGCACGTAACAAAGAAACTTGAAGAACAGAGAAATGCACAGATCAAAGAATTAAAAATTTTATAGTTTGCCCCCTTTATGCCCCCTTTTGATAATAAAAAATCTCTGAACCCCTTGCAAACACTGGATTTACAGGAGATTCAGAGATTCAGTTCAATGCCCAGAGCCGGAATCGAACCAGCGACACGAGGATTTTCAGTCCTCTGCTC
>OLSJ01000109.1_pt1 | contig 75993 bp, 52 predicted proteins | sample 1672151 | NCBI WGS metagenome assembly OLSJ01 (sample SAMEA3136653, study PRJEB25190) | human gut metagenome | biome: human gut; feature: human-associated habitat; material: faeces | place: Austria | collected 2013 | reverse complement strand
GATTAATTGCATCAGGAGTTCCTCGCCAGAAGGTGGCGATTATCTATGATGTTGGCATATCGACTTTGTATAAGAGGTTTCCGGTGGGAGATAAATGAAACCGTAGCACGTCGTATGCAAGAACGTGCTGCGGTTGGCTGATAAGCTTGTAAAAATATTGAACAGGGAGTGGAGCATTCTATGAAGCTAATTTGTTTAATTTCATTTGTAGTGACTTTACTTCTTGGTCGATAATGTCGAATCCCTTATTGACTGCATCTCTTAGCTCTGCATCAATATTTTTTATCCCTTGAGCATAATCTACCATTACATTTATTTTTGCATCATGTAATCTCTTATACATGTTTTTATCTTTGTTATTGTCTGCCATGCCAATAAGGATTTTTTCATAATCCTCAATGAGTTTGTTGTTTCCTTTAAATGATTGTATTAATGAGCGTGAATATGTGTATATGTTAATTATTGAGTCTCTAGCAGAATCATTTAGTTTTGCAATGACATTCGCATTTTGCTCATAGAATGTGAAATTATCATCCCCTACAGGGAATGTGAGAATCAACATTTGTCCCGGTTTTATATTATCAATGTGTGTTTTCATCCTTTTATTATATAAATTGATTAGGGTGAAAACTTCTCCCTTAACTCCTTTTAATACTGAAAGTTGTAATTCAAGGGATTCTCTTTCTGTCTCTACTTTAGACAGCTTAGCTTGTTGGGTAACTCCTTTTAGGGTAAACCATCCGCCAATAAGAGTACCAACTAGAGCTGTGAGGGAGGAGGATAACCATCCAGGTATGCTATTTAAAAGATTACTAAATTCACTCATTATAAGTACTCGCTAATATTGAACGATATATATATATATCAAATTATTATAAAACTCGTCAGCTACTGGAGAAGGCTACCTGAACTTCGATCTATTCCTGCATCCATATAGTTGATGGTCTTCTGGAGCTCTTCGATTAGGGCAACAGCTTTTGCTCGAGAAATGCATATTAGTTGATCCGGAAATTCTTGTAAGGGCCAGTTTGGTATACAGGCCATGTTATCAGTGAAGGATGCAGACAAGTAAACTTCATTGGTAACCAGAGAATAGCTTACCTCAAAATTGGTGAGTTCCGGCAAACTGCTAACGTTTGACTCTTTTCTGCGCATAATATTATCCATGACTGTAATTATGTACAGGTGATGGTCTTCAATTTCGAAGAGGGAGTCAAGGGGGAGTCTCAAATGAACCGTTATAGAAAAGGGGGGGATCTTTGTGTTGCTGAACTTATGCAAAATTTTTTTGCACCATAAATCCAACAACACATTCAATAACACATTGCTGTATCACTATGAAAATAAATGTGTTTTTATTTGATTTCACACATATCACAATTGATGCATTTTTTAGTGATTAACAGCGCCATAAGGAAACTCTCAAAACAACACAAACCGGGCGGGCATTATACGCGCATTCTTTACTCAAACCAGTTTTTTCACCAGCGCCTCACTATGACGAATACGTTCAGGTGCCAGTTCCAGATCCTGCTGGATCAGCGCAATGAACAGCAAATCCGTTAACATTCCCTGAGCATGACATGCGGAGATCGAAGCACTGTTTGTCGCTTGTTCTTCGGCAATGGTATACAGGCAATGAGAAGCGCGCTGTTGCAGGGCATTGGGGGTAAAACCGGTGATTGCCAGCACTTTTCCACCCACTCGTAGCATTTCATCTGCTGCCAGGTTTAACTCCCGCCGTACACCTGTGTATGAGATGGCTAATAACAAATCGTCCGGTGACGAAGCTTGTACTGTAGCAAGCAACGCGTGCATATCACGCTCAGCGGCAGCATTAAAACCAATCTTCATCAGCTTCCAGGCAAAATTCTGCGCCACCAGACCGGAAGCGCCGATACCAGTCAGAATAACCCGTCGCGCAGAACGAAGCATCGACACGCATTCATGTAGCTTCTCCTCACTATTGACGTTCAGTGTTGCGTACATGGCAGCCGTGTTTTCTTTAATCAGTTTTTCGCCAACCAGTCGTAACGGATCATTACCGCGAATTTGGTTATGAATGGGTACGGAAGGTGATTCCGGTTGGCTTGCCAGAGCTTCGCTTAACGCCAATTTAAGTGCCGGAAAACCTTTATAGCCAAGTTTTTGCGCGAACTTCACTACGCTGGACTGACTGACTCCGGCTTCGTTGGCCAGTTGTTGGGAACTAAGGTGGCGGGCAGTGTCCGGTTGTAGCAGGAGATAATCCGCCAGCTTTTTATCACTCTGGGCAAGCCCCTGGTAACGCTGACGGATACGAAGTAGGCCGTTCATATCTTTCCTCGCGATGAATTAATGGCGACAACAGGCAATATGAGACACAAGCGAGAGAATATTATATTCCATCAAAGTTAATTGCCATGAATTAAAAATTCCAGTTAACCATTATGCGATAGATTGTTGCCGGAAAAGTGATGATCTATCTGTTAGGCTATCTGGTAGTGAAAATTAATCAGGATGTATCAGTCCAGAGGGGTGTGGTTTGGCAACTCACGAGCGTCGTGTGGTGTTTTTTGACTTAGATGGAACATTGCATCAACAGGATATGTTTGGCAGTTTTCTGCGCTACTTACTGCGCCGACAGCCGCTGAATGCGTTACTTGTTCTGCCGCTGTTGCCGGTCATTGTCATTGCATTATTAATCAAGGGGCGAGCGGCACGTTGGCCGATGAGTCTGCTGCTATGGGGTTGTACCTTTGGTCATAGCGAAGCACGTTTACAGGCGTTACAAGCCGATTTCGTGCATTGGTTTCGCGACAATGTCACTGCTTTCCCGCTAGTGCAGGAACGTCTGACCAGCTATCTGCTAAGCTCCGATGCTGATATTTGGTTGATTACCGGTTCCCCTCAGGCTTTGGTCGAAGCGGTTTATTTCGATACGCCGTGGCTGCCACGCGTTAATCTTATCGCTAGTCAGATCCAGCGCGGCTATGGTGGCTGGGTGCTGACCATGCGCTGTCTCGGTTATGAAAAAGTCGCGCAACTGGAACGCAAAATCGGCACACCGCTGCGGCTGTACAGTGGCTATAGCGACAGTAATCAGGACAATCCGCTACTCTATTTTTGTCAGCATCGCTGGCGGGTAACGCCTCGCGGTGAACTCCAGCAACTGGAATAGAGTAAAGCATAGCGTCCGTGTATAATGCGCCGCGCTTTTATAACCGGAGTTTTCTTTTTGTCTGAAGTCGAATTTAGCCACGAATACTGGATGCGTCATGCGCTGACGCTGGCGAAACGTGCCTGGGACGAGCGAGAAGTGCCGGTCGGCGCGGTATTAGTGCATAACAATCGCGTAATCGGCGAAGGATGGAACCGCCCGATTGGTCGCCATGATCCTACTGCACATGCAGAAATCATGGCGCTGCGGCAAGGAGGGCTGGTGTTGCAGAATTATCGCCTGATCGACGCCACGTTGTATGTCACGCTGGAGCCATGCGTGATGTGCGCCGGAGCGATGATTCACAGCCGCATTGGTCGCGTAGTCTTTGGCGCTCGTGATGCGAAAACTGGTGCCGCCGGATCATTAATGGATGTGCTGCACCATCCTGGTATGAATCATCGAGTGGAAATTACGGAAGGAATACTGGCAGATGAGTGCGCGGCGCTACTCAGCGATTTTTTCCGAATGCGCCGCCAGGAAATCAAAGCGCAGAAAAAAGCGCAACCTGCTACAGATTAATTTCGTTTCTCTTCACTTCCCTTCCTGGAAAACAGTAGAGAAGGGGAGTGCGTCAGATAATTAGATGACGACTGCGAAAGAAACGAGAGAAAGGGAAATTTTCCCTTTCCTAATTCAGCAGGTGATACCGCCGGATAATCCTGCGCCAGTTGCATCGCCGCTTCTGTAGCCTGCTTCTCTTTCTCTTGCAGATAACCCACCAGGCTAATCTGATACTTACGAATATTTTCGACATAAGCATAGGCTTCATGCCCACGCGCGTAGCCGTAAGTCAGCTTGCTGTAATAGGGTTTCTGGCTAAGTAAAGGCAGACGCTGTTTTACGTCGGCCCAACTGTCAGGATTGCCTTTGGTTTTTGCCGTCAGGGTGCGGGCGTCCAGCATATGCGCATAGCCCATATTATAGGCGGCGAGCGCAAACCAGATCCGCTCATTTTCTGGCACGCTCTCTGGCACTTTACTCATCATATTCTGTAAGTAACGCGCGCCGCCGCTGATGCTTTGTTCGGCATCAGTGCGGTCGGTAATGCCCAGGCTTTGCGCGGTATTTTTGGTTAACATCATCATGCCGCGTACACCGGTCGGCGAAGTGGCCTGTGCATCCCAGTGCGATTCCTGATAAGCAATCGCGGCCAGCAAACGCCAGTCAATTTCTTCGGCGTATTTCTCAAACAGCGGCTTTAACTGCGGCAGTACTGCATCAACGGCGCGTAAAAATGTGCGCGTATCAACGTAATCAAAATCATCGCCATGTCCGAGATATTTCTCTTCAATACGCGCCAGTGTGCCGTCCTCATTCATTTCATTGAAGAAGTCGAGCAGAGCCGCAGAAAGCGTATTATCGTTATCTAATTGACTAAACCAGGTTACCGGTTGTTCATCGGTGATATCCAGTGCCACAGCAAGTTCCGGGTGAACGCGCTGAAACAGGCTGATAGCGACAGAATCGGCAATGGTGTAATCCAGCTTACCTTCGATAACATCTTCCATTAACTCCACAGAACCTTTTCTGTCGTCCACTTTCCAGCTTAATTCCGGGAACTTAGTCTCTTTCAGTTTTTGCAGATCGTTAATGACAACATGCCCGGGAGCGACGGACAACTGTTCCGCCGTCAGATTGCCCAGCGTCCGTGGTCGATACTGACCTACTTTATAGACCAGTTGTTGTGAAACGGAATAATAGGTTGGGCCTGGTTGATAATTTTTAACCCTTGCGCTGTTATAGACCAGTCCCGCCGCCAGCAGATCGGCATCACCGTTATCGAGATCGTCAAACAACTGGCTGATGTTCTGCCGTACGGTGACTTTCAGTTTTACGCCGAGGTAATCGGCAAACTGTTTTGCCAGTTCGTAATCCAGACCAAAAGGTTTACCGTTGATTTCGTTATATGTCAGGGGAGTATGAATGGTGCTCACGCGCAACTCTCCCCGCGCTTGAATGGCGGCGATACGATTGTCGGCTTTACCAAACCAGGGAATGGATGGCCAGAGAGCGACCGCGAGCAGCAGTGCCAGAATGCCGATGAACAGATAATTAATCTTTAATTTTTTCAATTAGTTAATTCTCTGTGTCGTGCGCGTCCCAGCCTGAAAGATCGTAATGCTATTGAAAGGTTTACTCATAAATGAGCGGCATTTTGCGTAAACTTGCGCCAGTTGGCAACTTATTACAGAGATTGGCGGCACGCGTTGCTAATTCATGAGGGCGATTTTATTTCCACGCAAACGGTTTCGTCAGCGCATCAGATTCTTTATAATGACGCCCGTTTCCCCCCCCTTGGGTACACCGAAAGCTTAGAAGACGAGAGACTTATGATGGAAATTCTGCGTGGTTCGCCTGCATTGTCGGCATTCCGAATCAACAAACTGCTGGCACGTTTTCAGGCTGCCAGGCTCCCGGTTCACAACATTTACGCCGAGTATGTCCATTTTGCTGACCTCAATGCGCCGTTAAACGATGATGAGCACGCACAACTTGAACGCCTGCTGAAATATGGCCCGGCACTCGCCAGCCACGCCCCGCAAGGTAAACTCCTGCTGGTGACCCCGCGTCCAGGCACCATCTCTCCCTGGTCTTCGAAAGCGACCGATATCGCCCATAACTGCGGGCTGCAACAGGTAAACCGCCTTGAGCGCGGCGTTGCTTACTATGTAGAAGCCGGTACGCTGACCAATGACCAATGGCAGCAGGTTACCGCTGAACTGCACGACCGCATGATGGAAACGGTCTTTTTCGCTTTAGATGATGCAGAGCAGCTGTTTGCTCATCATCAACCGACTCCGGTTACCAGCGTTGATTTGCTGGGGCAGGGGCGTCAGGCGCTAATCGACGCTAACCTGCGTCTTGGCCTGGCACTGGCGGAAGATGAAATTGACTATCTGCAGGATGCTTTCACGAAGCTTGGTCGTAACCCGAACGACATAGAGCTTTATATGTTCGCCCAGGCGAACTCTGAGCACTGCCGTCATAAGATTTTTAACGCCGACTGGATTATCGACGGTGAACAGCAACCGAAATCGCTGTTCAAGATGATCAAAAACACCTTCGAAACCACGCCGGATCACGTTCTCTCTGCTTATAAAGATAACGCCGCCGTAATGGAAGGTTCTGAAGTGGGCCGCTACTTTGCTGACCACGAAACGGGCCGCTACGACTTCCATCAGGAACCGGCGCATATTCTGATGAAAGTCGAAACTCACAACCACCCGACGGCGATTTCTCCGTGGCCGGGTGCGGCGACCGGTTCCGGCGGTGAAATCCGCGATGAAGGTGCCACCGGGCGCGGCGCGAAGCCGAAAGCCGGTCTGGTTGGTTTCTCCGTTTCCAACCTGCGAATTCCTGGCTTCGAACAGCCGTGGGAAGAAGATTTCGGTAAGCCTGAACGTATTGTTACTGCACTGGATATCATGACCGAAGGCCCGCTGGGCGGCGCGGCGTTTAACAATGAATTTGGTCGTCCGGCACTGAACGGCTATTTCCGTACGTATGAAGAAAAAGTGAACAGCCACAACGGCGAAGAGCTGCGCGGTTATCACAAACCGATCATGCTGGCGGGCGGGATCGGCAATATTCGCGCCGATCACGTACAAAAAGGTGAGATCAACGTCGGCGCGAAGCTGGTCGTTCTCGGCGGCCCGGCAATGAACATCGGCCTTGGCGGCGGCGCGGCGTCTTCCATGGCGTCTGGTCAGTCTGATGCCGACCTCGATTTTGCTTCCGTACAGCGCGATAACCCGGAGATGGAGCGTCGTTGCCAGGAAGTGATCGACCGTTGCTGGCAGTTGGGTGATGCCAACCCAATTCTGTTTATCCATGACGTTGGCGCGGGCGGTCTTTCTAACGCCATGCCGGAACTGGTGAGCGACGGCGGACGCGGCGGTAAATTCGAACTGCGCGATATTCTGAGCGATGAACCGGGCATGAGCCCGCTGGAAATCTGGTGTAACGAATCCCAGGAACGCTACGTGCTGGCGGTTGCAGCCGATCAGTTACCGCTGTTTGACGAATTGTGTAAACGTGAACGTGCGCCATACGCGGTGATTGGTGAAGCGACCGAAGAACTGCATCTTTCTCTGCACGATCGTCATTTTGATAATCAGCCAATCGATCTGCCGCTGGACGTGCTGCTTGGCAAAACGCCGAAGATGACCCGCGATGTACAAACGCTGAAAGCGAAGGGCGATGCGCTGGCTCGTGAAGGGATCACCATTGCTGACGCGGTGAAACGCGTGCTGCATCTGCCGACTGTGGCAGAGAAAACCTTCCTTGTGACCATTGGCGACCGCAGCGTAACCGGCATGGTGGCGCGCGATCAGATGGTGGGTCCGTGGCAGGTGCCGGTCGCTAACTGCGCGGTCACTACCGCCAGCCTCGACAGCTACTACGGTGAAGCGATGGCAATTGGCGAACGTGCGCCGGTTGCGCTGCTGGATTTCGCCGCCTCTGCCCGTCTGGCAGTTGGTGAAGCGTTAACCAACATCGCCGCTACGCAGATTGGCGATATCAAACGCATCAAACTTTCCGCCAACTGGATGGCGGCTGCAGGTCATCCTGGCGAAGATGCGGGTCTGTATGAAGCCGTAAAAGCGGTGGGTGAAGAGCTTTGCCCGGCGCTCGGCCTGACTATTCCGGTGGGTAAAGACTCTATGTCGATGAAAACCCGCTGGCAGGAAGGTAACGAAGAGCGCGAAATGACGTCGCCGCTGTCGCTGGTCATTTCTGCATTTGCCCGCGTGGAAGATGTACGTCACACCATCACGCCACAGCTTTCTACCGAAGATAACGCACTATTGCTGATTGATTTGGGCAAAGGCAATAACGCGCTGGGCGCAACGGCGCTGGCGCAGGTTTATCGTCAGCTTGGCGACAAACCGGCAGATGTACGTGACGTCGCGCAACTGAAAGGCTTCTATGAGGCGATTCAGGCGCTGGTTGCACAGCGTAAGTTGCTCGCGTACCACGACCGCTCTGATGGCGGCCTGCTGGTAACGCTGGCGGAAATGGCGTTTGCCGGTCATTGCGGTATTGAAGCGGATATCGCCTCTCTCGGCGAGGATCGCCTGGCGGCGTTGTTTAACGAAGAGCTGGGGGCAGTGATTCAGGTACGTGCCGCTGACCGTGAAGCGGTCGAAGCCGTACTGGCACAGTATGGCCTTGCTGATTGCGTCCATTATGTCGGCCAGGCGGTATCTGGCGACCGTTTTGTGATTACCGCCAACGGGCAAGCTGTATTCAGCGAAAGCCGTACTACGTTGCGTGTCTGGTGGGCAGAAACCACCTGGCAGATGCAGCGCCTGCGTGACAACCCGGAGTGTGCCGATCAGGAGCATCAGGCGAAATCTAATGACGCCGATCCGGGTCTGAATGTGAAATTGTCGTTCGATATCAACGAAGATGTGGCGGCACCGTTTATTGCCACTGGCGCGCGCCCGAAAGTTGCCGTACTGCGTGAGCAGGGCGTGAACTCGCATGTGGAAATGGCGGCAGCGTTCCACCGTGCGGGCTTCGATGCTATCGACGTGCATATGAGCGACCTGCTGGCTGGACGCACTGGCCTGGAGGATTTCCACGCTCTGGTGGCGTGCGGTGGTTTCTCCTACGGTGATGTGCTGGGTGCCGGTGAAGGTTGGGCGAAGTCTATCCTGTTCAATAATCGTGTACGCGATGAGTTTGCAACCTTCTTCCACCGTCCGCAAACGCTGGCGCTGGGGGTATGTAACGGTTGCCAAATGATGTCTAATCTGCGTGAACTGATCCCGGGTAGCGAGTTGTGGCCACGTTTTGTGCGTAACACCTCCGATCGCTTTGAAGCGCGTTTCAGCCTGGTAGAAGTAACCCAAAGCCCGTCGCTGCTGTTGCAGGGGATGGTGGGTTCACAGATGCCGATTGCCGTTTCTCACGGTGAAGGGCGTGTTGAAGTACGCGATGCGGCGCATCTGGCAGCACTGGAAAGCAAAGGGCTGGTGGCGCTGCGTTATGTCGATAACTTCGGCAAGGTTACCGAAACTTACCCGGCTAACCCGAACGGTTCACCGAACGGTATTACGGCGGTTACGACTGAAAGCGGTCGAGTTACCATTATGATGCCGCACCCGGAACGTGTTTTCCGTACTGTCAGCAACTCCTGGCATCCGGAAAACTGGGGCGAGGATGGTCCATGGATGCGCATTTTCCGCAATGCGCGTAAGCAGCTGGGTTAAGGTATCGGGCAATATGCGCATCGCCTGATGCGCTATGCTTACCTGGTTGGCTCGGTTAGTTTTGCAATATATTGAATTCGCAAGATTTTGTAGGCCGAATAAAGCGTTTACGCCGCATCCGGCATTACACAACCACTTAGCCAACAGTTATAAGCTCCCAGCTCCGGGAGCTTTTTTGTGTCTGTAAATCACGACAATGTGTGAGTTATCGTGTCGCTTATAGGTGACACTTAACTTATTGATTTAATTTAAAACGAATAATTTTAGCTTCAGATGTCTCTTTTAAGCGACACAGTGGCTGATTTATAGCCAAACAGTGGGGCAGCCATTAATCCATCAAACTCACGCTTTATCAGTACGTTATCAAACCATTTTATTTATTGGCACAGTTACTGCATAATAATAACCAGTGGCTCATTCATCCGCTTATGTCAGCCCCTTCGGGACGTGCTACATAAAATTAGAATGACGCACAACAAGGTGCCTGCCGTCCAACTTCTGATATCAGCTTAGCTATATCAACCATCGGGCGAAACGTCGAGTTAGGCACCGCCTTATTCCACAACAAAGCCGGGTAATTCCCGGCTTTGTTGTATCTGAACGTCCCCTCGGTTAGCATCACTCTATTCGCGTCTGACGAGAGTAACACCTTGAAACGCTGGCCCGTTTTTCCCCGCTCATTACGACAACTGGTAATGCTGGCATTCTTGCTCATTTTGCTCCCTCTGTTGGTACTGGCATGGCAAGCCTGGCAAAGCCTGAATGCGCTTAGCGATCAGGCGGCGCTGGTTAACCGCACTACGCTTATCGATGCCCGGCGCAGTGAAGCGATGACCAACGCGGCACTGGAGATGGAGCGCAGCTACCGTCAGTACTGCGTGCTGGACGACCCTACGCTTGCGAAGGTTTATCAAAGCCAGCGCAAGCGTTACAGCGAAATGCTCGATGCCCACGCAGGCGTACTGCCAGACGATAAACTTTACCAGGCATTGCGTCAGGATTTGAACAATCTGGCTCAACTTCAGTGTAACAACAGTGGTCCCGATGCTGCCGCCGCCGCGCGTCTTGAAGCCTTTGCCAGTGCCAATACCGAAATGGTGCAGGCCACGCGCACAGTGGTGTTCTCTCGTGGACAGCAACTTCAGCGTGAAATTGCCGAACGTGGGCAATATTTTGGTTGGCAATCGCTGGTGCTATTTCTGGTGAGTCTGGTGATGGTACTGCTTTTCACGCGGATGATTATCGGGCCGGTGAAAAATATCGAGCGCATGATCAATCGGCTGGGGGAGGGGCGTTCCCTGGGCAATAGCGTTTCGTTCAGTGGACCGAGTGAATTACGCTCGGTTGGGCAACGTATTCTTTGGTTAAGCGAGCGCCTGTCATGGCTGGAATCCCAGCGGCACCAGTTCTTACGTCATTTATCTCATGAATTAAAAACGCCGCTGGCGAGTATGCGCGAGGGCACTGAATTACTGGCTGACCAGGTTGTCGGGCCGCTTACGCCAGAGCAAAAAGAGGTGGTGAGCATTCTTGATAGCAGTAGCCGCAATTTGCAAAAACTGATCGAACAACTGCTTGATTACAACCGTAAACAGGCGGACGGCGCGGTGGAGCTGGAGAACGTAGAGCTGGCACCGCTGGTAAAGATGGTGGTTTCTGCTCATAGCCTGCCCGCACGGGCTAAAATGATGCATACCGACGTCGATCTCAAAGCAACAGCTTGCCTGGCGGAGCCAATGCTGCTGATGAGCGTACTGGATAATCTTTACTCCAATGCGGTGCACTACGGGGCTGAATCCGGTAACATTTGCCTTCGCAGCAGTTTACATGGTGCGCGGGTTTATATTGATGTCATCAATACAGGCACACCCATTCCGCAAGAGGAGCGCGCCATGATCTTCGAACCCTTTTTTCAGGGAAGCCACCAGCGAAAAGGGGCGGTGAAGGGCAGCGGTCTGGGATTAAGCATTGCCAGGGATTGTATTCGCCGTATGCAGGGGGAACTGTATCTGGTCGACGAGAGCGGGCAAGATGTTTGTTTCCGCATTGAATTACCGTCGTCGAAAAACACGAAATAATGTTAAGAGCCTATCCCATTAGGCTATTTTATTTGCCAGTTTGGCTCCGGGCGGTGCTCGAAATCCTCACGTACTACGTGTACGCTCCGGTTTCTCCGCGTTGTCCGTGTCCAAACTGCCTGCAACGATTACGCCTACTGGGAAAGGCTCTAAGTCTGGTGAATATGCGACACATTTTTCAACGATTATTGCCCCGACGGCTGTGGCTGGCGGGGTTGCCTTGTCTGGCGTTGCTGGGTTGTGTGCAGAGTCACGATAAGCCAGCCATAGATACGTCAGCACAAGAAAAAATTCCGGTTTATCAACTGGCTGATTATCTTTCTACCGAATGTAGCGACATCTGGGCGCTGCAAGGTAAATCAACCGAAACTAATCCTCTTTACTGGCTACGGGCGATGGATTGCGCCAACCGTTTAATGCCAGCGCAGTCGCGCCAGCAAGCCCGTAAGTATGGCGATGGCAGCTGGCAAAATACCTTTAAACAGGGGATTTTGCTCGCCGACGCTAAAATTACGCCGTATGAGCGTCGCCAGATGGTCGCGCGCATAGACGCGTTAAGCACCGAGATCCCGGCGCAGGTTCGCCCGCTGTATCAACTCTGGCGCGACGATCAGGCGTTACAATTGCAACTGGCACAAGAGCGTCAACGCTACAGTAAACTCCAGCAGTCCAGCGACAGCGAACTGGATACCTTGCGCCAGCAGCATCACTTTCTACAGCAACAACTGGAACTCACCACTCGCAAGCTGGAAAACCTGACCGATATTGAACGTCAGCTCTCGACCCGCAAACCGGCCGGAAATTTCGCGCCGGACACACCGCACGAGAGCGAAACGCCCGCACCATCTACCAGTGAGGTCACCCCTGATGAGCCATAAACCTGCGCATTTATTATTGGTCGATGACGATCCGGGATTGCTGAAACTGCTTGGCCTACGCCTGACCAGCGAAGGCTACAGCGTGGTCACGGCGGAAAGTGGCGCTGAAGGATTACGGGTACTGAATCGCGAAAAAGTAGATTTAGTCATCAGCGACCTGCGGATGGATGAAATGGACGGTATGCAACTGTTTGCTGAAATCCAGAAAGTGCAGCCGGGAATGCCAGTAATTATTCTTACCGCGCATGGTTCCATTCCCGATGCCGTTGCCGCGACACAGCAGGGCGTGTTCAGTTTCCTCACCAAACCTGTTGATAAAGACGCGTTGTATCAGGCAATTGACGATGCACTGGAACAATCCGCGCCAGCCACAGACGAACGCTGGAGTGAGGCGATTGTTACCCGCAGTCCACTGATGCTGCGTTTGCTGGAACAGGCGCGGCTGGTAGCGCAATCAGATGTTAGCGTTTTGATTAACGGTCAGAGCGGCACCGGGAAAGAGATTTTCGCCCAGGCTATCCACAACGCCAGCCCGCGCAACAGCAAACCATTTATTGCTATTAACTGTGGCGCATTGCCCGAGCAGTTGCTGGAGTCGGAGCTGTTTGGTCATGCACGCGGCGCGTTTACCGGCGCTGTCAGCAATCGCGAGGGCTTATTCCAGGCGGCGGAAGGCGGTACGTTATTTCTCGATGAGATTGGCGATATGCCCGCGCCTTTGCAGGTCAAACTGCTGCGCGTGTTGCAGGAGCGCAAAGTACGCCCGCTGGGCAGCAACCGCGATATTGATATCGACGTGCGGATTATTTCCGCCACTCACCGCGACCTGCCAAAAGCGATGGCGCGCGGGGAGTTCCGCGAAGATCTCTATTACCGCCTCAACGTTGTCAGCCTGAAAATACCGGCACTGGCAGAGCGCACGGAAGATATTCCGCTACTGGCAAATCACTTGTTGCGCCAGGCGGCAGAGCGACATAAACCGTTTGTCCGCGCGTTCTCCACTGATGCAATGAAACGCCTGATGACCGCGAGCTGGCCAGGCAATGTGCGTCAGTTGGTCAACGTGATTGAACAGTGCGTGGCGCTGACCTCATCCCCGGTAATTAGTGATGCGCTGGTGGAACAGGCGCTGGAGGGCGAAAACACGGCGCTGCCCACCTTTGTTGAGGCGCGTAATCAGTTTGAACTCAACTATTTGCGCAAGCTGCTGCAAATCACTAAAGGCAACGTCACCCACGCGGCGAGAATGGCGGGGCGCAACCGGACAGAATTTTATAAACTGCTTTCCCGACACGAACTGGATGCAAACGATTTCAAGGAATGAATCGGCGTAATGTGTTACGTTTAGCAGATCAGAAGACAGGCGACCTTTTCAAGGAATAGCATGAAAAAGATTGATGCGATTATTAAACCCTTCAAGCTGGACGATGTCCGCGAGGCACTGGCTGAAGTCGGCATTACCGGCATGACGGTCACCGAGGTGAAAGGTTTTGGCCGCCAGAAAGGCCATACCGAGCTGTATCGCGGCGCGGAATATATGGTGGATTTTCTGCCGAAGGTGAAAATTGAGATTGTCGTACCAGACGACATTGTCGATACCTGTGTAGATACCATTATTCGCACTGCGCAAACCGGCAAAATCGGTGACGGTAAAATTTTCGTCTTTGACGTGGCACGGGTTATTCGTATCCGTACCGGTGAAGAGGACGACGCGGCGATTTAAACCGCGTCAGGGTTGCCGGATGTTTCCATCCGGCAATATCAAATCACAGCACCTTATGCGGGCCAAAGCATTCGTAATGAATGTTTTCCTGCTTCACGCCCAGATCCACTAACTGTTTCGCGACAAACTGCATGAAAACCACCGGACCGCAGAGATAGAACTGCATGGACGGATCGCTGAACGCACCTTCCAGTTTGCTCAAATCCATCAGACCTTCGCTATCAAACTGACCTTTCGCGCGATCGGCCTCACTCGGCTGACGATACCAGGTGTGTGCGGTAAAGCGCGGCAGTGATTGCCCCAGCTCCTTAACTTCATCAGCAAAGGCGTGAACATCGCCATTTTCTGCCGCATGGAACCAGTTCACTTGTGCTGTGTGGCCTGCTTTTGCCAGCGTATCGAGCATAGCCAGCATTGGCGTCTGGCCGACACCGGCAGAGATTAAGGTTACCGGTGTGTCATTTGTCACATCCATAAAGAAATCACCTGCCGGAGCCACCAGCTTCACGACATCGCCAACATTGGCGTGATTGTGCAGCCAGTTGGATACCTGCCCACCCTCTTCGCGTTTCACCGCAATACGATAGCCTTTGCCATCCGGCTTGCGGGTCAAAGAGTATTGGCGAATTTCCTGATGCGGGAAACCTTCCGGTTTCAGCCAGACACCGAGATATTGCCCCGGACGGTATTCTGCCACTGCGCCACCGTCGACCGGTTCCAGTTCGAAGCTGGTGATAAGCGCACTGCGCGGCGTTTTAGCCACAATGCGGAAATCGCGTGTACCTTCCCAGCCACCGGCTTTGCTGGCGTTTTCGTTATAGATTTCCGCCTCGCGATTGATAAATACATTTGCCAGCACGCCATAGGCTTTCCCCCACGCGTCCAGCACTTCCTGCCCCGGGCTGAACATTTCGTCCAGGGTCGCCAACAGGTGTTCACCGACGATGTTGTACTGTTCCGGTTTGATCTGGAAGCTGGTGTGCTTCTGAGCGATTTTTTCTACGGCTGGCAGCAGCGCAGGCAGGTTTTCAATATTACTGGCGTAGGCGGCAATGGCGTTAAACAGGGCTTCACGTTGATCGCCATTACGCTGGTTACTCATGTTAAAAATTTCTTTGAGTTCTGGGTTATGAGTAAACATACGGTCGTAGAAATGGGCGGTTAACTTTGGCCCCGTTTCCACCAGTAAAGGGATGGTGGCTTTTACTGTAGCGATGGTTTGAGCGTCAAGCATATGGTCTTCCTTTTTTTGTATCTTAATTGATGTATCTCAAATGCATCTTATAAAAAATAGCCCTGCAATGTAAATGGTTCTTTGGGGTTTTTCATTAAGAATGTGATGAAGTGAAAAATTTGCATCACAAACCTGAAAAGAAATCCGTTTCCGGTTGCAAGCTCTTTATTCTCCAAAGCCTTGCACAGCCTGAAGGTAATCGTTTGCGTAAATTCCTTTGTCAAGACCTGTTATCGCACAATGATTCGGTTATACTGTTCGCCGTTGTCCATCAGGACCGCCTATAAAGGCCAAAAATTTTATTGTTAGCTGAGTCAGGAGATGCGGATGTTAAAGCGTGAAATGAACATTGCCGATTATGATGCCGAACTGTGGCAGGCTATGGAGCAGGAAAAAGTACGTCAGGAAGAGCACATCGAACTGATCGCCTCCGAAAACTACACCAGCCCACGCGTGATGCAGGCGCAGGGTTCTCAGCTGACCAATAAATATGCTGAAGGTTATCCGGGCAAACGCTACTACGGCGGTTGCGAGTATGTTGATATCGTCGAACAACTGGCGATCGATCGCGCGAAAGAACTGTTCGGCGCTGACTACGCTAACGTCCAGCCGCACTCCGGCTCCCAGGCTAACTTTGCGGTCTACACCGCTCTGCTGGAACCAGGCGATACCGTTCTGGGTATGAACCTGGCGCATGGCGGTCACCTGACTCACGGTTCTCCGGTTAACTTCTCCGGTAAACTGTACAACATCGTTCCTTACGGTATCGATGCTACCGGTCATATCGACTACGCTGATCTGGAAAAACAAGCTAAAGAACACAAACCGAAAATGATTATCGGTGGCTTCTCTGCATATTCCGGCGTGGTGGACTGGGCGAAAATGCGTGAAATCGCTGACAGCATCGGTGCTTACCTGTTCGTTGATATGGCGCACGTTGCGGGTCTGGTTGCTGCTGGCGTCTACCCGAACCCAGTTCCTCATGCGCACGTAGTGACTACAACCACTCACAAAACCCTGGCGGGTCCGCGCGGCGGCCTGATCCTGGCGAAAGGTGGTAGCGAAGAGCTGTACAAAAAACTGAACTCTGCCGTTTTCCCTGGTGGTCAGGGCGGTCCGTTGATGCACGTAATCGCCGGTAAAGCGGTTGCTCTGAAAGAAGCGATGGAGCCTGAGTTCAAAACTTACCAGCAGCAGGTCGCGAAAAACGCTAAAGCGATGGTAGAAGTGTTCCTGGAGCGCGGCTACAAAGTGGTTTCCGGCGGTACTGATAACCACCTGTTCCTGGTTGATCTGGTTGATAAAAACCTGACCGGTAAAGAAGCTGACGCCGCTCTGGGTCGTGCTAACATCACCGTGAACAAAAACAGCGTACCGAACGATCCGAAGAGCCCGTTTGTCACTTCCGGTATCCGTGTAGGTACTCCGGCGATTACCCGTCGTGGCTTTAAAGAAGCAGAAGCGAAAGAACTGGCTGGCTGGATGTGTGACGTACTGGACAGCATCAATGATGAAGCCGTTATCGAGCGTATCAAAGGTAAAGTTCTCGACATCTGCGCACGTTACCCGGTTTACGCATAAGCGAAACGGTTAATCTGTTGAAAAAAGGCTTCCTCCGGGAAGCCTTTTTACGTTATCACACCATCAAATCTGTCGTAACTGCGCCTCAACATACAAATAGCCAATCCCCAGCACCTGTTGTGCGCGGCTTAATTGCCCGAAGCCAATCTGTGTCGCTTTTACGCTCGGCCCTTCGTCGCGGTCGAACGGGTTAAATCCCGTCTGGCGAATAATGGTATTAAGCCAGTGCTCACCAAAGGCACAACTGCGACCGTACAACCAAATCTGATTAATATTGAGGATGTTGAGGAAGTTATACAGACTCAAACCAATGGCGTTGGCAGAGCGGTCAACCCAACTGGTGACCCACGGTTCTCCACTCTGCCAGGCAGCGATTAATTGCGCGGTAGTCAGTTTTTCGGGATCAAGCTGAGTATTAACCGGTTGTGATTTTAGCCATACCCGCGCCTGCTTTTTTAAGGCGCTTAACGAGGCAACGGTTTCCAGACAGCCATAACGCCCGCAGTCGCAGGCGACGCCATCCGGGTTAACGATGGTGTGACCAATCTGTCCGCTGCCATACAGACTGCCGCGATAAATTTGCTCGTTAATCACGAACGACGAGCCAATGCCGTAATCAACGTTGATTACGCAGAAATCCCGTCCCTGCGAATTATTTTGCCATTTCTCCGCCAGCGCCAGCATCACACAGTCATTATCGACCATCACCCGAATGCCGAGCTTCTCTTCCAGCAGATACTTTACCTCAACAGGCGTTGTCCACGGCGCTTGCGGCATGGTTTGCGACACACCGGTCACTGGATCAACCTGACCGTGGATTGCCAGCGCCAGATTGATGGTACGACCCGGCCACAATTTACGGTGGCGATGCCAGCATTTTTCGATTTCTGACAGCAGCGCCTGCGGCGTCGGTGCATCAATCTGTAAATATTCAAATACACCTTTCGGACTTAAACAGGCATTAGCGACCTGGCACTCAATGCTGGTGGGCGTAACGTTCAGGCACAGCGTCCAGTCGCCATCCGGTGCAATCAGCCATGTGCCGCTACTATGCCCGCGCGTCTGGCTTTCATCGTCGATATTCACCACCCGCTTTTCGTTTTCCAGCTCCTGCAAAATGTTACTGACCGCCGGAATCGAAATTTGCGCCAGCCGGGCGAGCGTCGATTTATTGGCGCGTTTTTGCCGGTACAGCAGTTCCAGAATCACGCATTTGTTATGGTGGCGGATCTGTTGATTGTTAATGCAGGCTCTCATCTTCACTAAACCTTGTTTAGTTAATTGCGTGATTATTCCGCGAAAACATTGCCAGATTGTTCAATACACTGCCACAAATCTTTTAATTCAGTATGTCTTGTTAATATTGAGGGCACCATGACTCCAGTAAAAGTGTGGCAAGAGCGCGTTGAGATCCCGACCTATGAAACCGGGCCGCAGGATATACATCCCATGTTCCTGGAAAATCGCGTTTATCAGGGATCGTCCGGCGCGGTTTATCCCTACGGCGTGACCGATACGTTGAATGAGCAGAAAACTCTGAAATCCTGGCAGGCAGTGTGGCTGGAAAACGACTACATCAAAGTGATGATCCTGCCGGAACTGGGCGGTCGTGTGCATCGCGCGTGGGATAAAGTGAAACAGCGCGATTTTGTCTATCACAATGAAGTCATTAAACCTGCGCTGGTGGGGCTGCTGGGGCCGTGGATTTCCGGCGGGATTGAGTTTAACTGGCCGCAACACCATCGCCCGACGACCTTTATGCCCGTCGATTTCACTATTGAAGCCCATGAAGACGGCGCACAGACTGTATGGGTTGGCGAAACGGAGCCGATGCACGGTCTACAGGTGATGACCGGCTTCACGCTGCGCCCTGACCGTGCGGCGCTGGAAATCGCCAGCCGCGTCTATAACGGCAACGCCACGCCGCGTCATTTCTTGTGGTGGGCCAACCCGGCAGTGAAAGGGGGGGAAGGGCATCAGAGCGTTTTCCCGCCCGATGTGACAGCGGTGTTTGATCACGGCAAACGGGCAGTGTCTGCTTTTCCCATCGCCACTGGCACCTACTACAAAGTGGACTACTCCGCCGGCGTGGACATTTCGCGTTATAAAAACGTGCCTGTTCCTACCTCATATATGGCTGAAAAATCGCAGTACGATTTTGTTGGCGCGTGGTGTCACGATGAAGATGGCGGTTTATTACACGTTGCCAACCACCACATTGCGCCGGGTAAAAAACAGTGGAGCTGGGGACACAGTGAATTTGGTCAGGCGTGGGATAAGAGTCTGACCGACAATAACGGCCCGTATATCGAGCTGATGACCGGCATTTTTGCCGATAACCAGCCCGATTTTACCTGGCTTGATGCTTACGAAGAGAAGCGTTTTGAGCAGTATTTCCTGCCTTACCATTCTTTAGGCATGGTGCAAAACGCCTCCCGCGATGCGGTAATTAAATTACAGCGTAGCGAGCGGGGGATTGAGTGGGGGCTGTATGCCATCTCCCCGTTGAACGGATACCGACTGGCGATCCGTGAAATAGGTAAGCGCGAAGCGTTACTTGATGATGCCGTTGCCCTGACGCCAGCGACCGCCATCCAGGGGGTGTTGCACGGTATTGATCCGGACAGAATGACCATCGAACTTTCCGATGCGGATGGCAATATTGTACTGAGTTATCAGGAACATCAGCCACAAGAGTTGCCGCTGCCGGACGTCGCCAAAGCACCACTGGCAGCACAAGACATTACCAGTACAGATGAAGCCTGGTTTATCGGTCAGCATCTGGAACAATATCATCACGCCAGCCGTTCACCGTTCGATTACTATCTGCGCGGCGTGGCGCTGGACCCGCTGGATTATCGCTGTAACCTGGCGCTGGCGATGCTGGAATATAACCGTGCCGATTTCCTGCAAGCGGTGGCGTATGCCACTCAGGCGCTGAAACGCGCACATGCGCTGAACAAAAACCCGCAGTGTGGGCAAGCCAGTTTGATCCGCGCCAGTGCGTATGAGCGTCAGGGACAATATCAACAAGCCGAAGAGGATTTCTGGCGAGCGGTCTGGAGCGGCAACAGTAAAGCGGGGGGCTATTACGGTCTGGCACGGCTGGCGGCGCGTAATGGCAACTTCGATGCAGGGCTGGATTTTTGCCAACAAAGTCTGCGCGTCTGCCCAACCAATCAGCAAGTGCTGTGCCTGCATAACCTGCTGCTGGTGTTAAGCGGTCGTCAGGACAATGCGCGTTTACAGCGTGAGAAACTGCTGCGCGATTACCCGCTGAACGCCACCTTGTGGTGGCTGAACTGGTTCGATGGTCGTACCGAGTCTGCCCTCACGCAGTGGCGTGGTCTGTGTCAGGGGCGTGACGTTAACGCCCTGATGACCGCCGGGCAACTGATTAACTGGGGAATGCCCGCTCTGGCGGCAGAGATGCTGAACGCTCTGGACTGCCAGCGAACGCTGCCGCTTTATCTGCAAGCCAGTTTGTTGCCGAAAGCTGAGCGTGGCGAATTGATTGCGAAAGCCATTGACGTGTTCCCGAAGTTTGTTCGTTTCCCTAATACGCTGGAAGAAGTCGCGGCACTGGAGAGTATTGAAGAGTGCTGGTTCGCCCGTCATTTACTGGCCTGTTTCCACTACAACAAGTGCAGTTATGGCAAAGCGATAGCGTTATGGCAACGTTGCGTAGAGATGTCGCCGGAGTTTGCCGACGGCTGGCGCGGGTTAGCGATCCATGCGTGGAATAAGCAGCATGATTATGAACAGGCCGCCCGTTATCTTGATAATGCTTATCAACTTGCGCCGCAGGATGCACGTCTGCTTTTCGAACGGGATTTGCTGGATAAGTTAATCGGAGCCGCACCGGAGAAACGGCTGGCGCGTCTGGAAAATAATCTGGCAATTGCCCTGAAACGCGACGACATGACCGCAGAACTGCTCAATTTGTGGCATCTCACCGGTCAGGCAAACAAAGCGGCGGACATTCTCGCCACGCGCAAATTCCACCCGTGGGAAGGCGGGGAAGGGAAGGTGACCAGTCAGTTTATCCTCAACCAGTTGTTACGCGCCTGGCAACATCTTGATGCCAGAGAGCCGCAGCAGGCCAGCGAACTGCTTCATGCCGCGCTGCATTATCCGGAGAATTTGAGCGAAGGCCGACTACCGGGGCAGACTGATAACGACATCTGGTTCTGGCAGGCAGTATGCGCCAAAGCACAGGGTGATGAAGTTGAGGCGACGTGTTGTTTACGCCTGGCGGCGACCGGCGATCGCACCATCAATATCCACAGTTATTACAACGATCAGCCAGTTGATTATCTCTTCTGGCAAGGGATGGCGCTGCGACTGCTGGGTGAAAAGCAAACTGCACAGCAACTGTTTACTGAAATGAAACAGTGGGCGCAAGAGATGGCGAAAACCAGTATCGAAGCGGATTTCTTCGCTGTTTCACAACCTGATTTATTGTCGCTGTATGGCGATTTACAACAGCAGCATAAAGAAAAATGCCTGATGGTGGCGATGCTGGCGGCAGCGGGATTAGGGGAGATTGCGCAATATGAATCTGTTCGCGCTGAATTGACGGCGATTAATCCGGCCTGGCCGAAAGCAGCATTATTCACTACCGTGATGCCTTTTATTTTTAACTACGTTCACTAAACCCTATTAACTGTAATCTTTGAGCGGCACGCGCTGCCGCTCATCACTAAATAATTAAAATAAGCTGTTGTAAATAAAAACCCTACAGGAGGCTCTATGCCTAAAAAAATGAGAACAACCCGTAATATAATTTTAATGGCTACGCTATTAGGTAGCGCCCTATTTGCCAGGGCTGCGGAAAAAGAAATGACCATTGGCGCAATATATCTTGATACTCAGGGATATTATGCCGGTGTGCGTCAGGGTGTTCAGGATGCAGCAAAAGATTCTTCAGTACAGGTTCAGTTAATAGAAACTAACGCCCAGGGCGATATTTCGAAAGAAAGTACATTTGTTGATACGCTTGTGGCGCGTAATGTCGATGCCATTATTTTGTCTGCTGTTTCTGAAAATGGCAGCAGTCGCACCGTTCGTCGCGCCAGTGAGGCGGGTATTCCGGTGATTTGCTACAACACCTGTATTAATCAAAAAGGTGTCGATAAATATGTCTCGGCGTATCTGGTCGGTGATCCGCTGGAATTTGGTAAAAAACTGGGTAACGCTGCCGCCGATTATTTTATTGCCAATAAAATTGACCAGCCAAAAATTGCCGTCATCAATTGCGAAGCCTTTGAAGTTTGTGTGCAACGTCGTAAAGGATTTGAAGAAGTATTAAAAGCCCGGGTTCCCGGCGCACAAATTGTCGCTAATCAGGAAGGGACTGTTTTAGATAAAGCGATTTCCGTTGGTGAAAAACTGATTATCTCCACGCCGGATCTCAACGCCATTATGGGGGAATCGGGCGGTGCGACACTCGGTGCGGTAAAAGCGGTGCGTAATCAAAATCAGACCGGAAAAATTGCTGTTTTCGGTTCGGATATGACCACTGAAATTGCTCAGGAACTGGAAAACAACCAGGTGCTGAAAGCGGTGGTGGATATTTCCGGTAAGAAAATGGGCAATGCTGTTTTTGCGCAAACATTGAAGGTTATCAATAAACAAGCCGACGGTGACAAAGTGATTCAGGTGCCTATCGATCTCTATACCAAAACGGAAGACGGTAAACAGTGGCTGGCAACGCACGTTGATGGTCTGCCCTAATAGCTGATTCGCAGAGGTTCCTATGTTCACGGCAACAGAGGCAGTCCCGGTAGCAAAAATGGTGGCAGGAAATAAGCGTTATCCCGGCGTCGTTGCGCTGGATAACGTTAACTTTACGCTCAATAAAGGCGAAGTTCGCGCGCTGTTAGGTAAAAACGGCGCGGGCAAATCGACCCTCATTCGAATGCTTACCGGCAGCGAACGTCCGGACAGCGGTGATATCTGGATTGGCGAGACGCGACTGGAAGGTGACGAAGCTACGCTGACTCGCCGTGCCGCTGAACTGGGGGTACGTGCGGTTTATCAGGAATTAAGTCTGGTTGAAGGGCTGACGGTGGCGGAAAACCTCTGCCTCGGTCAGTGGCCTCGCCGCAACGGCATGATTGATTACCTGCAAATGGCGCGGGATGCCCAACGTTGCTTACAGGCGCTGGGTGTTGATGTTAGCCCTGAACAACTTGTTTCAACGCTAAGCCCGGCGCAAAAGCAACTGGTGGAAATTGCGCGGGTGATGAAGGGTGAGCCGCGCGTGGTCATTCTTGATGAACCTACCAGTTCACTTGCCAGTGCGGAAGTTGAACTGGTGATCAGCGCCGTGAAAAAGATGTCGGCACTGGGCGTGGCGGTGATTTATGTCAGCCACCGGATGGAAGAAATTCGCCGCATCGCTTCCTGTGCCACCGTTATGCGCGACGGGCAGGTGGCGGGCGATGTGATGCTCGAAAATACCTCCACGCATCATATTGTGTCGCTGATGCTTGGGCGCGATCACGTTGATATTGCGCCGGTTTCCCCTCAGGAAATTGTCGATCAGGCCGTGCTGGAAGTTCGCGCGTTACGCCATAAGCCTAAGCTGGACGATATCAGCTTTACGCTGCGTCGTGGCGAAGTGCTCGGCATTGCTGGCCTGCTGGGGGCTGGGCGCAGTGAGTTGCTGAAAGCGATTGTTGGGCTGGAAGCGTATGAGCAGGGCGAAATTGTTATCAACGGCGAGAAAATCACGCGCCCCGATTACGGTGACATGCTGAAACGCGGCATTGGCTATACCCCAGAAAATCGCAAAGAAGCGGGGATCATTCCCTGGCTGGGCGTTGATGAAAATACGGTGCTGACCAATCGGCAAAAAATTAGCGCCAACGGCGTGCTGCAATGGTCCACCATCCGCCGCCTGACCGAAGAGGTGATGCAGCGGATGACGGTCAAGGCTGCCAGTAGCGAAACGCCTATTGGCACGCTTTCTGGCGGCAATCAGCAAAAAGTGGTGATTGGTCGTTGGGTCTATGCCGCCAGCCAGATTTTATTGCTCGACGAGCCAACGCGCGGCGTCGATATCGAAGCCAAACAGCAGATCTACCGGATTGTCCGCGAGCTGGCCTCCGAAGGGAAAAGCGTGGTGTTTATCTCCAGTGAAGTGGAGGAATTGCCGCTGGTGTGCGACCGCATCTTGTTATTACAGCACGGTACGTTCTCGCAGGAGTTTCACTCACCGGTCAATGTGGATGAGCTGATGTCCGCCATTCTGTCTGTGCACTGATGAATTTTACCGAGGAACCTGAAGATGTCTGCTTCGTCATTACCATTGCCGCAGGGCAAGAGCGTTTCGCTCAAACAATTTGTCAGTCGCCACATTAATGAGATCGGTCTGCTGGTGGTGATTGCCATTCTTTATCTGGTCTTCTCCCTGAACGCGCCTGGCTTTATCTCATTGAATAATCAGATGAACGTTCTGCGCGATGCTGCCACCATCGGGATCGCTGCCTGGGCGATGACGTTGATTATTATCTCCGGTGAAATTGATGTCAGCGTTGGGCCGATGGTGGCTTTTGTCTCGGTGTGCCTGGCGTTTTTACTACAATTTGACGTTCCGCTGGCGGTGGCGTGTCTGCTGGTGTTGCTGTTAGGTGCGCTGATGGGGACGCTGGCCGGGGTGCTGCGCGGTGTATTTAACGTGCCAAGTTTCGTTGCCACGCTGGGGTTGTGGAGCGCCCTGCGCGGGATGGGCTTGTTTATGACGAACGCACTGCCCGTGCCCATTGATGAAAACGAGGTGCTGGACTGGCTGGGTGGGCAATTTCTCGGCGTGCCGGTATCCGCGCTGATCATGATGGTGTTGTTTGCGCTGTTTGTGTTCATCAGCCGTAAAACCGCTTTCGGACGCTCGGTGTTTGCTGTTGGCGGTAATGCCACAGCGGCACAGTTGTGCGGCATTAACGTTCGTCGGGTGCGCATTCTTATCTTTACTCTTTCGGGAGTATTGGCGGCAGTCACCGGGATTTTGTTGGCAGCCCGCCTCGGTTCCGGTAACGCAGGCGCCGCAAACGGTCTGGAGTTTGATGTCATTGCTGCGGTCGTGGTCGGCGGTACGGCACTTTCCGGCGGTCGTGGCTCGCTGTTCGGTACGCTACTTGGCGTGCTGGTGATTACGCTAATCGGTAACGGTCTGGTGCTGCTTGGAATTAACTCCTTTTTCCAGCAGGTGGTGCGCGGCGTCATCATCGTGGTGGCGGTGCTGGCGAATATCTTGCTGACCCAGCGAAGCACTAAAGCGAAACGCTAAACCTTAACGCCCCTGGCGCGGGTGCGGCAGGGATGAAAATTAATCGTATTGTTAATGAGGGATTTATGAAAACGATGCTGGCAGCTTATTTACCAGGAAATTCCACCGTCGATCTGCGGGAAGTTGCGGTGCCAACGCCGGGGATTAACCAGGTACTGCTCAAAATGAAATCCTCCGGAATTTGCGGGAGCGACGTCCACTATATCTACCACCAGCACCGCGCCACGGCGGCGGCGCCCGATAAACCGTTATACCAGGGATTTATCAACGGTCATGAACCGTGCGGGCAGATTGTAGCGATGGGGCAAGGCTGTCGCCATTTTAAAGAGGGCGATCGCGTGCTGGTGTATCACATTTCTGGCTGTGGTTTTTGCCCGAACTGCCGTCGCGGTTTTCCTATCTCTTGTACTGGAGAAGGAAAAGCCGCTTACGGCTGGCAGCGTGATGGTGGTCATGCCGAATATCTGTTGGCGGAAGAAAAAGACCTGATTCTCCTGCCGGACGCGTTGAGCTACGAAGATGGTGCGTTTATCAGTTGCGGCGTTGGCACGGCGTATGAAGGGATCTTGCGCGGCGAAGTCTCTGGCAGCGATAACGTGCTGGTGGTCGGTCTGGGGCCTGTCGGCATGATGGCGATGATGCTGGCGAAAGGTCGTGGTGCGAAACGGATCATCGGCGTTGATATGCTGCCGGAACGTCTGGCGATGGCGAAACAGTTAGGCGTGATGGATCATGGTTATTTAGCAACCACCGAAGGTCTGCCGCAGATTATTGCTGAACTCACCCACGGCGGCGCAGATGTTGCGCTCGATTGTTCCGGTAATGCCGCAGGTCGTTTGCTGGCATTGCAATCCACTGCCGACTGGGGACGCGTGGTCTACATCGGAGAAACCGGAAAAGTGGAGTTCGAGGTTAGCGCCGACCTGATGCATCATCAACGGCGGATTATTGGCTCCTGGGTAACCAGTTTATTCCATATGGAAAAATGCGCCCACGATCTGACCGACTGGAAACTGTGGCCGCGTAACGCCATTACCCACCGCTTCTCGCTGGAACAGGCTGGTGATGCCTATGCGCTGATGGCAAGCGGCAAATGCGGCAAAGTCGTGATTAACTTCCCGGATTAAGGAGTTAGCGAATGACCATCTATACCTTATCTCACGGGGCGCTAAAGCTGGACGTTTCTGACCAGGGTGGTGTCATAGAAGGTTTCTGGCGCGATACGACGCCACTGCTACGTCCCGGTAAAAAAAGCGGTGTGGCAACCGATGCCTCCTGTTTTCCGCTGGTGCCGTTTGCAAACCGGGTGAGCGGCAACCGTTTTGTCTGGCAGGGGCGTGAGCATCAACTGCAACCGAATGTTGAGTGGGATGCGCACTATCTGCACGGCGATGGTTGGCTGGGTCAGTGGCAATGCGCATCGCGCAGCGATGATAGCTTGTGTCTGGTGTATGAACATCGCAGTGGTATTTATCACTATCGGGCAAGTCAGGCGTTTCATTTGACGGCAGATGCATTGACGGTCACGCTCTCTGTCACCAATCAAGGGGCAGAATCTTTGCCGTTTGGTACGGGCTGGCATCCTTATTTTCCGTTGTCGCCGCAAACGCGGATTCAGGCACAGGCGAGCGGTTATTGGCTGGAGCGGGAACAGTGGCTGGCGGGCGAGTTTTGTGCGCAGTTACCGCAGGAACTGGATTTCAACCAGCTCGCGCCGCTGCCGCGCCAGTGGGTGAACAATGGTTTTGCCGGCTGGAATGGTCAGGCACGCATTGAGCAGCCGCAGGAGGGTTACGCCATCATCATGGAAACGACGCCACCCGCGCCATGCTATTTCATCTTTGTTTCCGACCCGGCGTTTGATAAAGGTTATGCGTTTGATTTCTTCTGTCTGGAACCAATGAGTCATGCGCCAGATGACCATCATCGCCAGGAAGGTGGTGACCTCATTGCGCTTGCACCGGGGGAATCGACAACCTCAGCGATGTCGTTGCGGGTGGCGTTGCTGTAATTTATAAAATGCCTGATGCGACGCTTATCGCGTCTTATCAGGCCTACAATCGGTGCCGGAGCGGTAGGCTGGATAAGGCGTTCACGCCGCATCCGGCATCTTTTCTAACGTCGATCGAGAGAAATCGCCCCCGGCCCGGTAATTGCCAGCAGCAGGAATGCGCCAGCGATACTGATATTCTTCCAGAAATTAATCATATTTGGTCCGACCGCATCTCCGGTCATATCCCAGTAATGGTGACCAATCACCGCCGTGCCCAGCGTGTAGAAAATAAACAGTACCGCCAGCGGACGGGTGAAAAAGCCAAGCACGATTAATATCGCGGCAGGCACTTCCATAACTACCGCAATAATCGCTGCCAGCATCGGCATCGGTGCGCCCAGCGAGGCCATATATTGTACCGTACCGTCAAAGCCCATCATTTTGGGAAAACCAAAAATAATGAAAATTAAGATGACGGCGATACGGGCAATTAATAACAAAACGGGGCGGGCGGCGCCAAAATCAAAATAACGTAGTGTGTTCATAACCAATCCCTTTGCAAGATAATGTGATTTAAACGTAATACACACACTCGCACCTCGCCACGCCTCAGCAGATGAGAAATTTGGTAATTATCCAGGTCAGCATCCAACGCATTTTCTGTAGGTGATATTTTGTTAGCGGTATTAACGATAATTTTTTCCAGAATGGTGTACTGGAAGTGGCCCTGATTTTCTTATTTTTCAACTTGCAACAACATTCGATTAACCTCAGACTTACTCCTCCTGACGGGAGGGACTCATGGTTTTGCAATCCACGCGCTGGCTGGCGCTCGGTTATTTCACATACTTTTTTAGCTACGGTATTTTTCTACCTTTCTGGAGCGTCTGGCTTAAGGGGATTGGCTTAACGCCAGAAACTATCGGCCTGTTGTTGGGGGCAGGGCTGGTTGCCCGTTTTCTCGGTAGTTTGCTCATCGCGCCCCGCGTCAGCGATCCTTCTCGCCTGATTTCTGCACTTCGTGTACTGGCGTTGTTGACACTGCTGTTCGCCGTCGCCTTCTGGGCTGGCGCACATGTGGCGTGGCTGATGCTTGTGATGGTCGGTTTTAACCTCTTTTTCTCACCGCTGGTGCCGTTAACTGACGCGCTGGCGAATACCTGGCAAAAGCAGTTTCCGCTTGATTACGGCAAAGTGCGACTTTGGGGCTCAGTGGCGTTTGTCATTGGTTCGGCGCTGACGGGCAAACTGGTCAGCGTGTTTGATTATCGGGTGATTCTCGCGATGTTGACGCTGGGCGTGGCATCCATGCTACTTGGTTTTCTGATTCGCCCGACCATTCAACCGCAAGGGGAGAGCCGCCAGCAGGAGAGCACGGGGGGGCCGGCCTGGCTGGCGCTGGTTCGCCAGAACTGGCGCTTTCTGGCCTGCGTTTGTCTATTGCAGGGGGCGCACGCAGCATATTACGGTTTTAGCGCCATATACTGGCAAGCGGCGGGTTACTCGGCTTCGGCGGTGGGCTATTTATGGTCGCTTGGTGTGGTGGCGGAAGTCATTATCTTTGCGCTGAGTAACAAACTTTTCCGTCGCTGTAGCGCCCGCGATATGTTGTTGATTTCGGCGATTTGCGGGGTAGTACGTTGGGGCATTATGGGGGCAAGCACTGAGCTACCGTGGCTGATAGTGGTGCAAATTCTGCATTGCGGCACCTTTACCGTGTGCCACCTGGCCGCCATGCGCTACATTGCCGCTCGTCAGGGAAGCGAGGTTATCCGTTTACAGGCGGTTTATTCTGCCGTCGCGATGGGCGGCAGTATCGCTATCATGACCGTTTTCGCCGGTTTCCTGTATCAATATCTCGGACATGGCGTGTTTTGGGTGATGGCGCTGGTGGCGCTTCCGGCAATTTTTTTGCGCCCGAAAGTGGTTCCCTCATGCTGATTATTCCAGCATTTTACGGATCTGCTCCTGTTGGTGTGCGGTCAGGATCTGATTCGTATGAATCAGCGGCGGCGAAAAGAGCGGCAAAGGGATGGTATAAGGGGTAATAATCAGCACCGTATTTTTCGGGGCGCCATTTCGTAAAAATGTCTTCACCGATATATGCTTAATATTGAGTGGCAATAGTGTAAGTTCGCGCAATTGCTGCTCAATATTCGCTTCTCTTTCACTGTCATTGCCCGTCAACAAAATAATCTTTTTTTCGTTAATTTCATTTGCTTGCATCAGCCATGCGCCGAAAATCACCGCTACCAGGCCACTTTCCTCATCGGAAAAACGGACATTGTATTCATTTTCAAACCCGGTTAGCGCCGCGCGAGTTGTACGAACCAGGCGTGGGTAAAGTCGGCTGAACTCTTCTGGCAAGGTGTTATCAATACCGATGGCAAACAAACTACGACGTAATGCCTGAGCGAGATGAGTATAAAGCTGATCGCATAACCCCTGTTCATCATAGAAACGAACATTTCCCTGCTCACGAAAACGTTGTACCAAACGAACAATGGCCAGACGTAATTGCCGATCGCGCTGATGAGCATCCTGCAGCGGGTTGGGAACTTGCAACATGGAAAAGAGCAACGCCATAAACAACGGTTCATCTGGTGGAACAGGCTGGCGTGCCCGGCGTTGCCAGTGGCGACCAATTTCCTGTGCTACCTGAAACTCAAGACAGGACTCAGCCCATCGACGTTGCAGCGGGTTAAAATGTGGCGAGATCCCGGCGTGATGTTGTAGCAGGCAATATTGCAGATACAGGCACAGAAAATGAACATCACGTGCTTCAAAGCATTTTTGCAACCGTCGTGCACAGAGATTAACTAAAGCTTGCAGGTTGGTATCGTCGTAAAAGTTACGAGCAATCCCACGGCGCTTCAGTTCTTCCTTTAAGGCCGGAGTGAAACGGTTAGTGATGAATGATGGACATAAACGGAAACCGCGTCGTAGCCAGTGAAATAAACATAAACGTTGGTTAAGTACTGTACCTTCGACCCGGTAGCTACCGTCATAGCCAGTGGTGAGCGTGAGCTGGTGATAGCGGAGGATTTCCCGTCCTGTTTCGCTGATATCGCGAACCGCAATATTATCATCCACACCATTAAGCTCGCTGAGAGTGGCCGTGGTGGCGGTCAACCACGGCTGAAATAGTGTCAGCAAGATCTGGCAGCGGCGCTGGGGAGCAGAAAGGACAGATGGTGGAGCAAGTGTAGGCATCATCTGTAGATCTCCCATAAGCATAATTGATAAGAATAGCTAAAGTTTGCTTAGGGAAATGGTGAATGGAATGCTAATTATCAGAAATGCTGGCAGACATCACAGAATTTTTATCGATTTAAACCGATATGATCAGTTTAATACCATGTGTTAATGTGATTTATTGCTGTTTTATTCTTAGTGGGAATTCCCGGGATTCAATGCACTGAGAATAAAATCCACCATCTGCTCGCGGTAAACATCACCATGACGTTCCGAAAAGGCATCAATGTGTTCGCCGTCAGGGATTAGAATCAGGCGTTTTGGCTCTTTCGCCAGGCCATACAATTTTTCACTGTGCTGCCACGGGATAACATGATCGGCTTTACCGTGAATCAGTAAAAGCGGGATCGGGCTGACGCTGGCGATGTAATTTTCGCCGCTATAACTCTCATCAAGTAAATAGCCACTGCCAGGGATCATTTGGTTGGCGATGGTCGAATAAGAGGCAAACGTGGAGTCGAGGATCACCGCACGTATGCCCTCACGTTCTCCCTGACCAATAACATCAAGAATATTTGCCCCGCCAATACTCTGCCCGAACAGCACCAGCCGTTGTGGGTTTACATCACTGCGATGGCGCACCACGCTGATGGCGCTTAGCGTATCGTCCAGTAATCCAGCCTGGGACGGCGTGCCTTTTGATTTACCAAACCCGCGATAGTCAAACATAAAAACATTGAAATTGCGCTCGGGTAACCAACTGACCAGCGGCCAGTGGGCGGACATGTTTCCGGCATTGCCGTGAGCATGAATGATGGTTGCGATGGCGTTGTCAGCGGAACCCGTCGAAGAGGGGATAAACCAGCCTTGCAGACGAGTACCGTCCTTAGCCGTAAATTCGACGGATTCTGCAGACCAGGGTTCAGGGCCGTAAATTTTGTCGTCAGGATAATAGAAGAAGTTGATGGCTACGCGTGGTACTAAATAAATACAGAAGGCAACAACAAAGAGGATAAACAGAATTTTGAGAACGCATTTGTTCACGGGCAGTGCCATAACCTTTCCTTGCGACTTCTTTATAATCCATTAATCGGGGAAAGATGGTGGGAGAGTGGCGAAAGAAAGTAAAGTGGTGAGGAAGTATTTCGGAATAGCGCCTGAAAGGCGAGGGCGGGTGAGTGATACCACCCGCCAGAGTCATTAACGCTTCAGAGCGTCGCTTAACTCGTCACGCATATTTGACAGCATGGCTTTTACTACGCGCGGGTTACCTGCAACGATGTTACCGGTCAGCATGTAGTTATGACCACCGGTGAAATCGCTGACGATCCCGCCTGCTTCACGAACCAGCAGTTCGCCTGCGGCGAAGTCCCACGGGCGCAGACCAATTTCGAAGAAACCGTCAACGCGACCAGCGGCTACGTAAGCCAGATCCAGCGCCGCAGAACCGGTACGACGGAAGTCAGCGCATTCGCTAAACAGTTTGCCAACGATATTGATGTAGGTGGTTGCGTACTGTTTCGCTTTGAAAGGGAAGCCGGTTGCCAGAATAGTACCGTCGAGATCGCGAGCGGTGCTGCCGCGCAGACGATAGCCGTTTAACTGTGCGCCCTGACCGCGAGTCGCGGTGAACAGTTCGTTACGCATAGGATCATAAACCACAGCAACTTCGGTGCGGCCTTTGATACGAACAGCGATAGATACCGCGAAGTGCGGCAGACGTTTGATAAAGTTGGTGGTGCCATCCAGTGGATCGATAACCCATTGAACATCCTGATCAGTACCCTCAAGTTCACCGCTTTCTTCGGTGATGATGGTGTGCTGTGGGTAAGATTTACGAATCGTGTCGATAATCACCGCTTCGGCAGCTTTATCTACGTTGGTCACGAAATCGTTACTGCCTTTCTGACTCGCTTCTACAGCGTCCGGGGTTTCATAGTTTTTGGCAATTAAATTACCCGCCTTGCGCGCTGCGCGCACGGCGATGTTCAGCATCGGATGCATCGGTCTCTCTCACTGGATGTTAAAGAACGGGAAAACGGCGCAGAGTATAGCAGCGAGATCGGCATCTGTCTTCGTTTTATGATAAGATGCGCAAATAATCTTTAGACGAAGAAAGACAATGCTGCAAAATATTCGAATTGTGCTGGTGGAGACGTCACACACCGGCAATATGGGTTCCGTTGCCCGTGCCATGAAAACAATGGGATTAACCAATCTGTGGTTGGTTAATCCACTGGTGAAACCTGACTCTCAGGCCATCGCGCTGGCAGCGGGTGCCAGTGATGTGATTGGTAATGCTCACATCGTCGATACGCTCGACGAAGCGTTAGCCGGTTGTAGCCTGGTGGTTGGCACCAGCGCACGTTCCCGCACGCTGCCGTGGCCGATGCTCGACCCGCGCGAATGTGGTCTGAAAAGCGTCGCTGAAGCGGCAAATACGCCGGTGGCGCTGGTTTTTGGTCGCGAGCGTGTCGGTTTGACCAATGAAGAGTTGCAGAAATGCCATTATCATGTCGCCATTGCCGCGAACCCGGAATACAGTTCGCTGAACCTGGCGATGGCGGTTCAGGTTATCGCCTATGAAGTGCGTATGGCCTGGCTGGCGACTCAGGAAAATGGTGAGCAAGTTGAGCATGAAGAGACGCCGTATCCGCTGGTCGATGATCTGGAGCGTTTTTATGGTCATCTGGAACAAACGCTGTTGGCAACTGGTTTTATCCGTGAAAACCATCCGGGACAGGTGATGAATAAGCTGCGCCGTCTGTTTACCCGTGCGCGCCCGGAGAGTCAGGAGTTGAATATCCTGCGCGGGATTCTGGCTTCTATTGAGCAGCAGAATAAAGGTAACAAGGCCGAATAACAGCCGTCGCCTGATGCGACGTTTAACGCGTCTTATCAGTCCTGGAAGTGTACAGAACCGTAGGTCGGATAAGGCGTTCACGCCGCATCCGACAATGGGTACAAATACCGCGATAGTAAAATGGCACTGAAGGTTAAATACCTGACTAAATCAGTCAAGTAAATAGTTGACCAAATTACTCGGGAATGTCAGACTTGACCCTGCTATGCAATACCCCCACTTTTACAATAAAAAACCCCGGGCAGGGGCGAGTTTGAGGTGAAGTAAGACATGAGACTGACATCTAAAGGGCGCTATGCCGTGACCGCAATGCTGGACGTTGCGCTCAACTCCGAAGCAGGCCCGGTACCGTTGGCTGATATTTCCGAACGTCAGGGAATTTCCCTTTCTTATCTGGAACAACTGTTTTCCCGTCTGCGTAAAAATGGTCTGGTTTCCAGCGTACGTGGACCAGGCGGTGGTTATCTGTTAGGCAAAGATGCCAGCAGCATCGCCGTTGGCGAAGTGATTAGCGCCGTTGACGAATCTGTAGATGCTACCCGTTGTCAGGGTAAAGGCGGCTGCCAGGGCGGCGATAAATGCCTGACCCACGCGCTGTGGCGTGATTTGAGCGACCGTCTCACCGGTTTTCTCAACAACATTACTTTAGGCGAACTGGTTAATAACCAGGAAGTGCTGGATGTGTCTGGTCGTCAGCATACTCACGACGCGCCACGCACCCGCACACAAGACGCGATCGACGTTAAGTTACGCGCTTAATTTAACCGTCCTGTTTCGTGTTGCATCTGCGTTGACTGCACATACTCACTCCGGTCACTTACTTATGTAAGCTCCCGGAGATTCGTAAGTTTGTCAACTTGCTGAAACCCGAAACAGTTAGGTTAAAGATAACAAGATATTAGAATCAGGCCGGGGCGTATCACGCTCCGTAAACACGGTCGTACATCCAGCCGGTAGCCTGGTTCCTTGCATTGAGTGATGTACGGAGTTTATAGAGCAATGAAATTACCGATTTATCTCGACTACTCCGCAACCACGCCGGTGGACCCGCGTGTTGCCGAGAAAATGATGCAGTTTATGACGATGGACGGAACCTTTGGTAACCCGGCCTCCCGTTCTCACCGTTTCGGCTGGCAGGCTGAAGAAGCCGTAGATATCGCCCGTAATCAGATTGCCGATCTGGTCGGCGCTGACCCGCGTGAAATCGTCTTTACCTCTGGTGCAACCGAATCTGACAACCTGGCGATCAAAGGTGCAGCCAACTTTTATCAGAAAAAAGGCAAGCACATCATCACCAGTAAAACTGAACATAAAGCGGTACTGGATACTTGTCGTCAGCTGGAGCGCGAAGGTTTCGAAGTCACCTACCTGGCACCGCAGCGTAACGGTATTATCGACCTGAAAGAACTCGAAGCAGCGATGCGTGATGACACCATCCTCGTTTCCATCATGCACGTGAATAACGAAATCGGCGTGGTGCAGGATATCGCGGCTATCGGCGAAATGTGCCGTGCTCGTGGCATTATCTATCACGTTGATGCAACCCAGAGCGTGGGCAAACTGCCTATCGACCTGAGCCAGTTGAAAGTTGACCTGATGTCTTTCTCCGGCCACAAAATCTACGGCCCGAAAGGTATCGGTGCGCTGTATGTGCGTCGTAAACCGCGCGTACGCATTGAAGCGCAAATGCACGGCGGTGGTCACGAGCGTGGTATGCGTTCCGGTACACTGCCTGTTCATCAGATCGTCGGTATGGGCGAAGCCTATCGCATCGCAAAAGAAGAGATGGCGACCGAGATGGAACGTCTGCGCGGTCTGCGTAACCGTCTGTGGAACGGCATCAAAGATATCGAAGAAGTTTACCTGAACGGTGACCTGGAACACGGCGCGCCGAACATTCTCAACGTCAGCTTCAACTACGTTGAAGGTGAGTCGCTGATTATGGCGCTGAAAGACCTCGCGGTTTCTTCAGGTTCCGCCTGTACGTCGGCAAGCCTTGAACCGTCCTACGTGCTGCGCGCGCTGGGGCTGAACGACGAGCTGGCACATAGCTCTATCCGTTTCTCTTTAGGTCGTTTTACTACTGAAGAAGAGATCGACTACACCATCGAGTTAGTTCGTAAATCCATCGGTCGTCTGCGTGACCTTTCTCCGCTGTGGGAAATGTACAAGCAGGGCGTGGATCTGAACAGCATCGAATGGGCTCATCATTAATCGGTATCGGAATCAGGAGAATTTATAATGGCTTACAGCGAAAAAGTTATCGACCATTACGAGAATCCGCGTAACGTGGGTTCCTTTGACAACAACGACGAGAACGTGGGCAGCGGCATGGTGGGTGCACCGGCCTGTGGCGACGTGATGAAGTTGCAGATTAAAGTCAACGATGAAGGTATCATTGAGGACGCGCGTTTTAAAACTTATGGCTGCGGTTCCGCTATCGCTTCCAGCTCCCTGGTGACCGAATGGGTGAAAGGGAAGTCTCTCGACGAAGCACAGGCGATCAAAAACACCGATATTGCAGAAGAACTTGAACTGCCACCGGTGAAAATTCACTGTTCTATTCTGGCAGAAGACGCGATCAAAGCCGCCATTGCGGACTATAAAAGCAAACGTGAAGCAAAATAAGAGTTGAGGTTTGGTTATGTCGATTACACTGAGCGACAGTGCAGCAGCGCGAGTAAATACCTTTCTGGCTAACCGTGGTAAAGGGTTTGGCCTGCGTCTGGGCGTGAGAACCTCCGGGTGTTCAGGTATGGCTTATGTACTGGAATTTGTTGACGAACCGACGCCGGAAGACATCGTGTTTGAAGACAAAGGCGTGAAAGTCGTGGTCGATGGCAAAAGCCTGCAATTTCTGGACGGTACGCAACTGGACTTCGTAAAAGAAGGCCTGAACGAAGGGTTTAAATTCACCAACCCGAACGTAAAAGATGAATGTGGTTGCGGCGAAAGCTTCCACGTCTGATGCGCATACCGATAACCCCACCGTGGTCGCCTGCGCGTGGGGTTTGTTTTACCTGATTCGCCGCTATCGCGGCGGATCGCAGCCCTGAGAATGTTATGGATTACTTCACCCTCTTTGGCTTGCCTGCCCGTTATCAACTCGATACCCAGGCACTGAGCCTGCGTTTTCAGGATCTACAACGTCAGTATCATCCTGATAAATTCGCCAGCGGAAGCCAGGCGGAACAACTCGCCGCCGTACAGCAATCCGCAACCATTAACCAGGCATGGCAAACGCTGCGTCATCCATTGATGCGGGCAGAATACCTGCTTTCATTGCACGGTTTTGATCTCGCCAGCGAGCAGCATACTGTGCGCGACACCGCGTTCCTGATGGAACAATTGGAACTGCGTGAAGAACTGGACGAGATCGAACAGGCAAAAGACGAAGCGCGGCTGGAAAGCTTTATCAAACGCGTTAAAAAGATGTTTGATACGCGCCATCAGTTGATGGTTGAACAGTTAGACAACGAGACGTGGGACGCGGCGGCGGATACCGTGCGTAAGCTGCGTTTTCTCGATAAACTGCGAAGCAGTGCCGAACAACTCGAAGAAAAACTGCTCGATTTTTAATTTCTGGAAGCTAAACATGGCCTTATTACAAATTAGTGAACCTGGTTTGAGTGCTGCGCCGCATCAGCGTCGTCTGGCGGCCGGTATCGACCTGGGCACAACCAACTCGCTGGTGGCGACAGTGCGCAGCGGTCAGGCCGAAACGTTAGCCGACCATGAAGGCCGTCACCTGCTGCCGTCTGTTGTTCACTATCAACAGCAAGGGCATTCGGTGGGTTATGACGCGCGTACTAACGCAGCGCTCGATACCGCCAACACCATTAGTTCTGTTAAACGCCTGATGGGGCGCTCGCTGGCTGATATCCAGCAACGCTATCCACATCTGCCTTATCAATTCCAGGCCAGCGAAAACGGCCTACCGATGATTGAAACGGCGGCGGGGCTGCTGAACCCGGTGCGCGTTTCTGCGGACATCCTCAAAGCACTGGCGGCGCGGGCAACTGAAGCCCTGGCAGGCGAGCTGGATGGTGTAGTTATCACCGTTCCGGCGTACTTTGACGATGCCCAGCGTCAGGGCACCAAAGACGCGGCGCGTCTGGCGGGGTTGCATGTTCTGCGCTTACTTAACGAACCGACCGCTGCGGCTATCGCCTACGGGCTGGATTCCGGTCAGGAAGGCGTGATCGCCGTTTATGACCTCGGTGGCGGGACGTTTGATATTTCCATTCTGCGCTTAAGTCGCGGCGTGTTTGAAGTGCTGGCAACCGGCGGTGATTCCGCGCTCGGCGGCGATGATTTCGACCATCTGCTGGCGGATTACATTCGCGAGCAGGCGGGCATTCCTGATCGTAGCGATAACCGCGTTCAGCGTGAACTGCTGGATGCCGCCATTGCAGCCAAAATCGCGCTGAGCGATGCGGACTCCGTGACTGTGAATGTTGCGGGCTGGCAGGGCGAAATCAGCCGTGAACAATTCAACGAACTGATCGCGCCACTGGTAAAACGAACCTTGCTGGCTTGTCGTCGCGCGCTGAAAGACGCTGGCGTAGAAGCTGATGAAGTGCTGGAAGTGGTGATGGTTGGCGGTTCTACTCGCGTGCCGCTGGTGCGTGAACGAGTAGGCGAATTTTTCGGTCGTCCACCGCTGACTTCTATCGACCCGGATAAAGTCGTCGCTATTGGCGCGGCGATTCAGGCGGATATTCTGGTGGGTAACAAGCCGGACAGCGAAATGCTGTTGCTGGATGTGATCCCGCTGTCGCTGGGCCTCGAAACGATGGGCGGCCTGGTGGAGAAAGTGATTCCGCGTAATACCACTATTCCGGTGGCGCGCGCTCAGGATTTCACCACCTTTAAAGATGGTCAGACGGCGATGTCTATCCATGTAATGCAGGGTGAGCGCGAACTGGTGCAGGACTGCCGCTCGCTGGCGCGTTTTGCGCTGCGTGGTATTCCGGCGCTACCGGCTGGCGGCGCGCATATTCGCGTGACGTTCCAGGTCGATGCCGACGGTCTTTTGAGCGTGACGGCGATGGAGAAATCCACCGGCGTTGAGGCATCTATTCAGGTCAAACCGTCCTACGGTCTGACCGACAGCGAAATCGCCTCGATGATTAAAGACTCAATGAGCTATGCCGAGCAGGACGTAAAAGCCCGTATGTTGGCAGAACAAAAAGTTGAAGCGGCGCGTGTGCTGGAAAGTCTGCACGGCGCGCTGGCTGCTGATGCCGCGCTGTTAAGCGCCGCAGAGCGTCAGGTCATTGACGATGCTGCCGCTCACCTGAGTGAAGTGGCGCAGGGCGATGATGTTGACGCCATCGAACAAGCGATTAAAAACGTAGACAAACAAACCCAGGATTTCGCCGCTCGCCGCATGGACCAGTCGGTTCGTCGTGCGCTGAAAGGCCATTCCGTGGACGAGGTTTAATATGCCAAAGATTGTTATTTTGCCTCATCAGGATCTCTGCCCTGATGGCGCTGTTCTGGAAGCTAATAGCGGTGAAACCATTCTCGACGCAGCTCTGCGTAACGGTATCGAGATTGAACACGCCTGTGAAAAATCCTGTGCTTGTACCACCTGCCACTGCATCGTTCGTGAAGGTTTTGACTCACTGCCGGAAAGCTCAGAGCAGGAAGACGACATGCTGGACAAAGCCTGGGGACTGGAGCCGGAAAGCCGTTTAAGCTGCCAGGCGCGCGTCACCGACGAAGATTTAGTGGTCGAAATCCCGCGTTACACTATCAACCATGCGCGTGAGCATTAACAGAGGTTAGTATGGGACTTAAGTGGACCGATAGCCGCGAAATTGGCGAAGCACTGTACGATGCGTATCCCGATCTTGATCCGAAAACGGTTCGATTCACCGATATGCATCAGTGGATTTGCGAGCTGGAAGATTTCGACGACGACCCGCAGGCATCCAACGAGAAAATCCTCGAAGCAATTTTGTTAGTCTGGCTGGACGAAGCCGAGTGAATGAACGGGCTGCCTGGGGGTAGCCCGTTTTGCTGTTAAACAAATAAGGATAACTAAAATGACAGAAGCGATGAAAATTATCCTCTCTACCCAACCTGCCGACGCGCGCTGGGGAGAAAAAGCAACTTACAGCATTAATAATGATGGCATTACCCTGCATTTGAACGGGGCAGACGATCTGGGGCTGATCCAGCGTGCGGCGCGCAAGATTGACGGTCTGGGCATCAAACATGTTCAGTTAAGCGGTGAAGGCTGGGATGCGGATCGCTGCTGGGCATTCTGGCAAGGTTACAAAGCCCCGAAAGGCACACGTAAAGTGGAGTGGCCGGATCTGGACGATGCCCAGCGCCAGGAACTGGATAACCGCCTGATGATCATCGACTGGGTGCGTGACACCATCAACGCACCGGCGGAAGAACTGGGGCCATCGCAACTGGCACAGCGTGCCGTTGATCTGATCAGCAACGTCGCGGGCGATCGTGTGACTTACCGGATCACCAAAGGCGAAGATCTGCGTGATCAAGGTTATATGGGGCTGCACACGGTCGGACGCGGTTCAGAACGTTCTCCGGTATTGCTGGCGCTGGATTACAACCCAACTGGCGATAAAGAAGCGCCAGTGTACGCGTGCCTGGTTGGTAAAGGCATCACCTTTGATTCCGGCGGCTACAGCATCAAACAGACCGCATTTATGGACTCGATGAAGTCGGACATGGGCGGCGCGGCAACGGTTACCGGGGCGCTGGCGTTTGCCATTACGCGCGGACTGAACAAGCGCGTGAAGCTGTTCCTCTGCTGTGCGGATAACCTGATCAGCGGCAACGCGTTCAAACTGGGCGATATTATTACCTATCGCAACGGTAAAAAAGTCGAAGTGATGAACACCGATGCCGAAGGGCGTCTGGTGCTGGCCGATGGCCTGATTGATGCCAGTGCGCAGAAACCGGAACTGATCATTGATGCGGCGACCCTCACCGGGGCGGCGAAAACTGCGCTGGGTAATGATTATCACGCGCTGTTCAGTTTTGACGATGCGCTTGCCGGTCGCTTGCTGGCGAGTGCCGCGCAGGAGAATGAACCGTTCTGGCGTCTGCCGCTGGCGGAGTTCCACCGCAGCCAGCTGCCGTCTAACTTTGCGGAACTGAACAATACCGGAAGCGCGGCGTATCCGGCAGGCGCGAGCACGGCGGCGGGCTTCCTGTCGCACTTTGTTGAGAACTATCAGCAAGGCTGGCTGCATATCGACTGCTCGGCGACTTACCGTAAATCGCCGGTTGAACAGTGGTCTGCGGGCGCGACCGGGCTAGGTGTGCGCACGATTGCTAATCTGTTAACGGCGTAAACTAATATGCCGGATGCGGCGTAAACGCCTTATCCGGCCTACAAATTGCGAAAATCCAATAGATTGCGACTCCCTTGTAGGCCTGATAAGCGTGGCGCATCAGGCACTTGTGCCCGAACGTTGAATGAATTGTGGTTCTTATGTCCGAAACAAAAAACGAACTTGAAGACCTGCTGGAAAAAGCAGCAACCGAACCGGCGCACCGCCCGGCCTTTTTCCGTACTCTACTGGAATCCACCGTCTGGGTGCCGGGTACGGCAGCGCAGGGCGAGGCTGTGGTTGAAGACAGTGCGCTCGATTTACAGCACTGGGAAAAAGAAGACGGCACCAGCGTCATTCCTTTTTTCACCTCGTTAGAAGCACTTCAACAGGCGGTTGACGGCGAACAGGCATTTGTGGTGATGCCTGTTCGCACGTTGTTTGAGATGACCCTTGGTGAAACGCTCTTCCTCAATGCCAAACTGCCAACCGGTAAAGAGTTTATGCCGCGTGAAATCAGTTTGCTGATCGGTGAAGAAGGAAATCCGCTGAGCAGTCAGGAAGTGCTGGAAGGTGGCGAATCGCTGATATTATCGGAAGTCGCAGAGCCGCCAGCACAAATGATTGATTCACTCACTACTTTATTTAAAACCATTAAGCCGGTGAAGCGCGCTTTCATTTGTTCAATTAAAGAGAGCGAAGAGGCACAGCCTAATTTGCTTATTGGCATTGAAGCCGATGGTGATATCGAAGAAATTATTCAGGCGGCGGGAAGTGTAGCGACCGATACATTACCTGGCGATGAACCTATTGATATTTGCCAGGTGAAAAAAGGGGAAAAAGGAATTAGCCACTTTATTACCGAACATATTGCGCCATTCTATGAACGTCGCTGGGGTGGATTTCTGCGTGATTTTAAACAGAATCGGATAATCTAAAATATGCCGCCCAAAAGGGCGGCATTCGGGCTTACTTGCTGCTCTGAAGGATGTTAGCCACCAGTAAATTATTACCAGAGAGACTCCGGTTATTATTTACTTCGGAAAACAGCGCACCAGAAACAATAAGTACGATACAAAAGCACCGTATCTTCATTGTGCGGTCCATGCAAAGACCGCATCACGACAGCACCACTGGCGATATTGCCGCGATAGCAAGCACTGAGACGCGCTTGCCCTAACGGTCGCGGAACATCCTTTCCTTAAGCCAGCGCCCGCTTGCGAGACGGCGGAAAGGGCCGCAGTGGATAATACACTAACAGAACAATAATAACTCTCTTTTGCTTGACAAAAAGAGAGTTACTGGCGAGTATTGTCTCCGCTGAGACGCGCTTGCATTACTACGGTAATACAACCTGCTGGAAAGGCCGCGAACCAAACCGGCAACAAATAACCGCCTGATTTTGGCGGTTTTTTGTTTTTTTAAGAAAAGTGAATTTACACGTTTAAGTAATATCTTTTACCGGTTAGTATTTTAAATATTGAGCGGGATTTGTTTATATTTGTCTGAATTCGGACTAATAAGCCAAATGAATTCAAAACCTATCCTTTTTTATCTACTTGACATCGTTGAAGCTTAACGCGAGTATTAAGTAGACGAGATACACTTGCAGTAATACAACCTGCTGGAAAGGCCGCGAACCAGACCAGCAACAAAAAACCGCCAAATTCGGCGGTTTTTTGTTGCCTGTAGAAAGCTTATTTCACTGGCTCGACCGGTAAATCTGCTCGCGCCCCCCATTCACTCCATGCGCCGTCGTACAGTTTCACGTTTGGCACATCCAGCGTAGCAAGTGCCAGCAACACGACGGCGGCCGTTACACCAGAGCCGCAGCTGACAATAATCGGTTTGTCATAGCTGATACCGTAACCAAAAAATATCGCATCGAGTTCATCTGTCGTCTTCAGTTCACCTTCACGCACCAGCTCCGTCCAGGGAACATTTAGCGCACCAGGAATATGCCCGCGACGTAAACCAGGGCGAGGTTCATCAATTTCAGCGTTAAAACGCGCAGCTGGACGGGCATCAATAATTTGTGCCGTTTTTTCATGGCTTGCCAGCAATACATCGGTTACTTTCACCACGGCTTCCGGGTTAAAGGCGGTGTTAAACTCTCCTTCTGGCAGTTCTACTTCGCCTTCTTCTAACAGCAGGTCATCACGCTGCCAGCCCGCCAGTCCACCACCAAGAATCGACACTTTCTCCACGCCAAAGGTGCGCAGCATCCACCATGCTCGCGGGGCTGAGAAAAGATTACCTTCGTCATAGACAATCAGATGTTTGTCCTGATTAACACCTGACTCACGCATCGCTACGGCGAACGTTTCCGGGCGCGGCAGCATGTGCGGAAACGGGGAGGTGTGATCGGAAAGAGCTTCGATATCGAAAAATACTGCGCCGGGGATATGCCCATTGAGATACTCCTGGGCAACGTTACGATCTTCCTGTCCGGGCGGTGCCATGCGGGCATCAATAATCTGAATTTCAGGATCATCAATATGTTCGGCGAGCCAGTCGGCTCCTACAAACCATGTCGTGGACATAGGCATCTCCATTTTTGCCGGGGTAGGCTAAATTGTCGGACGTTTAGTGAAAAGCGACAAGCAAAAGAGGCTGATTTGGCTGCCTGAGCCACATTTATCACCAAAATTCAGATTCTGTAGACGTGATACTGAATTACATAACGCTAATTCTCACGCATAATAATTATTCGACGTTGCTAACGGGCCATTGTGGCAGGGATGATAAATGAAAAAGTTACGCATAGCCGCCTGCATGTTAATGCTGGCGCTGGCAGGGTGCGACAACAACGATAACGCGCCAACAGCGGTGAAAAAAGATACCCCTTCTGAAGCTGCTAAAGGTACATCTTCGGAAAACGCGAGTTCTGCAAAACTCTCTGCACCGGAGAGGCAAAAGCTGGCACAACAGAGTGCCGGTAAGACACTGACATTGCTTGATCTCTCTGAGGTTCAACTCGATGGTGCAGCCACGCTGGTGCTGACTTTCTCTATCCCCCTCGACCCGGATCAGGATTTCTCGCGTGTTGTTCATGTCGTCGATAAAAAGAGCGGTAAAGTGGATGGTGCCTGGGAGCTGTCAGATAATCTTAAAGAGCTGCGTTTACGCCACCTCGAACCTAAACGTGATTTGATCGTGACTATTGGGCAGGAAATGAAGGCGCTCAATAACGCAACCTTCAGTAAAGATTACGAAAAAACGATCACCACCCGCGATATTCAACCCAGCGTCGGTTTTGCCAGCCGTGGTTCGCTGCTGCCTGGAAAAGTCGTTGAAGGACTGCCGGTAATGGCGCTCAACGTTAACAATGTCGATGTTAACTTCTTCCGTGTTAAACCCGAATCTCTGCCAGCATTCATTAGCCAATGGGAATACCGCAATTCGCTGGCGAACTGGCAATCTGACAAATTGCTGCAGATGGCGGATCTTGTTTACACCGGACGTTTTGATCTCAATCCTGCGCGTAATACCCGTGAAAAATTATTGCTGCCGCTGGGTGATATCAAACCGCTTCAGCAGGCGGGCGTGTATCTGGCTGTGATGAATCAGGCCGGACGTTACGATTACAGCAATCCTGCAACGCTATTTACGTTAAGCGACATTGGCGTATCGGCTCACCGGTATCACAATCGTCTGGATATCTTTACCCAAAGCCTGGAAAACGGTGCGGCTCAGCAAGGAATTGAAGTTTCGTTATTAAATGAGAAAGGGCAGATTCTGACTCAGGCGACCAGTGATGCACAGGGTCATGTACAGCTGGAAAACGATAAAAACGCCGCATTACTGCTGGCGCGTAAAGACGGTCAGACAACGCTGCTCGATTTAAAACTTCCGGCGCTGGACTTAGCGGAATTTAACATTGCTGGTGCACCGGGTTATAGCAAACAGTTCTTTATGTTTGGTCCGCGCGATCTTTATCGCCCGGGTGAAACAGTAATCCTCAACGGCTTACTGCGTGATGCAGACGGTAAAGCTCTGCCGGATCAACCCATCAAGTTAGACGTGATTAAACCTGACGGGCAGGTACTGCGTAGTGTCGTTAGTCAGCCGGAGAATGGCCTCTATCACTTTACCTGGCAACTGGATAGCAGTGCGGCAACCGGCATGTGGCATATTCGCGCTAACACTGGCGATAACCAGTATCGGATGTGGGATTTCCACGTCGAAGATTTTATGCCAGAGCGCATGGCGTTGAATCTGACTGGCGAGAAAACCCCGTTAGCGCCGAAAGATGAAGTGAAATTCTCCGTAGTGGGTTACTACCTTTATGGTGCGCCCGCGAACGGCAACACATTACAAGGGCAGCTTTTCCTGCGCCCTCTGCGTGAAGCGGTTTCTGCATTACCCGGCTTCGAATTTGGCGATATCGCTGCCGAAAACCTTTCCCGCACGCTGGATGAAGTTCAGTTGACGCTGGATGATAAAGGGCGCGGCGAAGTATCTACAGAAAGCCAGTGGAAGGAAACGCATTCCCCATTGCAGGTTATTCTCCAGGGTAGTTTGTTGGAATCGGGCGGTCGCCCGGTGACGCGCCGCGCCGAGCAGGCTATCTGGCCTGCCGATGCATTGCCGGGGCTCCGTCCGCAGTTCGCCTCGAAATCGGTTTACGATTATCGCACTGACAGCACGGTGAAACAGCCCATTGTTGATGAAGGCAGCAATGCCGCTTTTGATATCGTTTATAGCGATGCGCAGGGCGTGAAAAAAGCCGTGTCGGGCTTGCAGGTGCGTCTGATTCGCGAACGCCGTGATTACTTCTGGAACTGGTCAGAAGATGAAGGCTGGCAGTCTCAGTTTGATCAAAAAGATCTGATCGAAAATGAACAAACGCTGGATCTTCAGGCGGATGAAACCGGTAAGGTCAGTTTTCCGGTAGAGTGGGGCGCTTATCGTCTGGAAGTCAAAGCGCCGAATGAAGCGGTCAGTAGTGTGCGTTTCTGGGCTGGCTATAGCTGGCAGGACAACAGCGACGGTGGCGGTGCGGTGCGTCCAGATCGTGTCACGATGAAACTGGATAAAGCCAGTTATCGCCCTGGCGATACCATTAAGTTGCATATTGCCGCGCCAACGGCGGGTAAAGGCTACGCGATGGTTGAGTCCAGTGAAGGGCCGCTGTGGTGGCAAGAGATTGATGTTCCGGCACAAGGGCTGGATCTGACGATTCCGGTCGATAAAACCTGGAATCGTCATGATCTTTATTTGAGTACGCTGGTGGTGCGTCCTGGCGATAAATCTCGCTCCGCGACGCCAAAACGTGCGGTTGGTGTGTTGCATTTGCCGCTTGGCGATGAAAACCGTCGTCTTGATCTGGCGCTGGAAACACCGGCAAAAATGCGCCCCAATCAGCCATTAACTGTGAAAATCAAAGCCAGCAATAAAAATGGTGAGATGCCAAAACAGGTGAATGTGCTGGTGTCTGCCGTTGATAGCGGTGTGTTGAATATTACTGATTACGTTACGCCAGATCCGTGGCAGGGGTTCTTCGGTCAGAAACGCTATGGCGCAGACATATACGATATTTACGGTCAGGTCATTGAAGGACAGGGACGCCTGGCAGCACTGCGTTTTGGTGGCGATGGCGATGAACTGAAACGTGGTGGTAAGCCACCGGTCAATCACGTCAATATTGTCGCGCAACAGGCACAGCCGGTAACGCTCAACGAACAGGGCGAAGGTACGGTTACACTGCCGATTGGCGATTTTAACGGTGAATTGCGCGTCATGGCGCAAGCCTGGACGGCAGATGACTTCGGCAGCAACGAAAGCAAAGTGATTGTTGCTGCACCGGTGATAGCCGAACTGAACATGCCGCGCTTTATGGCGAGTGGCGACACTTCGCGTCTGACGCTGGATATCACTAATCTTACTGATAAACCGCAAAAACTGAACGTTGCCCTGACCGCCAGCGGCTTGGTTGAACTGGTAAGCGATTCACCCGCACCTGTTGAATTAGCGCCAGGCGTGCGAACCACGCTGTTTATCCCGGTGCGAGCATTGCTGGGTTATGGCGATGGTGAAATTCAGGCGACTATCAGTGGCCTGAATTTGCCAGGAGAAACCGTTGCCGATCAGCATAAGCAGTGGAAAATTGGCGTCCGTCCGGCATTCCCGGCACAAACAGTCAATTATGGTACGGTGTTGCAGCCTGGTGAAACATGGGCGATTCCGGCTGGCGGACTGCAAAACTTCTCGCCTGTTACGCTGGAAGGGCAATTGTTGTTGAGCGGCAAGCCACCTCTGAACATTGCACGTTATATCAAAGAGTTAAAAGCATATCCGTACGGCTGTCTGGAGCAAACCACCAGCGGCCTGTTCCCATCGCTCTATACCAATGCAGCCCAGCTACAGGCGTTGGGCATCAAAGGCGACAGTGATGATAAACGCCGTGCGGCAGTTGATATTGGCATTTCCCGCTTGCTGCAAATGCAACGCGATAATGGCGGTTTTGCGCTATGGGATAAATACAGCGACGAAGAGTACTGGCTGACGGCTTATGTGATGGATTTCCTGGTTCGCGCAGGTGAGCAGGGTTACAGCGTGCCGACAGAAGCCATTAACCAAGGGAATGAGCGTCTGCTGCGCTATTTACAAGATCCGGGCATGATGTCGATCCCGTACGCCGATAATCTCAAAGCCAGTAAATTCGCCGTACAGTCTTACGCTGCGCTGGTACTGGCTCGTCAGCAAAAGGCACCGCTGGGTGCGCTGCGTGAAATCTGGGAGCGTCGTGCAGATGCCGCTTCTGGTTTACCGCTACTGCAACTTGGCATTGCGCTGAAAACCATGGGGGATGCGACGCGGAGTGTAGACGCAATTGCGCTGGCGCTGAAAACGCCGCGTAATAATGATGAGCGGATATGGCTTGGCGATTACGGTAGCCCACTGCGCGACAACGCGTTGATGCTCTCCTTACTGGAAGAGAACAAACTGCTGCCAGATGAGCAGAACACCTTGCTGAATACACTTTCGCAGCAGGTGTTTGGTGAACGCTGGCTATCAACTCAGGAAAGTAACGCGTTGTTCCTGGCTGCCCGTTCGATACAGGATTTACCGGGTAAATGGCAGGCGCAAACCTCTTTCTCTGCCGAGCCGCTGACTGGCGAGAAAACGCAAAACAGCAATCTGAATAACGATCAACTTGCAACTTTGCAGGTAACTAACAGTGGCTCCCAGCCGTTATGGCTGCGTGTGGATGCCAGCGGTTATCCGCAATCCGCACCTTTACCTGCGAGTAATGTGCTGCAAATCGAGCGCCATATTCTTGGTACTGACGGTAAGAGCAAATCGCTGGACTCGTTACGTAGCGGTGATTTGGTACTGGTCTGGTTGCAGGTAAAAGCCAGTAACAGCGTGCCAGATGCGCTGGTGGTTGATTTGCTGCCAGCGGGTCTGGAGCTGGAAAACCAGAACCTGGCTAACGGCAACGCCAGTCTGGAGCAAAGTGGTAGCGAAGTGCAAAACCTGCTTAATCAAATGCAGCAGGCGAGCATTAAGCACATTGAGTTTCGTGATGATCGCTTTGTGGCGGCGGTTGCCGTTGATGAATACCAGCCGGTTACACTGGTATATCTGGCGCGGGCGGTGACGCCGGGAACGTATCAGGTGCCGCAGCCGATGGTGGAATCGATGTATGTTCCTCAATGGCGGGCGACCGGCGCGGCTGAAGATCTGTTGATTGTCAGACCGTAAATGCCTCGTCTGTTAAGTAAACGCGGCTGCTGGATAACGCTGGCAGCCGCGCCCTTTATTATCATTCTGGCGGCGTGGGGAGCAGATAAACTCTGGCCTCTGCCGCTGCATGAAGTCAATCCCGCACGTGTGGTCGTGGCGCATGATGGTACGCCGCTCTGGCGTTTCGCCGATGCTGACGGTATCTGGCGTTATCCCGTGACTATCGAAGATGTTTCTCCGCGTTACCTTGAAGCACTGATCAATTACGAAGATCGCTGGTTCTGGAAGCATCCAGGCGTAAACCCGTTCTCGGTGGCGCGCGCTGCCTGGCAGGATCTGACTTCTGGTCGAGTTATCTCCGGCGGGAGCACGCTCACTATGCAGGTTGCTCGTCTGCTTGATCCTCACCCCAAAACGTTTGGCGGTAAAATTCGCCAGCTCTGGCGCGCGTTGCAACTGGAGTGGCATCTGCCTAAGCGTGAAATTCTGACCTTGTATCTTAACCGCGCTCCGTTTGGCGGTACGTTGCAGGGGATCGGTGCGGCAAGTTGGGCATATCTCGGAAAATCGCCTGAGAATTTAAGCTATTCCGAGGCGGCAATGCTGGCTGTTTTGCCGCAAGCGCCCAGCCGTCTTCGCCCGGATCGCTGGCCGGAACGTGCCGAAGCCGCGCGTAATAAAGTGCTCGAACGGATGGCTGCGCAAGGTGTGTGGTCCCGTGAGCAGGTAAAAGAGTCAAGGGAAGAACCCATCTGGCTGGCACCCCGACAAATGCCGCAACTGGCACCGCTGTTTTCGCGCATGATGCTCGGTAAAAGCAAAAGCGACAAAATCGTTACTACGCTGGATGCCGGTCTTCAGCGGCGCCTGGAAGAACTGGCGCAAAACTGGAAAGGACGATTGCCACCGCGCAGTTCACTCGCGATGATCGTGATTGATCATACCGATATGCGTGTTCGCGGCTGGGTGGGATCGGTCGATCTCAACGATGATTCACGCTTTGGTCATGTCGATATGGTCAATGCGATCCGATCGCCAGGATCGGTGCTCAAACCGTTTGTTTATGGACTGGCGCTGGATGAAGGCTTGATCCACCCGGCATCACTGTTGCAAGACGTCCCCCGGCGCACCGGTGATTACCGACCAGGTAACTTTGATAGCGGTTTTCATGGCCCGATCAGCATGAGTGAGGCGCTGGTGCGATCGCTGAACTTACCTGCTGTGCAGGTGCTGGAAGCCTATGGACCGAAACGGTTTGCGGCAAAATTACGCAATGTTGGATTGCCGTTGTACCTGCCCAACGGTGCTGCGCCGAACCTTTCGCTGATCCTCGGCGGCGCAGGTGCAAAACTGGAAGATATGGCGGCAGCGTATACCGCGTTTGCTCGCCACGGCAAGGCAGGCAAATTGCGCTTACAGCCTGACGATCCCCTGCTTGAACGCCCCTTAATGTCGCCGGGCGCCGCGTGGATCATTCGCCGGATCATGGCTGATGAAGCGCAGCCCCTGCCGGACGGCGCCTTGCCGCGCGTTGTACCACTGGCGTGGAAAACGGGCACCAGCTATGGCTATCGTGACGCCTGGGCGATTGGGGTTAACGCTCGCTATGTCATTGGGATCTGGACTGGCAGACCGGACGGCACGCCCGTTGTTGGTCAGTTTGGCTTTGCCAGCGCCGTACCGTTGATGAATCAGGTCAATAATATCTTACTGTCACGCAGTGCAAATCAGCCGGAAGATCCGCGCCCGAACTCCGTCACTCGTGGTGTTATCTGTTGGCCAGGTGGGCAGTCTTTGCCCGTGGGTGACAGTAATTGCCGTCGTCGTCTGGCAACCTGGTTATTGGATGGAAGCCAGCCGCCAACCCTGTTACTGCCAGAGCAAGAAGGGATTAATGGCATCCGCTTTCCCATCTGGCTGGATGAAAATGGCAAACGCGTCGCCGCCGATTGCCCACAGGCGCGACAAGAAATGATGAATGTCTGGCCACTACCGCTGGAACCCTGGCTGCCCGCATCGGAACGCCGTGCCGCACGCTTGCCAGCGGTCTCGACAATTTGCCCACCGTATGGTCACGACGCCCAACTCCCGCTGCAACTGACTGGCATCCGTGATGGCGCCATTATCAAGCGTTTACCTGGTGCGGCGGAAGCGACTTTGCCGGTGCAATCCAGCGGTGGTGCCGGAGAACGCTGGTGGTTTCTGAATGGCGAACCGTTAGCTGAACGTGGGCGCAGTGTGACTCTGCATTTAACGGAAAAAGGCAATTATCAATTGCTGGTAATGGATGAAGTGGGGCAGGTAGCGACAGTGAGATTTGTTATGCAATAGTCTGTTTTCACCATGTTTGTTGCTTAAACTAGGTTTATTTTAAAAAAATGTTACCTTCGTCAATGGTCAACGGCTCTGTTGCTCATTATAATCCGCGCCATCTCGTACGCTGGTACAGACAACAACAGAATAATTTACAGAGGTAAAAATGGCTATTGAACGTACTTTTTCCATCATCAAACCGAACGCGGTAGCAAAAAACGTCATTGGTAATATCTTTGCGCGCTTTGAAGCTGCAGGGTTCAAAATTGTCGGCACCAAAATGCTGCACCTGACCGTTGAACAGGCTCGTGGCTTTTATGCTGAACACGATGGGAAACCGTTCTTTGATGGTCTGGTTGAGTTCATGACCTCTGGTCCGATCGTCGTTTCCGTGCTGGAAGGTGAAAACGCCGTTCAGCGTCACCGCGATCTGCTGGGCGCGACCAACCCGGCGAACGCTCTGGCGGGAACTTTGCGCGCAGACTACGCTGACAGCCTGACCGAAAACGGCACACATGGCTCTGATTCTGTAGAATCTGCCGCTCGCGAAATCGCCTACTTCTTCGGTGAAGGCGAAGTGTGCCCGCGCACTCGTTAATAATTTCGTAAATGCCGCGTGCAAACGTGGCATCCGTGCGCCAGAATTTGTACAATGCAGCGCCCCCGGACGAGCAGCCGCTCACCGGGGCGTTTCTTTTTTCAACCCTCCAGGGGCCATAACGTGTAATAACGAGGCCGGAATAGCATATGTCTGAACAATTAGTCACACCTGAAAACGTCACCACGAAAGATGGAAAAATCAACCTGCTGGATCTCAACCGTCAGCAGATGCGGGAGTTTTTTAAAGATTTAGGTGAAAAACCCTTCCGCGCCGATCAGGTGATGAAGTGGATGTATCACTATTGCTGCGACAACTTTGATGAGATGACCGACATCAACAAAGTGTTGCGTGGCAAACTGAAAGAGGTGGCGGAAATCCGCGCACCGGAAGTGGTTGAAGAACAGCGTTCATCTGACGGCACCATTAAATGGGCGATTGCCGTTGGCGATCAGCGCGTCGAAACGGTGTATATCCCGGAAGACGACCGCGCCACGCTTTGCGTCTCCTCGCAGGTGGGGTGTGCGCTGGAGTGTAAATTCTGTTCCACCGCCCAGCAGGGCTTTAACCGCAACCTGCGGGTGTCGGAAATTATCGGCCAGGTGTGGCGTGCGGCGAAAATCGTCGGCGCAGCAAAAGTCACCGGTCAGCGTCCGATCACTAACGTAGTGATGATGGGTATGGGCGAGCCGCTGCTCAACCTGAACAATGTCGTTCCGGCGATGGAAATCATGCTTGATGATTTCGGTTTTGGCCTGTCTAAACGTCGCGTGACGCTTTCCACTTCCGGTGTAGTTCCGGCGCTGGATAAACTGGGCGATATGATTGACGTTGCACTGGCAATTTCCCTGCACGCGCCGAACGACGAAATTCGTGACGAAATTGTACCAATCAACAAAAAGTACAATATCGAAACGTTCCTTGCTGCAGTGCGCCGTTACCTGGAGAAATCCAATGCGAACCAGGGGCGCGTCACTATCGAGTACGTGATGCTTGACCACGTTAACGATGGCACTGAACATGCGCACCAACTGGCTGAACTGCTGAAAGATACGCCGTGTAAGATTAACCTGATCCCATGGAACCCGTTCCCCGGCGCGCCGTATGGACGCAGTTCGAACAGCCGTATCGACCGTTTCTCAAAAGTGCTGATGAGCTACGGTTTCACCACCATTGTGCGTAAAACTCGTGGTGATGATATCGACGCCGCCTGTGGTCAGCTGGCAGGTGATGTCATTGACCGTACTAAACGTACTCTGCGTAAACGGATGCAGGGTGAAGCTATCGACATTAAAACGGTCTGATAGTTATTACGCCACGGTTACTTTATGTACCGTGGCGTAATGTTTTATGAATGTAGCATTAAGTTGCAATTGTCTGATCAATATTAACGGTGCGTTTTTGCTGACTTTAAGGCAGTATGTAACGATGCAACAGTAAGTTAGCTTTGATTCATGTGGGCTTTGTCACGAGCACACAGACAGTCTTATACTGTATGATAAAGGTTAACTTTACGGATGTTTCGCGGTGTGGGTGGGCGTGATGGTTCACCGGCATCCCAATTCTCTTTTAAACGTACCTGCAGCGAATGAATACTGAAGCCACGCACGACCAAAATGAAGCACTTACCACCGGCGCTCGCTTGCGTAATGCCCGTGAACAACTTGGACTTAGCCAGCAAGCCGTTGCCGAACGACTTTGTTTGAAGGTTTCCACGGTACGCGACATTGAAGAAGATAAGGCGCCAGCCGATCTTGCTTCAACATTCTTGCGCGGGTATATCCGCTCTTATGCGCGTCTGGTTCATCTTCCGGAAGAAGAACTGCTGCCGGGACTGGAAAAGCAGGCACCACTGCGGGCGGCAAAAGTTGCGCCAATGCAGAGTTTTTCCCTCGGCAAACGCCGCAAAAAACGCGATGGTTGGCTGATGACTTTCACCTGGCTAGTGCTGTTTGTGGTGATTGGCCTGAGCGGCGCCTGGTGGTGGCAGGATCACAAAGCCCAGCAGGAAGAGATCAGCACTATGGCTGATCAATCCACTGCGGAGCTGAATAATAACCAGAGCCAGAGTGTACCGTTAGATACGTCTGCTACCGAAACCCAGACGACTACATCGCCTGCGGCTGTAGATACCACCGCCACGAACACGCAAACGCCAGCCGTGACGACGCCAGCACCCGCTGTAGCGCCGCAGCAGGACGCAGTTGTTCCTCCTTCACAGGCAAATGTTGATATCGCGGCTACTACACCAGCGGCTCCGGTCGCAACAACAACGCCAGATGGCGCAGCGCCGTTGCCAATCGATCAGGCTGGCGTGACCACTCCAGCGGCTGATCCTAATGCGCTGGTGATGAACTTTACTGCTGATTGCTGGCTGGAAGTCACCGATTCTACCGGCAAAAAACTGTTTAGCGGGATGCAGCGTAAAGGCGGTAATTTGAATTTAAGCGGTCAGGCACCGTATAAACTGAAAATTGGTGCCCCAGCTGCAGTGCAGATCCAGTATCAAGGGAAACCTGTCGATCTGAGTCGTTTTATCAGAACTAACCAGGTTGCGCGTCTGACCCTCAATGCCGAACAATCACCGGCGCAGTAACAGACGGGTAACGCGGGAGATTTTTCATGCATAACCAGGCTCCAATTCAACGTAGAAAATCAACACGTATTTACGTTGGGAATGTGCCGATTGGCGATGGTGCACCCATCGCCGTACAGTCCATGACCAATACGCGTACGACAGATGTCGAAGCTACGGTCAATCAAATTAAGGCGCTGGAACGTGTCGGCGCTGATATCGTTCGCGTCTCTGTACCGACGATGGACGCGGCAGAAGCGTTCAAGCTCATCAAGCAGCAGGTTAACGTGCCGCTGGTAGCCGACATCCACTTCGACTATCGCATTGCGCTGAAAGTAGCGGAATACGGTGTTGACTGTCTGCGCATTAACCCTGGCAATATCGGTAATGAAGAACGCATTCGCATGGTGGTTGACTGTGCGCGCGATAAAAACATTCCGATTCGTATTGGTGTTAACGCCGGATCGCTGGAAAAAGATCTGCAAGAAAAGTATGGCGAACCGACGCCGCAGGCGCTGCTGGAATCTGCCATGCGCCATGTTGATCATCTCGATCGTCTGAACTTTGATCAATTCAAGGTCAGCGTGAAAGCGTCTGACGTTTTCCTCGCCGTTGAGTCTTATCGTCTGCTGGCAAAACAGATCGATCAGCCGCTGCACCTGGGGATCACCGAAGCCGGTGGCGCACGCAGCGGGGCGGTGAAATCGGCTATTGGTTTAGGTCTGCTGTTGTCGGAAGGCATTGGCGACACGCTGCGCGTCTCGCTGGCGGCTGATCCGGTCGAAGAGATCAAAGTCGGTTTTGATATTTTGAAATCGCTGCGCATCCGTTCGCGCGGCATCAACTTCATCGCCTGCCCGACCTGCTCGCGTCAGGAATTTGACGTTATCGGTACGGTTAACGCGCTGGAGCAACGTCTGGAAGATATCATTACCCCGATGGACGTTTCGATTATTGGCTGCGTGGTGAATGGCCCAGGCGAGGCGCTGGTTTCTACGCTTGGCGTTACGGGCGGCAACAAGAAAAGTGGCCTCTATGAAGATGGCGTGCGCAAAGACCGTCTGGACAACAACGACATGATCGACCAGCTGGAAGCACGCATTCGTGCGAAAGCCAGCCAACTGGACGAAGCGCGTCGAATTGACGTTCAGCAGGTTGAAAAATAATAACGTGATGGGAAGCGCCTCGCTTCCCGTGTATGATTGAACCCGCATGGCTCCCGAAACATTGAGGGAAGCGTTGAGGGTTCATTTTTATATTCAGAAAGAGAATAAACGTGGCAAAAAACATTCAAGCCATTCGCGGCATGAACGATTACCTGCCTGGCGAAACGGCCATCTGGCAGCGCATTGAAGGCACACTGAAAAACGTGCTCGGCAGCTACGGTTACAGTGAAATCCGCTTGCCGATTGTAGAGCAGACCCCGCTATTCAAACGTGCGATTGGTGAAGTCACCGACGTGGTTGAAAAAGAGATGTACACCTTTGAGGATCGCAATGGCGACAGCCTGACTTTGCGCCCTGAAGGGACGGCGGGCTGTGTACGCGCCGGCATCGAGCATGGTCTTCTGTACAATCAGGAACAGCGTCTGTGGTATATCGGGCCGATGTTCCGTCACGAGCGTCCGCAGAAAGGGCGTTATCGTCAGTTCCATCAGTTGGGGTGCGAAGTTTTCGGTCTGCAAGGCCCCGATATCGACGCCGAACTGATTATGCTCACTGCCCGCTGGTGGCGCGCGCTGGGTATCTCCGAACACGTAACTCTTGAGCTGAACTCTATCGGTTCGCTGGAAGCACGTGCCAATTACCGCGATGCGCTGGTTGCGTTCCTTGAACAGCATAAAGAAAAACTGGACGAAGACTGCAAACGTCGCATGTATACCAACCCGCTGCGTGTGCTGGATTCTAAAAATCCGGAAGTGCAGGCGCTTCTCAACGACGCTCCGGCGTTGGGCGATTATCTGGATGAGGAGTCTCGCGAGCATTTTGACGGTTTGTGCAAACTGCTCCAGAGCGCAGGTATTGCCTATACCGTAAACCAGCGTCTGGTGCGTGGTCTGGATTACTACAATCGTACCGTTTTCGAATGGGTCACTAACAGCCTCGGTTCCCAGGGCACCGTGTGCGCAGGCGGTCGTTATGACGGTCTTGTGGAACAACTGGGCGGTCGCGCCACACCGGCAGTCGGTTTTGCGATGGGCCTGGAACGTTTGGTGTTGTTAGTTCAGGCAGTTAATCCGGAATTTAAAGCCGATCCTGTTGTCGATATATACCTGGTGGCTTCGGGTACTGATACACAATCTGCGGCTATGGCATTAGCAGAGCGTCTGCGTGATGAATTACCGGGCGTGAAACTGATGACCAACCACGGCGGCGGCAACTTTAAGAAACAGTTTGCCCGCGCTGATAAATGGGGTGCCCGCGTTGCTGTGGTGCTGGGTGAGTCCGAAGTGGCTAATGGTACGGCAGTAGTGAAGGATTTGCGCTCTGGTGAGCAAACGGCAGTTGCGCAGGATAGCGTAGCCGCGCATTTGCACACGTTACTGGATTAAGGAAGGAGAAGGACAGCGTGGAAATTTACGAGAACGAAAACGACCAGGTTGAAGCGGTTAAACGCTTTTTTGCTGAAAATGGCAAGGCACTGGCTGTTGGGGTGATTTTAGGCGTTGGCGCACTGATTGGCTGGCGCTACTGGAACAGCCATCAGGTTGAGTCTGCACGCTCCGCTTCTCTTGCCTATCAAAATGCGGTTACCGCAGTTAGCGAAGGCAAACCTGACAGCATCCCGGCGGCGGAAAAATTCGCTGCTGAAAATAAAAATACTTACGGCGCGCTGGCTTCTTTGGAACTTGCGCAGCAATTTGTTGACAAAAATGAACTAGAGAAAGCCGCCGCTCAATTGCAACAAGGGTTGGCGGACACGAGCGATGAAAATCTCAAAGCCGTGATAAATCTGCGTCTTGCCCGAGTTCAGGTGCAGCTCAAGCAGACTGATGCCGCGCTGAAAACCCTCGATACCATTAAAGGTGAAGGTTGGGCTGCTATTGTTGCCGACTTGCGTGGTGAAGCATTACTGAGCAAAGGTGATAAGCAAGGTGCGCGTAGTGCGTGGGAAGCAGGCGTGAAAAGCGATGTGACCCCGGCACTGAGTGAAATGATGCAGATGAAAATTAATAATTTGTCCATCTGAGAGGGACCCGATGCAATTGCGTAAATTACTGCTGCCAGGAGTGCTTTCCGTTACCCTTTTAAGCGGCTGTTCGCTGTTTAACAGTGAAGAAGATGTGGTCAAGATGTCCCCATTGCCGACCGTTGAAAACCAGTTTACGCCGACCACGGCGTGGAGCACTTCCGTTGGTAGCGGCATTGGTAACTTCTACTCTAATCTTCATCCGGCACTGGCGGATAACGTTGTCTATGCAGCCGATCGCGCTGGTTTGGTAAAGGCGATGAATGCGGATGACGGTAAAGAAATCTGGTCTGTCAGCCTGGCTGAAAAAGATGGCTGGTTATCTAAAGAGCCGGCATTACTTTCCGGCGGCGTGACCGTCGCAGGTGGTCATGTCTATATTGGCAGCGAAAAAGCGCAGGTTTACGCGCTGAATACCAGCGATGGTACTGTGGCATGGCAAACCAAAGTAGCGGGTGAAGCACTTTCTCGCCCGGTGGTCAGCGATGGTCTGGTGTTGATTCACACCAGCAACGGCCAGTTGCAGGCGCTGAACGAAGCTGATGGCGCTGTTAAATGGACCGTTAACCTTGATATGCCTTCGCTCTCTCTGCGTGGCGAGTCTGCGCCAGCAACCGCATTTGGTGCGGCAGTCGTTGGTGGCGATAATGGTCGCGTCAGTGCTGTGTTGATGCAGCAGGGACAGATGATTTGGCAACAGCGTATCTCCCAGGCGACGGGTTCTACCGAAATTGACCGTCTGAGCGATGTTGATACTACGCCTGTAGTTGTGAACGGTGTTGTTTTCGCGCTGGCCTATAATGGTAACCTGACGGCGCTTGATTTGCGCAGTGGTCAGATTATGTGGAAACGCGAACTGGGCTCGGTGAATGATTTCATCGTTGACGGTAACCGTATCTATCTGGTTGATCAAAATGACCGGGTAATGGCGTTGACCATCGATGGTGGCGTGACGCTGTGGACACAAAGCGATCTGCTGCACCGCCTGCTGACTTCCCCGGTGTTGTATAATGGCAACCTGGTGGTGGGTGATAGCGAAGGTTATCTGCACTGGATTAATGTGGAAGATGGACGTTTCGTTGCCCAACAAAAAGTTGATAGCTCCGGTTTCCAGACTGACCCGGTTGCCGCTGATGGCAAACTGCTGATCCAGGCAAAAGACGGAACCGTGTACTCCATTACACGTTAATCGTCTCTGTCGTTCACTTTGAAAACGGCTCCTGGACAGGAGCCGTTTTCCTGTTTTTAACAACGACGCGAAAATAGCGTGCGTTGTCTGATGATTTATAAAAATGAGGCTTTAAACATGGTACCTGTGGTCGCGCTTGTCGGGCGCCCTAACGTAGGAAAATCCACGTTATTTAACCGTCTAACTCGCACCCGAGATGCGCTGGTTGCGGATTTCCCGGGTCTGACTCGTGACCGTAAGTACGGTCGTGCGGAAATTGAAGGCCGCGAGTTTATCTGTATTGATACCGGCGGGATTGACGGTACAGAAGACGGTGTAGAAACCCGCATGGCGGAACAATCGCTGCTGGCGATTGAAGAGGCGGACGTTGTACTGTTTATGGTCGATGCGCGCGCGGGTCTGATGCCTGCGGATGAAGCCATTGCCAAACATTTGCGTTCCCGTGAAAAGCCAACCTTCCTGGTAGCGAACAAAACCGATGGACTGGACCCGGATCAAGCAATTGTTGATTTTTATTCACTTGGTTTAGGTGAAATTTACCCAATTGCCGCTTCGCATGGTCGTGGCGTATTAAGTCTGCTGGAGCACGTGCTGCTGCCGTGGATGGAAGATCTCGCACCGCAAGAAGAAGTCGACGAAGACGCTGAATACTGGGCGCAATTTGAAGCGGAAGAGAACGGTGAAGAAGAAGAGGAAGACGACTTCGACCCGCAAAGTCTGCCGATCAAACTGGCGATTGTTGGTCGTCCAAACGTCGGTAAGTCTACACTCACTAACCGTATCCTGGGTGAAGAGCGCGTCGTGGTTTACGACATGCCAGGCACGACGCGTGACAGTATCTACATTCCGATGGAACGTGACGGACGTGAGTATGTACTCATTGATACTGCGGGCGTGCGTAAACGCGGAAAAATTACTGATGCGGTAGAGAAGTTCTCGGTAATCAAAACATTGCAGGCGATTGAAGATGCCAACGTTGTGATGTTGGTGATTGACGCACGCGAAGGTATTTCCGATCAGGATCTCTCCCTGCTTGGTTTTATTCTCAATAGCGGGCGCTCACTTGTGATTGTGGTGAACAAGTGGGACGGCCTGAGCCAGGAAGTGAAAGAGCAGGTGAAAGAGACGCTGGACTTCCGTCTGGGCTTTATCGACTTCGCTCGTGTGCATTTTATCTCTGCATTGCACGGTAGCGGTGTTGGTAACCTGTTTGAATCAGTACGTGAAGCATATGACAGCTCTACCCGTCGCGTGGGGACATCTATGCTGACGCGTATCATGACCATGGCTGTTGAAGATCACCAGCCGCCGCTGGTTCGCGGGCGTCGTGTGAAACTGAAATATGCCCACGCCGGTGGTTACAACCCGCCGATTGTGGTGATTCACGGCAACCAGGTGAAAGACCTGCCTGACTCGTACAAACGTTACCTGATGAACTACTTCCGCAAATCTCTGGACGTGATGGGTACGCCGATTCGTATTCAGTTCAAGGAAGGGGAAAACCCGTATGCGAACAAGCGTAACACTCTGACGCCGACCCAGATGCGTAAACGTAAGCGTCTGATGAAGCACATTAAGAAAAGTAAGTAATTACTTATTGGGTTTCTCTTGCCATCCAGGAAGAGAAACCCAACCAATCGCGAGGAACAAATATGGAACTCAACTGCCCTGTCTGCCAAAACCCTCTCGAACGCAATGGCGAGACGGCTCACTGCACAACTTGCGATAAAGATTTCACTGTTCAGGCGCTTTGCCCTGACTGTCATCAGCCGTTACAGGTATTAAAAGCCTGTGGCGCGGTGGATTATTTCTGCCAGAATGGACACGGTTTAATTTCTAAAAAGCGCGTTGAATTTACCACTGCTTAATATCACGGGAATATATATTTTTCTTTTATATATTCCTAGTATAAATATAATGAGCCAATTTCTATTAGCTTAACACGTAATTAGAGTGAACAAACTCCCATTGTTATAACTTTAAGAATATATTTAGCATTTCTGATGTGTAATATCTGAACTATCTGGAATACAATGCCGAAGCTGATTTCAGATTATAAAATCGTTACAGGGAAAAGGCATGTTGCGATGGATACGCTATTTTATGCTAATTTTTATCTCTGGTGCTGCTTATGCGACACCAGAGATAAATGTTAAGCAAAGTGACTCTTCATTACCGGATTTGGGAAGCGAAGCTGCCTTACAAGAAGAACAAAATAATAAAGGTAAATCCTTGAAAGAGCGTGGTGTCAACTACGTCGCCGAATCCGCCCAGCAGGGATTTGAGAACCTGACCCCAGAAGCTCTGGAATCTCAAGCAAGAAGCTATCTGCAAGGGCAAATCACCTCATCTGCACAGTCTTATATCGAAGGTGCGCTTTCTCCATACGGTAAAGTCCGTTCGAATCTTTCTATCGGTCAGGATGGCTCGCTGGACGGCAGTTCAATCGACTATTTTGTTCCTTTATATGATTCTCAAAAAAGTGTTTATTTCAGCCAGTTATCCGCTCAACGTAAAGAGGAACGCACGATAGGTAATATTGGCTTCGGCGTTAGACATAATTTAGATAAATGGTTATTGGGTGGAAATATATTTTATGATTATGATTTCACTCGTGGACATCGCCGTTTAGGGTTAGGGACTGAAGCCTGGACGGATTATTTAAAACTTTCTGGTAACTATTATCATCCACTTTCTGACTGGAAAGATTCAAAAGATTTCGACTTCTATTTAGAACGACCTGCGCGTGGTTGGGATGTTCGTGCGGAAGCCTGGCTACCTTCTTATCCACAGTTGGGGGGCAAAGTTGTTTTCGAGCAATATTATGGTGACGAAGTTGCGTTGTTCGGCACCGGTAATTTAGAAAAAGATCCCTATGCAGTGACGCTCGGCATGAACTATCAACCAGTTCCGTTATTGACAGTCGGGGCGGACTATAAAGCAGGCACTGGAGATAACAGTGATCTTAGTGTTAACGCCACGATTAATTATCAGTTCGGTGTTCCGCTAAAAGATCAACTGAATAGCGATAACGTCAAAGTCGCTCACTCGCTGATGGGGAGCCGCCATGACTTCGTCGAACGTAATAACTTTATCGTGCTGGAATACAAAGAAAAAGACCCACTTGATGTCACCTTGTGGCTTAAAGCGGACGCCACCAATGAGCACCCGGAATGTGTGATTAAAGACACGCCAGAAGAAGCGGTTGGACTGGAAAAATGTAAATGGACCATCAACGCGCTGATCAACCATCATTACAAAATTATTTCCGCCTCGTGGCAGGCGAAAAATAACGCTGCCCGCACGCTGGTCATGCCTGTTGTTAAAGCGAATACCATCACTGAAGGTAACAACAACCACTGGAATCTGGTGCTGCCCGCCTGGCAGTACAGTTCCGATAAAGCAGAGCAGGAAAAGCTGAATACCTGGCGGGTACGGTTGGCGCTGGAGGATGAAAAGGGTAATCGGCAGAATTCCGGTGTGGTGGAAATCACCGTGCAGCAAGACCGTAAAATTGAGCTGATCGTCAACAATATTGCGGATGTACCTGAAGAGAACAATCACAGCCACGAAGCCAGCGCCCAGGCAGACGGCGTTGATGGCGTGGTGATGGATCTCGACGTCACTGACAGCTTCGGTGATGACACTGACCGCAACGGCAATACACTGCCAGAAGATAACCTTTCCCCGCAGCTTTACGATGCGCAGGATAAAAAAGTCACGCTCACCAATAAACCCTGTTCAACCGAGAATCCCTGCGTCTTTATCGCCAAACAAGATAAAGAAAAAGGAACCGTCACACTCTCCAGTACGTTACCCGGCACTTTCCGTTGGAAAGCAAAAGCTGCTCCGTATGACGACAGCAACTATGTGGATGTGACATTCCTTGGTGCGGGAGGGAATGATGTTAATGCGTTTATCTACCGTGTATCTGCGACTAATCCCGTCAATCTTATCGACAATGAGAAAGAGCATTTGCCTGTGGATAACGCCTACCGCTTTGTTTTGTGGCGCGATGCCAACAAAGATGGCGTTTTCCAGCAGTCGGAAAAACTGACGGAAGAGGAAATGACGCAATACGACTACCAGTGGGAATTTACCGGGCAAAGCGTTAACGGCTACACCGGCGCCCAAACAAATACCAGCAATGAAGATATTGTCATCCCTGCCACTAACGAAGAAGCCGTGCAGAAATTTGGTGCCCAAAAACAAGATGGCGTGCAAGGGTATGGATTACGTGTGGTTTACAGCAAGCACTAGATCGGCGTAATGGCCGATTGGCCAGTCACTGGATATTAATCAAGGAGAGAGTTGAATGAAACATTATTTAAAGCGACCGATGACCAAAGTTGCGCTGGCGCTGGCTTTAGCAGGGTACTGCGCAGTGCCAGCAGCCATGGCAGAAGGGCAGGGTAATCTAAGAGCTGGTCAGTGGCAATCAGAGACGCAATCAACCGGAACGATTCAGGGTACAGTGCCGTGGATAACTCGTAGCGCGACAGAAACGAGCGATGCTGATAAATCTCATGTGACTATTACTATTGATCGCGGTGCGCGAACTGCTTCAACGGATGGCGAAAAGCAATTTCATGTTGGCGATAAGTTAACGGCAAACTGGGCCATTGGCGATACCCAGGGCGATCTTGATGACAACAACACAGCGACAAAAGCCACGCTGCAATGGATGAGCTACAAAGATCAAGCGGGTGGTGACCCAAGAGAGATTGGTACAGTTGGCAGTGACACTTACACCATCGCTGCAGCAGATGCGGATCGATACATCGGCTTGAAGATCACACCAACCACCACAACCGGTGACCCTAACGTCGCAGAACAGTTGGTGATGCTTGACCTCTCGACAAATGCTGGTGGTGGTTCTGACAGCGATGATATTCCTGAAGGTCCGGTATTTGATGATGCGGTTAAAGTGGTCATTCATGAACAGGGCGTTAATACCAACCTGCTGGGCAAAGCAACCAAACTCAAAACCAATACCACCTATCAGGTCATGCTGTGGAAAGATGGAAACAGCAATGGAACCTATGATACGGGTGAAGAAGTTACCAACCAGTACAACTACCGCTGGCGCTTTACCGGCAGCAGTTTGCAGTTGGGTACTAACGGTGGGATTGTCAACCCGAGCCACAACAACAACGACCTGGTCATCCCGGTTACCAACGCCGAAGCGAAGACCTCTTTCGACTATTCCGAAGGCGGCCTCACTATTGGCGCAGACGGTGTTCAGGGCTACGGTTTGTCTATCGACTACCAGAGAAAATAATCTTTACCGGCACCATTCCCGTATGGGAATGGTGCTTTTCCGCACACTTTGCTTAGCCAACGTTAAGCAAAGTGGGTTGAGGTAAGAAAGTAACGTTAACGGGCAGGTTTCACTCATGGACGGGAAATTGAAACGCGTAAAAATGGTGATGGCATGTTTAATGCTTACTCTGGCTACGCCAGCAGTAGCGGCATTGAAAGGGAGCCAGTGGCAACATACCGCCGTTTCAACGGATGCCATAAATGGCACCCCTCCCATAGCAGACAGCGCCAGCGTGCCCGTTTATCAGGGCAGTGTCCAGCTTGATCCCGCCAAAGAGCACAATGTCGCCAGTACGGCCATGCCGGGGAACTTCAGCGTGGATGCCAGCGCAACCAGTATGATTTTAATTAACCCGGGCGATACCGAAGGTGACATGTTCAGCACTCCGCCGCTGCTGCGCTGGCAAAACCAAACGCTACCTGACGTTTCGCTGGTATGGGCGGAGGCTGCCACGTCTGATGTGCCGCTCGACCCGCAGCCTCGCGCCGATCGCTCCTTCTGCGCGCAAAACCTGGCGGGGCATAAGCTGGTAGTCATTCCACAGTTTGACTCTAAAGAAACGCTTCCGACGCTGAATCTTTTTACCCTGACCGGCGTGCCAAATCAGGGTTCGGTGTTGTTGAACGAAAAGCAGGTGACGCTCAATATTGCCGCAGCCCAGGGTGATTTAGTGAGTGCAAGCGTCAGTGGTTATGACGATACGCTAAAGGCAGCAAAAACCACCGTCGGCAGTACGATAACCTTAACGGTGACCACCAAAAACTGCGAGGGTAACCCAACAGGAAATCTTCCCTTTGTTATCAAACGGAAAGACGCAAGGAATCGCCAGGATGTTGTCAATAACACCAGACCGGTGAGCATCGATAGCACGGAACTTACCACGACCACAACAGAGTATCACGGCACAACCGATGCCAACGGCACCGCGACCGTCACCGTCACGCAGCCTGCCGGACCAGGCGTAAAAACTCCGCTGGTTGTCAGTCTGCCAGGCATTACACAAACCAGCGAAACGGCAGTGATTTTTACCGTTCTGACCAGCCCGGACGTTGCGGTCGCCAGTATGTGGGGTCACATGCCGGATACGCTGAAAGCGCAGCAGTACACCTTCAGCCGACCAAAACTGGCGGCGGAAGTCAGCAATGAGGATGGCACCGCAGACGATCACAATGAAACCTGGTCCACGTTTGTCTGGAGTGGGGCTGATAACCACTGTGACATTTTGCCGGGTATGCGTCAGTTCGGCGCGTTGGCAACGGTCATTCCCACCTCGATTCAGGAAGTGGCGGGATGGCCAATGCAGGGAAACTATTACTGGTCTTCGCTGGCGGGGGCAAGTGGAATGCACCACGCGGCTGACGTTTCTAACCGTAGCGAGGCGCAAAAACCAGATGCGAAGAAATTCCTGGTCAGTTGTGTCGATAAAGAAGCTCCGGACGTCGAACCGAAAATTGTTCTCACGCCCGCGAGTTTTAATGATACGGCGCAGGCGATGAAAGCGAAGGTTGGGGAAGACGCCATCATGCGTCTGACTATTACTGACAACAAAAATAACGATCAGCCGTTAGCGTATTACTATTTCTCTTTGCATCTGGACGACGGCGTTAACCGTAAAAATCAATCCAATCCCACCTGGGAGACGCACCCGGTTCAAATCCGTGGTGGCACCAACCTACAACAGGTAGATGCGCATAATTACGAAGGGATTACTGACGCTAATGGCCAGGCCACGCTGACGTTAAGTCAGCCAGACGGAGTTGGTGTGAAAACACACATCACGGCGGCGATGCGTAGTAACTATAACGCATCGGATGCCAAAGACGTCATCTTCACCGTGGTCACCAGCCCGGACAGCGAATATGCCCGCATGTGGGGCCATATGGGCAGTGGGATTATGGCGGAGGGGAATCTCTATAAACGCCCACGCCTGGCGGATGAAACGACGCATGAAGTAGGGATGATGCGTGAAAATAATGAAGACTGGGCATTGTTTGACCAGAATACCAGTATGCAGGCGGAATGCGGTGTGGGGCATATTCCGTCGCAAAGTTCTCTGGAGATTTTATTTGCGGGTCATCAGGGAAATACGATAGGCACTGAACATGGCTGGCCGACGGCAAACTATGATTATCTTACCGCCGCCCAGCAAGTCGAATCGCATTCGTCCGTAGATCTGGGAACGGGGGGAGTGGATACCTATTCCGGTTTTAAACCCAACTATCTCTCCTGTTCTGCCAACGAACTGATTGCGCGGGTGGTGGTGGAAACCGATAAAGATGTTTCACCCACCTCTAAACAGGCAAGAGCAAAAGTCGGCGAAAAAATCACCATGACGGTGCGTACAGTCAATGGTCAAAATAATGCGCCCATCCCTTATGCTGACTTTACTATCACGAAAGATATCAGCCTTGATAGAGAAGGAAAGGCAACCGACTATAGCGATCCCAGCAATGGTGCGATAACCCTGAACGGCACGCAATATGGCACCTCACAGCCTTCGATGGTCTACTCTGGCACCACGGACGCGCAGGGCATGGCGACCGTCGTTATCGAGCAGCCGCAGGGGGTAGGTTTAAGAACCAAACTTATCGTCACACCGACCAATTCCGTGCTGCCGAACACAATCAACTACTACGTGATCTTTACCGTTCCCACCAGCCCGGATGTGACCGGTGCGAAAATGTGGGGTCACATGGATAACACCATCACCGTTGGGTCGCTAACCTTTGAACGCCCAAAACTGATTAATGAAGTCAGTGGTGAAACCAGTCAACTGGCTGAAAATAACGAAACCTGGGTACGCGTGGCGCAGGCGGATATTGAAAATACGGCGGCGGGCGGTTGCGGAGTCAATAAAGTGCCGCGCAAAGAACAGCTAAATATGCTTTATGCCGCCAACGACAATAATACTATCCAGACGGTTCACGGTTGGCCAACCCAGCGTGAAGAGTACTGGAGCAGCACACCTGTCGATAAAGTGCCGCATCTGGCGGCGGTCTGGTTGAATAACGGCAGTATAGAGAGTGCGAATACCACGCCAACGTATATGACGTGTTTAGCTACCGCTAATCCGCCTGCAAGTATCATCATGCTTGAAGTTGTGAACCAGGCGCAGTGGAACAGTTCGCTTAACGCAGCGAAGCTGAAAAAGGGCGAGACGTTGCAGGTGAAAGTGACGGTAAAAGACGCTGCCGGTAACCCGATGGCAGATATGCCGTTTACCCTGAAACGCGGTGATGGCTATACCCGCCCAGGTGAGCGTCATACGGCAGGCAGCAGCGATGGGGTTGTCTCATCGGTGGTGGTTGATGCTGGTCTGCCAGATGAAATGGCGCTCAATGATACCGCTACGGCGTATGCCGCCCTGACAGGTAGCGATGGCAGTAAAATACTCAACATTACGCGCCCGGATACCTATGGCACGAAAACGGCACTCACCGCTGCGCTCTATTCCGATCCAACAAAAAATGCATCGATGGATACCATTTTCACCGTCGTCACCAGCCCGGATAGTGCAAAAGCAAAAATGTGGGGGCACATGCCGGAAACGCTAACGGCAGGTGGTCTGACGTTTAAGCGCCCGATCCTGTTTTCAGAGTTGACCGGTAGCCCCGGCAATAAACGCAAGGGGCCGGAGGAAGATAACGAAATCTGGGCGCTGTTTACAGAAGCGCAGGCAGCGAAGAACAGTAATGGCGGCTGTGGTACGGATTATGTCCCCTCCATGAACTCGCTGGTCGCGCTCTCTGGCGCCTGGCACGGGCACTCGGTTGACGGCTGGCCGATACTGAAATCCTATGACTCCAGTACGCCGGACCAGAACAGTATTGACGATCGTAAATACAAAGGCGTGCAGCTTAACGGCGGCACCAGCAGTAGTCTGGCGGCAACGGACAACGGGTATTTGACCTGTCAGACAACGGCAAACCCGTCGGTTAGCACCATTGAGTTGAGGTCAGCCCAGGCGGCTAAATATGATGGTAACGATGCGGTAAAAGTCAGAACGGATTACAACAAAGTCGGGGATCAAATCACTATGGTAGTGACGACCCGAGATGCGCAGGGTAACCCGCTGGGCTATGTACCGTTTACGCTGAATCATGGTATCACACTGCCGCGTAACCCGAATTCGATCAGCATGGATAACCAGTCACGGTTGTTACATGTAGAGGATAGTTACAGTAACAGTAGTGACTACCTTGATGATAATGCTAAATATTACAGTATGACTGGGCCTGACGGTACGACGACATTTACGCTATATCAGCCCTATGATGGGAAGGGCACACGTATTCCGTTGACGGCGGAAATCGATGACGGTAGCGCCAGAACGTCGAATACCCTGAGTGCTATTTTCACTGCCATCACCAGCCCGGATACGCCAAAAGCGAATTTCTGGGGGCATATGCCGGAAACCTTAACAGCACATAACGGCAAGGTATTTAAACGTCCATTGTTAAAAGTGGAGGCAGGTTCTTCAAACGGGCTTATTGTCAACAATGAGAACTGGCAGCGACTGACTATCGCTAATGCGCTGAGTGGTATGCAGGGAGGTTGTAAAGATAAACTGCCGTCTATTAACGATTTGCAATCGTTATATGAAGCGTATCCTTCGGGAACCATTGAAACGGCACAGGGCTGGCCGCTCGATAAGTCAACATTGCCAAGACCGTACTTCTGGTCGCGAAGCGTAGTCACCAGTCCAGGCACAGCGAAGATCAGTTATCAGTACATTAATCTCAAATCGGGAACGACTGGGCAGGCAGCTTCAGATGCTACAGATCTCAACTTCCAGACCTGCCTGGAGAGTGCGGAGTCGGTAGGCAAAATTACCCTGACCACGGCGGCGGAAAACTGGGATATTTCGTTGCCGGCCGGAAAAGCGCATAAAGGCTCACCGCTGCCGCTGACGATTACGGTGACCCGACCAGATGGCTCTCCTGCGGCATTTGAGTCGGTGGGGATTTTGCGTGCCGCCAGTTACAATCGTGCGGGCACATCGCTCAGCGAAACGGTAACGACGGATGATTTGGTGGCCGATACGTTCAACCCAGCACAAACCATACAAAGCGCCAGCATGAATGGTCGGAGTAATACCAGTTATCTGGTTATTCAGACCGATGCTCAGGGTAAAGCGACGCTGAATCTTCACCAGGATAGCTCGACCGGTCTTAGAACACCGATAACCGCATCAGCACTTGGCAGTAGCCCTATGCTAACCGACTCGCTGGACGCAATTTTCACGGTTCTCACCAGCCCGGACGTTAGCGTAGCCAACATGTGGGGGCATATGGCGGAAACGGTGACGGCGGCAGATGGCACCGTTTTTGTGCGGCCTAAAATAAAGGCTGAGTTAACGAACACCTCAGGCGTTCACGTTAAGGATTTAAATAGTGAAAGTTGGCTTGTGCCTACTGTTCAGGAAAGGGAACGTAGCGGCACGGCGGCGTGTGAGGCCGCGCGCTGGCCGACCAACGAGCAACTTATATCGCTGTATAACCGTCATCCCAATGGAACATTGATGGCTGATACCGGCTGGCCGGTGGAGTCATCGGGGTATGCCTGGTGGGCAGTGGACTCGACGTGTGATAGCAGCGGAGCCAACAGATGCGCGACTGTCGATTTGTATAATGGCCAGGCTGAGGCGGCGAGCAGAAGCCGCGCATTGCAGGCCTGCTTGCTGAACCCTAACGTTTCGGTGTCTACCGTAACGCTCACCTCAACGGTATTTGACGCTACCACTCAGGCTGCGAAGGTGAAGAAAGGGGAATCTATGCCGGTGACGGTCACAGTGAAAGACAGCGCCGGGAAACCGGTGCCGAACGTGGCCTTTACACTGACGCGCGGTGATGCCGTGCCACGCAACCCAGGGGCGACTTTGTATGGCGACGTGGCGGCGATGGATGACCTGCGCGTTCAGCCGTCCACTGGCGCGATGGTCACGTTATCCGATAGCGGTAATACACTTCAGGGAACCACCGGTTCTGACGGTACGGCGACGTTTATGATTAAACAGGATAATACGCCTGGATATAAAACGCCGCTGACGGTGACACTGACCGATAACACCAGCATCACCGCGACGATGGATGCCATTTTCACAGTAGTGACCAGCCCGAACGTGGCAAGTGCCTACTTCTGGGGGCATATGAGCGACACCGAGACGGTAAGCGGCAAAACATTGCACCGTCCGTTGCTGAAGTCAGAACTGCCGTCGAATGCTGTCGCAGCGGTAACGCCGGTCGTCAACAATGAAATCTGGGCGCTGGCGCATACGGTTGACAGCAGTAAATGGGATCTGGCGAAACAGTGCGGCAGACTGGGGAATGCACCGGAATACAGCGAACTGCAAACGCTGCATTCCAGCTTTAGCGCGTTGGGATGGCCGTCATCGCCCAGCTTCCCGTATTTATCGCAAAGCCGCTCTGGCAGCCTCTATTGCGGTATCATTGAACCTGCGGGCTCATTGGACTGTGCAATCTCCCCGGCGACGACATCAGGGTTTGCCACCTGCTTCCAGTAACACTTACGCCGCATCCGGCATGAGCGAGAGCCTGTGCCGGATGCGATGCTTGGCGCATCTTATCCGGCCTACGGATTAGCCGCTTTCTTACGCGGTTTACGCGTTTTTGTTACAGCACTGACTTCGCTAATCACCACGCCATCACCTAACCGCGTGGTCAACGTATCGCCCGTTTTCACCTGCTTAACTTGCTTCAGCACTGTCCCATCGGCGGCGCTGGTGACGCTATAGCCACGCGCCAGCGTGGATAGTGGACTCACGGCTTCCAGATGTGTCACTGCATTACCAAAGCGTTCACGCGTGGCACTAAGCTGTGCTCGCAGAGTTTCTGCCAGGCGATATTCCAGTTGTTGAATGCGAGTCTGCGCGCGATGAATGCGTGGTTGAGGATTTTGCTGATTCAGACGCTGTTCAAGCCGTTGCTGTTGCTGCACGACTCGTTTGAGTTGATTTTCCAGTGCATAGCTCATCCGCTTTTGCAGCCGCTCCAGCATGGTTTGCTGGCGCGCCAGACGTAACTGCGGATGTTGCTGCTGTAAACGATGGTGGATCTGCGTAAAGCGCCTGGTACGGTTGGCGAGATAATAATCCATCGCCATTTCCAGCCGCTGGCGGGAAGATTGCACCTGGCGCAGTAACTCCTGCTGATTGCGGCTCACCACTTCGGCGGCGGCAGAGGGGGTTGGTGCGCGTAGGTCGGCAACAAAGTCGGCGATAGTCACATCGGTTTCATGACCGACGGCGCTGACAATCGGAATACGGCTGGCAAAAATCGCCCTCGCCACGCGCTCGTCGTTAAAACTCCACAAATCTTCCAGCGAACCGCCGCCGCGACCGACGATCAAGACGTCGCATTCGTTGCGCAGGTTCGCCAGTTCAATTGCGCGAACGATTTGCCCCGGCGCATCATCGCCCTGTACGGCGGTAGGGTAAATAATCACCGGCAGAGAAGGATCTCGACGTTTTAACACATGCAAAATATCGTGCAGCGCCGCGCCGGTTTTGGATGTAATCACACCGACACAGTGCGCGGGGGAGGGGAGAGGTTTTTTTAGTTGCTGATCGAACAAACCTTCAGCCTGCAACTTCGCTTTTAGCTGTTCGTATTTCTGTTGCAACAAGCCTTCACCGGCTGGCTGCATACTCTCGACGATAATCTGATAATCACCGCGCGGCTCATACAGCGTAATGTTGGCGCGAACCAGAACCTGTTGCCCGTGCTGTGGGCGAAAGGTAACCCGGCGGTTGCTGTTGCGGAACATCGCGCAGCGAACCTGGGCGGTATCGTCTTTGAGCGTAAAGTACCAGTGACCGGAGGCCGGTTGTGTGAAGTTCGAGATTTCACCGCTGATCCACACCTGTCCCATCTCCTGCTCAAGCAGCAGACGAACCGTTTGATTCAGGCGGCTAACGGTAAAAATTGCAGGGGATTGAGACGGTAACATGTGAGCGAGATCAAATTCTAAATCAGCAAGTTATTCAATCGATAGTAACCCGCCTTCTGGGGATAGCAAGCATTATTTGCAAAAAGGGGTAGATGCAATCGGTTACGCTCTGTATAATGCCACGGCAATATTTATTAACCACTCTGGTCGAGATATTGCCCATGCTACGTATCGCTAAAGAAGCTCTCACATTTGACGACGTTCTCCTCGTTCCTGCTCATTCTACCGTTCTGCCGAATACTGCTGACCTCAGCACCCAGCTGACGAAAACTATTCGTCTGAATATCCCTATGCTCTCCGCAGCAATGGATACCGTAACGGAAGCGCGCCTGGCTATTGCTCTGGCTCAGGAAGGCGGTATCGGCTTTATCCACAAAAACATGTCTATTGAACGCCAGGCTGAAGAAGTTCGCCGTGTGAAAAAACACGAATCTGGCGTGGTGACTGACCCACAGACGGTTCTGCCAACCACGACGCTGCGCGAAGTGAAAGAACTGACTGAACGTAATGGCTTTGCGGGCTACCCGGTCGTTACTGAAGAAAACGAACTGGTCGGCATCATCACCGGTCGTGACGTGCGTTTTGTGACCGATCTGAACCAACCGGTTAGCGTTTACATGACGCCGAAAGAGCGTCTGGTGACCGTGCGTGAAGGTGAAGCCCGCGAAGTTGTGCTGGCAAAAATGCACGAAAAACGCGTTGAGAAGGCGCTGGTGGTTGATGATGAATTCCACCTGATCGGCATGATCACCGTGAAAGACTTCCAGAAAGCGGAACGTAAACCGAACGCGTGTAAAGATGAACAAGGTCGTCTGCGTGTTGGCGCAGCGGTTGGCGCGGGTGCTGGAAACGAAGAGCGTGTTGATGCGCTGGTTGCCGCAGGCGTTGACGTTCTGCTGATCGACTCCTCTCACGGCCATTCTGAAGGCGTTCTGCAGCGTATCCGTGAAACCCGTGCTAAATATCCGGATCTGCAAATCATCGGCGGCAACGTGGCAACGGCTGCTGGTGCTCGCGCGCTGGCAGAAGCAGGTTGCAGCGCGGTTAAAGTCGGTATCGGTCCTGGCTCTATTTGTACGACTCGTATCGTTACTGGTGTAGGTGTTCCGCAGATCACTGCCGTTGCTGATGCAGTAGAAGCCCTGGAAGGCACCGGTATTCCGGTTATCGCTGATGGTGGTATTCGTTTCTCTGGCGATATTGCGAAAGCTATCGCTGCTGGTGCAAGCGCGGTGATGGTAGGTTCCATGCTGGCAGGTACTGAAGAATCTCCGGGTGAAATCGAACTCTACCAGGGGCGTTCTTACAAATCTTACCGTGGGATGGGCTCTCTGGGCGCAATGTCCAAAGGTTCTTCTGACCGTTATTTCCAGAGCGACAACGCCGCTGACAAACTGGTGCCGGAAGGTATCGAAGGTCGCGTAGCGTACAAAGGCCGCCTGAAAGAGATCATCCACCAGCAGATGGGCGGTCTGCGCTCCTGTATGGGGCTGACCGGCTGTGGTACTATCGACGAACTGCGTACTAAAGCGGAGTTTGTACGTATCAGCGGTGCGGGCATTCAGGAAAGCCACGTTCACGACGTGACCATCACCAAAGAGTCCCCGAACTACCGTCTGGGCTCCTGATTCTCTTCGCCCGACTTCATGTCGGGCGATTTATATTATCTGTTTCACTTGCCTCGGAATAAGCGTCAATGACGGAAAACATTCATAAGCATCGCATCCTCATTCTGGACTTCGGTTCTCAGTACACTCAACTGGTTGCGCGCCGCGTGCGTGAACTGGGTGTATACTGCGAACTGTGGGCGTGGGATGTGACAGAAGCACAAATTCGTGACTTCAATCCAAGCGGCATTATTCTTTCCGGCGGCCCGGAAAGTACCACCGAAGAAAACAGCCCGCGTGCGCCGCAGTATGTCTTTGAAGCAGGCGTACCGGTATTTGGCGTTTGCTATGGTATGCAGACTATGGCGATGCAGTTAGGTGGTCATGTTGAAGCCTCTAACGAACGTGAATTTGGTTATGCGCAGGTTGAAGTACAAACTGATAGCGCGCTGATTCATGGTATCGAAGATGCATTAAGCGCAGATGGCAAACCGCTGCTTGACGTGTGGATGAGCCACGGTGATAAGGTAACTGCGATTCCTCAAGATTTCGTCACCGTAGCCAGCACCGAAAGCTGCCCGTTTGCCATTATGGCTAACGAAGAAAAACGCTTCTATGGTGTGCAGTTCCACCCGGAAGTGACTCACACCCGTCAGGGTATGCGTATGCTGGAGCGTTTTGTGCGTGATATCTGCCAGTGTGAAGCCCTGTGGACACCGGCGAAAATTATCGACGACGCGGTAGCCCGCATCCGCGAGCAGGTGGGTGACGATAAAGTGATCCTTGGCCTCTCTGGTGGCGTGGACTCTTCCGTTACTGCGATGCTGCTGCACCGTGCAATTGGTAAAAACCTGACCTGCGTATTTGTCGACAACGGCCTGCTGCGTCTCAACGAAGCAGAGCAGGTTCTGGATATGTTTGGCGATCGCTTCGGCCTGAACATTGTTCACGTTCCGGCAGAAGAGCGCTTCCTGTCAGCACTGGCTGGCGAAAACGATCCGGAAGCAAAACGTAAAATCATCGGTCGTGTCTTTGTTGAAGTATTCGATGAAGAAGCCCTGAAACTGGAAGATGTGAAGTGGCTGGCGCAGGGAACTATCTATCCTGACGTTATTGAATCTGCCGCGTCTGCAACCGGTAAAGCGCACGTTATCAAATCTCACCACAACGTTGGCGGCCTGCCGAAAGAGATGAAGATGGGCCTGGTTGAACCGCTGAAAGAGCTGTTCAAAGACGAAGTGCGTAAGATTGGTCTGGAGCTGGGCCTGCCGTACGACATGCTGTACCGTCATCCGTTCCCGGGGCCGGGTCTCGGCGTTCGTGTTCTGGGCGAAGTGAAGAAAGAGTACTGCGACCTGCTGCGCCGTGCGGATGCCATCTTCATTGAAGAGCTGCGTAAAGCTGATTTGTACGACAAAGTCAGCCAGGCGTTCACTGTCTTCCTGCCAGTTCGTTCCGTTGGCGTAATGGGCGATGGTCGTAAGTATGACTGGGTTGTCTCTCTGCGTGCTGTCGAAACCATCGACTTTATGACCGCACACTGGGCGCACCTGCCGTATGACTTCCTCGGTCGCGTTTCCAACCGCATTATCAATGAAGTGAACGGTATTTCCCGCGTGGTGTATGACATCAGCGGCAAGCCGCCTGCGACTATTGAGTGGGAATGATTTGACCCTGCACTATGAATGAACAAAACCCTCTGTTACTACAGAGGGTTTTTTATCCTCAAGAATTATAGGTTTGAAGTTACTAACATCGATTAATTAAACCAACTGTCCGATTTATTCTCTTCTGCTTTACCTACGCTCTTCATTAAATCGCGACCGCCTTCAGTCATATTCCTGTTAGCATCAGCTTCTGACTGCACAACATCGGTTTGCGCAGCTTTGTGCTTCAGTTCCTGATCGATAAATTCGTTTTCTCGCTTAACGCGGGCTTCTTCTTTCGCCAGCGCCAGTTTTTGTTTCTGAATCTCTAAGCTGCGCAGCTCATCTTCATAACTTTGATCGCGTTTTTTGTCCGCAGTGGCTTCGGTGTCCAGTTTATCCTGACGAGCTTTCTTATTTGCCGCTGCCGTTGCCGCTCTTTTGTTAGCGGCGGCCTGGGCATTTGCACGCCGTTGCTTCTCTTGCTGGATTTCCCTGTTGCGCTCCGCTACCCATTCGTCATGCTGCCTTTGCTCTTCATTTTTGCCTTGCTGTTCCGCTTCTGCGACAGCAGAGAGTTGATCCTGTAATGAAGAGGCGAAAGTTGAACTACTTAAGGCGGCTAAGATGGCGCAAAGTAAAACCTTCTTCATGAATCCTCCTGATTATTAGCTTTTTTCAGGACATTTTGTATTTGGCTGAATACGCGTTTCGTTATACGTAGTGGTAATAACAACGGCTAAACCCGTCGTGAACTGGCACTCTTTACCCACCTGGGTGGAGGTATACACTTTGGTGCCTTCTTTGTATGTTAAAGAAACACCTTCCACTAAGGTTTTATCATTCACCATAGAACCTGCCGCCGCACCTACGGCTCCGCCGCCAACTGCACCTGCCGTCGTTCCAGAGTTACTGCCGGAGCCGACGTTATGGCCAATAACGCCGCCAGCGACTGCGCCAATAAGTGCGCCGAAGGCTTGTGCGTTCCGTTTATTTTGTGAGTTGTCTACGGCAACTTTGGCAGGAAGAATAGAAATAATATTAACAGTTTTGGTTTCTTGTTTTGTATTCAGTTGATCGGTTTGATAAACATCGGCGGCATGATCGTCAGCGTTTGACTGGCATCCAGCCAGGGTGAATGACGCTAAAATTGCCACAGGCAGAAGACATTTTTTTAATTTCATCACTATTCCTTGTTATACACATTACGAAAAATAAGATATTTAAGATCATCAAAAGAGGAAAGTAAATGTATTGCGTATAAAGTAATAGATTAAATTTATGAAAATTCATGCGAGAAATAAATTATTAAATAAATA